>Ga0335075_10009670_pt1 | contig 14674 bp, 8 predicted proteins | sample Lox_Sample_24_FD_206723 | JGI IMG/M metagenome (GOLD analysis project Ga0335075, IMG submission 206723) | Soil microbial communities from Loxahatchee National Wildlife Refuge, Florida, United States - Lox_Sample_2.4 | ecosystem: Environmental > Terrestrial > Soil > Wetlands | place: USA: Florida...
TACTACTAGAGAGGTGGATACAAGGTTACGTGGCCTTGCCACAGAAATCGGTCCTTTATAGCAAATTTTGTACAGAGTTTTCTATGAGCTTAAGTATATATAGAAGGGTCCTAAGCATAGGAACCAGGAGTTGAATCCATTCGTTAAGTCCTAGTCATTCTCCCATGCGACACTCCCTTATCAAGCGACTACCCATGGCAAACGACCCAATTCAGAAATATAACCCCATTCCTGTAAACTACGTATTTTTCATGAAAACAACGCCAAAATGGCTATAAGTAAGATCAAATTGGAGCTTGTTATTGTAGATCTTCGTTGACAGATTAAATACCTATACGATGTCGACGGGGAAAACGCTTCGCTAGCGTTATTTATGCGAGCAACTGTCTAGTCTAGCGCTGAAATATTCATTACTTCAGTATAGAGATAGAATGCAATTCTCAAAACTGTCAATCGTGAACTACCAGTCCTGGAGCTTTACTCTATCGGGGCGGTGCTAGCTAGCAAGGATCTCATTCAGCATGTCGACAATAGGGCCGAGGACCTAATTAATACTAAGGCGAGAGAGCTTTCAGCCTTTCGACGGCCGCGGGCCCTAACACTATTCCCGGTGCTAGGTTGTTCATTTCCGATTTTTTGGCGGGGATATACCGAGGGGTCCGTGCGGTCACCCAGAATAAAGAATGGAAGGTGCAAGTATCTGCTGAAATCATGGCGCCTTCCTCGAAAAACCGCTAGTTCCAATCCATTTCTGCCTGAGGTATAAAATGAAAAAGTCAAGCGATGATTAAACGAAGGAGTTGAGATTACTTTGCTACTTATGAAAAACTCGTATCTTCTAGAAAATATGTATTGAGGAACTAAATTGATTATATCCTAAATATTAAATAAGGTGGAACTGGAAACTGAAACCCAAACGCAGGCCCCAGGCCTGGGCATGCGCCTGTGTTGTTTGTTGTGCGTACAGTGAAGTCAACTCACATATTCTCGAGGACCATGCCCATGACCCTACCATGATTCGGGTGTGACGACGGTCTGATTTCTGGGGTTTAGTAGTCTGAGCCGGTGGTATTGGTGTAGTTGCCTCAGATTCCGTACACACGGGTAATTCGGATTCTCAAGAGTTCCCGCAGGCAGGTTCCTAGCATGTGCACGTTGCTTCCAAACTAGCTCGCGATTGCCAGAAGGGGCGATGCGGCTGCAGTCGACCGCCACACTTCGTCTGTCACACATGTAGTTCAAGAAACAGTCGCATAGAAAAAACATCCAATTACGGCCTGAGATTGCGGCCTATGTTACATCGCCTGCGACGGAAGAATGTTTCACATTGTTCCCCTGCATAAAGCGTACGTGTCACATGCAACGGCGGTCCGGGTTTAATCCTCGCAAAGTAGAATTATCCAGTTATTTCCATCCAACACGGGAAAACTTGCGCTCGAGCCGCTTCGGAGCCTTAGTAGTTGCTGAGTCTCTTCATGCTTCGAGAAGGTGTCAGTCGAAGGTTGAAGACGGCTGGTATCGTTTGTGGGTCGGTGGGCCGAACCGAGAAGAGTTAGTCCCCGGAGGCCTTCGGACTGATCGTCACCAGCATCCAATAATTGACACGTACAACTTCCAACCTTCCTCTGTAGGTTAGTCGCCCTTTCTACGAAGTACGCACGTCTAGGATATTGGTAAAATTGTGCCTAAGGTCTGATACCAAGCACACTTAAACACATAGCACTCGGTATCCCAACTTCGCTATAATGCAAGCCTCCTCCCCGCTTGTATCAACAGGATCTTTTGCGCGTGCATCTTCATAGTGTCTGTTGATCAATATGGCCCTCAAAGTGGTGCCAGCTACCGGTCCGTACGAGTCGCGTCAAGCAGCTCTAATTGCTATACAGATCGTCTTAGTGACGATTGCTCTGGTTATCTATTCTCTCCGAATATATACGCGTATTTTTATCCTCCGTTCTATTGGTACCGATGATTATATCATGGGAGCTGCGATGGTCAGTGCACTTCAAGCTCACTCGTTCGATGCGCGATACCACATTCTAGAACTTAAGACTCACTTCATCTTACGAGTAGGTTTTCAGCATCTTACTAGCAATCAATGCATGCATCACTACCAAGTACGGCTGGGGGACTCACCTCTACAGCGTTCCACCCCAAGACTTTGGCCCTGAACTTCTTTTGATCTGGATCTCCGAGCTGCTGTTTACCTTCACGACGTCGCTCGTAAAACTCTCCATTCTCTTTTTCTATCTCCGCCTCGCCGCCACCACGACCTACCGCCGAGTGATATACGGAAGCATCGCATTCCTTACGGCCTGGCTTGTCTCATTTACCTGCGTTGTCCTCTTCGTACGTACAGTACTACACCGCAATCTGAAGAGAAAACAAGCTGATAATAAGTGACATAGCAATGTCATCCTATTAGCGCTTACTGGGACCCGACATCTAACCAGTGTTTCAACCCTGATATCGCTTTTGGAATCCACGGTGTCACAAATAGTCTGACGGATGTATACGTCTTCGTCTTGCCTATGCAGATGGTCTGGAAACTCTACCTACCAAGACGTCAAAGAATAGGATTGTTAGTTATTTTTGGAGTTGGTTTCTTGTAGGTCTTCCGCTCCAGACTGTCTCTGGTACTTCACTTCAACAAGATTCGAGGGCAATAGATATTGGTCACTGCGCACACTAGAATCACGTCGCTTACCTTCTCATAGAGTCTGTGTCGCCGGCGCGCTTCGGCTCTATTACACAATCGCAACTAACAGCTCCGCTGACAGCCCTTGGGAAGGCTTCAACCTCTGGACCTGGGAAGGCGTTGAGGTAAACCTAGGCATAGTCTGCGCCTCTACACCCTGCCTAAAGTCCCTTGTCGCGCGCATCGGCCCGCGAATTTTCACTAGCTCATACCACGACGCGAGTTTCTGGCAGAGCGGCGGCTCCAACTCCGCGCCAGCTGAATCCCACCGGCAAGTGGACACGGGCCAGAGCAGAGGAGACGGCGGCATGTTCAGCATGCAGCGGAAGGGTTTTGAGAGGGGATATATCCTCAGATCAACCACGTTGATTAGGAGTGATGGCACGAGAGTTAAGAATCAGGGTGAGAGTCAAGATAGTCTGACAGAAGACAGGCATATCGTGGTTGTGACGAGCTTTGATTGCAAAACCGCTGACGATGTTGTTTGATGTGATATGACGGAAATCTGGTGGCTGGCGAGTTGCCACAGTATCTTAATGCCCTAGCTTAGGATCATAACCTGATTACTAAGCTCCATGCCATTGCCCAACCTTCACATCCCTTGACGCTTCTGCCTCCTGCGACATTTATTGTGTATACAGCTGAGAGTCAAAGTATTGCAGGGTAGTATGGAGAACTATGCGTGTCTCTGTGTGTTGGCTCGGTCCACTTCGTTATTCGAACGGTGCCGTGGGAGTTATAATGCTGTAAAACAGAAGACTAATGTTATATGTACAGCGCTATGACATATATCGCCATAGCGGCATAATGGTATAAGTGCCGATTCTCAGACAACCAAAATCGAGCAACTAGGTTCCTTCCATCAAATTCTCATCCCCTAGTTCCCGTATCATCTCCGTTTTAGAAATTCGGCGTGACCGATTTTATAAGGATGTATCGTTATTGTAGACACATGGACTTGGGCGAGGAGTTCTTTGAATGTCCTAAGGGAAGAGCGAGTTAGAATACGAGTTTGTACCTGCAAATAACCGGATGAGAAAGAAAGACCAGCGACTTCATTTAAAACAAGCCTTCCCTTCTGTTAGACAGTTAACTACCAACTAAGAGGAAACGCAGTCAGAAGTTGATAGTTCCAAGCATGCCAGTCATTATGGAGTTAGAGGTCGTAGAACCAAAGATGAGAGGTTCTAGTAGAATCAAAGACGATTGCGAATAGTAAAATTAGAGATAACAGCTAGAATCAAGGGCATAACTAAAATCAAAAGCGAAGCTAGAAACAGTAAAGCTAGAATTAGAATTAAAAGCCTAGTTCGAAGTGGCGGCGTACGATATACTTTCTTACGTCAGGGAGGTGCTAAGCTAGAGGAGAATGACTGGCTCTGCAAGCACAGAGAAGTGCGGTATTGCCCTCAATGTTGCGAAGATCTATATTGGCACTGCTATTTATTAATTCTTGAACTTCTTGCTCGTACCTGAGTGACGAATACAAATGAATAAGTCGTTGACCTCTATCGTTGAGGACCAGTTCATTAAGAGTCTTTGGTGATTTTGTGGCATCGTGCTAGGAGATCGAAGTGGGTGGGAATCTTTCCTTCACTATCGCCATTAATGGTGCAAAATTGGTGCCTCCAGCTGGTCATAGCAGCCAATGGATCTAGATCTTGGAGATTCCTTGCAGTCTGAAACGATCCAAGTTTCGAGGCACAGAGCTAATGTCTTCGCGAGGAGAAGACTTCCTTATAGAGCCTGTCGGCTCCCGCCTGGGCTTTTTGTGACCTAAATTCAGCGGCTTCAAGTGTCCATTTGAACTCTTCTTCTAGACTTTATTCAACTCTGAAGCCATTAAAATAGCATTGCGACAGTTAATAGGCAGCTTTTCCAGCATTAAAGTCCACCGGGGCTCGGGGCAGTCATCCGCCACAGTCCTATGAGACCGCCCTGTATATCTCCGAACAGGCAGACAGCACACCAGCCAAATAGTTTTTGTATGGAGGCAGCTTCACGGCTACTCTTGTAAGACACTATATATAGTGTAGTGGGGTTCATGATCCCCTACAAAATTCACATGATTCAGTGCATTAGTTGTTCCTGTACCGGGAGCATTGGTGTATTTAGCTAGCTCGTAGACTACCTTCGAGCATCATCATCTTTATAATTACGGCAAATAACTGACGTAACACCCAAAAATTAATTTCGGACTGAAATACCACCCTTTTAAATTAAAATGACTAACCTACCACCCTCAATAATTTTAATGACTGCACTACTACCCTTAACTCTGCAGTGTTCACAACGCACTCCACAACTGCCAGAATCTAAGAATTTTTTATGATAGAGTATTTCTTGTAAAGACTCTTAATAACTAGCACTTCTAAAGTTATAGTTCAATTGCAATCTCTTTGAGTTGTGCGCTGACATCGGTGCGAAGTTGATTAGTGAGCGCAATCACTACAGTTAGCGATAGACAGCCTAGAATTTACCGACCATAAGCTTAAAGGGCTTTAATAGATTTAGCTGTTATTGTTAAAAGTGGTTTTGCATGCACAACGCATCTCGCTGACTGCGACTGAAACGAGAAAAATATTATTTAGAGTAAAGTGAATTTATATAGAATGCAAGACATTTGTTGACATATTATGGTAGTATTTGTTATGTACTTTGTTGGTGAATGTGTATAGCGCATCGCAAAATCGAGTGATAGTGCAGTCATTATAATTAGTAAAGGTGGTATTTCAATCCGAAATTAATTTTTAGATGGTAGGTCAGTCATTTGCCGGATTAATAATAGTAATATGCTCAAAAAACTATTTGGTAAAATCAAGCAGTAACGGCTGGGTCGATAAGAGAACAGTGTGCTGTGTTTGCGCAGCGAAACCTGTTCGATTGAGTAGCCTAAAATACAAGAATCTAAAGCTAGAGAAGAAAGAAGAGCAGAGAAGGCCCTTACATACAGGGAGGCGGTCACGTGCTATAGCCCCTGCCAGTAACAATTAAGCTCCCTCTAACCCATTCATAATACTTCTTGATCTCCTCAGACCCTACGGAAATCTTCTCGTATCCTGAGGCACGATTGGTGGCTCTTTCAGCTTCACCGGAGGCACCTCCTGCCAGGTCACGGCGATTGCTCCCGCGTCCTGGGAGTAAACCATTCCGCATCGTCCATCTTAATCTTGCAAAGTCAGTTTCGATGACACACAATCCAAGACAGACATGGAGTTTGCAGACAAGATATTCGTATACATACCGTCTAGAAGTGAGTCGCCGCATTTACCTTCTTGATTGGCACCTGAAGCGCGTCTCCCACAACAATAGCTATGTCGCTTCCCGAAGAGCCTTTAGTCCGCTTAGCCAGCTCTTCAAAGTCGCTGTCTTGCATCCCAGTTGTTAGATCCCGCGCATTGATCTGGAAGAGCTGTTTCCGCGCAGCCTCGTCCGGGAGCGGGATGTGGATGCACTTTTGGGAGCGCCGGCGGACGGCTGGATCCAGCATCCAGGGCAGATTGGTGGCGGCCAGGACCAGAACGCCCTCGTTGTCGTTGCCGACGCCATCCATCTGGACCAGGAACTCAGTCTTCATGCAAACCGTGTTTTCGCCCGAGGTGTTGTTCGCATCGCGGCTACCGGCCAGCGCGTCAATCTCGTCGATGAAGATGATGGACAGTCAGTTCTCGTGCGCGAGGCTGAACAGATTGCGCAACGAGCCCTTCGCTCTCGCCAATCCACTTGGACGTCACGTCGCTGCTGCTAATGCTGAACAGCGTGTAGTCGCACTCGGTTGCCACCGCCTTCGCCGGGTACGACTTGCCTGTTCCGGGGGGGGGCCGTGGAGCAGGATGGCCCGGCAGGCCTTGCGCTTCCCCTGGTGCATGTGTGGGAAACGGGTCGGGAAGATGACGGCTTCATGCAATTCTTCCTTAGCGCTCTCGAGCCCAGCTACGTCCTCCCAACACATATTCAGCTTTTCAGTCACGATTGAGTCACGCAGGCCCTCCTTGAGTTGCAGTGCTTGAAATGCGCGCCCTGTTCGCTCACACTCAGCTGAACACTGCTTATAACCCCCTCGCCCAGCCCCGTCGTCTTTCGGATCAAGTAAAGAGGTAACAGCCAGTGAGGACAGTTGTAAGCTTTCTTCGAATAGCAGAGGTCTAAGTCTCCGTTCTTGCACACTTTGCACCAGTAGCAAAGCTCTCCGGCTGCGCTTTTGTTTTACAGTTTGAGCAGGCGATCACACCACCTTTAGTCCACTTGAAGGGGTACTGCGGTCTCTGGACGACCTAGAGCCGCTTCAGCTCATGTCCACATATCTTCCTGCCCATCTCGTAGCACGACTCGCAAAACTCGTAGTTGCCATTGTTGCACTCAGCGCACCACCTGGAGGATTCCCCTTGTTTGATCAACCCGCAGCAACCATTGCATACCGAGGCGAGCCCTGAAATCCACCGGACCTGCTGGCCTAGGTTGATCCAGAACGAATTGCCTTTGCGGTACCAGCATTCTTGATTTTTACAAGCAGAAGAGACTGCATGAGCCACATCGCCTTGGAAAAGGTTGACGCGTTAAAGGTTCCGTTTCCGTTGGTCATGGTGATGTCTTAGATGTAGGAGAGCTGTGTGCGGTCCAAGCCGGCAGCCAGGAATATCTCGGCGGCTTCCAGCTATGTTAGGTAGCCCTTTCCATTGCTGTGCTCCCAAAACTGCTCATCTATCACCGGACGCCAGCTGTCCGGGACCTGCATGTAACTCTGCCCCAAAGAACCCAGCCGCAATTTTTGCAAGGCGGTTGCCGGTGGTCGACTCCCTTTCAACATGGCATCGACTAGGTCCCTAGTGAGCAACGAAGAAGGCGGAAGAGAATGCCGATAAGAACTTTTGAATGTCTGCCTATCAGCAATTGCAACGGGACACATGACTTCCACGAAGTAAAGCTCCCAGTGCAGAGGAGAAAGTACGGTATTTCGGTCCAATGGATTGGACGAAGAGACCTCTTTCAACACGGCGGCAAGCTCTGGCGAGATACGGTCCGACAGGGCTTTGTCTGCCATTTTGGATGACAACAGACTCGTACGCGCCAAAGAATACAAGCCTGAGATTGGAGCGCTGTCGCGAAACTCGGGCAACGGATAGGTTGACGTAGGGGGCGATGAGCGAGTTGAATGGATCCGGAAAGCGCCCCAGCCTCGAGAGGAAGATAGTGTCGTCGTCGAAAAACATAACCCAGCCTCCGTAGAGAGAGAATCTCACGTGCCTGGGCCCCATCACGTACTGGTGGGCTCGAAGGGCTTCAAGGAGGTTGGGGCGATTGGAGGCCGCTGAAAGGCCATACGGCCTGGGTTAGGACCGAACCGACTGGAAAGAGGAGAGTTATTTAGTAGTGGTGCTTCGTAACATACTCAAGTTGCCTTTCTTAGCGATGCAATACGAGCTCCCGCTGACATCCACCTGATTTGCGAATCAACGAAAGAATGATCCTGCATCTGCCTTCCAATACCATCCCACTTCTGCTTGAAATGGCCGTAGAGATTTTCTCTAGCACAATGAATACCTCTATTAGCGGAAACTCTCGGTCTCACAGGACATTTTCAGTTTCACTACCCAGGAAGTCTGCACTCACTCAACCGGCCCCGTGTCGTTCCCCATCGCCCGCGACCCTGAATTAGACCCGAAGTAGAAGAAAACCATTGTCCCGGGGATTGTGCAATGTGTATATTAAACTTATTGAAACGAGAAGAGAGACAGGATATTTGGCCAATGTTACAGCTCCACGTGGTCTTATGCCTTCACTTCCTTCCTTAGCTTGATCTCTTAGTATAATGGACACACTTTACTCGTACTTCTTTGCTACGCGATATCGGACTAGTTCGCTACAGCCAAGAAGCATGAATACCTAGTTTTCTCTCTAAGGAAGTGCTGTCTCCTAGTCATTCCCAACGTCGATGAAAGCCTTTACGTGTCAAGGTAGCATGAAGTCATTCGAGAGGGGAGTAGCCGCAAGCTGAGCTGAAACTCCCACTTTTCACCATTTTTCGTTGTCTCATTCTACAGATGGTGGCGTTCAACAACTTTCCTGGGCGTTGCTGTCAGGGATTCTTGGCATCTGATTGACGCTGTGTTTTCGACCAGCGAAGCGTACTATACGGCGCACCCACAGGTGACAAGCAGGCAATAGACGGTTTTCGCAGCTGAGTGAGCGAAAGTTGAGGTGGCTTTTGAATTAACTGTTTAGGTAAGGTCTTAACGCCACGAACGCCCACACAATTTTAACTTGATGAGGTTTTGCACCCAATAAAGTGAGCGAGTAGGCTTTGGATTACTCGATTTAGGCTAGCCTTCTGTTACAGGGAACGCGGAAGCATAGGGAACCAAAGCCTTGTCATTATGATACTGGGCCGTAGGCCCAGTATTTATGCACTAATATGCCCCATCTGCTGCCTAAATGAGTCACTGTTCAGTGACTCCTATAGGCATCTAAATAGGTGCCTACGCTAAAGCTAGGCACAAACGAGACCCTGACTAACACCGTCCCATGTAAAATTTTGAAGCTTTTGGTGTCTGATGAAAACTGTCCAATCTTTAGGAACCCTTCCTAGCTAGGATACCTCCTATACCAGCCCGTTCAAGTTTTATACTTGCATGTATCATTGATGATATTATATTCGCCGTCGGTCGATATCGTTAAGCTGTCATTCAGTTAATCAATGATCAATTGATACCTCTTTACCCCATCGTATTCGCCGCGTCCTACCATACAATTCGTTCGAGTTCTAGCTTAATAATTTTTTAGACTGGTGTATATAATACCTACAGTTTTCAAGCTCTGAGATTCGAGAGTTCTAAAGCTTTATATTTTAGGTATAGTCTCCATATTACATAAGTGCAAACTATACCTGTTTGAAAAAGTAGATCGCTGTCGCTCAGCTTTAATTAAGTGAGCGGAATGGCTCAATTTCCTAAAACCCGGACCCACTGTATTCAGCGGGTAATATATGGACAGCGGCAGGCCACGGCGCTGAAGCTACTGTAACCGAACAGGTACGTCCAATGCCCGAAAACCGTCTAACGGTCGTTTTGACTTCTCTATCCGCCATCAACGAGCGCTATATCATCTTCAACTGAGCAAAGCCTCGATTCTACCTTTGTAGATTCTAGACATGTCCTTCTCCATTCGATCAAGGACCTAATCTATTATCGTTAGTATTCAAAAGTTACTGGCAATTCAATCAAGAGGACATATCCAATGCACAGATTGCTTCTGTCGCATGCTGGAATACTGTAGAGCATTCAAAGGGGTTTACAGGAACGCCAGACATTTTCATCTTGTGTAATATTCCAATGCTTTTCTTGCCGCTGAGACAGGTTAGCTAGCAAGGATGTAGCAGGGAATAGACTTACGCCGATGGGCCTCCATTTTTATACCAGCTTGAGAGTTGCTTCTCGTGTCTACCCTGTTTGAGGAACATAAGGTACTCGATGTCCATTGGAACGATGGTGTCTGGAACTACTGTGGAAGAGAACTCAAGCTACTGTTGGCTCTGTCGCTGTCATATTATCTGCATAATCAAGATGTGTATAAACCATGAGATAGAATAATCAAAAATCACTTGCCTCAACGTGAAGATTGACATGAATAATGTCTTCTGCCAACACATCAACAGGATCAAAAGCATTCTCTTTTTCCATTAGTGGATATATCTGCTGCAAGCATCCCTTCGCCTGCTGCAATGATAAATTTTAGCGCCTTGGCATTTTTTTAGCGAGATGGCGCTGTACTTTGGTGATTGAATCCCTAAGTTTTAGCGAGTTTCATAGCCTAAGGATGCTACTTTAGTAACGCAACTCGCTAAAACTTAGGGCTTCAATCATCGAAACACAGCGGTCTCGCTCTTGGATTTAGAGGTTCAATCGCTAAGCTACAGCGCTGGCTCGCTAAAAAAAAAAAAAAAAAAATAGCCAAGGCGCTAAAATGTATTATTGCAGTGGGCGAAGGGATAGTCTGCTTTCAAATGCCGAGAAACTTTGCGGGGAAACAAAGTTATGAAGGTTCAGACTAAAAGTCATAATATACGCTAGTCAAAGGTCACCATAGTATTCTCAGCCACCGTAGGACAACTATTAATAATAGGGCTTACAGGCCTCAAAGTCGCTATAAATTAGCGACCCAAGGAACATTTAAGCTCTAGCGGCTTTGTGCATAGGCCATTCTTACGATTTTTAAATACTAAGCTATTTAAAATAAATTTTGTACGGATACTTAGTTTTATGAATAGCGAGCAAGCCTAGACTTTAAAATGCTGGAAATGCCCGGAATCGTACCTAACTCAATTTGTAAAGTAGAAACCTAAATCTCCATCGTAATGCCGAGTTTGACTAGAGAGCAATAATAGGCTAGTGTTCGAGCTGTAAAGCTATCTAGACAACCATCCTACAATAAGTATCAACATTGATAAAGTCAGCTTCTAGGCTTGAAAATTACCTCTCCTACCGGTTCATAGGCAATTCTTTTTTGGGAGCTCTTACGACTTGTAGGGCTAAAACTTCATGTGAATGTTTCATATGCTTTGCTTCTGTTACGGACTCAGTCAATTGGTGGCACAGGGACGCCTGCAATTAGGCAAAGCCGGTGCAATTGGTAGTTCTAATTACAAGGATCTAAAGCTAAAGAAAAAGAAGGAGAAGAAAAAGAGAGCAGTGGTTTACGGATGGGTTTATATAGTCCCTTGCGGGTTACGCGTCCTTACAGGCCGTCCGTTACCTACATGCTCGCTGCCCATAGCTAACCGACCGTAATCCCATCCGTAAGGGCAGTTTCAGGTTGTAACTAAGGCAGTTGCGGACTGTCACTTGACTTACGGTCCGTAACAGCTTCTATCCGTTAGAGCCTAGCACATGTGTCAGTTGGAGCAAATTCAGGGGCCAAACCAGCAGGTATTATTGAAGGTAGAAGTCTATCTGATTAAGTAGGCTCAGAGAGGAGACTCAGATAGGAGACTCAGACAGGAGGCGCAGACAAGAGGCTCAGACAAGAGGCTCAGACAAGAGGCTCAGACAGGAGGATCATACAGGAGGGCTCTTGACTCTTGTAAAACATACTGAAAACGTAACCCCTATATTAGAGTTTGATAGACAATTTGACGGGGAATCTCTGATTCAACAACATGCCTAATTCCAACTATTTTTAAAATTGCGGACCGCCGCAAACATGAAACTATGATTATACTAGAAAAAAGGTTTCTTCGTCAAGATCTCCACTATCAGCAGTAGCAAGAGCTTCACCATTCATTAGGCCATGGACAAAAGTCCAGCTCAATATTGCATGCCTTGTATCATCAATGTTCCTTAGCAAAAAGGGCGCCTTGCCCCCGTAAAGAACGCAAACCTTGTCTCCAGCTTGCACATCGTTGGGAACAAGCCCATAACGCCCCTTGGTTGTAACATAGAATCGAAAGCCCAACAAGCTAGAACTAAAATACATAGGCTGGAAGGGGTCTCCTCGCTGATGACCCTTGAGAGCGGCCAATCTCTGATGAAATATTGGCGCATATTCTAGACACTGCACCGTATCTATCATCAAAGTCTGGACGAAGGCGTCCAGCTTCCCTTGTCCAGTTGGATATTTCCCAGTTAGCTCGTTCATGCTACTCCAAATGCCCTTGATCAGAGCCTCTTGGTCCTTGTCGCCGGGCCTCCACCCCGCTACCACGACATCATTATCGTGGTCCCGCTGCAGGTTGAAGGCCATTTCTTTCAACTGGTCGAAGGACCCTTTGACGTCGGCTAATTTCTTCCATTCTTCAAGCGCCGGTCCATCAAATCCGTGAAAGCGCGCTTGGCCCAGGTCCTGCAGGCTTTCCTGCCGCTCAATCTCGCTGCGAACAGAGTCTATGTACGATGGATCAGACGTATCGTACGCGCGACCGACAGCCTTCACGACATCTACCGCGACACCTTTCAGACACAGAGACTCTTCTTCTTCTTCAGTATGGTGGCCAGAGGCTTGATGGCCGACCTGCGGGAATCCGCCCAGAGATGCCCTGAACTCGACTCCCGCGTCCTTCACCTCCAAGGCCGCCGGATCCGTGGCCCAGCGTGCAGTGCATTCGTGCGCCCATGATGAGAAAGCTGGGGACGTGGGCGTAGGCGTGGGCGTGGGCGAGCCCGAGAATAAGTACAGTATATCAAGATTGGAATACAATTCCAAATGTGCTCGCACCACTCGACGCCAGAGGACTGGAACGGGGAGGCCATAGTCTATAGGGACAAGGGAGGGTTCCATCAAAGGGCGAGCAAGCCCGAGGATAGCGTAGATCTTGTCCAGCGGATTACTGCACTGCCTCGACTTGAACCTCGCCAGGACGCTCGCCAACGTGTGGCCCGGCAGCCGCCGAGTTGTACGGAGAGAAAAGTCGGCCACCTCAGTCCACTCCAGACTCGCCTCCCGCTCCTGGGCGTAACTAACTCCCAGGTCCCCCGCAAGCCGCGCCAAAGTCGGCCGATCCATGCCCTCAAGGCTCCTGTCGAGCCGCTGGATCCGGTTCTGCAGCGACAGGAGCGCCGCGTCGCGGCTGCCGACATCCAGGCCCTCGAATCTGTCAACCTCCGAGATCCTGTCCGCGGCGCGCTCGTCAGAGCGCTTCGTCTCCTCAGACATGTACGCCCAGAGGAGCTCGCCGACAAGCAAGACCTCGGACATGTCCGCCGCCAGCTCTCCACATCCGAATATCGCCGACTGGGCCAGCGCGATCTCCTGTACGATCCACGCCCGCGTCCACCACGGGCGAGTCAACAGCTGGCCCAACGCCTTCCACCCGACCTGCAGCCCGGGGTGCCGGATCGCGCTTGCGAGCCTCTCGCTCGCGTCCTCGGGAAGCGGGTTGCCCAAGTCTAGCGTCTGCGACAGTCCCTGGAACGTCCGCGCAAGAGCGGTCACTAGCTTGAACCCCTCCTTGTCGTGCTCCGTCTCAACGCCGGTAAAAGCCCACACGACGCCGGCCCTTGTGTAGATGTCGCGCATTCTCGCAACTTGCTTGTTCCGCTCGTGCTTGTCGCCTTGGTTGATGCAGATCGCGTCGACCCAGATCCTCGCGGGGAGGGCGAGTGATGCCGAGGCGATGCGTTTGCGCATGCTGTACAAGGCGTCGTAGAGATTGGCGGTCACGCTGAAGCTTCGCCCGTTTAGCCTGATGTCCCGACGATCAGTTTCCGGACCCCATGTATATGACAGGGCCAGGTATTCTGTTGTTTCATCGAACTGGACAGTTGACATGCTGACGTCGATCTCCTGGCTGCTGAATGACGTTGTGTTGATTGTCAAGAAGCGGATCTCGCCCTCAGTGAGGGGTTTGTAATGAAGGGATGCCATATTCTTCTTGTGCTTGCTGCGGATGTCGTGCGGCGGGACGAGGTTCCTGGTGAAGTGCAAACTCGTCACTCGGCTATCATTTGTGCTGGTAGTGTGTGTTGCTTGCCCGTTGAGCGGGACTGATAGTGTTGTTGGGTGAAAACGACGCGTACATGAGGACTTAAATTGTCTTAACACAACTAGCACTGCTATGCAGGCTCTCATACTGGCAAGGCTGAGGCCACCTGGGGTTAGGAGTGACAAAGCCACCCTCGCTGGAGGGCTCAGCATATCAACCAATAAGGCCAAATCATAGTCCATGGATAGATATAGTAGTCGAGGCATTTGCATATATAAAAGTAATCGGGAGGGAAACCGATAAAGTCAAATGCTTTAATAAAAAGATCTCTAATTAATAGAACTGGCACGTTTCGACGCCTAACAGCCATTGCGAGAGTAAAATATCCAAAATACAGTAGTAACTTGTAGCAATAATTTTGTTACTCGTGTTTTATGCTCTTTCCTTAGGAACATTAGTATTGCATGTACACCACGAAATCGAAAAGCAGCAGGATAGCTTTGCGACATACCAGGATTAAGGGTACCAGTAGTTTATTGGGAGAGACGAGGCAAACACAACAG
>Ga0335075_10009671_pt1 | contig 14674 bp, 13 predicted proteins | sample Lox_Sample_24_FD_206723 | JGI IMG/M metagenome (GOLD analysis project Ga0335075, IMG submission 206723) | Soil microbial communities from Loxahatchee National Wildlife Refuge, Florida, United States - Lox_Sample_2.4 | ecosystem: Environmental > Terrestrial > Soil > Wetlands | place: USA...
GCCACACATGGTCTGGAACCACTGGATTGTAAATCAGCCTTGTGGGCTTGGCTGTCTCATTTCTTGAACGGAAGAGCCAATGTTTATTGTTTCGGCGTCCTATGGAACAGATAGTGACGGAAGCTACCTTCAAATGCACCGGAATCCATTGAGTTGTATCAAATCAAACGCAGACATCCAGCCAGAGTAACCAGCAATATCGTGGGTATCTTCAGCTAGCCTTGCCCGAAAATCCATGCCAACTCCTCGCAACCCATGGTAGAAACTTGACCGATAGCACGACTAGGGTACATCTCGTAAAATGATGAAATTCTTTCTCCTGACCACGACTGGGAAGTGATAGCAAGCTTAAGCGACCCAATCCTCAACAGTGGTGACGACGCAATATTGCTCAGGCGTCCTTCGTAACATACTAGGTAGTGAAGAGGCCACGTTTTTGAAATTTGACCCCTGAGCCCAAGAAACTCCATCATTGATCGTAAATCCCAGCAAAGTCAGCTAGCCCATCCCAAAGCTCTTGCCATGGAGTCTTGGGAGGAGTGGGAGCTTTCTCTTTGCCGGAATGCTCCTCATTTGCCTCGAAGTTAACCGTCTTTGCATTCTTCGTTTTAAAAGACGCAACTGCAGGCTCAGCGCTACTACAGTGGTTGACGACGCCGTTGGGTTTTGCGTCCGGCACGCTCTCTTCGACGAAGGGATCGGTGTCGTGGTGTGCAATCAGGCCAGGACGTGTGATTGTAAGTCGAGACTTGTGAGATTGAGGTGAACCAAAGCTATCGCTCGATTGATCTGATGCGTTGGCATGCTCCATCATTCCCAAACCAATGTTTCCGTTCGCCCCATATCCGTCTCCTTCACCCAGTTGCTTGACGCGCGCATCAGCAGCTTTCCAATCCCTTTTCCACTGCTCGATGCTTTCCTTAAGCTCGCTGCCTTCGGTCGAGTCAATGTGCGCGGCTGCTTGGACTTCTATCGCGCGCAGCTGCAGCTTGAGGAAGAGGAAATCGGAGCTGGAGTGGTGTGATTCAGCCTGGAGCTTGTGGTTTTCCGATCGGAGCTTCAGGATTTCCTGCGCGGAGGATTCGAGTCGTTCAATGGTGAGATCGTTGATGTGCTGGTAAAGTGTTAACAAGATGAACCGATATATCGCCTGCGAAGGCCATAATACCTTTATTTCTTCATATCGTTTCTGCAACTCGCGATTAAGCCTTTCTACGCGGATTACAAGCTCATCCCGCTTTCGCGTTTGCTCCATGAGCTGTTCCTGAGCCACAGCGACGGAAGTCTCCAGGCCGCTGGACTCCTCGGTCTCGGTCTCGATCTCGCTCTCATCTTCTGGCCCATCATCGACAAATAGTCCCGAGTCATCGATATCGGGAGGCTCACGCGTCTGAGGTTCGGGCGCATTTAGCGTTTGTTCAAGCGCATCGAGTTCGGCGCTCAAAATGCTTCGTTCATGCTCGCCGGGATCTTTGCGTAGTATCTGCCTTCCGATGGCGTTGAGACGACCGAGGAGATTCGACTGCGAGGGGGAAGGCTTCGGAACAGTGGTGGAAGAAGGTGAGGATTCATCGTCGCTAAAGTAGTTGGAGAAGGCTGGTGAAGGCTCGAGGACTCGTTTTAATTGATCGCGATGAGGAGTGCAGGGATTTGTCATCGTGATCATTGCGACTCGAAAGAGGATGGAAGAATGGACGAAGAGGGAGGTGAAAGAGGTAGAATGGCGGAGCAAAAGCGGAGGGATTATGGTAGCTACAGTATGACTGGGGATCCGCGATGACGATCGAATGAAGGGTTCGAAGGGCAATAATTGGATGGCTGGAGTTTAGGCGTTTTGAACATCTGCGTGCGTTCCCGCCGCTTCGATTTTATGCAGCAAGTGAACGTGCACGGACCCACCGATTGCATCCAACTGCACCATGTCTCGCACCTTTTGTCGCTTTCGGAATCGGAACGCTGCAGGTCCATTGAACTGGCAGTTTGGGTGGTAATATGCTTTGACGCGCTTGTGTAACAATTTAATTACTTGACTTTGAATACTTTTACATACGGGGAAATAAGGGAGAACGGCACAAATGGCCACGAGAACCCAACGCTGGTGCCAACACATCTCGATGTGACCAGGAAACCGCCGAGTGCTGATGCTCAAACGCCGTCAAATCAATGTAAGAGATATTCGCCCTGAGGTCGACATGCTGTATTCTCGCTTCAATTCTTCCGCCGTCAACATTCCAGCCCGCATGTCATCCCTTCCCGCGCCGGCCACAATCCGTTGAGAGTCAATAAAAATTCACTATAAACGGTGTGCTGGTCGAATACACAATCCAAAAAGGATGTTGACTGTTCCGGTTCCATGAAAAAAAGGCAGTAATGTGCTGGCTTGAACGCCGACAGAAGAATATGAATCATGCTAGCAAGCATGTATTTTGCTTTCTGGCAGACGCTTTCCGCACGAAGTTGTGACCAAACGTAGTTAAAGGTCGTTTTCGCGAGATGGTCGAGACCAGTCACGTAGATGGCACCAAAATTAGAGCTTGTTCTGAAAGGCTCAACATATTTTCACGCAAGTCATCCGCCCGAGATTGACAAACTTGCAACAGGACGGCATATCGGCAAACAATCGTGCATCTCAAACGTCAACGAACATTTGCAGTCATTGGTGTAGGAGGAGATCGGTCCGGAGGAAAGTCGTGGTGATGCGAAACCCATTTTGACTCGACGGCAAGGTGTTCTCATCGTCATGAATGAATATCAATGTCTGAAGCATATGATGGCGTGGCATATCACGACCTCACTTCTACAATGTCGACTACTGGCCGGGAGCTGGTGGTGCAGCGCCCTGACTTTGTTGTGCTTGAGCGAGCTGCCAGAGCAGTACATAGTTCTGGTAACCACCATAGGCCTTATACGGGTCCGCATTGGGATCAGTCTGTCCAGCGGCAGCGGCAGCGGCTGGTTGCTGCGCTCCGGACATCATGGTTTGCTGTGGTTGTCCGTACTGTTGTTGTCCGTATTGCTGAGGAGCTTGTGAGTAGCTAGATCCGTCGTAATGATCATTGTGTCCTCCAGAAGGAGCTTGATTTGCCGCATTTTTCGCTTTCACTTGGTCAACCTTGTCGTAGATGCTTCTTTTGGCAGATTCAATCGCCTGCCTTGTGCCGATTAAAGCAATCTCGCGTCTACCGTCACGCTCATTGGTCTGAGAAACATTGATCTTACAGCCGGTCGAGTTTTGCATTTCTTTGATGGTCTCACCACCTTTGCCAATGATCATTCCAACAGAGTCAGAAGGGACGCGAATGGACTCAGTGATCTTGTTGGACCCACTATAGGGGTCATTGTATGGGTCTTGCTGGGAACGGCCGGTATTGGCGCCCGGGCCACCGTTGCGAGTGTCACTCTCAACAATTTCCATGATAAGTTCTTTGGCACGAGCAGCTGCGGTGGTGCTACCGATAAGGTTGACAGGTCTCAGCCCTTGGATGCTCTTGTTTTCTCCGACAATGTTGATGTGACAACCACTACGTTCTTGGAGGTCTCGAATTGTTTCTCCACCGCGGCCGATGATGAGACCGACCGTCTTGTCTGGAACCATAATCTGGGTGCTGTTTTCACCTTCGCGAAGGGCAGGTTGATGACTAGGTTTAGTTTGCACGGCATTGCCACGATCTCTATTGGCTGGCTGCGAGCCCTGTGCTTGTCGATTCGTTTCAATGATACGATTGATCTCAGCTTTGGCGTGATCACGAGCGCGTGGAGAGCCGGAGATTCTGCACTGGCGTCGAGGCCCTGTGGTGTCTGGCCCGGTGATGAATTGGATCCTAGTTCCGGTGTCTTGTTCGACACGACGAAGGTTTTCACCTGCACGACCGATGACAAGGCCTACCACACCTGAGTCAACGGTGATTGTCTCGCTATTGTCACCTGGAGGAGGAGAGCGATCACGAGTGTAGTTGCGTGGAGGAGAAAAGCCGCCACGGGCGTCATGCATGGGCGAAGGCGAGCGAGAGCGACGACCGAGGTTGCGTCTAGGGTCGCGCCGCTCATCACGGTACGGATTGTAGTTGTCGCTGTACTGGTCGCGGCGAGGTGAACGAGAGTGCGAGCCACGGTAGCCATGACTATTCAATCGAGGATCATCACGATGACCAGCATCATAAGAAATACCACGTTCAGCTGCTGAGCCTTTGGCTCGGCTCAACGCGTCTTCAAAGCTGACACTACCGCTACTCACAGGCTTGATGCTGCTTAGATCAAGATTGCCAGAGTTGGTGGGTGCCGGAAGGGGATAACCAGGAACAGGTGCTTGCGGGGCACCAGCGGGCATAGGCGGATACGACATGGGAGGAGCGGCTGGTTGACCCGCTTGAGGAGTGTGTGATGGGGTTGTTTGAGTTTGCGTCGCAGCTATGCCAGAGTTATGAGTCTCTTCATCCATTTATACCGTCGTATATCTGCCTTGAACGGCATTTCTGGGGGTGCATACCGAGTGCTGCCAAGATCTGAGAAAGGTCTGTCGATTGAGCCATTGTCAGGTCTCGCAAGGAGCCGCGACGTTCACAATCGCTTTTGTATGAGCTATGGGTCAGTTGCTGCGAAAGGTGATGCGAAGGTCAAAATGTGATGATCTCAGCGTTAATTCAAGTAGCAACCAATGCAAACCTTGATGATGAGATTCGTTCCTGCTTGAAAGTGGATGATGGTGGAGAGAAGGAAGAGGCTGGAGAGAAGAGTCGCAGTTGGACGAAGAAAAGCTGCACACGGACTTGGTTAGCTCGGCTCCAAGGTTTCGCCGAGTGCCGGGTGCCGGGTGCCGCGCCCCGAAAAATGCTCCACAGCTTGCCTTTGCCCAATCCTCGTTCATACTTGAGAGTGGGATGCACTTGTACACCAGACGTTGTCCCTCAGAGTGCTCTTCGTGTAGCATGTCCTTCGATTGACTAGCTGGGAGTGCGAAGCATTATCTGATGACTAACGCAAAACCAGGATATGACGTGAGAACTCGAGCGGCAGCGGGAACGAAACGTCGCCGTTGAGATGACTGAAACCTACGGTATAGTAGAACGCCGGCGTGCCGGTTGCCCTCAGCCGAAAGTCAATGATAAACGACTGACAAGACCCGCTCACACCGTACCATGTACAACCCATTGAAGGGTTTTTTGGTTTAAGTGGTCGTCCGCGACGCTATCCAACAGTAACATGAAGCCTTGGATGTTGTATTCCCCCTACTACAGTTGGAATTTGACGTTCATTCTTGTGCTGATTTCGAAGACATGAAGGAGCGTGGTTTACTGCTATCCAAAATATTCGTATGCACATTACACCCGAGTGTCATACAATATCGGAGTCATTATCCAAGCTCACACTTCACCACCATGAGCAAATAGTGCCGGCGTCTACTTTGTGTCTGAAGATTAGGTGTTTCTATATTGCGGATTGTATATTATAAGAGCTATTGACGTTCTTCATTTATCTGGTGCAGTTTCTCGGAGATAGCCTTGCTATTAAGTTTACCTTATTCGCCATCATTCGCGCAGTCAACTCAATCTTAACAAACAATCTACTACCCACGGAAATATCGTCCGCTCTTCTGGTTCTCACGCCAATGGTAGTCGCCAATGGCTGGATTCTGACTGAAAACACAATTCTGGAATGGTGGTGGAAATTAGATGCGCGGATGGCTTCAAGTATGGCCAAGGCAAACTGTTGGAATGGGATCGGACTTGGTACCCGGATCGCGGCATTCACCTGTGTTCGGATGGCAAGTGAGCGAAGCACGTGGACCATTCTTGCTATATTTGGAAGAAAGACTTGAGTCAGACTGGAGAGCTTCGGGGTTGACAGCTGGGGCGTCTTCGACAAGGGATGATGGTAACGGGGAAGAGTTAGCTGAGTTGAAGTCTTATGACTTTGGGTTTTCATGACAGGAATCAATTGATTCTCTACGTTTACTGGTATTTCGTGAATCCCTCCCAAGCCAAAGGTACAAATGAAACCATGCTATCATAACAAATCCCGAATTGGCTCGTATCAGCATTTGTCGCAACACTCCGTACACGCCACCATTCCGCAATAGGAACACTCTGAACACTTCAGCTTGCGTGTATCGGCACGCCAGCATCTGTGGCACTCAACTTGAGGTGCGATCTTCTCTTGCTCCAGTCCATCCAACTTTGGATTCTGCCAATTATGCGTGCAGTTCCATACCAACCTCGCCCTCTCGTCCTGTGCCGGCTCATCTCCAAAATATATGTCTCTTTGATCCCAGTAATACTGTGCGTGTGCGTCCAAATTCCTTTCATTTTGTCTTTCCAGCGGAGCTCCATCTCCATCTTGAGCCTCATTCCCGTTGTTGCCTTGTTGCGTGTCTCCGTTCTCATTTCCAGCTTCTGTTCGCTCTTGGTCTTCTACATCATCGGACTCGTCGTATTCGCAACTCTCTTCATCTTCGTAGCATGTGCAGTCCCCATCCCACGGCTTCTGGCAACCCCAGCACCAGTGTGCTCCGCAAAGGCACTCCATATGGTAACAACCGAACATTTTGCGTACCCAGTTACCGCAGTGAGGGCAACCTTTGTAACCCCATTTGAGTAATTGAGTCTGCAGCTGTATGTCCTTTTGCTTCGGTGGACATGGTGTAGTAGAATGTGCAAAGCTCTTGCACTCCTTACATGCCTGCGTCTTGCATTTTGGGCATGAGAGATTTGTTTTAGTCTCTGCGTCTTTGGGATGTCGGCTAGCAATAAGTCGCTTTGGGATGAATGTCGAGCACGTTCTCCGAGGGCAATACATCCTATCAGCACCTGTAGTACTGAATTCTTCGAAGGCAGCGCGGAATCCATCAGCATCATTCGTCGAAATGTATGGGATGGCGAAGTGCAGCGGAATGAACAAGCAACATCTCGGTGGCATGTTAACCTGTGACTTGATCCCTCGCAGGAACATATCCCTGATGCAGTTGGAGCAGAGATAATTTTTGCATGTGCGGCAGGCCTGGACGAATGCTCGGTCAGGAAACTTCTCCTTCGTTTCGGTACATGTAAGACATTTGATGTCAGCCATTGCCTTTGATGCTTCGGAACCTTTGCTAATAGTTGTAGGATTCACATTCGGACCACTGTGATTCTGCTCACTGTTGTCTGCGGAATTCTGGTTGCGTCTGACGCTGGTGAATATTGACAGCACTCTTCGCCGTCTACTGTGCTCGCGCCAGGGAATTATTATATGCTGATCCACAAGTTGTTTGATTCGACCGGCTGATGGAGATAATTTCGTGAAAACTCTTCTCAAGCGATTGTAAGGCAGAGGAAAGCAACTAGAATCCATGATGACGACTGAGCGGGTCTGTACCGCGGTATACCTGTTTTTGCCGGATAAAAGCGATCCTCCAGATCAAACGGTTTTCAGATAGTGAGTAAAATTAATACGTTGGACTCTAGTTGTATTCCAAAGCTGTGATATCTTATCGTCGGTTCAATATGAAGTTACTTTGATTACTCGAAGAAGGCTTGTCGAAGAGATGTTCAGAAGTAGAAACAACCCAGATATCTGACACAAATAGAAGATGATCTATGACTCTAAGATGGGTAAGACGACCGACTCATAGTTTATATCAAGAAAGACGTTGGATCAAAGCTCGTGTGGTCGATAGGCAATGAGTCGAGGCTGAAGACCGGGGCTTAGCGGTACATAGGCAACTGCGATTTCGGGTCACTGGTTGGATGGTGAGAACTAATCACGCTAGGGATTTGAGCATTTGCTCTTGACGTAGGATCATTCGATGACAAGCGAATCTTGCAGGATAAGGTAGAATACTATGAGTATGTCAATATTCGGGCTTTGACACGTCTTGCACGTGGACGCGGATGACAGGAACGAGCCAAATACATCATCCTCGTCGTCGTCGCCCGAACTTTTGCCGCAGTCCTGTTTTGGCGTGCTTGCGGGCGTTGATGCTCGCATGTTATCATGCCGACACCTCGAGAGGTCAAGTAAGTTCTCTAGTGCAAATAGAATGAAGTTGACCTTTTCTAACGCATATAGGCTCTCTTGGGACAGGCTGGCCGATTACCGTACCCTTGAAGATCTGAAGCAATCATTGCACAACAAGCAACATTCTGGCCTTGTGAATCTGCGTTCTATATGTTGGAAGGTCAGATGAAATCCAAAGACGATGCATAGAGCATAATCTGATAAGAGTCCTATAGATCTTTTTACTCTTTCAAACTGTGGAGCAGGTGCAATGGCTTCCTATACTCTCAGAACAGAGATCCGCTTACGAGGCCCTCCGCGCGCATCACCTTCGAGCAATAGACAATCCGGATGAAGTGGATTCGGACATCGATCCGTTGAGTGAGCACGAAGAAGTATGTTTGAATCTCAAGCATGGATTGTACTGCCGCTGAAAGCTAGCAGTCGCCTTGGACTGCACTCCGAGATGACGAGACAATTCGAAATGAAATATTTCAAGACGTTGAAAGATGCATGCCCGAAAACGTTTATTTCAGGCAACCGGCTACCCAGAAGATGCTGTTAGACATTCTATTCATTTACTCCAAGCTTAATCCGGACACGGGCTATCGACAGGGCATGCACGAACTGCTTGCTCCAATCTTGTGGGTTGTAGAGCGAGATGCTCTGGATTCATCTACCGCTGCGTCCGATACCGTTCCTGGGTTGGAAGCGATTCTAAGCTGCAATTATATCGAACATGATACATTTACTCTGTTCGCTTTGATCATGCAGACAGCCAAGTCATTCTATGAGCCCGCTACCAACGACATGCCGACAAGATCTAGGTTGGCACCGTCCGCTCGCCAGGAGAGTCAACAGGAATCCCCCATAATCCAAAGATGCCATCGAATCTTTGGTGATCTTCTCCCAAAAGTCGAACCGGAACTGGCAGAGCATCTTCGAAGCATCGAGATCATGCCTCAGATCTTCTTAATGAGATGGCTTAGACTACTGTTTGGCCGAGAATTTCCCTTTGATGAGCTTCTTGATATGTGGGATTTACTTTTTGCGGAAGACCATTCTCTTGAACTTGTCGATTACATTTGCGTTTCGATGCTTTTACGCATTCGTTGGCAACTGCTGTCCTCAGATGCCAACGAGGCTCTAACGCTTCTTTTACGATACCCATCTCCCGTGGCACCACATCCTCCGTCAACATTTGTTGAAGATGCGGTTCTCCTAAGGAGCAAACTTTCTGTCGAAACTGGCCAGCAAATCATTTTGAAATACTCTGGTCGGGCGCCTCGCCGCGTGTCGACAAGTGTTTACCGCCCATCCACACCACAGAGTAGCAGAGACGATTCAACGTCTAGATCTCCTCGATTTCCATCTCCCTTTGGATCACCATCTTTAAGCACCTTGGAATCGGTCATCCAGAATGTCGCTAACAGCATGCTGACCCGTGGAGGGCAAGCGGTCCATGATGCTATGGGCGAAGTTCGGAAAAATGTACAAACATTTCAGTCTGGAAGAAGTTCGCCTCTTGCAAAGTCATTGCCCGGAGTAGGAGTTTCAGTCGGACATCGAGCAAAACGATCTGACGCTTCCAGTACGATAGCTGCGAATGTTTTAAGACGGATCAATGCACTTGAAGAGCGGAATAAACAGCTCGCCAAAATGCTGCAAGCAGCGGTTTCGGATCTCTGGGAATATCAAAAGTCCTCACCTGAGAAGGATTTACCCGAGAGTCACGCAGAGAAGCTGAGTGTTGCAATTGCAAAGGTGCAACTCGTACAGGTCTACTTATCGGACAGCAGCCTCCTACTCCCTGCAGACGATAACAAAGACATGAGCCAAAAAGGCGCAGCCTCAGAAGCATCCACAGTCAGCAGCGTTGAAGCAACCAAATCTACACAGAGCGATCCACAGAATCCAGTCGAGAAGCCGCCGAAAGTCGACGAGCAGCTCCATCTGCCGAAAGACGGACAAAGCACTCCTCACAACAATGCTCAAACTTCAACTGTGCAAGCGTCGATTCCAGCTGTCAGCGTCCCCGCACCGTCTCCAGCAGTATCAGCTTTGTCACAAGCTCTCTCATCATCGCCCAAAACCTCACTCCCAGCCTCGCATCGGCCAACGCTTGCACAGTCCACATTCTCCTACATGCTTGGTCAAGCGCATGAAGACCCATCCTCGTCATTCTTAAGTGCATCACCTCTTACACCAAATGAACGACGCAACCGAGGAGGCACCGACAAAGCTTTTCTTTTTGGTGCTGAGGAAGATGTTGAGAGTGATCAGTCGTCGTCAAAAGGCAAGCCAAGGGCGAAACCAAAGACAAAGGTTAAAGGAGCAACGGCGCAAAGTGAAGATATTGACTTGGGCGATCTGACCGGAACTCCCGAAGGAGATTGAGGAGATACATTGACAAGCGTATTAGATTCTATATACCCAATCCATCTGCTTGATTTTGAACGCACATACCAAACTCGATCGATCTCCGTCGTATCGTCCTCTCCCCATTACTGCTGCTTTTTGGCAACCTTCGTTGATCCAGCCTTCTTAATCTCAATCTTCTTAGTCTTGGACACTTTCTTATCGCCTCCCCAATTGAACAGCCACAGCGGCCACGGCACAAACATGCCCACCAGGCTCTGGTATTCGCGGTACTCGGGATACTTTTGCGCGCTCAGCATCTCGGTCAGCCAGGTGCTGCCCTGGAACAGGGCGATGTAGGAGCCAGCGCCGGCGAAGGTCCAGTTCAGATAGGCGTCGCTCTCGAAGGCCGCCCACTGGTAGAGCAGGATCCAGATGGCCTGCTCGGCGGCGAAGTTTGGGTGGCGCGACCACGCCCACAGGCCCGAGACGATGAAGCCGCGGTCCAGGTCCGCCGCGCTGTATTTGCTATCGGCGGGCACTTTGGCCGTCTTCTGATATTCTTGCTTCGCCCTCTGGAACGCCCATTGTTGATTGTCCGCGATGAATTCGATGAGGACGAGGACTAGGAGCGTGCGGTGGAAGATGACATCTGTGAGTTCCAATGGCTTTCCAGTAAGGCGAGAGATAAGTAGAAGGACATAGACCGGGGTGGTGATGAGGAAAAGGAGAACCTAGGATACGCTGTGAGCATTCTGAGAGGTTTGTGCCATTAGAAACATACGCTTTGAGTGAGGGAGATGAATGTCAAGTTGAAGGCGAACATTCCCAATGGACCGCTATATTTCTTGACATGCTCCCATCTATAGTCTTCAGATCCAACTGAATATCCACCCTTGCGCCAGTAGTTGAATGTCAACCGTACACTCCATGCCACGGCGAAGATAAGAACGTAATCTAGTCGCTGAGTGGGGAGATTTTGTTGATGCGCCCAGAAGCAGTAATGACCGATGTAAATGGAGGGTAGAATACTCCAGGCGCGGTCTACTTGCGAGTAATTTCTGGTTATTTCTGAGACAGTGAGGAAAATAGGAACGAGTAATAGGGAGAATGCGAAGGCGAAAACGAGTGGATTGGTGCTGAGGTAGAGAATACGGAGTTCATTGAGCCTATCGCTGCTTTGGAGCGCTGTGTATACCTGCTGAGGCAGTGCATAGAGTTGCGGGACGTATGGGCGCACGGTTAAGCCGAAATCGACAGCATCGGCAACCGATTTGATGGTCGGTAGGACGAAAGGATGCATAGTAAAATGAAAGTTAAGACGGTTGAGTTGTTTTTGGGGAATTGGAGACGCGGATGTCGAGACGTTTCTGTAGCAATTCAGCTCACGTGCCTTCGCGCGTTGTCCGAGAATCTGTGCCTCGCACGCGATCAGAGAACTTCAGATTTGATCTACGCCACTATCAAGGATTCAATCGCATGAAAACCGACGGCTCCAAATGGGCCGCGTTCTCTGCGTTGCCGAGAAGCCCAAGATCGCAAGAGCAGTGGCTCAACACTTGGGTGGTACCATACGAACTGCCAACGTGAGAGACCATCAATGGGTTAAGAACTACGAATTTGACTACCATTTTCAGCCATGGGGTCCATGCAATGTCAAGTTTACAAGCGTAATGGGTCATCTCATGTCTTATGACTTTCCAGAGCAATACAAAAGATGGGAGTCCTGTGACCCGGGCGAGCTCTTTAGTGCCAGAATCAACCGATTTGTGGACCAAGTACGCCTCCTTCCATGAACATAGAGGCATATGCTTATGTTTCGCAGAATCAAAGAGCGGTGGCTGCGAATATCGAACAGCAGGCTCGGTACTCAGATATTCTGTACATCTGGACGGACTGCGATCGAGAAGGCGAGAACATTGGAGCCGAAATTCGTGAGATTGCGATCAAGGCTAATCCACGGCTGGATGTACGGCGAGCGAGGTTTAGCAATACTGAAAGGAATCACATCATTCGAGCAGCTCAGAATCCAGCTGCTCTGGATGATTTACAAGCTGATGCCGTCTCCGCGCGCATCGAGCTTGACCTGAGAACTGGAGCGGCGATTACAAGGCAACTTACGTTGAATCTCCGGCCTATGGTTCCGGACTTGGTGGCCGAGAAGAAAATTATCAGCTATGGTTCCTGTCAATTCCCAACTCTGGGCTTCGTTGTCGACAGGTACTTTCGCGTCAAGAATTTTGTTCCGGAGCCGTTTTGGTTCATTCGAGTGCTGCACAAGAAAGACGATAAAACCGTCACGTTCAACTGGAAGCGTGTCCATCTCTTCGACCGGCTTGCAGTCGTGATAATATACGAGCGATGTCTGAATTCGAAAATTGCGACTGTCACAAAGATGCAAACGAAACCAGCGAGCAAGTGGAAGCCTTTGCCATTGACTACCGTGGAGTTACAGAAAATGGGTAGTAGGTTCCTCCACATGAACAGTTCGAGGGTGATGAAAGTGGCAGAGGATTTGTACACCAGAGGCTTTATTAGCTACCCGCGTACAGAAACGGATCGATTCGACCCCGGTATCGACCTGAAAGCTTTGATTCAGAAGCAGACCCAAAGCTCGAACTGGGGAGGATTTGCCCAAGGTCTTTTGAATGGAGCTTTTCAGCGGCCAAGAGATGGAAGAAATGATGACAAAGCTCATCCTCCTATCCACCCAGTCAATTATGTCGCACCAAGTGTACTCAATCAGGAGGAGCAGCGGGTTTACGAATTCGTTGTTCGTCGATTTCTTGCATGCTGTTCCGAAGACGCACGTGGAGAGAGGACGACGATCGAGATTGAGTACGGCAGCGAGATATTCCAAACAAGCGGGACAATTGTGATGCAACGCAATTATCTCGATGTCTATCCATACGATAAGTGGGAGAGTGGTCAGGAGCTGCCACAGTACGCGGTTGGTGAGACCTTCGTTCTGACTGAAGCTTTGATGAAGGAGGGCAAGACAAGTCCACCGAAATACCTCACAGAGCCTGAGCTCATCGATATGATGGATAAGAATGGAATTGGCACGGACGCTACAATGGCAGAGCATATCGCCAAAATAAAAGAGCGCAATTACGTGCAGATTCGACAGGTTTCGCGAGCTTCCGTTTCTGAGGATGGCGACGACGAAGATGCAGTCGGCGCTGGGAGGAGAGGAGGAAGAGGAGGGAGAGGAGGACGTGGTTCAGGACGAGGAGGCACAACAAATGGTGTGTCTCGAAGTCGAGGCACTGTTGATGAATTCATTCCAACGACGCTTGGAGTAGCACTCATTGAAGGTTACGACAATTTGGAGTTCGACACAAGCTTGAGCAAGCCATTTCTCCGTAAAGAGGTACGTTTCGATGCCCTGTCTTAACTCCAAACGCTCAGAAAAATGTTAACGGCTCTCGGCTCATCAGATGGAGCTACAGATGAAGGCGATCTGCGAGGGTACTCAAACGCGCAACGATGTTGTTCAGCGAAACATCGAGCAATACAGAGCTGTTTTTGCCCGTACATCGCAACAAATGGGCGTACTCAAAGCTGTACGTGAACAATTTCATTTTGAAGCACATATGTGGGACCTGCAGCGCGGATGCGCGGAAAATTACTGCAGTTGTAGCATTTCAAGTGAAGTTATAATGGCAAAGTGCCGCTTATTCTATAAAGGAGCGTCACTTTTCCTATTATGGCCTCACTTAGAATGTTGTGACCGGATAAATCTCCGGAGTGGCCAAATGGCTGCTGTTTTCGGCTTTATGCTGTCCCAGATGAAAAACTCGACTGACGCATTTGTACAGGCAGTCCGGAAGTACATCCTGGCACCTCGCGACACTATCAATGGCTGATTGAACAAAGTGATTGCTTTTTGGCCCTTCGGAAAGTATCAAACTCATCATGCTCATGGTCTGGATCCAGTGAGAAGACTAGACTTGCCCAAAGGAATTCGTCTCGCATTGAGTGGAGAGCCGGCATACTGGCGCGGGGGTACTTTTCTCCTCAAGCCGCTTGCGATGTGTTCCGACTTGATTATGTCTCCCGGGTCCACGCATCACTGCTTACTGAGAGGCATTTTACAGTGTGTCAGGCTGCGGGAGGTTGGGCCAGGCCCACTTCGTTAAGTTTCTTTTTGTCGAGGCTTGAGGACAGCGATACGGTGCACGTGTCTGTTTGCGGGGAGTTTCTGTAAGATCACCTGGACAGCTTTTGGGCCACGAGTTGCTTCCGGGCTGGGCGAGTGGCGGATGTCAGAAAGGGCCGATGGCGGGCGGGTGTGGATGGGTGCGTCGATGCTTTTGCTGCGAGCCCGCCAGCCCATTGCAAG
>Ga0335075_10009672_pt1 | contig 14673 bp, 15 predicted proteins | sample Lox_Sample_24_FD_206723 | JGI IMG/M metagenome (GOLD analysis project Ga0335075, IMG submission 206723) | Soil microbial communities from Loxahatchee National Wildlife Refuge, Florida, United States - Lox_Sample_2.4 | ecosystem: Environmental > Terrestrial > Soil > Wetlands | place: USA...
GCCGGGCAACTCCGCGTTCGCGGCCGGCGCCGCGACAGCGGCGGCGGCCGACGTCGCGGCGGCGACCAGGCTGGCCTGGACGCGCGCGTCGAGCACCGACAGGCCGCCCGCGGCCGCCTGCAGCGCGCTCGCGATGTCGGCCCGGTCGGCGTCCTTGGTGAGGTAGCTGCGGGCGCCGGCCCGCAAGGCGTCGAGCACCGACTCGTCGTCGGCGTAGGTGGTGAGGATGACAACGGCGACGCGGGGGTGCTCGGTGGCGAGCCTGCGGGTCGTGGCGATGCCGTCGAGCACCGGCATGTGCAGGTCGAGCAGGATCGCGTCGGGCTGGTGCTCGGCCACCATCCCGAGTGCCTGCTCACCGTCCGCGGCCGCGCCGACCACGTCGATGCTCGGCAGCCCGCCGAGTAGCAGCACCAGCCCCTCGCGCACGCTGGCCTGGTCGTCGGCGATAACAATGCGCAGCGGCGCACCCACAGTGGTCATGCCGCCATTTTGTCAGTTCGAGGCGGAAAGTGGCACTTCCGCGGTCACCACCCACGTGGTGTCCTGCTTGCCCGCCTCAAGGGTCCCGCCTAGCAGCCTGAGCCGTTCCCGCATTCCCGTCAGGCCGTAGCCGGCGTCGGCCGTACTCAGCCTGGTAGCGCGGGTACCGGCGGCGTCGAGCTCGTTCCTGACCGTGAGCCTGACCCAGGCGGTGCCGAATTCCAGGCGGGCCACGACGGGCTTGCCCGCGCCGTGCTTAGCCGCGTTGACCAGGGCCTCCTGGGCGACGCGGAGCAGCGCGACCGTCGCGTCGGCCGGAACCGGCCGCGGTGCGCCCTCGGTATCGAGGCTGACCGCCACGTCGTAACGCTCGCCGTAGGTGGCCGCGGCCTTGGCGAGCTCCTCGGCCAGCGGCAGCGTGTCTGAGCGCAGGGCGTGCACCGCCCTGCGGGTCTCGGTTAGCCCCTCTCCGGCCATCCGCTGGGCCGCGGTCAGCAGCTCGACGGCCCGGTCAACGTCGCCGTAGTCGGTGAGCACCGACCGGGCGGCCTGGATCTGGATGCCAAGCGCGCCGAGGGAGTGCGCGAGCACGTCGTGAATCTCGCGCGCGATGCGGGTGCGCTCGTCAAGGAGATCGGCCCGGCGCTGCTCGGCCTCCAGCTGTTCCCGCTGCGCGAGCAGCGCGGCCGCCTGCTCGGCCCTGATGCGGAAGACGCCCTTGTTCCGCCCGATGAGCAGGCCCGAGGTGATGACCAGGGGAAGGCCGATGAGGGCGGGGTAATCAATGCCGAACACCAGCCCGCTGACCTCGGTGGCGAGGATCCCGGCGGCGGTAACCCAGAGGGCGGACTCCAGGTCGCAGTCGCTGCCGGCCTGCATCGCCATCACGAGCGTGAAGATCACCAGTGCCGTGCCGCCGTCAAAGCCCGCGGTGGAGGCCGCTCCCGTGACCACGGCCGCCACCCCGAAGATGACCGGCAGGGCCCGCTTGCTGTATCGCGCGGCCCGCGGCGAGAAGTCGAGCGCCGTCCAGCCGAGTACGCACAGCCAGGTCACGCCGTACGCGATGGCCTGGAGCAGCAGTGCGGCGTGGTCGTCAGGCCGGAAGAGGGCGAACGCCACCACGCCGAGCCACGTAAGGCCAATCGATCGGATCAGGATGTTGACCGAGCGGTTCATGCCTCAAGTGTCGCCCGGCCGGCCCACTGCCGGATCAGACCGCGGGCTGATCCCTGGTCTGATTCCGATCGACGTCCTGGTACCAGACCAGGCCGCACCGCTCATGCCGCGGATCACCGCGTGCTCCGATTCGCGAACGGGCGCGCTCCGCGAAGGTTGTGACATCAGCCAAGCGCGGCCGGCGACGGACCGCGAACTTATGAGGAGCATGAAATGACGTCCGAGCTCACCGAGGCAATGATCGTCAACGGTGTCGTCCTGGCCACGGTCCTCGCGAGCGACGTCGGCCCGGCGCGCAAGGTCGGCCGGATGCGCCTGCTGCGGCCGGTCATCGCCGCCGTCGTGATCATTCCGATCTTCATCGACCATCCGGTCACCAGCGGCACCGGGCTCGCGGTGGAGATCGCGGGCATCGCGGCCGGGGTGCTCGGCGGCCTGGCCGCCGCCGCGCTGATGCGCGTGTACCGCAGTGAGGCGACCGGGAAGCCGGTCAGCAGCGCGGGCTGGCCGTACGCGCTCTTCTGGACCGCGATCATCGCCGCCCGGGCCACGTTCTCCTACGGCGCCGCCCACTGGTTCACCAACTCGATCGTGTCCTGGGCGATCGCGAACCGGGTCTCCGAGGCGGCGATCACCGACGGGCTGATCTTCATGGCCGTCGCGATGATCATCTTCCGCACGGCGGGACTCGCCATCCGTGTGTCCCGCCTTCCCGAGCCCGCGCTCGCCCCCGCCGGCCAGGCCGTCCGATAAGGCGGGCGACGCACCCGGTGCGACGACGACGGCGCGCTCCTCGGGGCGCGCCGTCGGCAGTTTCGCCGCCTGCCAGGCCTGGTAGCCGCCGATCACGTCGGTGGCCAGGGCCAGGCCGAGGTCTTGCAGCGCCGCCGCCGCGAGGCTGGACGTGTACCCCTCCATGCAGATCACGATCGGGTGCAGGTCATAACCGCTGACCCAGGGCAGCCGGGCGTCGCTCGCGGGGTCGAGCCGCCACTCGAGGTGGTTCCGCTCGATCACGACCGAGCCGGGAACCTCCCCCGCGGCGGCCCGTTGCGCGGCGGGCCTGATGTCGATCAGCGTCGCGCCGCCGGCGCACGCCGCGTGTGCCTCCGCCGGCGTCAGCCGGACGAGGCGGGCGCGCGCCGCCGCCAGGGTCTCATCGATGGACCGGGCGCTCTCCGGCCTCTCGGGGGGTACGGGGGGTCGTCCCCCCGGGGGATAGCTGCGCGTCACCACTCCTCCGCCCCTTCCGTGCGAATCGCCACCAGCCCTCCAGCGGAGAGGTCGTACCTGGTCATCGCGGACAGCGGCGGCGAGTACGCGTGCACGCTGACCGCGACGGAGGCCGCCGCGGAGTTCCGCACGTCGTGCACGTGGCGCGGCCCGAATGACCGCACGACGCCGGCGGTGACCGGGTTCGCCGCGGGGGCCGGCGCACCCCGCACCACCACGTGCTCGTCCAGTTGGCCCCACACCACCCCGAAAGCCCCGTTGGCGCCGCCGTGGTCGTGGAAACCGGTGGACTGGCCGGGCAGCCAGCTAATCAGCCACAGCTCAAGACGGTCGTCCACGCGAATCTGCTCGTACCAGCGGCCCTCGGGATCGAGGCGGACCCTGGTCACCCAGTCGGCCGGGGCGGAGGTCAGCCGCCGCACCTCGGCGGCGAGCTGCTTCGGCGTGAGAATCCGCTGTTCAGAAGTGGTGGTCGTCTGTTGCACGGATAGATCATGGCACGAAATTCCTAGTAACTCAATTGGAATAGTCTGTAAATCTCCTGTGCGCGGCTACGCCATCGCGTGCTGGTACGCGCGCGTCCCCCACCAGACCGCGAGCGCCGCGATCACGGCCATGACGAGGAAACCCAGGCCGACCGTGCCGGTGGTCACCGTCCCTGCGGCGAGCGAGCGGGCCGCCTGGACGGCGTAGTACATCGGGTTGAAGTGCCCGAGCACCCGCAGCCAGGTCGGCCCGAGCGAAAGCGGCAGCAGGATTCCCGCGAGCAGCGTCAGCGGCAGCTGGACCCCGGTGACGACCGCGGCGAGCGACCCGATCTGCTTGAGGTTCAGGCCGAGCGCGGAGGAGGTCGCCGAGCACGCGGCGGTGAGCAGCGCGAGCAGCACGAACAACAGGACGAGCCCGCCCAAGTGCACGTGGTAGCCGAAGGCGGCCCCGATGGCGATCACGACCACGCCGGGCACCGCGAACATCACGATGTCGCGCAGCACCGTGCCGAGGAGCAGCGCCAGGCGGCTCGCCGGGGTGACGCGGAGCCGCTCGATCACGCCGGAGTCCAGTTCCCAGATGACGGGCCAGCCCGCCCCCATGCCGGCGCCGAACGCGATGAGCACCATGATCCCCGGCACGAACACGTCCAGCACGTGCCCCGGCGGGAACGCCGGCCCGCCGGCCAGCGGTCGAAGCAGCGGCGAGAAGAGCGCCAGGTACAGCACCGGGGTTGTCAGCCCGGTGATGATCCAGACCGGCTGACGGAGCGTCTCGAGGAGCTTGCGCAGGAAGAACAGCCTGGTCTGCAGCGCGAACGGGGCGAGCGTGGTCATGCCGCCACCTCCTCGGCGGCGTCCGCGCCGACCGCGGACGAGCCCGCGTCGCGCAGCGAGCGTCCGGTTTCCCGCAGGAAGACGTCGTCCAGCGTCGGCCGCGCGACCGAGGCCGCCCGGGTCGGCACGCCGCGCGACGCCAGCGCGCCGAAGACCTCGGCCATCGCGCGGGTCGCGTCGGTGGCCGTCAGGCGGATCGTCCCGTGGCCGCCGGCCCCCGGCTCGACGACGACGCCGGAGATGAACGGTGCGTCCGCCAGTTCGCGGGCGACCACGTCCAGTAGTTCCGGCCCTGCTTCCGGCGTGACGACGATGGTGTCGGCCGAATAGCGCTGCTTGAGCTCATCCGGGCGGCCAAGCGCGATGACCCGGCCGTGATCCACGATCGCTATCCGGTCGCAGAGCTGGTCGGCCTCGTCCAGGTAGTGCGTGGTGAGGAAGATCGCGGTGCCGCCGTCCCGCAGCAGGCGGAGCTGTTCCCACAGGTTCGCCCGGTTCTGCGGGTCGAGGCCGGTGGTGGGCTCATCGAGGAACAGCACCCGCGGTCGGTGCATGATCCCGAGCGCGACCTCCAGCCTGCGGCGCTGACCGCCCGAATAGGTGCGGACGGACCGGCCGGCGAGCCCGTCAAGGTCGAAGACCTCGATGAGCTCCGCGCAACGCCGCCTTGCGTCGGCCGCGCTCAGCCCGTACAGCCGCCCGGCGAGCATCAGGTTCTCGCGCCCGGTCGCGTCCTTGTCCGCGCCGCCGAGTTGGCCGACGTAGCCGATCTGGCGCCGCACTCGCTCCGGTGCGCGCCGGACGTCCTCCCCGGCGACGAGGGCGTCACCCGCGTCGGCGGGCAGCAGCGTGGTCAGGATGCGCAGGGTCGTCGTCTTTCCCGCGCCGTTCGGCCCGAGCAGGCCGAAGATCTCCCCCGCGGCGACGGTGAGGTCGATGCCGTTGACGGCCTCGATCGTGGTGCCCGCGACCCGGAACGACTTGCGCAGCCCGGCGACCCGGACGGCCGGCATCGGTGGTGAGGACATGCGGAAACTCCTGTCAGTTGAGGAAGCCGGCTTCCTTGAGCTCGTCGATGCTTGGCCACGGGAACGTGCCGTCCCGCAGCTCCTTGACCGTGGCGCGCACCCAGGTGAGTTCCGCCTGCCGCATGGCCTGCGCGTACTCGTCCTCGATGGCGAAGATCCGCGGGAACCCGGGCATGTCCGCCTCGAACGCGCGCCGGTAGGCGTCGTTTGAGGAGATTTCCGCCTCAAGCCGTGCCGCCCGCTGCTGCAGTGCCGCGATGGCGCGGTCCCGGCCGAGCGAGTAGATGAACATCAGCGGCGCCGCGAACTCGGGGTACTCCGCGGACGGCTCACTCGCCAGGTCCCACAGCCACACCAGGAGCTCGTCCCGCCCCGACTCGGTGATCGCGTACACGGTGCGCTCTGGCCGCCGGCCCTCCCTGTTCACCTCGACCGGCTCGATGAAGCCCCGCTCCGCGAGCCTTGCCACGGTGTCGTAGACCGACGACTCCCTGATGCGGAAGGCCCGGTCGTGCCGCCGCTCCCGCATCAGCGAGCGCATCTCGTACGGGTGCATGGCCCGCTCGTTCAGCAGGCTGAGGACCGAGAGCGCGACGGGCGTCCGCGGCAGCGGGCGCTGGCGCCTCGGTTGACGGTCGTCGCTCATCGCGGGGGTCCCCTACTCAGTCTCGATTACTCAGTGGCGAGTATATCTCGACTATATCTTGAGTTGGGGACGCGAGCGCAAGGCTCCCGGCAGATCCGCGGAAAACCCGGTCAGCTACGGCCGGGGTCCGCGCGGTGCACGACCGTGAACACCCGGCGGAAGGGAAAGAGGGTTCCGAACGGGTGCGGGCGGTACTCCTCAAGCAGCCGTTCCCCGTACTCGCGGACGAAGGCGGCGCCCTGCTCCGCGTCCAGTTGGGCGAGCACCGGCCGGAGGGTGCTGCCCTTCGTCCACTCGAGCACCGGGTTCTCCCCGTGCAGGATGTGCAGGTAGCTGGTCTCCCACGCGTCGACCGCGAAGCCCGGCCGGGCGAGCAGGGCGACGTAGTCCGCCGGGTCGCCGGCCTGCCGGTTGAGCCGCGCGTCCGCGAGCAGCGCGCGCCAGCGCGGCGACCGCGCCATCTCCTTGACGATCGCGTGGCTCGGCTGGTCGAAATTGCCCGGCAACTGGAAGGCGAGCCAGCCTCCCGGCGCGAGCAGGTCGGCCCAGCGCAGCACCAGTTCGTCGTGCCCCGGCACCCACTGCAGCACCGCGTTGCAGACGAGCACGTCGAGCGGCTGCTCGGGGCGCCAGTCCCGCACGTCGCCGAGCGCGAACGAGAGGCTGGGTGCGGCCTGACCCGGGTCTGCCGGCGCGGCGGTCGCTTGTGCCGCCGCGATCATCTCCGGGGAGTTGTCCACGCCGACCACGGTCGCGTCCGGCCAGCGCTGGGCGAGCGCGGCGGTGAGGTTGCCCGGGCCGCAGCCCAGGTCGGCCACGTACCGGGGATTAACGGCACCGACCTGGGCAACGAGGTCGAAGAACGGGCGGGCCCGCTCACCGCCAAACCGAAGGTACTGTCCGGCGTCCCACATGCGTCATTCCTCCGTCGGTCAATGATTGTCGACATAAAGAATCTTGATATCGAGATATACATATCAGATCAAGCATCTTGACGTCAAGAGATAAGCTGTTGTGATGGTGCAACCCACCGAACGAGCGGACCAGCGCGATGAGGTCGATGACCTCGTCGCCGCGTGGCGGCAGCAGCGGCCCGACCTCGATGTCGCGCCGCTTCAGGTGCTGAGCCGGGTCTCCCGGCTCGCCAGGCACCTGGACATCGCCCGGCGCGGCGCGTTCGCGGCGCACCGCCTTGAGTCCTGGGAGTTCGACGTGCTCTCGGCGCTGCGCCGGGCGGGGCCGCCGTTCCAGCTGACCCCGGGCGCGCTGCTGCGCGCCACCCTGGTCACCTCCGGCACGATGACCAATCGCATCGACCGGCTCGCGGCGGCCGGCCTCGTATCGCGTGAGCCCGACCCGCGCGACCGCCGCGGCGTCCTCGTGACGCTCTCCGAGCGCGGCCAGGCCGTCGTGGACGGGGCGTTCACCGACCTGCTTGAGCGCGAGCACGCACTGCTCGCACGCTTGGGTCCCGAGCAGCGACAAGCGCTCGCCGACCTGCTGCGCACGCTGCTCGTCCCCTTCGACGAGGGGGCGTAACCGCGAGGCGCTAGCTCATCGAGAGTTCGGTGGTCACCTGGGTGCCACCGCTGATCAGCAACTGGTCGGTGGTGACGCCGGTCAGCGTCAGCGGGATGGCGCCCGTTACGAGGTTCGCCAGCTGGAGCACGCCGGCGTTCGGCAGCTTGAGCAGGTCAGCGACGGTGATCGTCGACGGGGTGAGGTCGAGCGATGCCGCCGGCAGCCCTTCAAGGTCGCCGGAGAGCTCGGTCGCGTAGAGCGTGACGCCGTCGCTGAAGTCCTGGGAGGAGCTGACCGTGGTCACGGTCGTCCCGTCCTGGGTGACCGTCACCGTTACCGTCCCGCTCAGGTCGATCGAATCGGCGGTGAACTCCATCATCCGCTGGCTGCCGGCCGCGGTCGCCACGTTGACGTTGCCCACGAAGTGGAACCCGGTGATGTTCGCCGTTCCCGCGGTCAGCACCGCCGTCGCGTCGGAGGCGACAAGCCCGGACGGGTCGGCCGCGTTCTTCGGCGTGCCCGACGGGCTGGCGGTCGGGCTGGCCGTGCCCGAACTCGTTCCCGCACCCGCCGGGGCGGTCGGGGACGGGCTGGCCGACGACCCGAGCAACGGCAGGCCGAGCGAGGGGCTGGGCGCCGGCGTCGCGCTGGCCGACGACGGGCTGGGCGCCGGCGTCGGCGTCGGCGTCGGCGAGCTGGGGATGCAGATGATGCCGAGGATGCACCCCTGGCCCGCCTGCGGCGCCGCCATGGCCTGCCGCGCGCCGGTCACGCCGACGAGGGCGACCGCCGCGACGACCGACAGCGTCGCGACCGCGAGCAGGCGCCTCATGAGGCCGCCGCCGATTCCGTGCCCGGGTCGGGTTCCTTGCTGGCCGGCGCGCCCGCACCACTCGCCGGCGCGCCCGCACCGTCGGCCAGGACCGGCGACCAGGCGTACCCGAGAGCGCCGCCGACAATGGCGAGCAGCATGCCGAGGAAGAGGCCGCCGAGGTTGGAAGCGGGGAAGGACGCGATGCCGAGCACGACCCCGGCGATCCCGTAGAACGAGCGGTGCTCGGGATTGACCAGGAGCGCCGTCCCGGCCGCGATCAGCAGCGCGCCGATGAGCACGCCGAAGACGCCGCCGATGCCGATGTAGATGACCAGCTTGAGGCTGCCGTGCACGAGCAGGCCGCTCAGCGGAAGAAGCACGAGCTCAAGGCCGGCCAGGAGCAGCAGCAAGCCACCCCAGAAGGGGCGGCTCCGCCGCCACGCTTGCCACCGAGCGCGCTTTGTCACGACGGGCAACTCCCGCCGAAACCGAGGCTGAGGTCGGGCAGCGTGAACGTGCCCGCGGTGGTCAGCCAGGTGTGCTGCACCAGGTTGTCGATCTCCATCGAGTCGGCCTGCTGGCCGAACCCGCCCGATGAGCCGGCGTTGCCCGGGTCCTCGGTGAGCGTCCCGGCGTCCAGGCCGATGCTGATGTTGTGGAAGGTCGCCTCGCTGCCGGTCTGGCCGGACGCGTCAACGATGAGGTTCTGCGCCTGCACGGGATCGCTGCCGCCGCCCGCGGTCAGGCGCAGGGTGATCGGGCCGACCGACACGGTCTGGCACAGGTTGGTCAGCGTGGCGTCGTGGATGGCCGAGATGATGACCGGCTGGCTCCCCGCGGCGCCCGAGATCGTCCCGCCGTACTGTTCGAACCCGGTCCCGGTCAGCTTGCTGGCCGTGATCAGGTACTCCTCGCCAGAAACCGAGATGCTTGACGCGATGGCGCCTTGGGCGGTCAGCGCGATGAGCGCCGCCGCGACGAAAGCGCCGGGCACCGCCACGATCGCGAACCGCCGCCACTTGACCTTGCCTTGCGCTCTGCTGCTGTCGACAGACATGACGCTCCCGTTTGGGCTGTCTATGGTGTGCGCCCACCACCGAACACCGGGCACTGCCCGGAAAGTTACTCCCCAGTAAAGTTGCCGGTCAAGCACTTTGAAACAACAATGCGAGCGGAACGCACCACTTGTCCCGGGAACAGACGAATTTCAACCTTCGAGGGAGCCCGCGACCTCCAGCCAGCGCTCCTCGAGGCCGGCCTTCTCGGCTTCCACGGCCGCCAGTTGCGCGCCGAGTTCGGTCAGCCTCTCGTAGTTGGCCGCGTTGGCGGCCAGTTCCGCGTGCAGCTTCGCCTCGCGCTCCCCGGTGCGGGAGATCTGCCGGTCAAGCCGGTCAAGCTCCTTCTTGGCCGCGCGCTCGGCCGCCGACCCGGGCGCGAACCCGCCGGCCGACGGCGCGGGCGCCGTCGGCGCGGCCGGGCGCGCCTCCTGGCCGTCCGCCGGCCGCGCGAGTGACCGGAGCCGCAGGTACTCGTCGATCCCCCCGGGCAGGTGGCGCAGCCGCCCGCTGAGTATCGCGTACTGCTGGTCGGTGACCCGCTCAAGGAAGTAGCGGTCGTGCGAGACCACGAGCAGAGTCCCCGGCCACGAGTCGAGCAGGTCCTCGATCACCGCGAGCATGTCGGTGTCCATGTCGTTCGTCGGCTCGTCGAGGATGAGCACGTTCGGCTGCTCGAGCAGGATCAGCAGCAGTTGCAGCCGTCGCTGCTGCCCGCCCGACAGGTCCCTGACCGGGGTGGACAACTGCGCGGCGGAGAAGCCGAGCCGCTCGAGCAGCGCGCTTGGCGTCAACTCCTGCGCCCGCGAGCCGGTGCCGATCGTGTAGGTGGTGCGCAGCCGGCTGATGATGACCCGGACCGGCTCGCTCATGTGCTCTTCAAGATCACCGAGGCGCTGGGTGAGGGCCGCGATCTTGACCGTCTTGCCGCGCCTGACCGTGCCCGCGGTGGGCTTGACCGCGCCCGTGATCAGGCCGAGCAGGGTGGACTTGCCTGCACCGTTGACGCCGAGGACGCCGGCCCGCTCGCCGGGCGCGATCCGCCACTCGACGTCGTGGAGCACCTCGGTCGCGTCGTACCCGGCCGCGACGCCGAGCAGGTCGACCACGTCCTTGCCGAGCCGGGCGACGGCGAGGGACTGCAGCGACGTCTTGTCCCTGATCTCCGGCACGTCGGCGATCAGCGCGTTGGCCGCCTCGATGTGGAACTTGGGCTTGGACGTGCGGGCCGGGGCGCCCCGGCGCAGCCAGGCGAGTTCCTTGCGCGCGAGGTTCTGCCGTTTCGCCTCGGCGGAAGCCGCCATCCGGTCACGCTCGACTCGCTGCAGGATGTAGGCGGCGTAGCCCCCCTCGAACGGCTCAACGATCCGGTCGTGCACCTCCCAGGTGGCGGTGCACACCTCGTCGAGGAACCAGCGGTCGTGGGTGATGACGAGCAGCCCGCCCGTGTTAGCCGGCCAGCGGCGCTTGAGGTGCTCCGCGAGCCAGGTAATCGCCTCGACGTCCAGGTGGTTGGTGGGCTCGTCGAGCAGCAGGACCTCCCACTCGCCCGCCAGCAGGGCGGCGAGCGCCACGCGGCGACGCTGACCGCCGCTGAGCACGGTCACCGACGCGTCCCAGGGGATGTCCGCGAGCAGCCCGCGGATCACGTCCCGCACCCGGGCGTCGCCGGCCCAGACGTGTTCCGGCGCGTCGCCGACGACCGCCCGCTCGACCGTGAGCGCGTCGTCGAGCGTGTCCCCCTGGTCGAGCACGCCGACGCGCACCCCGCCGCGGACGGTGACCCGGCCCGCGTCCGGGCGCAGCCGTCCGGCCAGCATTTCCAGCAGGCTCGTCTTGCCGTCGCCGTTCCTGCCGACCACGCCGACACGGTCCCCGTCGTTCAGGCCCAGGCTGACGGAATCGAAAACGACTTTCGTGGGAAACTCAAGATGTAGGGACTCGGACCCTAGAAGATGCGCCATGTCGGGTTCTAGGCTATGGCCTTTTTTCGCGTGCTGCGCCGCATGGTGCTACATGACGCGCGCCCCGGATGCTGGACTGGTGGCGGTCCTTATGGCTCGGCTTACTCCTGCCGCGCTCAGCGCGTCTGCGAGGGTGGTTGCCTCGGCTGCGGTTCTTGCCAGGAAGAAGCAGGTGGGGCCCGAGCCTGAGACCAGGGCGCCTAGGGCGCCTGCCTCGCGGCCCGCGTCCAGGGTCTTGCGCAGTGCGGGGAAAAGCGCGAGGGCTGGCTCTTGGAGGTCGTTCGTTAGGGCGGCGCCTAGCTTTGCCGGGTCGCCGACGGCTAGGGCGGCCATGAGTTCCTTGGACAGTTCGGGTTCCTGGACATGCTTGGCCCGGCGCTGGCGGTCTAGTTCCCGGAAGACCCTGGGGGTGGACAGGTGGCCGTCGGCTAGGGCCAGGACCCAGTGGTAGGCCGCGGCGGCTGTGGTTGGCACCGGGGTCAGGTGCTCGCCTCGGCCCCGGCCGATCGCGGTCTCGCCAAGGACGGGGAACGCCACGTCGCTGCCTACCCGGCTCCCTACCGCGCACAGTTCCTCACGGGACAGGCCCGTGCCCCATAGGTTGTTGCAGGCCACCAGGGCCGCGGCCGCGTCGGCGCTGCCGCCCGCCATGCCGCCGGCCACCGGGATGCGCTTCGCGATCTTCACGGCCACCCCGCCGGGCCAGGTAGCCCCCTCGGTCCCGCGCGGCGCGAGGGCGTCGCGCAGTGCCCGGACGGCCCGTAGCGCGAGGTTGTCGCCGTCTTCTGGGACCAGGGACGCGCCCTCGCCGGTGACGGTCACGGTGTCGGTCCCGGTGTCGGTCCCGGCCGGCGCGACCGTCACGTCGTCGAACAGCGACACCGCGTGGAACACCGTCACCAGGCCGTGATAGCCGTCCGGGCGCGGCGGGCCCACCGCGAGCTGCAAGTTGATCTTCGCCGGCACCCGGACCGTCACACTCGTCACAGAAACGGAAGCCTACTTGCTTGCCGAGAAAGATCTCGGATCGATGAGCACGCTATGACGTGTTCAACGATCCGAGATCTTTTACGACCCGGCTCGCGCCCCGCGGCCGTACTGGGCAATCCGGGCGAATTCGTCCACCGATAGGGCCTCGCCGCGGGCCCCGGGGTCGACGCCGGCCGCGCGGAGCGCCTCTTCCGCCTGCGCGGGCGAGCCGGCCCACGCGGCCAGGGCCGCTCGCAGCGTCTTGCGGCGCTGGCCGAAGGCGGCGTCGATCACCGCGAAGACCTCCTCGCGGCTCGCGGTGGTCGGCGGCGGGTCGCGGCGGGTGAACGCCACCAGCTTGGAGTCCACGTTCGGCACCGGCCAGAAGACGCTGCGCGGGACCGTTCCCGCCAGTCGCGCGTCCGCGTACCAGGCAAGCTTGGCCGACGGGACCCCGTACACCCGGCTGCCGGGCCCCGCGCACATCCGGTCGGCCACCTCGGCCTGCACCATGACCACCCCGCGCTCAAGCGACGGCAGCGCCGCGAGCAGGTGCAGCACGACCGGCACCGCCACGTTGTAGGGCAGGTTAGCCGCGAGCACCGTCGGGGCGAGCGAGCCAATCTCCCGCTCGTCGACCCCGAGCGCGTCGGCCGCGAGCACCGTCACCCGGCCGGCGACGTCCGGCGCGCGCTCCGCGATCGTCTTAGGCAGTTCCGCCGCGAGTACCGGGTCAATCTCAACCGCCACCAATCGCGACCCATCCTCGACGGCAGTCCCGCAGATCCCACCGGTACCTACCGGACCGGCGGCAGCCGCAATGATCGCCTCAAGCAACGCCAGCGTGAGCGACCCGAGGCCCGGTCCGACCTCGAGGACAACGTCGCCGTCGCGCACCGCCGCGAGCGCGGCGATCTGCCGGACCGTGCCCGGCTCGACGACGAAGTTCTGGCCAAGCCTCTTGGTCGGCCGCACGCCGAGCGCGCCCGCTATGCACCGGATGTCTCCCGCGCCAAGCAGCCGCACGGCCCCTGACACAGCATCACCAGCCGAAGGCTTGGGCGCCGGTGGCCTGGAGCTGTCGGCAGAAGTCCGCGACGTCCAGGTTCTTCAGGCCGGCCAGGAAACGGATCGTGTAGGCGGTCATCGCGGGGGAGTTCGGCTTGCCGCGGTACGGCACCGGGGTGAGGTACGGCGCGTCGGTCTCGGCCAGCATCAGCTGCGCGGGCGCGACTCGCGCCGCCTCCTGCAACGGCAGCGCGTTCTTGAACGTCACGTTCCCGGCGAAGCTCATCACGTAGCCCGCGGCGGCGCAGCGCTCCGCCATGGCCGCGCCGCCGGAAAAGCAGTGGAAGATCACCGAGTACGGCGGCCACGGCGCGTACTCCTCCAGGATCGACAGCACGTCCTCGTGCGCGTCCCTGTCGTGGATCATCAGCGCCTTGCCCGTCCGCCGGGCGATATCGATGTGCGCGCGGAACCACGCCTGCTGGACGTCGCGCGCCGAGTAGTCACGGTAGTAATCCAGCCCGGTCTCGCCGACCGCCACGACCTTCGGCGACTCCGCCATGGCCGCGATCGCGGCAAGGACCGGCTCCCGCTCCCGGTACACCGCGCCCGTCTCGTTGGGGTGGATCGCCACCGCCGCGTACACGTCCGGGTACTCTTCCGCGGTCGACAAGGACCAGCGCGACGAGGGCAGGTCACAGCCGACGTTGACCACGCGCCTTATCCCGGCCGCCCAGGCGGCCGTGAGCACCCCGTCAACGGGCAGCCCCACGATGTCCATGTGGGTGTGCGCGTCGAAGCCGCCCGGCTCGGGCAGCGCCGCGCGTCCGTAATCGGCGGAGGCGACCCGCGATGGCGTGCTCTCGTTCGGGCTATTCATTACTGGCGAGCCGGGCGATTTCCTCGTCGACCACCGAGTCGTCCAGCTTCTTGAACAGCGGGGCGGGGACGGCCAGCGGCGTGCCCGCCGTCACCGGCCGGGACTCCCAGCGGAACGTCGAGTCGTAGTCGCCGGTGATCACCGGGTAGGACGGACCGCCGTCCTCGTCCACCCGCTCGACCCGCGGCATGCCCGACCACTCGCCGCCACTCGCCTTGGCATCGGCACTGGCGAGCATCTCGTGCACGGCCTGCGACGAGCGCGGCAGGAACGGGGTGAGCAGCGTCTTGGCGTCGTCGATGGCCTGCAGCGTGACGTGCAGCACGGTCCGCATCCGCTCCGGGTCAGACGTCCTGAGCTTCCACGGCGCCTGCTCGGAGAAGTACTTGTTGGCCTCCCCCACGGCCCGCATCGCGTCGTTGATCGCGAACTTGAACCGCGAGTGCGACAGGTGCTCGCCAACGTTGGCGAAGGCCCCGGAGGTGGCCTGGAGCAGCGCGCGGTCCGCGTCGGTGAGCTCGCCGGCGGCAGGGATCGAGCCGCCGTTCTTCGCGGCGAAGCTGACCGC
>Ga0335075_10009673_pt1 | contig 14672 bp, 20 predicted proteins | sample Lox_Sample_24_FD_206723 | JGI IMG/M metagenome (GOLD analysis project Ga0335075, IMG submission 206723) | Soil microbial communities from Loxahatchee National Wildlife Refuge, Florida, United States - Lox_Sample_2.4 | ecosystem: Environmental > Terrestrial > Soil > Wetlands | place: USA...
TTAGTGAGCTGGACATTCATCGTCCCAGAGCTACCACCGCGATTAACTACCAGCGTCGCCGATCCTACAACCGGGTAGTCTAGATTGACAGAACCCCAGTAGAAGTACACAAGGCCGCCGTAGCTTGCATTGTTGCTGATGTCATGCGTGCCCAGGTAATTTCCTGCCATGTTACTACCGGACAAATCTTGGCCATCGAATGAGAGGGACATTTCGTGGGCGCCGACCCGCCCGTACAAGTCAACCTCCCAGCCTTCGCCTGTGTTCTGAACGCACGCTGTCGCATCGGTTGGCCCGAACCCGGACCCTTGTCCGCTTGGTCCGCCTGGAAAGCTGCTTGTCATGCCCTGAACCGAGGTGGCAGTGGTCAAGCGTCCGTTGACCAGCCCGGAGAGTTGAAGATCTTCAGGAACCGATGCCGGAAGCGGCGGGCCATGGTGGCTGTGGCCGTTCTCAACCAGGGCGACAGTGGTGATTACGGCTATCAGGATGACGACGACTATGGCGACGCGCGACTTGCGTGAACGCTTACGGCGCGCGGGCATCTGTTGAGCCCTATAACCTGACGTGCCTCGCTGGCCTGACGGCCGAGATCTAGTTGGCGGCGAGCCGGGAGACGTACGACGTCTTGTACCCGTGTAACTCAGACCCCTTTTCGGCACTGATAAAGTGGTTTGGACTTTGCCGTTCGCGCGCCTTGTTACACGCGCCCCCTTGACCCCGGCGCTGTAGCTGACTCCGGACCTAGACATCGTCGCACGGAACGGCCCGAGCTTGACTGACTTCCGATACCTGTAGCCCATCCCCACAACCTCACAACCGTCGCCGGTCCAGGACTAAGACGACCTTGCTGTAATGACGCGCTGATACGCCATATGGGTTACAGCACGGCACATGGTGTAGTCATCTGTTCGGAAACTACGAGAACTGCTGAGGTCGAACCCGCAGGTCAGGGCTGGTTTGACGTCCGCTCGTGTGCGGGCGGTTCGGGGACGTCCACCGGCTTGCCAAGATCGATGCGCATACGCCGCACTAGTGCAGTCAGTATGAGACCAGCTTCCTTAAGATCTGGGCTTTCTTGGAACGGTGGGCCAATGTGCGTGGCTGCCATGAACGACAGAAGAGTGTATGACAGCCTGTTGGCTAGCTCGGCGGTTTCGTACGGGGCGACTAGGAGCAACTCGCCCATAGCCTGATCCATTTTGTCCTGTGCATCTTCCTGTTTTTGAATCAGAGGCTCGCGTTCCTCCTCGGTCTGAGTCGTGCGGGCAACCCTGTAATTCACGGCTGCCCTCTTGGCCTGTTGAAAAGCCGCGTAACATGCGGCATAGATTCGCAGCTTTACCGCAACGTCGGCACGCTTATCCTCGGCGTTAATGCTGGTCACCAGATTGTCGGTGGCTTGCTTCATTACGGCAGCTGTAGTTCGTGACCGTGGGTTGGTCGGGTCAGGCGGAGTGCTGCATAGAGGCGCGGCTGACGCGATCATGATGGGTTGTGGGACACGATCAAGATGCGGCAGTCGCTGCTGTCACGGTAGCGGATGATGCCTGGTCCGCGTTGCTGGCGGATCTGCTGGGGCGGGTGGCTGGGTGCTTTCCCCGGCGAGAGACCCGGCAGTGCTGCGGCCAGATGGTGCGCGGGCTGCTGATGGAGCTGGAAGATCACAACTGCTGGACGATCGCCGAGGCGGCCGGGCATCGGGGGCCGCACCGGCTGCAGCACTTACTGTCGCGCGCGGTCTGGGACGACCAGCGGGTTCTGGACATCGCGTCGGTCTGGGCGGCCTGGCATCTCGATGACGGCGATGCGGTGCTGATCGTGGATGAGACGGCTGATGAGAAGTCCTCGGCCGATGCGGCCGGCGCGGCCCGCCAATACAGCGGCACTGTGGGCGGGATCGCGCTGTGCCAGGTGGCGGTCACCTTGACTTATGCCACCGGCCGCGGGCATGCGCTGATCGGCCGGGCTTTGTACCTGCCCGAGGGGTGCGCCGCGGATGAGGAACACCGTGAGCTGGCCGGCATTCCGGAAGAGGTGCTGTTCGCCACCAAGCCGCAGCTGGCCAGCGCCCTGCTGGAACGCGCGGGCTGTCTGGGGATCCGGGCCGCCTTCGTGGCAGGAGATGAAGTGTATGGCGGCCGTGGGCTGCGCCGAGATATCCGCCAGCGCGGGATGAGTTATGTGATGGCGGTCCGCGCCAACCACGCCCTCACCACCGGCTCAGGTCGCACGGTGACCGCCGCGGCGGCCGCCGGCGTGATCCCCGGCCATGCCTGGCATCGGATGCGCACCGGGTCCGGGACCAAGGGCACCCGTCACTACGACTGGGCGATGCTGGAGGTGAGCAGCGACGATACTCCCGACGGGCACGATGACGGGCACAGCGTGCTGCTGGCCCGGCGGCACCGCTATACCGGCACGCTGTCGTTCTACCGGTGCTGGACGCCCGGGCCGGTCTCGCTGTCCCGGCTGATCGCCGTCGCGGTCACTCGCTGGCGGATCGAGGAAGATCACCAGCTCGCCAAGCAGGGCACTGGCCTGGACGCCGGGCAGGTCATCCGGTGGACGTCCTGGCACCGCTGGACCGCGATCTGCCTGCTCGCCTATATCTACCTCGCCGTCGCCGTCGCCGTGCAACGCCGGCACGAGGCCAGCACCGGCCTGGACGCCGGGCTGATCCCGGTTACCGTCCCGGAGCTGCTGCGGCTGCTGCGCGACACCGTCATCCCGCCGCCCCGGCGCGACCGCGCGCACCGGCTGCGCTGGTCGGCCTGGCGGCGCCGCCACCAGCACCGCGCCCGCGAAGCTCACCGACGCTGGAACAATTACGCCGCGATGAGCCCGGTCACGGCAGCCGGAACCGATTTCTCACGGCAGCTGGCACCAGCGGCAAGTTCTCAGGCCGTCGGCTACCGATGCCCGTAACCGGCGGACGGCGCGGAAATGGGTAGCTGCTGCCGGCGCCGGCCTGATGGGCTGCCGTTGTGACCGATCACGATCTGCGCGGCGCCGAGCTGGCTCGCAGATTCTTCACCGCTGTCGTGGAGCCGCTGCTGAGCCGGGCCCTGCCCGGGCTGGGGTATGCGGCGGCGCGGCTCGGGTCAGGATCGGATGTGCTCGGCCTGGATGACCAGATGAGCCGCGATCACGACTGGGGGTGCCGGCTGACGCTCCTGGTCGACCACGACGCTCGTGACCAGGTGCCGCGGATCAGCCGGATGCTCGAAGAGGAACTGCCGGAACGGTTCGGGGAATTCCCGGTACGGTTCCCGGTCACCTGGGACTCCTCGGTCTCTCACAAGGTCGAGGTCGCCACCGTCGCGGAGTTCGCCGCCAGCCGCTTGGGAGTGGACCCGACCGCAGGGCTGTCAGTGCTGGACTGGCTGAGCGTGACCGGCCAAAGCGTGCTGGAGGTGACCGCCGGCCCGGTGTTCACCGACCAGACTTCCACGCTGGCGGCGGTCCGGACGCTGCTGGCCTGGTATCCGCCAGACGTCGAACACTACGTGCTGGCCGCGGGATGGCAGCGGCTCTGCCAGTCGCTGCCGATGGTGGGCCGGACCGCCGAGGCGGGCGACGAGCTCGGCTCCCGGCTGCTGAGCGCGGAACTCGCCCGCGACCTGCTCTGGCTGGCGTTCGCCCTGTCCCGGAGGTGGGCGCCTTACGCCAAGTGGCGTGGCACCGCCTTCCGCTCACTCCCCCTCGCGGCCAGGCTCGGACCCCTGCTCGACGCCGCCGCAGCGCCCGGATGGCGCGAACGCGAGAACGCCCTGGCCACCGCCTGCGAGGTGCTCCTGAGCATCCAGCGCCAACAGGGACAGCCAGCGCCCGAGCCCGCGGTGATTCCCTTCTTCGACCGGCCCTACCGCACGGTGGACCAGGCGGTCCCACAAGCACTCCTCGCCGCCATCACCGGCCCCGACGTCGCACGGCTGCCGCCCATGGTGGGCTCGATCGAGCAGTGGGTCAACTGCACAGACGTCTTGTCCAGCCCTGCTCGCCGGGCGGCCCTGCAGACGGCCTACCGCGCCTGGGCCGACGCACGATGACAACACCGCCGGCCGGGTGGCCTTGCCCCCCTCACAAACACGAAGCAAAGACCGTCCAAGATCATGATGGCAACTATCGCGAGCAGATTGCGCCCACCGTGACCCAGCTCACGAGACAACACCGTGATCACAACGAACTACAGCTGCCGTATTCATGCTGGCCTGCAAGTCGGAGGATGCGGCCTTGCGGTTAGCGTTAGCGTCTTCGGCTGCTGCTTCTCTGGCATGCTTGGCCTGCCATAGTGCCCCGCCGATACCTGCTAGCCCAACCACACCGGTTACGGCGCTGGGGATATAGGTCGTCCAGTCCACGGCTGGAAGTGTGCCACGGAGCGACTAGGACAACGCCACCGATCGTCCAAGCCCATCGGTCCCTGCCGCGTCGTTCCACCCAGTCCGTTGACACTTCAGGTCAGGCGTGTTGTGACGCTGCAAGTTCCCATCAGTACTTGGCTTCAAGACGAAGGGATCACGTGCGGTTGTTTCGTAGGCAGCCAGTGTGATTATCGGGACATGCGGTGCAGCAGTGCCGATGGCCGGTGGCAGGTTGACGTGATCACGCTGACCCTGACCCCCAACCACCATGACGGCACCTGGCTGCGCATCTCGGAGTACGGCTGGCACACAACCGATGTCCGCACGATCGAGGAGCTACACCGCTACGTGGACCTGGCCGACCTCGAAGAGGCGTTAGAGCCGATTACCCCAGGGTGGGTGAAGCGAAAAAGGCCCAGGGGACAACGCCCCTGGGCCTCATTCTGTGTCGTACGGACTACGCCCTCTTCCGAATCTCGATCTGCCAGACTCGATAGTCCTCACCGATTGCGTTACGCAACCCCGCGGCGGTGGACGCAGTGACGGTAACCCGTGCGCATGTACCGACACGGTAGGCCTTCCACTCGTCGCCGCTGTAGCTGATGCCGTAGCGATCGCCCCAGATCCGGCGAAGGTAAAATAGTGCGGTCGCGTCTTCCGGGGTCATCCCGTAGGGAACGTTAATCGGCCTGTCCAGGCACATGCCTGAAAGCCATCCGCCCAGATCTGGCCGTACCTGGTCCTGCTCACTCACGCGCTGCCTCCTCATCACGGCCGCCGACTCGACTGCATGATACCTGGGTACACCTAGGTCAGCTTATGGCTGGCTGGGGAGACCAGGGGGGACCGATCTACGTTGCTGGCCGTGACCATCGACCGTGATGCGGGGCGGCCTGTCTGGCGCCAGCTCGCGGACATCCTCCGCGGCATGATCGAGTCAGGCGAGATAGGCCCTGGCAAGCTGCTGCCGTCCCAGCGGACGCTCATGCAGCGTTACGACGTCAGCGACGGCACGGTCAAGCACGCCCTCGCGCTACTGCGCGAGGAAGGTCTCATCGACACTGAGCAAGGCCGCGGGACGTACGTCGTGGAGCGGTAGGCCAGGACCGCCTGTCTAGCGTGTCCCCGTAGTAGCTACGGGGCGGTTTCAGCGCCCGGCTTAGGGCTCAGTAGGGCAACCGGCTTCTACGGCCCCAGGTTTCTAATGCGCGGGTACTAACCTCATCATCATGCCCAGGGCTAACCTCATCATCGACCGCGGAGGCAGGCGGAGGCACGCGGAGAGAAACGGAGACAAGCGGAGTGTTGTGTTGACGGTGTACCCCGGAATACTGTCAACTGACTGGACAGGCTGAACAGAACTGAACAGGCTGGCAGCAAGACAGAAGGCCGGGACCGCCCCGCCTAGGAAACGAAAGCGGTCCCAGCCTGCCGGGACTTGAGCCTCACCAGAGGCTCTTGTCCCCCCACTTCCACAAGATGATGACCACACCAGCCCGGATCAGTCCCTGCAACGCGGCAGGAAGCAGAGTCCGGAGCCAGCTCGGCTCATCCTCGGGTGCGGGTTTCGTGGGCATAAGCTCACGACCTTTCACCTAGTGCTCGGCCGGAGCGATGAGTCCGGGGCTCCGAAGTCCGGTCAGCCCCCGAGGTTCTGACCGAGACGTTGGCGAGCACAAGGCCACCAAAACAACAATAAAGCCGGGTTACGCCACCCCCACGGATGTCATGCACCATGTCATGATCGTGTCGTGGCAGCCCCAAGCCGATCATGCATCGGGCGCTACTTCCGGAACCAGCTAGCCGCTTCACGACACGCCGCCGAACAGGTTAGGGAAGTCGGCCGCGATCCTGGCAGACCACCGCTCAGCCTCACTGACCTTGCTACGCAGCAGCGCCAGGTCAGCGTCTGGTGCGTAGGCCAGTGCGTAGGCGAAGTGGCGTAGCGCTGTCTCATCCAGGGCAGACAGGCGGTCTGCCAGGACTTCAACCGGGTCTTTGATGGTGGGCCTGGGGTGGCCGGGAGATGGCACGGAAAGCCTCCTGCTTGGGAGCCAAAGCGGGAGCCAACAGAGGGAAATTCCGTCACACGTCGGTGGACACTGGGAGAATGAACGCCCAGGTCAGCCCACTAATCAGACACATCAGGAACCGCCCAGATACTGGCCCCTGCTGCTTTGCAAGCAAGGGGTCAGGGGTTCGAGTCCCCTTAGCTCCACCAGGCACAACACCTAGATACGATCTTGAGATTGACGGCTGACCACCAAAGTTGACCACAGTGGCGGGTCAGTTAGTGCCGCCGAGCAGCTCGTTGAGCCTGGCCAGCGCGGCGCGCTTGGCAGCTTCGTCCACGTAGGTATAGATCTGCTGCGTTGTGCTGACGTGGGCGTGGCCGAGGATGATCTGGGTGTCCCGGGCAGGCACGTCAAGATCCTTGAGGAGCTTGGCGGTTGTGTGCCGGAGCGCGTGCACGCGGATCTTGCGAACGCGGTTGTCCTCGCGGAAGCTCGCCCCTGGCGAGAAGCTTCCGTCAGGCCCTGAGCTAGCCAAGCGCTACGGCGTAGCCAGGATGACCGTCCAGCAGGCCATGCGCGTCTTGCGTGATGAAGGCTTGATTGTCTCCCGCCAAGGCAGCGGGATCTTCGTCCGCGAGCGCACCGCCCGTGCGGTCGCGCTGCGCCCGCACGTCGAACGAGCGTTTGAGGCACCGAAGGTGTCGGTCGACTTCGCCGGGTTCTCCGGTGAGACCTTGCACGGTGTGATCCAGGAACCGCTGGACAAGATCCGCATCGGCCAGCTACGTCCGGAAAGCGTGAACATCCGCATCCTGGTACCTGACACCCGGATGCCGTGGGGGTTCCCGTGCCGGGCCGGTGACCTGGCTGACGAGCCCGCGTTCCGGGAACGCGCCGAGCAGATCAGCCGTCGTCACACTGACTCCATCGCCGAGTCAGTCACCGAGCTAGCCGACCTCGGCTTGGTCGGCGCCGCATCCGCCCAGGTACGGGCCTACGGCGGAACGCCGACGTTCAAGCTGTACATCCTCAACTCAGACGAGGCGTTCTTCGGGTTCTACCCGCTGACCGAGCACACCGTGGCGCTTCACGGACAGCCGGTGCCGATGTTCGACCTGATGGGCAAGGACGTGACCCTGTTCCACTATGAACGGGGTGACGATCCTGCCGGGCCCGGCCCGCAATTCATCGACCAGGCCCAGACCTGGTTCGACAGCATGTGGGCCACCGTCAGCCGCGACCAGCCGCAATGACAGCCGCCAACTCACCGGACGGCACCATCCAGCAGATCGTCCGGCGCAGCGCTCATGTCTTGCTCGACTTCGACGGGCCAGTCTGCTCGATCTTCGCAGGCCTGCCTGCCCCGGCTGTCGCTGAAATGTACCGGGCAGCGCTAAGGCGAATGCCGATGACGCTGCCTGCCAAGGTCCAAGGGCTAGACGACCCTCGCGAAGTGTTCCGCCAGGTGGCCGACCTCGGCCCAGACGTAGCCGAGACCGCACAAGCGATCCTCACCAAGCTGGAAACCCGCGCCTCACGGGCAGCCCAGCCGACCCCAGGATCAGCCGAACTGATGGCAACCGCCCAAGCCACCGGGCGGACAGTGACCATCGTCAGCAACAACTCCAGCACAGCCATCGCTGCCTACCTCGGAGATCACAGGCTTACCCGCTATGTCACGGCGATCGTCGGCAGGGATGAAGCAGACCCGGCGCTGATGAAGCCAAGCCCGTACCGCGTCCGTATGGCCATCAGTCAGCTCGACGCAGACCCGGGCCAGGCCTTCCTGGTGGGAGATTCCGCAACGGACGTGCCAGCGGGCCGTTTGGCTGGCGTCGCTGTCATTGGTTTCGCAAACAAGCCGGGCAAGGCCGACCTTCTAGCCCACGCTGGAGCCGATGCAGTGACCACGCGCCTCTCTGACATCAGTACAGCCCTACTGACCAGCAGCGTACGCTACACGCTCAGCTAATCGAAAGCGGGCTTAGAGCCTGCCGAACAACGGTAAATATAACGCTTATTCGGTGCTGTTCGGCTCCGGATTCGCTAATGTGGCGGGCCACCCTTCTTCGCTTCCGGCGGCCTGACTCCCCGCCATTTCCGGAGGCGACGGATACTGGCACACAGCGCAGCGAAGATAACTGCGAGCGCCTCCGCGTTGGCAATGAGACCGTAGAGGCCTGAGCGAGAGAAAATCATTGCGGCTGGAATCGTGAAAGCCGCACCGGCTGCAGCATAAGTGCGGTTCCGAGAAATCAGCACAGAGTCCAACCAGCAACCAAGTAGGATACCAACATCATCGAGACGATACCGAACTGAAGCAAAGATGTATCCTGCAACGTGGCAAAGCCGCGTCGGCAAAGGGAGAAAGGAGCCATCTTCGTCGAGCAGATCTGAATCCCAGGCTTCCCGCAAATATGCTCGCTTACGTCCAGCCATCTTCAACGCAATGCAGGTCACCTGATAAGGGAGACGATCATTAATTTCAAATAGGAGACGTCCTAGGAGACCTTCACGCTGAATATTCTTGCCGACATCCCTTCCACGCGGTCGAAACCACCACGATTCAACCATGATAGCCCGGAACACTGGAAAAAAGTTATGCAATGCATTCAAGTTCCTGTGCCCGCAGATGCGCGAATTCTCAAAGATCGGGACCTCGGCTACTGCGAGTCCTGCTTTAGCTACGCGGCTCTGAATTAGGGTATCGACCTCGAAACCGTCGCCCCAGAGGAACCCGCGAGGCGAAGAATAGGGGTCAAGGCCAAGGACCGGCAGAAATCGACGCCAGAAAACATTAAATGTACTTCCAAAATCTGTGTATCGTCTGCGGTATCTCGCATTGAAGATCGTCGTAAGAAGGTAATTAAGTAGTGCGCCAAAACGAGTAATATCACTGCTGCCACCGCCAACCGCGAACCTTGTTCCTTTCACGAAGTCAGCGCCATCAAGCAGTGATTTGACGAAACGTGGGATCTCACCTGGATCAGCCGATCCGTCACCGTCAAACATGGCGATAATATCGCCCGTTGCCGCGGCGAACCCGCAAGCCAACCCATTCCCTTTGCCCGGGCGGGTGTTCCGGATCACGCGCACGCCCGGCCGCAGTTCCTGGGCGACCTTAACCGTATCGTCTAGCGAATGACCGTCTACCAGGATGACTTCATGAACGTCAGGAATCGCGGCGAAGACATATGGAAGATTACGAGCTTCATTGAGTACAGGTATAACCACAGAGATCGAAGGGCGGTCCCCGCCAGAAGCTCCAACGCTACAGCGGTCGGACTGACAGCCCTCAACACCAGCGCGAAGCAGCGGGATGCGTTCCGGGCAATCGTCCATAAGCAGACCCGGAACGGATTGGCCCAACGGTCTTGTGCGCGGCTTCATACCGTCGCCCCATGGGTAGTACCGGGCAGCCAGCGGTGCCGGGCCGCATTCCGGGCGGCGATCGCCGCACCTACCTCCTGGCGGCCTGCGCTGGTCAGCTCGTAATACCGACGCCGTGGCCGGTCAACCGGCGGCGGATCCTCCCAGAAGCTCCTGACTAGACCACGGCGCTCAAGTCGCTCCAGGAGCGGGTAGACCGTCCCCGACCCAAGGTCGGCCTCCTCGCAAAGGTGGAAACCCCAGATCCGGTCGTTGGGCTCGGCGTTCATAAGCACCATCAGCACGGCAAGGGTCGGCTTCGTAAGCCGAAGCTGGGAAGCAGCCATGGCAGCATGGTAACCAGAGGTGTGTCCCTATGTCGAGAACGACACAGCCTACAGGCGCGCCGACTGCTTAGATTCAAGTGATCGTTGACAGCACGCCCACAGGATCACCCCCCACTGGACCACCCCTCACCCCCTCCTCTCCCCCCACGAGCTGTGACAACTTTCTTTACAGCTTCAAGGGCACGCCCTCCGGGCGCGCCAGGCCGTTCCGGCCTCGGCCGGGGGTTCGGGTGCTGGAACGCGAGATCACCGTGAAGGGTGCGCGAGCTGGCGCGAGGACTTTGCCAGAGCCGGGCGGGTCGGCGGGCACCGCGCCGACTCCGGGCGGGCGGCACGCCGAGCCCTGACGGGCGGGAGCCCTCTGGGCTCGGCGCCGCCACCAGGTCAGCAGGCCCGCACCCGCAGGCAGGCAGCTCCGGCAGCAACGAACGCACCCACGATGACCGCGACCGCGAGAACTGACCGGGCCGTCCTCCTCGCGCCGGACATTCTCTCGCCGCGCAAAGATCACCGTCTAGGGCGCGCCCACGGGCGCGTCCCTGCGAGATGGCGCAAGCGCCACCCTAGACACTGATCTTCCACGGCAAGACCCGGCGCCTATCAGGAGGACGGGGGAGGAGCCGAGGCTTCCCACCGGCTTAGGCGTTCCGCCGTTAGCGCCCTTTCGCCGATACTGGGTCGTGTAGCCGTTCCAATTTGAGGAGTGCAACATGACCGAAAGGAAAATGGACTCGGGGGCCAACGGCATAGTCCATGAGGCGCGCCTTAAGAGGTGGGTCAACTCAGTTGGCACTGTTACCCTGCCGCTGCTTGCGGGATTCAGCATCACTGCTGTTGTCGTCGTAAGCGACGATGCCGCGAACTTCCGCTGGCCAGGCGCGACGATACTCGCCCTCGTCTTCGCCGCACTCCTGCTCGTAGTGGCTGTTCAATGTGCGTACCACGCCCACGTCTACTTTTCGAAGGAGGACCCTGACTACAGGAAGGGAATGGATTGGGCTAAGCGGACACGAGGGTGCTACGATTTTGGCCTTGTGGCGGTGCTAGTAGGCTTGGCGCTGGTTGTCGTTCCGCGCCGCACAACTGACATGCAGGACGACTTCCGGTGGGCTGCATTCGCTCTGGCTTGCGCCGTATGTCTCGGCGAACTCGTATGGGTAGCACGGGATCCGTGGCTCCGCTCTGCATGGGGGATAATACGCCGCACCGGTGAGGGCTGACAGGACGTAGCCCTAACGATCGCCGAAGCCCAGGTACACGCCATGCTGGCACTCATTGGCGCAACCCGAGTGAGCGACGATGCCGCGAACGGCAGAACATTGCCGGTACCAAGCTCAACGGTTGACTCGTCAGGGAACCGAGTAACCAAGTGAGTAACAATCGCCACCGACAACGGTGGACGCCAGCGGATGTTGACGGACGACCGTCCCGAGGCCAGACACCCGCAGCCCAGGCAGCCCGCACCGCGATTTGGCTTCAGGACGAAGGGGCCAGGTGTCAACCTGGTCTTGACAGTGTTCTCGCTCGCGAAACGGAAGCCTGACCACCAGTCCTGACCACAACAAGGTCCGACAAAGACCGTCTGAGGGCGATGGCCGGAGCACTTAATGGCCCAGGTGAGAGACGGTTTTCGACAACTTGGACGTACTTTGCAAGCAAGGGGTCAGGGGTTCGAGTCCCCTTAGCTCCACTGACCTCAGCATTGTGCGAACCGCCGAGCGAGCGGGGCGGTCCTTGTATGACGTTCTGTGATACACTCGGTTCATGACGGCGATTAGCGTGCGCCTGGATGATGAGGCAGCTCAGGCGCTGCGCCAGCTCGAGGCTTCCGGGCTGAGCAGGTCTGAGGCGATCCGCCGCGCAATCCTCGACAGTGCTGCGCGCATGCGGCGGCGCAAGGCCCTGGCCGACGAGGTTGCAGCACTCGAAGCCGATGAGGCGGATCGCCGGGAGATGCTGGAAGTGGCAGCCCTCATGGAGAGCCTGCGTGCTCCGGGGTGACATCCACGAGATCCGGATGTTCAGGGGGCAAGGCCATGAGCAGCAAGGTCAGCGATTTGGCGTTGTGGTCCAGGCCAATGAGCTTTTGCCCAGGTCTCTTGTACTGATAGCGCCGACCTCGCGCAGCGCCAGGCTTGCTTCGTTCCGGCCAGAGATAGACGTACTTGGCGAGCATACGAAAGTCCTCGTTGAGCAGGTGGGTGCCGTTGACGTCGGCCGCCTGGGAGACCTGGTCGGCCGGGTGACGCCCGAAGAGCAATGGGGAATCGACGAAGCGCTCCTGACGGTTCTCGGTCTTCGCTAGCGGCGCGAGGCGGACGGCCCTCTTCGTGGCTGTGAAGTTGCGGAATCAATATCTCCATTCACGTACTGCGCTTTTCCATAGCCGATTGACAAGTCTTCACTTTCGTTCTCGGTGATCGAGATGACGAGATCGGCCGGGTCTAGGCCGCAGTCGCGCTTCAGGTTCCGGGCTAGCAGCTCGTAGAGCTTCTCCTTCTGGGTTCGAGTTTTCATTCCTCGCCGGTTGATCAGATGGATGACCACGATGTTTTCGGAGCGATCGATACCCAGCCCGTTGTCCTGGATGATCATTTCGCCGGGGGAATGTTCAGTGACTAGCTGGTAGCGGTCTCTCTCGGGGGTTTCGAAGGCTTCCACCAGCGCTGCCTGCGCGCTATCGAGTAGCGTGCGGATCTGATCACGGCTCCGGCCACGGACGATGTCGTAGTACACGATCGGCACGCTTCAGCCCTCCTTGTTGAGGGTGGCATGACAGATCAGCTCAAGGTGCTTCAGGAATAAGCGAGTTCCCCGGGTACTCGTGTGCCTAGGTGCTGGACGATCTCAGTCGTGCCGTCCGATGGTCTCCCGCATAGTGCGCATAGTGCCCTCCTGACTGCTCGTGTCCGCGACACGAATCGCCCAAAGGATCACTGCGTCGTCGGCACCTTAATGCCCCAGCCCGGACCGGGTACACCCAGACCACGAACCACCACGCCGCCGCGCCGCGTTGGGTTTCGTCCAGCCGTAGGCATCGCCTCGCCCAGCGGCCGTGGAGGGGGCGATGAGTAACCGCAACTCCCATCGTCTACCTGCTGTACGTCACCGGGCTGATGGCTACGGTCGCCTCAGCACAGTGCACAAGGAGGCAACGTGCAGCGCGCAGTTCACACCCCAGACGGCAGCCGGCCGACCCGGCCGAATGGAAGCGATACGGCGGTGCCGGGGGGCAAGATCTGGTACTCGCCGGACGGCTCGCGGTACGCGCGGATCTTCGCCGAACTGGGCGACAACCTGGTGAACCCGATGTTCGTCGGACCGCGGGTCGTGTTCCTGTCGGGCCACGAGGGGACCGGCGCGCTCTACTCCGCACTTCCGGACGGTTCGGACTTGCGCCGCCACACCGACCTGGGCGAGTACTACGCCCGGCACCCGGCGACCGACCGGGCAGCGGGTGGTCTACCAGCGGGCCGGGGAGATCTGGCTGCTGGAGTCGCTCGACTCCGGGCCGGTGCGCCCGGACATACGGCTCAGCGGAGAGCGCTCCGCCCGGGCCGCTTACCGGCTGTCGGGGAAGTCGCAGCTGGGCTCGTTCACGCTAGACCCCGCCGGCCAGGTGCTTGCCGCCGAGGTCCGCGGCACCGTGCACTGGCTGCCCGGCCGGGACGGGCCGGCCCAGGCACTGCCGGCCGAGCCAGGCGTGCGCGGCCGGCGGCGTTCTCGGATGCAAGATAGCGGCCGAGTCTGAGCACGGTGCTGACGCGCGCGAGGTTCGGGGGCCGGTTGCCGACGAGCGCCAGGTAGCGGCCGATGACGGCAGGTCCATCGGCGTAATCCCGGATGTCCTTGGCCGGGCCGCCGACCGCGCAGAGCGCGTCGATGATGTCGCCCGCGCCGTCCAGCAGTGCCTCGTCCGGCTCCGGGTCTAGCAACGCGCTGTACAGGTCCCCGGTCGTTGCCGCCATGTGGGCCAGGTATTCGTTCAACACACCGTTGCGGAAACCTTCGCGTAGCAGCCAGCCCTTGATCGACGGGTCGCTGGTGCCCTTGAGCGTTCCACCGCCTGGATGCGGCCCCAAGCCTGCACTCGTCGCGCCAGCTCGAACACCGCGCGATCCCGGTCGGGTTGCGTGCGGGCGAGCGCCACCACGGCGTACAGCGTGAGGTCTTCGAGCGTCCCGAGCAACAGAAGCAGATCCCGGTCCCGCTCATCGCCCGCCAGGCCTAGCAGCACGATCCCGCTCGCCACGGCATGGCGGCCAGTACCGAACTCCGCAAGCCAGAGTCCGACCGCGCGCAACCAGTGAGCGGGAAGATCCCGACGGCGGAGCTGCACACCGAGCGCATCCGCCAGCCTCAAGGCCGGCTTATCGGCCAGTGCAGCGCGCAAGCCAGCGCACGCCTGAAGCGACGGCGGCCCGTTCACAAGGTCCGCTAACGATCTGTAGCGGCGGAGGTTACGGGCTCAGCTGGCGCATCGGCAGGCTGGCAGCGATCCTGGCTGGGTTATGGCCGCTGAGTGCGTGTCCGGAACCCGGTTTCCGGACGGTCCCGAAGCAGGGTCGCCATGA
>Ga0335075_10009674_pt1 | contig 14672 bp, 15 predicted proteins | sample Lox_Sample_24_FD_206723 | JGI IMG/M metagenome (GOLD analysis project Ga0335075, IMG submission 206723) | Soil microbial communities from Loxahatchee National Wildlife Refuge, Florida, United States - Lox_Sample_2.4 | ecosystem: Environmental > Terrestrial > Soil > Wetlands | place: USA...
CCGCACTGGCGACCGGCGGCCGCCTGGTGGTGATCGGCATGCAGGGTGGCATGACCGGGGAGCTTGACCTCGGCCAGCTCACCCGCAAGCGGGCCACGGTGCACGGTTCCACCCTGCGGGCCAGGCCGCTGGCGGAGAAGGCCGCGATCGTCTCGGCGGTAGAAGCTAACCTGTGGCCGCTGGTGGCCAGCGGGCAGGTCCGCCCGGTGATAGAGACGACGATCCCGCTCGCGCAGGCGCCTGAGGCGCACAGCCTGCTCGAGGCAGGCAGCCACGTCGGCAAGATCCTGCTGGACACGCGCCTCGAGATGGCGTCCTGAGCCAGCCACCTGACCTGCACTGGCCGACCCCGATTCGCAGCATGACCGGATCGCCGACAGACTAGGGACTATGAGCGAGCAAAGCATCGGCGAGGTTCAGGGCAGCCCGCGCATCGTCGTCGTCGGCCCTGACGGCGTGGCGACCGAGGCCGACGCGGAGGAGTCGCACGAGCGGCCGGTCACCGAGATGATCGAGCAGCCCGCCAAGGTCATGCGGGTCGGCAACATGATCCGTCAGCTGCTCGAGGAGGTCAGAGCGGCCCCCCTGGATGAGAAGAGCCGAGTGAGACTGAAGGAAATCCACGCCAGCTCCATCAAGGAGCTTGAAGACGGCCTGGCGCCAGAACTGGTGGAGGAACTGGAACGCCTGTCGCTGCCGTTCGCCGAGGATGAGATACCCAGCGAGGCTGAGCTCCGCGTCGCCCAGGCTCAGCTAGTCGGCTGGCTCGAGGGGCTGTTCCACGGCATCCAGACCACGCTGTTCGCGCAGCAGATGGCCGCAAGGGCGCAGCTGGAGCAGATGCGCAGGGCGCTGCCGCCGGGGATGACACCGCAGCAGGGCGAGGAGGCAGCCCAGCAGCTTCACCGCTCCTCCGGGCCTTACCTCTAGGTCTGCCCTGACCTGACCCGGGCGAGCCATTCAGTCGCATCGACGAATTCCGCGTCCGACTTGTCCTCTCGCGGCGTTCCGGGGTCCGCGCTCGCCTGCGGGTAGCTCCCGAGGAACCGGACCGCGCTGCAGACCCGGCGAAGGCCCATGAGCGCCTCGCCGACCCTGGCCTGCGCAACGTGGCCCTCGCAGTCGATGAAAAAGCAGTACCGGCCAATGCCGTCGCCGGTGGGCCGCGATTCGATGCGGGTCAGGTTCACGCCGCGGAAGGCAAACTGGCCGAGGATGTCCATCAGCGCACCGGGATGGTCGTCGGCTAGAAACGCGACCACCGAGGTCTTGTCGGTGCCGCTGCGCTCGGGCAGTTCGCCGGGCAGCCGGACGGCGACGAACCTGGTGACAGCCTCGTCCCGGTCGTGGACGCCAGTGGCCAGAGCGGTCAGCCCGTACAGCTCGGCTGCGAACACGCCAGCCAGCGCGGCGTCTAGCTCGCCCTCCGCGACCTGCTGGGCCGCGTCGGAGTTCGAGGCCGCGGGCCGCCACTGCGCGTCCGGCAGGTTGGCCGCGAGCCAGCGCCGGCATTGCGGCTGCGCGACCGGATGGCCGCCCACCAGCCGCACGTCAGCCAGGGCTGTGCCCGGCCTGGCCAGCAGCGCGAACTCGACCGGGATGAGGACCTCGGCGCAGATGACCAGCTCGGTCCCGACAGCCAGCTCGTCCAGCGTCGCAGTGACGGCGCCCTCGACCGAGCTCTCGATCGGCACCACGCCGAGCTCGGCCTGACCGCTGCGAACGGCGTCGAGCGCGGTCTGGATCGACGGGCAGGACAGCGCGTCCGGCTCGCTGCTGCCGTCCATCGCACGAACCGCGGCCTCGGTGAACGTCCCGCGCGGGCCTAGGTAGGAGTACCGGTAACTCACATCATCATGATCGCATCGCCCGCGCGGCTCTTGCGCCGGGCCGGTCACCGGCCGGCTGGCCGGGCTGGCGCGCGCGTCAGCTTCGCCCGCAGCCGGCCGATCGCCGGTTCCCTGGCCAGCAGAGCCCTGCCGACGTCGACGAGCTGATTCAGCCGGTGCACCTGGCTGCCCAGGTCCTTCCCTGTTGCCCGGTGCGAGAGCGGAACCTCAACCTCTGTCACGCGCATGCCCTTGCGCACGAGGTCGATAGTCATGCCGGTCTCGGTGCCCCAGCCAGGCGCGAGCGGCAGTGCCGCTGTGAACGCAGCTCTCGTCAGGCACCGCTGTCCGTTGAGCGGCTGGGCGGGCCGCCACCCGGTGGCGCGCTCTATCCCGGCGCCTGCCGACGCGGTGACGAAGCCGAAGCCGCCGTTGCGCACCCGAGTGGTGAACACAGCGATTGTCATGTCAGCGGTCCCCGCCCGGACCGGATCGGCAAGCGGGCCTGCCTCTGCCGCACTGTCCGCCAGGTCGGCATCCAGGAACAGCAGGTGACGCGGTCCCGTTCCGGAGACGACCGGGCCCGCTGCGCCGGACTCGATCAGGGCGACGGCCTCGGCGCCGGTCTCCAGGGCCGCGGCCTTGCCGCGGTTGCGCGCGTGCCTGACCACGTGCGCTCCGGCAGCCGCCGCCAGTGTCGCCGTCGTGTCGGTCGAGCCATCATCGACGACCACGACGATATCGACTCCGGCAAGTTTGCTGGCTGCGCCAACGGTCGCGGCTATCCGCTCGGCCTCGTTCTTTGCCGGGATGATCACGGCTAGGTCGCCTGGCGGCATAGCTCAGATGGTAATGCCAGCACGACCGCTGACCGGTTCTACGGGCCCGTTACCTCGACTGGATCGTCGAGCACAGTGAAGACGGTCTCCAGGCCGGTCACCTGCAGCACCTTCCTGGTTGCCGAGCCTGGCCCGGCGAGCTGCAGCTCCCCGCCGCGCTCAGCTGCCTGCCGGTGCGCGGCGAGCAGAACGTTGATGCCAGTCGAATCGCAGAACTCGACGCCGGACATGTCCACGATCAGGCGCACCGGGCTCTTGCTCAGGGCCGTCATCAGTTCCGACTGCAGTCTGGGCGCGGTGTAGAGGTCGATCTCGCCAGCCACCGAGATGACGGTGTGATCACCCTGCGACCTCGTCGTGACCTTAAGTTCCACGTCCGGCACACTACCGGGTCGGAGCTAACGCGGGCTAGATGGGCAGGCCGCTGGGCCGAATACGGCTGATTTGGATCGGTACCAATGCACGGCATATTCCGGATGATTCGATCTGCGTCCGGAGGACTGGCGCCAGGCCGTCACGCCCCTCGGCCACCCTGCGGGTTTGCCTCCGGGTAGCGCCGACGTAACGTGGAGTCATGCTCCGCATGCTGCTGCTGATCGTCGCCGGAATCGTGGTCGTCTTCCTGGCCCTGGCGGTCGTCAGAACGTTCTTCTGGCTTGCCCTGATCGCCCTGATTGTGATCTTCGTGGCCGCGGTGCTCGGAGTCGGGCGCGGGCGGCGCAGGGCAGCGCGCGCACGCAGGGCACATCGCCACTTCTGACTGCTAAGCCGCTTCGGTCGGCGGGAAAACCAACGCTGGTGTAGCCAGCCGGCTTGGCCACCTGGGCGGGCCGGGCGACCTGAGCAGACGCGGGCGCGCGGGCCGGCTCCGGGGCCGCCGCGAGGCTCGCCGGGACCGCGCCTGGCTGGCTGACCGGCAACGGGTCGCGTGGCCCGCCAACTAGACCCGCCATCGCGGCTTCGTGCCCTGCCAGCACCGCACCTTGCCGGGCTAGCGCGGCGAGCGGTGCAGCCTCCGCCTTCTCGGTCGGCCGGGGAGCCGGATACCGGTCAATCGGGCAGGTCATGCAACGCGGGCCGCCGCGCAGGCTGCCTAGCTCGCTGCCTGGTACCCGGATCACTTCCACTCCCGCTGCCTCGAGGCGGGAGTTGGTCTCGGAATTGCGCTCGTGGCTGACTGCCACGCCGGGCGCGATGGCCAGCACGTTGCCGCCGTCATCCCACCGGCCTGACTGACCCCAGGCCGGCTCGGTACCGGAGTCGATCACGCGGAGTCTGTCGATGCCCACGGCCTGAGCGGCCGCCTCAAGGAACGGCTGCGGCCTCGACACCTGCAGCCGGTCTTCCCGGCGCGAGATGGTGTGCGCGGTCAGCGCGTAGGCGATCGCCGGATGCATCAGGACGGATTCGGCGTCGATAACAGTGCAAAGAGTGTCAAGCTGGGCAGCTGCTCCGAGCTGACGCGTTGGCACGGCGAGCACGGTGCGGACGAGCTCGGCGTCGAAAAGCCTGCGCGCGAGGCGCTCCGCTCCGGCAGGCGTCGTGTGCTGGCCCACCCCGATCGCGACCACTCCGGCACCGAGCAGCAGTACGTCGCCGCCGTCGAGGTGCTCCAGGCCCGGGTGGTAAACCCAGCGTGCCGGCACGAACCTCGGATGGTGCCGGTAGATCACCGTCGTCAGGCCGGCTTCCCGCTGGCGCCGCTCAGACGCCAGCCGTGCGACTCCGACGTGACTGCCGACCCAGAAACTCGAGTCCTTCGTGAACACGAGGTTGGGCAGCGGGTCGAGGACGAAATCATGCCGGTCGAGGAGCTCGAACACTACCCCGCGGCCGATCTTGAGCTCGTCCGGCGTGAGTCCGGCGATCAGCACCTCGGCCAGCTGCTCCGGGCCAAGATCCGACAGGTAACTGCGCAGCTGGCCGCGAAGCTCGTCGCCAAGGCCGCCGTCAGCGAGTGCCAGCCCGATCGCCTGGTCCCTGGCCGGCTGGTACTCAAGGGCGTCTTGCAGCAGCTCAGTGAAGTACAGCACCTCGATGCCGTGAGCCCGAAGCTGGTCGCAGAAGATGTCGTGCTCTTCTCGCGCCTTACTGACCCAGGGCAGCGTGCGGAGCAGCAGAGTCGCCGAATGTCGCGGCGTGATCCGCTGCAGCTCGAGGCCGGGCCGATGCATGAGCACTGTCCTGAGCTGACCGGTCTCGCTGTCGACACCCTGGATTTGGCTCACTGCATCCCCCCGCCGTCACCGCCGTGTGGGCGATGTCGTGACCCTGACCGATGCTCCCCGGCGGCGCCCTGAAGCGCATTCCCGCTGTTGGCAGGTATTACCGGAACGGCTCGTCCTTACGCGCGCGGCACGCGGTCACCTGCCGGCGGCTAGCTGGCCCCGCCCTGGCGCTGGCAGCACGGCCCAGACCGTCAGCCCGGTGTCATCGGTCCTGACGCCCCAGGTAGTCGCGAGATACTCGACGATGTCCAGGCCGCGGCCACCGAGTGAGGAGACGGTGGCACGCGCCGGAACTGGCCTGGTATGGGCACCTCCGTCACTTACCGCTACCTCGACCGCGTTATCGTCCACTGCCCAGGCGACCTGGATGCTGGCGCCCGGAAGGGGCCGGGCGTGCCGGATGGCATTGCTGAGCAGCTCGCTGACAACGAGGACCGCGTCGCCGACGGCACCGTCGAAGATCCCGGCCGCAACCAGGTCCTCGGCCAGCCGCTGCCGGGCCAGCGCCACGCTGGCCGGTGTATAGGGCACGAGTACGGAACCCGCTGTCATCACCTCCTTCGCGCCCGTTCGCCGTCGAAGCCGTGCGCGCGAAAGAACCCGTTGCGACCGGGATGCCCAGCAGTACCGGACCGAAACAGCGGCCGCTGCGTGTGGCGCCGGGCCTAGCTCGACTGGCCGGCACCGCCGCTGACGATCGCCTCCTGCTGAAGCCCCTCGGCAGCGAGGCCGCGAACCAGGCCGCCCAGGCCGGCGATGAGGCCAGCACGTTCGTCGGTCGAGAGCGCCGCGAGAATCCGGGCCTGCCGGGAGTGCCATGCCTGCCAGACCCGGCTCGCCATCTGGGCACCTTCCGGTGTCAGGTACAGCCGGACGTAGCGCTGGTTGTCCTCGTCCCGGCCCCGGCGTACCCAGCCCTTGCGCTCCAGGCCGGCCGCAAGCCGGCTAACGGTGCTCTTGTCGAGCCGCAGGACAGCGGCAAGCTCGCCCTGGGCGATGCCACGCGCTGAGACCAGTTCGATCAGGGCGCGGGCCTCGGATGCTGACATGGCCGGCCCGGATGGCATCCCGTCGGCGGCCTCGCCGCCGGGCGCCGAGCCGTTCTGTGCGGACTGATCGCGAGCCGTCTTCCCGGCTGCCCCGGCCTGCCTCCGGACTGAACCGGACCTGGTGCCGGTATTATCCGCGATGAACGCGGGCGATAGCTGCCGGAGCAGCTGAGTCAGTAGCTGCTCTAGCTCGCTGTCGTCGGGCGCCGTGTTGGCCATGACAACAGTTGTATCGCACAACTGCCCAGGTGGTACAGTCGCGACGTGATAGTTGCCCCGCACAACTCGCTGGCATGCAGGAGCGCGGCGTGAACGACCCGAGGGCGCCATTGCGCTCCCGGCTTGCCGCGCGCGGCAGCCGTGACCAGCAGGCGGGCAGGATCACTGGCCCTGGCGAGCTGGAGGGCGGCGTCGCCGTTCTCTCGCCGGACTTCTCGGGCGAGCCGCTCGCCAATTACGCTGTGCGCCACGGCCTTCGGCCGAGCGCGCAGCGGCCGTCGGTGTCGGCCTACCTCTACCAGCTCTGGCGGCGCATGCCGTTCATCCTCGCGTACGCCACCGCGCGGAACATCGCCATGTACACCGAGGCGAAGCTCGGGCAGCTCTGGCAGGTGCTGACGCCGCTGCTGAACGCGGGCGTCTACTTCCTGATCTTCGGCCTGCTGCTTCACATCAACCGGGGCGTCCCGAACTACCTCGCCTTCCTGGTAACAGGCGTCTTCGTCTTCAACTTCACGCAGCGCGTCTTCCTCACGACCTCGAACGTGATGCGCGAGAGCCTGCCGCTCATCCGCGCGCTTCAGTTCCCGCGTGCCTCGCTGCCACTCGCCTATGTCATGGTCGAACTGCAGCAGATGGCGCTGTCGATGGTCGTGCTGATCGTCATCGTCCTGATCACCGGCGAGCCAGTCACGTGGTACTGGCTGCTGGTGATTCCGGCACTGGCACTGCAGACGATCTTCAATGCAGGCGTTGGACTGCTGGTGGCACGGCTCGGCGCTCAGCTCAACGACTTCAGCCAGCTCCTGCCGTTCCTCATGCGAACCTGGCTCTACGTGTCCGGAGTGCTGTACAGCATCGCGACCCTCAACCTTAAGACCGCCCCCCAGTGGGTGATCACGGTGCTCGAGCTCAACCCGGCGGCGCTCTACATCACCCTGGTGCGGAATGCCCTGCTCCAGACCCAGCGGCTGAGCCAGCCGGGCGCCAGGACCTATAACCGGGGACGCTGCGACCAGTGGCTCACCCTGGGGCACTCGACCAACCCCAAGTTCGCGATGTACCAGTCCTACAGCGCGTACTGCGCCCCCCATGCCAACCCGCATTACTACTGGTACTGGGGCATAGGCTGGGCGGCGCTCGCCCTGGTCGCCGGCTTCTTCTTCTTCTGGCGAGCGGAGACGAGGTACGGCCGTGGCTGAGCCGATGGTGGTCGTCGATGACCTCCACATTGTCTATAAGGTGTACGGCGCCGGGGGCGACCGCGGCACGGCTGCCACGGTGCTGCTCCGTCTGCTCGGCCGCAAGACCAGGGCGAACATTCGGGAAGTCCACGCCATCAGGGGCATCTCGTTCATCGCCTACCGTGGCGACGCCATTGGCATCATCGGCCGGAACGGATCCGGAAAGTCGACGCTGCTGCGCGCCATCGCCGGGCTGCTGCCGCCGGAGCAGGGCAACGTCTACAGCACCACCAGGGCGTCGCTGCTTGGCGTGAACGCGGCTCTGCTCGAGGACCTGACCGGGGAGCGCAATGTGGTGCTTGGCTGCCTGGCGATGGGCATGACCAGGCAGGAAACCAAGCAGAAGTACCCGGAGATCGTCGATTTCTCCGGCGTCGGCGACTTCATCGACCTGCCGATGAAGACCTACTCGGCCGGCATGGGCTCCCGGCTGCGGTTCGCCATTGCGGCGGCCAAGAGCCACGAAGTGCTGCTGATCGACGAGGCACTCGCAACCGGTGACGCCCAGTTCCGGGTCAAGAGCCACAACCGGATCAACGAACTGCGGGAACAGGCGGGCACCGTGTTCCTCGTCGCGCACAACCTCGAGGAAATCGAGCTGACCTGCAACCGGGTCATCTGGATGGACAACGGCCAGGTCGTCATGCAGGGCGACGACGTCATCAGCATCGTCGACAAGTACATCGACGCGTCCGGCGGCATCCCGGTCGACCGCGACCCGGTCACTCGCCGGCGGCTGCACCCGGTGATCGGCGGAGAGAGCTAGCTGCCGGCTACCCGCCGTCGCTAGCTGCGCGCGGTCTCGGCACCGGCTCCGGCACGGCAGGCGCAGCCTCCGGACCCGGCTCACCGCCGGCCGCGTCCGCTATGGCACGGCGCAGTCGCAGCCGCATGATCGTGCCGCCCCCGTCACGCCCGTCAGCAGCCACCTCGGCGCCCTGGGCTATGGCTAGCTGCCGGACGATATACAGGCCCAGGCCGATGCCGCCGAATCTGCGCCGGTCGCCGGTCTCGCCCTGAACGAAACGCTCGAATACCCGTTCCCGGTCCGCCGGCGGGATGCCGATGCCCTGGTCGGCGACCTCGACCACGATCGCGTCAGGTTCGGCCCGGGCAAGGACAGTGACCGCGCCGCCAGCCGGCGAGTACTTGAACGCGTTTTCCAGCAGCTGGCCGATGATGATGTCGGTCGCCATCGGATCTCCGTGTGCCTGCGCCAGCCCATCCGCGATGTCGATGTCCAGCGTGTGCCGGTCGGACAGTGGCCGGAACGCGACCACTGAGCCGCGCAGGAGCCCGGCCACGTCGAACGGGCGGTTGCTGATCTGAAGCTGTTCCGCGCCGGCGCGGGAGCCGAGCAGCAATTGCTCGACCAATCGCGCTAGCGAGCCGGCCCGGTCGGCGATCGTCTGCACGGCAGCCCGCCGGTCGGCATCGGCCAGCTTGTCCCAGCGATTGACGAGCGTGCTGGCGAAGCCCTGCACAACCGTGATCGGAGTTCGCAGCTCGTGACTGGTCGTGGCCAGGAACAGGTCCTTGGCCTCCTCAAGTTCCTTCGCGGCGGTGATGTCGCGGAAGTCGAGGACCTTCTCGCCGCGGCCGCTCAGCCCCGTGCACAGCACGTCGATCCAGCGGCCGTTCGCAAGCTTGTAGGTCAGCTTCTCGCCCGGCTCGGGCTGCGGGAACGGCGGGCGCCTGCCGATCGCCAGCTCCGCGGTCAGCCCGGTCAGCCGGTGCGCCGCCGGATTCCACTGCCGGACCAGGCCATCCGGGTCGAGCACGGCGATGCCGTCAGCACTCGCGTCGATGACCGCGCGCTCGTGCGCGCGCTGCCGGACGACCTCCTCGAACGCGGTCACATTCGACAAGGCCACGCTGGCATGCCCGGCCAGGAGTTCCAGCAGTTCCAGCTCCACGTGGCCGACCTTCCGGCCGCTGTACAGGGCGTAGAGCGCCCCGAACGGCCGCCCGCCGACGTGCGACAGGCTGAGCGTGATGGTGTGCAGGCCGGGCAGGGCTGCCCAGATCAGGTCGTCGAAACCGCCGGAGTCGCTGGTGGCCATCAGCACGGTCTTGCCTGACCGCATGAGCCGGCCGACCATACTGCTCTGGAGGTCTGCTGTCCGGCCGCGAAGCTCGGCCGGCAGACCGTCGAGACTGACCAGCCGCAGCCTGTCCCGCTCGATTACCACGAACCCGCCCGCATCAGCTCTGGTCAGCTCGCGCAGGCTGGCTGCTATCCGGTCGAGAACGGACTCGAGATCAAGCTCCGCGTTGATATCCGCGACAACATCGCCGAGTCGCCGCACCACCCTGGCTCTCTCGGCCATGTAGTGGCGGACCGCTTCGTCCTCACCGCTGCGGTGGCAGATGCATACCCAGCCGCTAAGGTCGCCTGCGTGGTCGAGCATCCTGCTCGCGTCGATCCGCAGATCGACCATCGAGCCGTCCTTGCAGGCCCGCCTGGTGGCAAAGGACACCGTGCCGCCACTGGCAACCCGCTCAAGAACGGCGTTGTGCTCGGCCCGCAGTTCCTCGGGCACGAACGGCGGCTCGAGGCCGACGACCTCAGCAGCGTTCCAGCCGAATAGCTTCTCGGCGGCGGGATTCCACACCGTGACACGGCGGTCCGGGCCGATGGCGACGATCGCGTCTGCCGCACTTTCGAGCACGGCGCGGGCGGTGCCGTCGATTCTCTCGCGGTCACGCTGAGCCACGGCGAACTTCCACCCCACCGCCTCATGGTGCCACGACGTCCGGCCGAGGACGGCTGAACTGCGCAAACAGGAACCGTCACGAGTACAGTCGCGTCAAATGGTGATGAACTCTAAGACGAGTCGCAGGCACCGCATCGCGATGCGGTGCGCCGCCGTCCTCGCGTCCGGGCTGCTGGCAGCTGCCTGCGGCAGCACCGCAGCGCCGAACGCAGGCTCCACTGCATCCGCCACCGCCGGCACAGCCGCGGCAGCCGCCAAGATCTCCCTCGACGTCGACTTCGCTGGCTCGCCGACCACTCGGCCGGCACACTACGTCCTGCGCTGCGAACCCGCCGGTGGCAATGTTGCCAACCCGGCTGCCGCCTGCGCGAAACTGATGAAGGATGCCGATATCTTCGGCCCGCTGCCTGCGCACATATTGTGCCCGATGATCATGGCCAGCGCCGGGCGCGCAACGGTGACCGGCATTTACCTGGGCCGGCACGTGGACGAGAGCATCACCGACGGCGGCTGCGACCTGGCGCGGTGGGCGAAGCTGAGGCAGGTCTTCGGCTAGCCGGCTACTTGAGGAGGCGCGACATCCTGCGGTCGGCCAGCGGCTTGCCGCCGGTCTGGCAGGTCGGGCAGTACTGCAGCGCCGAATCAGCGAACGAGACCTCGCGCACGGTGTCACCGCAGACCGGGCACGGCTCGCCGGTCCGCGCATGGACGCGCAGGCCTGCCTTCTTTTCCTTCTTCAGGTCACTGGCGGCCAGGCCGTCTGAGCGCTCGATAGCCTCGCGCAAGGTCCCGATGATCACCGCATGCAGGTCCGCAACCTCGTCCGGGCTGAGGCTTGACGCGAGCCGGAACGGCGACATCTTCGCCGCGTGCAGCACCTCGTCGGAGTAGGCGTTGCCAATCCCCGCGATGAGCTTCTGATCGCGCAGCACACCTTTTATCTGCGTGCGCCGCCCGGCGACGATGCCTGCCAGCACATCGACGGTGAACGCCGGGTCCAGGGGCTCGGGCCCGAGCGACGCGATGCCTGGAATCTGCTCTAGGTCGGTCACCAGGTAGACAGCCAGCCGCTTCTTCGTTCCTGCTTCGGTCAGGTCGAAGCCGGACCCGTCGGTGAACCGGAGCCTGAAGGCCAGCGGGCCCTTGCCCGGCCTCGGCGGGGTCTCGGGCAGCCCCTCTCGCCAGCGCAGCCATCCGGCCCGGGCGAGATGGGTAACCAGGTGAACGGTGGCGCCCTCCGGCGGCTCGCAGCTCAGGTCGAGGAACTTGCCCCGCCGCGAGGTGCCGCTTACCTTGGCCCCGTGCAGCGCCGACAACGGCGGGTTATAGGTCTTCAAGACGGAGAACTCGGCCGGGTCAGCCCGGTCGATCTCCCGGCCGACGGCGCGCTCGCGCAGGTCGGCGGCGAGCGCCTCGACCTCAGGCAGTTCCGGCACGACATCGATTCTGCCTGATCCGGGCGACTGCTCGTCAGCTTGAAGTCGCGGGCCCGGCCAGCAAGCGCAGCAGCTCGGCCTTGATGGCCGGCCGCGAGCCGAACACCAGCAGGAACAGCGCCTCCCTGGCCAGTCGCTGCGGATGTGCGGTGACCAGGACCGACTGGCTTCCGGCAGCCGCCGCGAGCAACCCCGCCGCCCGGTAGGCGAACGCGCTCGCGGCCGCACGAGCAGCCGGCAGTGACGAGCCGTCGGCGGCATCCAGTGCGTCCCGCACGGCGGCCAGTTCGCGGTCGAGAGCCTTCGCCGGGCTCCAGTCCGCCGCGAGGGCGAGCTGGCAGCAGCGCGCGGCGACGCCCAGCGCCAGCGACCCGTTCACGCGCAGTCCGCTGGCGTCGCTGGCCAGCAGGTCCGAGTGCGGCTGGAGCCCGCTGACCAGCGCCGCGGGCACGAAGTGCTGGCTGAACCTGAGGGACACGGTCGCGCTGGCATTGACGGCCGCAAGCTCGAGCCGATCTGCGGTGATGGAGGCTCCGTGCGGCCCGACTGGCAGCAGGGCAGCGATCACGTTGCCGTCGTCGTCTCGCGCCAGGGTGTGCAGGACGTCGATCATGCCCCAGCCAGTAACCCACGGCGCCGTTCCGTCGAAGACGTAGCCGCCCGGCACGGCTTCAGCGCGCAGCAGGGCCGGACCGGGCAGGCGGCCGACGAGAGCTACCCCGGCCCGGCGGCTGCCCCGGCACAGCGGCTCCAGCCACTGGCGTGCCAGAGCGGCGTTGTCCGATGCCATCAGCGCGCGGACCGCGCCGTGGTGCTGCAGCCAGACGAATGTCGTCGCCAGGCAGCCGCCGGCCATGATCTCGATCACATCGCAGAACACGGCCAGGTCAAGCTCCAGCCCGCCAGCACTCACCGGCCCGCCCAGCCCGTACAAGCCGGCCGCCGCGAGGGCATCCAGGTGCCCGTCCGGAATGCGGTCAGCCGTGTCCACCGTCGTCGCGGCCGGGAACAACAGGTCGTCCGCAATCCGCCTGGCGCTGCTGAGGACATCGGCGGCAGCGGTCATGGGGTCATGCTGCCAGACCCCAGGCGGTCCGCCTGAGGCCCGCGGTGCGAATTACCGCCCAGGACGGTCGGCAACCGCATGACAGGGACCGCGCGGTGTGCCTAAGCTGCGGCCACTAGCTGGAGACTTGCTGGCCGGCGAACTGCTGGCCGGAACCTCACAGGGGGCGGAGACATAACTGTGGGCGAGGAGGGATTTGAACCCTCACGTCCTCTCGGACACACGGACCTGAACCGTGCGCGTCTGCCGTTCCGCCACCCGCCCCGGGAGCAGCAGTCAGGTTAGCACGTCCGCAAGCTATCCCACATCGCCGATACCATCGGATACGGCAGGGAGAGGAGGGCACCACGGTGGGAGTCCTGCAGCGCTTTGAGCACCGGCTCGAAGGAATGGTCGAGGGTGCCTTTGCGCGGGCTTTCAAGTCCGAGCTGCAGCCGGTCGAGGTTGCGAGCGCGATTCAGCGCGAGATGGACGACCGGGCAGCGATAGTGGCGCAGGGCCGGACGCTGGTGCCGAACGACTTCGTGGTCGAAGTCGCCGAGGACGACTATGCGCGTCTTGAGGTCTACGCCGACAACCTGGGGATCGAGCTCGCGACGCTGGCCCGGGAGTACGCCAAGGAGCAGGGCTACTCGTTCGTGGGACCCGTCCGGATGCGCTTCGAGGGCGTCCGGGACCTGACGGTCGGCACGTTCCGCATCCTCTCCGGCGTCATCCGCGGCACGACCGTCGAGGACGGCGAGATCAGGCGCCCCGTCACTGATCTGCCGCAGCCGGCGGGCGGCTTCCAGGGCAACCCCAGGCTGCTGGTCTCGGGGCCGGAGCCCGGCCCGGACGGCAGTACCCAGCGCACGTACGAGATCACGACGCCGCTGGTCATCCTCGGCCGCGGCACCGACTGCGACCTGCGCCTCGTCGACCCCGGCGTGTCGCGGCACCACGCCGAGATCAGGGTCGAGGACGGCGAGGTCGTGCTCGTCGACCTTGGCTCAACCAACGGCACCTTCGTCAACGGCCAGCCCGTCCGGCGGGTCGCGCTCACCGACGGGACCAGGGTGACGCTTGGCCGGACCACGCTCGTCTTCCGGCGTGACAGCATTTACTGACATAAACACCCGCCAAGGACCTATGACCCGATGAACCCGCTCGAACTCACCCTCATCAGGATCGGGTTCCTTGCTGTCTTGTGGCTGTTCGTCATCGCAGCGGTCGGCGTCGTCAGGACAGACCTGTTCGGGCCCGCCAGCCAGCGGCGACGGCGGTCGGTGGCGGCGAGGCAGCGGGTCGGGCTGCCACCGCAGCCTAAGCCGCGTCCGGCCAGGCCGAACAGCCGGTCAGTGCCGCAGCACCTGCTGGTCACCAGCGGCTCGCTGGCCGGCACGACGCTCGGCCTCACCGACGAGCAGATCACGATCGGCCGCGCCGATGACGCCACGCTGGTGCTCAGCGACGACTACGCTTCGACCCGGCATGCCCGGTTGTTCCCGCAAAATGGTCAGTGGCTGGTCGAGGATCTGGGCTCTACCAACGGCACCTACCTGGACCGCCAGAAGGTGACCACACCGACCCCTGTGCCCATTGGCGTCCCGATCCGCATCGGCAAGACCGTTCTGGAGCTGCGAAGATGAGCCTGGCACTGCACTTCGCGGTGCGGTCGGACGTAGGGCTGCTCCGCGAGGGCAACGAGGACTCGGCCTATGCGGGCCCGAGACTCCTCGCCATTGCCGACGGTATGGGCGGCCACGCGGCCGGCGAGGTCGCCAGCGCTGTGGCTATCTCGGCGATCGCCCCGCTGGACAAGCAGAGCCTCCCGAGCAGCGAGGACATGCTTGATGCGCTCGCGTCGGCCGTGGCGGCCGCCAGGGACACGCTGCACGACATGAGCATCTCCAATCCCGCGGTCGAAGGCATGGGCACGACGCTCACTGCCCTGCTCTGGTCCGGCGCCCAGGTCGCGGTCTGCCACATCGGCGACTCGCGCGCTTACCTGCTGCGCGACGGTGATCTCTATCAGATCACCAGGGATCACACGCTTATCCAGTCGC
>Ga0335075_10009675_pt1 | contig 14672 bp, 12 predicted proteins | sample Lox_Sample_24_FD_206723 | JGI IMG/M metagenome (GOLD analysis project Ga0335075, IMG submission 206723) | Soil microbial communities from Loxahatchee National Wildlife Refuge, Florida, United States - Lox_Sample_2.4 | ecosystem: Environmental > Terrestrial > Soil > Wetlands | place: USA...
TGGCTCGGCACCCGCGTCGGCCTGCCCTGGACCATGGCGACCGCCGCCGTGCTCGGCATCGGCCTTGCCCTCGGTGCCGGCCGCTTCGCGCTCGAGGCGGTGGCAACGCGCGTGGATGCGCCGGAGTCCCCGCCGCCGGCCTTCCTGGCGCGCGCCCGTGGCGAGGTAGTGCTGACGCAGCACTATCGCGTGCCACCCGAAGTGCGGGAACGCTTCCTTGCGGCGATGGCCGAGCTGCAGCATGTCCGCGGGCGTGCCGGTGCCCGCTTCTGGCAGCTCCACAAGGAGCTCGCGCGACGCGACGACTGGCTCGAGATCTGGGGGGTGCAGAGCTGGACCGAGCATCTGCGCGAGGCGGTGCGGCTTTCCGAGGCGGACCGGGAAGTGCTCGCCCGCGCCCGCGCCTTCCAGACCCCTGAAGGACCGGAGCGGCCGCGCCGCTACATCACCGTCGAGCCTGTGCCGCCGCGCGCCCGGCGCGAGCGCGGGCGCATTGCGGCGCGCCAGATCCCACCGAAGTAGCGGTCTTGCCGATCCGCCTGGCGGATTCCCTTTGTTGGCGATCGGTCCTACCCTCCGCCAGCGAATCGGGAACACAGCATGAACGATCTGTTCGGGCACAAGGGAGTTGGCACGGGCAATGGCGGGCGTGAGAGCCGGTCTTCCGCCGTAGCCTACACCGCCAAGGACATCGAGGTCCTGGAAGGACTCGAGCCGGTGCGCCGGCGGCCGGGCATGTATATCGGCGGCACCGACGAGGCCGGGCTGCATCATCTCGCAGCCGAGCTCCTCGACAACGCCATGGACGAGGCCGTGGCCGGGCACGCCAGCTTCATCGAGGTCGTGCTCGAGGAGGGCAACGTGCTTTCGGTGCGCGACAATGGGCGTGGAATCCCGGTCGACCCGCACCCCAAGTTCAAGCACCTGAGTGCTCTCGAGGTGATCCTGACGACCCTGCACTCGGGGGGCAAGTTCGGCGGCGGCGCCTATTCGACCTCCGGCGGGCTGCATGGGGTGGGCAGCTCGGTCGTGAATGCGCTGTCCGATTGGCTGGAAGTCGAGGTGGCGCGCGAGCGCGTGCTGTGGCGGCAACGCTACGTGCGCGGCAAGCCGACGGGGAAACTCGAGAATGCCGGGACCGTGCCGAACCGACGCGGCACCCTGATCCGCTTTCACCCCGATCCGGCGATATTCGGCCCGCTCCGCTTCAGCCCCGCGCGGCTCTACCGGCTCTGCCGCTCGAAAGCGTATTTGTTTCGCGGCGTCGAGATCCGATGGTCGGCGGCCCCTGGCTTGCTGCGCGGCGAGGACGTGCCGGCGGAAGCCATCCTGCATTTTCCAGGCGGCCTCGCCGACAGTCTCGCGGCCGAGACCGAGGGGATGGGTCGCGCCTTGCCCGAACTCTGGTCAGGCGAAGCGCCGCTGCCGGGCGAGGCCGGGCGGGTCGAATGGGCGGTGGCCTGGCTCGCCGATGAGGACGGGTTTTTCCACTCCTACTGCAACACGGTGGCGACCCCTGCGGGAGGCACGCACGAAACCGGCTTTCGCGCCGCGCTGCTGCGTGGCCTGCGTGCCTGGGGCGAACAGCGGGGAAACCGCCGCGCCGCGCCATTGCAGGCGGACGATGCGGCTGGAGCGATCGCGGCCAAGCTTTCGCTGTTTCTGCGCGAGCCGCAATTCGTCGGGCAGATGAAGGAGAAGCTGGCAAATCCGGAAGCCGCGCGGCTGGTGGAGTCGGCGCTCAGGGACCGGTTCGAACATTTTCTGGCTGCGGATCCCGCACAGGCAGACAGCCTCCTTCAGCTTGCAATCGAGCGGGCGGAGGAGCGTGTTCGTCGCCGCGAGGCCAGGGAGACGGCGCGCAAGAGCGCCACCCGCCGGCTACGGCTGCCCGGCAAGCTCGCCGACTGCACGCGCGCGGAACGCGAAGGCACCGAGATCTTCCTGGTCGAGGGCGATTCGGCCGGCGGCTCGGCCAAGCAGGCGCGCGACCGCCAGACACAGGCCGTGCTGCCGCTGCGCGGGAAGGTGCTGAACGTGGCCAGCGCTTCCGGCGAGAAGCTGAGGCAGAACCAGGAATTGAAGGATTTGATCGAGGCGCTTGGCTGCGGGGCGGGTGAAAAGTTCGATCGCTCGAAGCTGCGCTATGACCGCGTCATCATCATGACCGACGCCGACGTCGATGGCGCGCACATCGCTTCGCTCCTGATGACGTTCTTTTATCGTGAGCTGCCCGGCCTTATTCACCATGGCCATGTCTATCTCGCGCGCCCGCCGCTCTACCGCCTGACCCAAGGAGCGAAGTCCGTCTACGCCATGGACGATGCCGATCGCGAGCACCGGCTTGCGGCCGATTTCAGGCCCGGCGCCAAGGTCGAGATCAGCCGCTTCAAAGGGCTCGGTGAAATGCCGAGCAACCTTCTGCGCGAGACGACGATGGATCCGAAGCGGCGAATCCTGCTGCGCGTCACCGTTCCCCTCGCCGAGAAAGCCGATACCGATGCGCTGGTCGAGAGCCTGATGGGGCGCCGGCCGGAGCTTCGCTTCCAGTTCATCCAGGAGCACGCGCCCTCCGTGGCCGAGGTGGACATATGAGTGCCCATGCAAACGGCTCTCCGAGCAGGAAACTCGCAGAGCGCGCCGAGGGGATCGTCGGCAGCGGGGACTATACCTACGAGCCGGTGGAGAACTGGGCGAAGCTGCCACCCGGCTGGTCGTTCAAGGAGATCGGCGCCGTCGGCGTCGATCGGAACGACAATGTCTATGTCTTCAATCGCGGCCGGCACCCGATGATCGTTTTCGACCGCGCGGGCAACTTTCTCCGCTCCTGGGGTGAAGGCATGTTTCCGCGCGCGCACGGCCTCTCGGTCGGGCCCGACGACACGCTCTACCTCACAGACGACGCCGATCACACGGTCCGCCGCTGCACGCTCGAGGGCAAGGTTCTGCTTACCATCGGCGTACCTGGAAAACCGGCGGCCTTCATGAGCGGGGAACCATTCCATCGCTGTACGCACACCGCGCTCTCACCGCAAGGCGACATCTACATCTCCGACGGCTATGGCAACGCCCGCGTGCACAAATACGCGCCGGACGGCAGGCATCTCTTCTCGTGGGGCGAACCCGGCACCGATCCGGGCGAGTTCAACATTGTGCACAATATCTGTTGCGACGCGGATGGCTGGGTGTACGTGGCGGATCGTGAGAATCATCGTGTGCAAGTCTTCGACGGCAACGGCCGCTACGAAACGCAGTGGAACAATCTGCACCGGCCCTGCGGTCTCTATATGCCGCCGGGCCACCGGCCGATCTGCTATATCGGCGAGCTTGGCCCCGGCATGGCCGTGAACATCGATGTGCCGAATCTTGGCCCGCGGTTGACGATCACCGACCATACCGGCAAGCGACTTGCCCGCATTGGCGGACTGCACGCGGGGTTCGGTCCCGGCGAATTCCTGGCTCCGCACGGAATCGCCGTCGATCGGCACGGCGACATCTACGTGGGCGAAGTCTCCTGGACGAACTGGCGCGGGCTGCATCCGAACGAGCCGCCACCGGACGGGCTTCGGTGCCTGCAAAAGTTTCGCAAGACCGGACGCGCCGCCTGAACGTCCCGGTCAGGCGCTGCGATAGAGCTTGGTCATCACGAACTCGCGGTGGCCGAGCACTTCGTTGGCCGTGAGCCGCCCGTTCGCCGTGCGGACGATCATGTCGATCAGTGCGTCCCCCGCCCCGGAGATGGTCATCTCCCGGCGCAGGATGCCGGAGACGTCGAGGTCGATATGCTCGGACATCGTCCTGACGGTGCGGGGATTGGCGGAGATCTTGATCACCGGCACGATCGGATTGCCGCAAATGTTCCCCTGTCCGGTCGGGAACGTATGGACCACGTAGCCGGCGGCCGCCATCAGGGTAACGCACTCCGCGGCGGCGGAGGATGTATCCATATAGTAGAGCCCGGGACCTTTCGTAGGTGCTTCCGCAGGCTCCAGGATGTCGACATAGCGGCAGGTACGGCCGATCTTCTCGAGATTGCCGAACGCTTTCTCCTCGATCGTCGTCAGTCCGCCTTCGATATTGCCCTTGGTGGGCTGAGACTCCGAAAGGTCATCGACCTTGTGCGCCTCGATGACCTCGTCCTGATACGCCTTCCACATGGCATACCAGCGCTCTCCGAGCTCGGGGGTGACGGCACGCGCCTTGCAGACGTGCTCGGCGCCGGTGATTTCCGACGTCTCGCCGAATACGCCGTAAGCCCCGAGCGGGATCAGCTTGTCGTACATGTTGCCGACGGTCGGGCAGGAGCCGAGACCGGTGGTGGTGTCGCTTTCGCCGCACTTCGTCGACACCCAGAGCTCGGAGATGTCGCATTCTTCCCGTTTCAGCTCGGAGGCGGCCTGGAGGAAATCCTTGGCGCGGCGGGAGGCGGCGGCGATCGTATTGATATCGCCGTGGCGCTCGATTGCGAATCCCTCGACCTTCTTGCCGGTCGCGGCAATGCCATCGACGATGCGGCCGGTCCAGCCCGGCTCGATTCCGATCACGACCACCGAGGCCACGTTCGGGTTGGCTCCGGTGCCGATCATGGTCCGGAAAAACAGATCGAGATCCGCGCCGAACTGCAGCCTGCCGTAGGCGTGCGGAACTGCCAAAGTTCCTTTGATGTTGCCGGCGACCGCCTCACAGGCGGCATTGGAGAGATCGTCCAGAGGCAGGATCAGCACGTGATTCCTGACGCCGATCCGGCCGTTTTCGCGCCGCCAGCCGGAGGCCTTCAGATTGGCCTGAGCCGCCATGGGATCTCTCCTACCAGCGCTTGGTCTTGAGGTTGTGCACGTGGACGTGGCTGCCCTTCGGCGCGGCGGCGATCATCTGGCCGATATCCCCGCCGTACTTGATCGCGGTGTCGCCGGGCTTCAGGTCCTTGAGCGCGATCTTGTGGCCGATCGGCACGTCGGAAGCTGCCTTGAGGCGAAACGAGCTGTCATTCTCGGTAATGACGCAGAGCATGTCGGTGCCGGCCTTCAGGCCCTCGACCACCACCACGCCGACATTGTCCTTCGGGCTGTGCACCAGGAGCTGGGGAATTTCCATGGCGCTCCTCCTATCGATCAGCGGCCTCGAGCAGAGTATGTCTTGTATAAGACATAAGATAGAGTCAATCCGCCATGGCTGAACGATCTGCCTCCGGTTCGCCCGGCGGCTCCGGAGCCGCGGCGATCGGCTTTCATCCGCTCTACCGGCAGGTGCGGGAGAGGCTGTTGCGGCGGCTCGCCACCGGCGCCTGGCCGGCGGGCGGGATGCTGCCGAGTGAGCCTGCCCTGGCCGCCGAGCTCGGTGTCAGCCAGGGAACGGTACGCAAGGCGCTCGACGCGCTGACGGCGGAGAACCTGCTGGTCCGTCGGCAGGGCCGCGGCACGTTCGTCGCCCGGCACGACGAGCGGCGCATCCTCTTCCAGTTCTTCCGGCTGGTTGCGGATCGGGGAGAGCGGCAGTTCCCCGAAAGCGAAGTGCTCGTGGTCGTCCGGGCCGCGGCAAACCGGCGGGAACGCGCCCGGCTCATGCTGTCGGCGCCGGCCCGCGTCGTGCGCATCCGCCGGCTCCGTACGCTCGGGGGCAGGGCCTGCATCGCTGAATCGATCTCGCTCCCGGAGGCGCTCTTCCCCGGGCTTTGGCAACGCAAGCTCCCGAACAATCTCTACGGGCTCTACGCGGAGGAGTACGGCATCAGCATTGCCCGCGCCTCGGAGCGGCTGAAGGCGGTGATGCTGCCGCGTGGCGATGCCGCGCGGCTCGGCGCGGCACCCGGCACGCCGGCCCTCGAAATCGACCGGCTGGCAATTGCCATCGACGGACGGCGAGTCGAGTGGCGCCTGTCGCGCTGCCTCACGGCGCATCTGCACTACGCGTCCGAACTGCTTTGAGTTTCCGGGCGCGGATTCCCCGCGGCGCGCTCCGTGGCTCGGCGCGCCCGGGGCGATTCCGCGTTCGATCGGCGTCCGCTATCGTTGCCCCGGAGACGGGCGCTCTCGTGCCCGGCGGAGGCCGACGATGATGGATTCGCCGCGCGGCCGCGCCTGGCGAAGTTCGGTTCGGGATCTGGCTCTGAGCGCGGCGGCAAAGGTATTTCCGCCCGATCCCGGCCGGCTCAGGACGCACCAAGCCGTGCGTGCCGTGGCTGCCGGGGCGCTGACGCTCGCCCTTGCCAAGCTGCTCGGGACCGTGACGGCCGTGGGCCTCGGGGCGCAGATGCTCGGCTTCGTGATCGGCCTCTACCTCGCCGCGTTCGTGCGCGATGCGACGCCGGCGGCGCAGCGCGTGACCATTCTCCTGGCAATCCTGCCGGCGGTCGGCGTCGGCACACTGGCGGCAATGGTCCTTCCCGTGCACTGGCTCACCGACACCGGGTTCGTCGTCGTCCTGACGCTCACCGCCTATTTCGCCGCGCGCGGCCCACGTGACATGGCGCTCGGGATTGTCGCGCTGCTCGCTTATGTCGTGACCGTGCTCGGCCATGCGACGATTGGTGAGCTTCCGGTGCGCGTCGCGGTCGTCGGGCTCGCCGTTGCGATCGCGCTGGCCGCGCGCGAGACCTTGTGGTCGGAGCGGCCGGCTCGGGTGTTGAAGCGGATCGACGCTACCATGCGGCGGCGGATCGCCAGGATGATCTCGCGCATGGAGGCAGCCCTCGAACAAGGGAGCTGGCCGCTCGGCGCGCGGCGCTGGATACGGGAGGCAATCCAGCGTCTCGACGAGGCGACGGTCGTCGCCGAAACGCTGACGGGCACGCCCGGCGTCACCCGTGAGGCAGTGTTGCGCCTCATCGAGCTGGATGTTGGCGCGACCAGCCTGGCACGAAGACTGCTTGACAGGCTGCCGGCCGTCGAGGCTGAGCGGTCAATCGTCCGGGCGAAGGTTGCAACGCTTCGGGAGGCGATCGAGCTGCCGACAACCGCGTCGGAATCGGGCCTGCCGCGGACTGAGCTCTCGGCGTCGCTGGCGGATCTCTCTCAGGTCATCGAGCCCGTCGTCCTCGAGGCACGCGCCTCGGCCAAACCGCGGCACCAGCCAGCCGAGGGTCCGGGCATGCCGCCGCATGGCCGCGGGCAAGGCGGAGCGCCGGGGACAGGCTTCTGGCTTGACCCGGCTTTTCGTCGTGCGGTCCAGGTGGCGATGGCGACGAGTGCTGCGATCCTGGTCGGCCAAGTCATCCCGACCCGCTGGTACTGGGCCGGCTTCGTCGCGTTCGCCGTGATCGTCGGCACGCGCTCGCGCGGCGAATCGGTCCACAAGGCAATGCAGTTTCTGATTGGCACTCTCTGCGGCGTGGCCGTGGGAGTGCTGCTGGCGACCGTTTTCGCCGGCCACACGTACGTCTTGTTCGCAATCTGTCTTGCCGCGCTGTTCCTCGCCTTCCAGGCCTGGATGGCTGCCTATTCCTTAATGATCTTCTGGATCACCGTCGCACTCGGCCTCGCCTTTGGCGTGCTTGGATATTTTGCGCCCGACGTGCTGCTCGACCGTCTCGTGGAAAGCGTGCTGGGGGCGGGTGCGGGAATCGCGGCAAGCACCCTCGTTCTGCCGATGCGAACGGTCGATGTCGCGCTGACGATGCAGCGCCTTTATTGGCAGGCCCTTGGCGCGGTGGTCGCGGCCGCGGTGCCGGCGATGCTCGACGGCCGCGGCAATACGGCCGTTGTTCCCTTGCTGGTCACGCTCGATGCCCGCCTGCAGGACCTGAAGACTGCGCTCGGACCGCGCTGGCGTCCGCCGCTCGCGGGTCCGCGCGTCTGGTCCGAGCGACCGCTTCGCATCCTGCTCGGTTGCCATATCGGCGCGCACGCGCTCGGGCGGCTGGCGGCGGAGGCAGGACCGCCGGCGTCGGCCGCGGCGAGAGCGCCAATCGAGAGCGAGGTCCGGCGGATCGAAGCGCGCATCCGTACGCTCTCGGGCGAGTCGGATGCGCCGCCTCCGCCACCTCCTGCCGATTCCGCGCTGCCACCGACGGTGGAGACGCGCCCGGAGCTTGCGTTCGCAATTCTGGCCAGGCTCGAGGCCGGGCTCGGCCGTGCTGCAGGCCTCTTCTGACCGCGCCCGGTTCTCGGCCGGCGGCCGCGCTACTCGGAAAAAATCAAAACCGCTTCGGCATCGAGGCGAGCGCTTCCGGCGTATCGATGTCGCGCAGCACCGCATCGTCCGCCATCTCCACCTCCGCTGCCACCTCCATGTGCCTGGCAAGCAGGAAGCGTGCTCCGGTATCGCCGGAGACGGCCATGATTTCCGGAAAGAACCGGCGGTCCCACAGCATCGGGTTGCCTTGTTTACCGCGGAAATTCGGCAGCACGATTGCACGTCCCTCGTCGGGATCGAACGCGGCGAGTAGCCGGTCGATCATCCGCCCGGTCACCAGCGGCATGTCGCCGAGGCAGACGATCGCGCCCGCGCATTCGGGCGGCACCGCGGCGATTCCCGCCCTGAGGCTCGCCGAAAGGCCAAGCGCATAGTCAGGCGCATGAACGAACCGCACGGGTCGCGCGCCAAGTGCGCGCTCGACCTCCTCAGCCTGATGCCCCGTGACCACCAGGACCGGGCGTGCAGCGGACGAAAGCACGTTGTCGACCACGCGGGTGATGATCGGCTTGCCACTCGGGCCCGAGATCAGCAGCTTGTTCTGTGGCGCCATGCGGCGCGAACGGCCGGCCGCGAGCACGACGGCGGCGACACTGGGGCGGGCGCGCGGCCGGGTGTCCGTGCGCGGCGTGGTCGGAGCCTCGGCCCGCGGCATCGGGCGGCTCTCGATTTCCTTGAGGAGCCCGCCCACCCCCATTGCCGCCAACTCCTGAGGCCCGACCGGAAGGCCCGCGAACAGCCGCGACAGCACGAAGTCGATGCCGTTGAGTTTGGGGCTGCGCGCACAGCCGGGCAACACGAGCGCCGGCTTCTCACCGATCGCGCCGACACAGATCAGGTTCCCGGGATCAACCGGCATCCCGAAGTGCGTAATGTGCCCGCCGGCGCGGACAATGCCGACGGGCCCGACGTCGCGCCGATCGACGACCGCGGAAGCGCCGGCGACAAGCAGAAGCTCGGCACCGTCGGCAAGCAGCGCCTGCAATGCCTCGGCGATTGGCTCCGCTTCATGTCGGGCGCGCCGCGGGGCGAGCAGGGTGCCGGTCAGTGCGTTCACGCGCGCTTCCGTCGCGGCGATCGTATGTTCGAAGATGCTTTCCTTGATCTGCGAAAGCTCGGTCAGCACTAGTCCCACTTTGAGAGGCCGGAACGGGTGGAGCGTCAGTGCGGGGCCTTCCTGCCGCGCCAGGGCCTCCGCCACGGCAAGCGTCGCGCCGGCCACGGCGAAGGGAATGATCTTGATGGTGGCGACCATCTCCTTGGGCGCCACAACCGCGTAATCGGGCAGCGTGGCAAGCGTCAGCGCTTCGTCGAGCCGGTTCAATCGATTGACCGCTGCCGTGGCGATGCGCAGCACTCCTGGCGCCTCGGCGTAAAGATTGACCCGACCCGTGGCTGCGCGGGAGCGGCCGAGGAGAGGCGTTAGCAGCACGGCTCCTAGGCGTTCGGCTGCATCATCCTCCGGGATCTCGCCGGGCTCCAGCCGCGCGGCGATGACCCTCGTATGACCTGCGCTGCCGAGCGCGGCTAAGGCCTCCTCGCCAAGCGCCGAGCCTTTGCGCAGCATTCGCCCGGGAAGACGCAAACTGTGCGCGAGAATCGCTCCCTTCGCCTCGGCGAGCGGCAGCGATTCGAAAATCACGCCGCAGCTTTCGCACCGGCTGGTGCGCCGCGGCGGACGGCGGTGATCTCGGCCAGGATCGAGAGCGCGATCTCGGGCGCCGTGACCGCCTCGATGGCAAGGCCCACCGGGCCATGGATACGGGCGAGCACGGGCTCTGCGTGGCCGAGCGCGGCAAGGCGCGCTAGCCGTGCCGCGTGCGTGCGCCGGGAGCCGAGCGCACCGATGTAGAATGCCGGGGACTTCAGTGCCCGATCGAGCGCCGGATCGTCGAGCTTCGGGTCGTGTGTCAGCGTGACGACTGCGCTCCGCGTGTCGGGTTGCAGTGCATCGAGGGCTTCGTCGGGCCAATCGGTGCGGACCGCGACATTGGGAAACCGATCGGCGGAGGCGAAGGAACGCCGCGGGTCGACGACGATGACGGCGAAACCGAGCGCCTCGGCCAGCGGCACGAGAGCCTGGGCAATGTGCACCGCGCCGACAACGATCAGGCGAGGCGGCGGGTTGAAGACCTGAAGAAACCACTCGGCCTTCGCGATCCGCACGGTCTCGCTTTTGTCCGCGGCGAGTGCGGCGCCGGCGGCGCTGTTAAGCGCGGGCGGCGCGGCCGGGTCCGGCAACAGGCACTGGGCGCCGGCTTGCTCCGCCGGCGCGATGCGCGTTGCCAGCACAACCGGCCGATGGCCTTCCCTCGTCTTCACCAAGGCAGCCAGGATTTCCGGCGTCACGCAAGCGTCTCCACGAACACCTTCATCTTGCCGCCGCAGGCAAGGCCGACCTCCCAGGCGCGCTCGTTGCTCACCCCAAAATCCAGGAGCTGGGGCCGGCCGCTGCGAATTGTTTCGGCCGCCGCCTCGGCGACCGCGCCCTCGATGCAGCCGCCGCTGACTGATCCGGCCATCCGCCCTGAGAGCGTAACGACAAGCTGGCTGCCCGCCGGCCGCGGCGAACTGCCCCATGTTTCGGTAACGGTGGCGAGCGCGACCTGCTCGCCGGCGGCACGCCAGCTGGCGGCGAGAGCCAGCAGATTCTCGCCTTCGGCCGGGCGATTTTCGCTGTCGTTCATGCGGCTTTGCTCCATGTTTCGAGAAGGTTGCCGCGCCCAGCCGGCGGCCGCGACAGCAACGCGACCAGGGCGCGCAGGCTTTGCAGATTATGCACCGGGCGGAATTCATCCACATACGGCAGCATCGCACGGATGCCTTGGGAGCGCGGAGCGAACCCGTCCCAGCGCAGCAGCGGGTTGAGCCAGATCAGGGAACGGCAGGAACGATGCAGGCGATCCATATTCTCGGCAAGCCCGCGCGCGCCTTCGCGGTCCAGCCCATCGGAAACCAACAGCACCACGGCTCCTTGGGCAAGCACCCGCCGGGCCCAGAGCTGGTTGAAGCGCGCGAGCGCCTCACCGATCCGGGTACCGCCGGACCAGTCGGGCACGATCCCCGCCACCATCTGGAATGCCACCTCGGGATCGCGATGCCGAAGCTGCCGCGTCACGTTGGTAAGCCGCGTCCCGAACAGGAACACGTGCACGTGGTCACGGATGTTGGCGACGGCGTGCACGAAATGCAGCAGGATCTGCGTGTAGCGCGCCATTGAGCCGCTGATGTCGCAGATCACGACGAGTGGCGGCGGCCGGCTGATCCGGCGGCGGCGTGGCAACCGAAGGATTTCCCCGCCGTGGCGCAGGCTCAGCCGAAGCGCGCCACGAAGGTCAATCTCCGGGCCGGCCGGATCGCTGCGGCGGCGGCGCGTCGGCCGAAGATCAAGCGGCAGGACAAGGCGGCGCAACTCGGCCTTGGCGGCGGCGATCTCGGCGGCACTCATGGCCTCGAAATCGAGCTGTTGCAGGCGCTCCCGTTCGCTCGCGTGCAGCACTGCCTCGAGGGAAGGCGGCGGCTCTTCCTGGCCAGGCTTTTCCGATCGCGGCGGCCCGAGGGCCTCCTGGAGCCGCCGGCTGCCCGGCGCGGGCCGCGCGGCCTTGGGCTTTTCCGCCGCAAGCACGGACAGCATTGCTTCCTGGCGTGCTGCGGCCGGGTCGCGCCAGAAGAGCGCAAAGGCGCGGTCGAAGAGGTCGCGGTGCTCGTGCCGGTGCACCATGGTCGCCGCGAGCGCGGTTTCCATCTCGGCGCGGCTGCCAAGATCGATGAAGGTGAGGGCCTGCAAGGCGGCGATCACCTCCGCAGTTCCGACCGGAAGACCGGTTCGGCGAAGCAGGCGGGCGAAGTGCATCACATTGGCGGCCAGACGCCGCCCGCCCGGGGGCGAAAGCAGCGGCCGGCTCATGCGGCGGCGGCGCGCGCCTCCGTCACCAGGCGCGCTGCCTCGGCGCCTCTGATCTTGGCGATGTCGTCCTGGTATTTCAGGAGAACCCCGAGCGTCTCGTCGACCGTTCCGGGGTCGAGCTCCTGCTGATCGAGGGCATTGAGCGCGCCAGCCCAATCGATCGTTTCGGCCACCCCAGGCAATTTGAAGAGGTCCTCGCCGCGCAGCCGTTGCACGAATGCCACGACCTCGGCCGAAAGCTGCTCGGGCACGCCCGGCGCCTTTCGCGCCAGGATGGCGCGTTCGCGCGGCGCGTCCGGATAATCGACCCAGTGATAAAGGCAGCGGCGGCGGATCGCGTCGTGCACCTCGCGCGTGCGATTTGATGTCAATACGACAACCGGAGGCGTGGTCGCGCGGATGGTCCCGAATTCGGGCACCGTGATCTGGAAATCGCCGAGGATCTCGAGCAGAAAAGCTTCAAACGGCTCATCGGCGCGATCCAGCTCGTCAATCAGCAGAACCGCGGGCGGCTGATCAGGATCGATGGCCGAGAGCAGCGGACGCTCCTGCAGGAAAGGCCGGGCATAGATATCGCTCTCGAGCCGCACGCGGTCCGTCTCGCCAGCCGCCTCCGCGAGCCGGATCGACATCAACTGGCGGGCATGGTTCCACTCATACGCGGCGGCCGCGAGGTCGAGGCCGTCATAGCATTGCAGGCGCACCAGCCGACGCTCTAACCCGGCGGCCAGAACCTTGGCGATCTCGGTCTTGCCGGTTCCCGGCTCACCTTCGAGGAAGAGGGGGCGGTGCATCCGAAGCGCGAGATGTACCGTCGTCGCCAGCGCGGGGTCGGCGAGATAGTCTCCTCGGGCGAGCAGCGCCATGGTCTCGCTTACGGATCGTGGAATCATCGATGGTCCGATTGCTGTGCCTGCACCAATCATCCTCCTACAGATAGCTTCCGAAGATCAGGACGATGATGGCGAGACATATGATGCCGGCGATCCAGACGACCATCGGCATGCCCATGGGCTCGATCGAAATTCTTGACCTGGTCGGGCGCTCGGCTGCGGATGCGACCGCTCCCGCTTCCGGCGCCGGTGCGAGCGCCGTCGCGAACCGGTCGAAGAAACTGTCCGCCATCTGCTTCGCGCTCGCGTCGATCAGCCGCGCTCCGAGCTGAGCGATCTTGCCCCCTACCTGTGCGTTCACATCGTAGCGAAGCAAGGTATCGGAGCCGGCGTCCGTGAGATGGACCTTGGCTCCGCCTTTGGCGAAGCCGGCCACGCCGCCCTGGCCCTCGCCGCTGATGGTGTAGCCATTCGGCGGATCGAGATCGGAAAGCAGCACCTTTCCGGTGAATCGGGCGGCAATCGGCCCGATGCGCACCGCTGCCGTCGCCTTGAGTTCGTTCTCGGATAGTCTTTCCAGGCTCTCACAGCCGGGAATCGACGATTTGAGAACGGCCGGATCGTTGAGGGCGTCCCATACCTTCCGGCGCGACGCGGGAATGCGCCGCTCGCCCACCATCTCCATCGACAGAGTTCTCCATTGCGCGCGCCGGACGTTACTTGCAGGGTCCCGGGCATGCAACCAACCTTGGCGCGCCGTCGGGCTTGGATGTGGGCCCGCGCCGTGGCTGTTACCACGCTTTTTTGGCCAAACGGCGCGACGGCTATGCCAATCACGCATAGCTCGCCCACTGCCCCATCCCCCGGTTGGGCGATCCCGTTCGCCGGCCTACTCGCTTCCATCGCCCTCGGGCCGATGCTGGCACCACGGCTTTGGCACCGCCGGGCATGGCTTGTCATGCTGGGTTGGGGTGTCGCCTTCCTTCTCGGCGAGGCGATGATCCTCGGTCCGGGTATCGCGGCCGGCACGCTTCGCGACGCGATGCTCGAGGAATATCTGCCCTTCATCACGCTGCTGCTGGCGCTCTACATCGCCGCCGGCGGTGTCATGGTGGCCGGGGGTCCGTGGGGCCGGCCGGCGGGAAATGTTGCGCTTCTTGTGGCCGGGACGCTGCTCGGCGGTGTTATCGGCACCACCGCCGCGGCGATGACGCTGATCCATCCGCTGCTGCGCGCAAATGCGCACCGGTCGCGCAAGGAGCACCTGGTGGTTTTTTTCGTCGTGCTCGTAGCCAACGCGGGTGGCGCGTTGAGCCCGATCGGCAACCCGCCGCTCTACGTGGGCTTTCTCGAGGGCGTGCCGTTTTTTTGGCCGTTGCGCCGGTTGGCCGTGCCGCTTCTGGTGCTGGCGGTGCCGCTGCTGGTGGCGTTCTATCTGCTCGACCGGCATCTCGCTGCGTCCGATCCGCCGGCCCCGCGCCGCGAGCGGTTTCGGCTGCGCGGAGCGGCCAATATCGGGTTGATCGTCGTGATTGCCGCCGGCGCAATGGCGCTCGGGGCGCAATCGGCGTCGATGGCGCTGCTCGGCGGCAGGGTCGCGATCGGCCGGCTCGCCAGCACGCTGCTTTGCCTTGCGGGCGGCCTCGTCTCGGTGGTGATCACGCCGCGCGCCGTGCGCCAGCGCAACATGTTCTCCTGGGCGCCGATCATCGAGGTGGCGGAGCTGTTCGCGGCGATCTTCATCACGATCCCGCCGGTGCTGGCGATTCTGCGCGCGGGCCCGGCGGGGCCGCTCGCCGGCA
>Ga0335075_10009676_pt1 | contig 14671 bp, 21 predicted proteins | sample Lox_Sample_24_FD_206723 | JGI IMG/M metagenome (GOLD analysis project Ga0335075, IMG submission 206723) | Soil microbial communities from Loxahatchee National Wildlife Refuge, Florida, United States - Lox_Sample_2.4 | ecosystem: Environmental > Terrestrial > Soil > Wetlands | place: USA...
TAAGCTACTGATGGAATTAGCAGTGCACAGGCACTGCAGGGTTGTCGTTAAATTCAGCAATACTTTTCGCGAGTCAGAAGGAGAGGCTTCTTACCTAAGAAAGCGCCTCTTGTGCCGTTCCCCCCCCTTACGAACTCGCATCCTACTCCAACGAAACTCGACCCTGCCGTTATCCTCTCTCTCTTATTTATCCCTCGCCACTTTACATTCTTTGCAAGTTTGAATACATTACATCACCTGGCGAAGCTCATTTGCATCTTCAAGTCCTCATCAGCAAAGTTTTTACATTTCTTGGTAAGCCGCATGATTTCTTTTCTCGCGCAAATTCAACAATAATCATCGACGCGAGCGGATAATAATTTGTGCTATTCTTGGATCATCAACCTTCAGCCTTCGCGAAGACATCGCTTGTGCGACCTCATTGGCAGCAGACAGGACAAGATTACGGACCATTACGAGTTGAAGCCTCATTATTACTATCTCTTTGGCTTTCTGCACAAGACGATCTTGGAGTTTGACCCGCAAACATACAATGCATGCACGGTCTTTGGAGAAGTCTTGTTTCGATCTCTGACCTGGCTTAAATACATCTCCTTGGGCTTTTGGGCTTATATTACGATTTTATGCCGCTACAGTCTACAAGAACGCTGCCAAGGAAACTTTTGCCGGCTGCAATCTGTTGCTAACATCTCATGTTTGGAGTTAGGACGGATTTCCCTCTTTACTTTCACAACATACGGAAACCAGGACGCTTCTTCGCTCACTATCGGCATTTTACTCGAGAAATCTTTTGATACGGCATTCAATTTACCTTGAAGTGGTCTTATACCAAATTGTCGCACATAAAATTCTTTATCGTCCCTTGCGCCAGAATACGAAGTCCCTTCACATGATAGCAAGCATTTCTTCGTGCTTCGCCACTACAAATAAACTACATGCCTAAACTGCCCAAGAGCTTCGGGCGGCGGAGATCGACCGCGAATGCTCTCGAAGAAATCCAGAACTCTCCCCCGGTACAGCCTTCATTTCGAGTGTTTGAACGGCCTGATGGGGCAAGCAAGTCATTCGATGGCGGGTTGAAGCTGCCCAAGTATTCGCCAAAACCGACCAGCTATCAAAGTCGTAACGAAGATAATATGTTTGAAGATTTGAAGTTCAGTCGGTATGTGGGGAAATTGGATACTTCCTGCTGTTAATTGGTTGATAACTATGAGTCTTTCCGTGTGTGAAAGTTCGATTCCATGTAGGAAGGGGAGCGATGTCTTGCCTAAAATAATCTTGACCTCGCAAGCTGTCTTCATATGGCAATCAGAATAATATCTAGCTCTGCACTTTGCGTGTTTCTTCCTTTCGTAAACAGGCACTGACGGTCATCAAGTGGCAGTGGAGCTTCCAATACAAATACCGTATCGACTACCGATAATTCGTCTCGACTCAGTGCCGCATCAACCGCTCCATCTTCCACTGATCTTCCAGGTCAAGAAGATTGGCGATCACCCCATGATAAACCTTTTCACGATATTCCAATACCTGCTGTTCCCAGATCAACATCGGCGTTCTCCCTGAAAGCAGCGAGCCGCTCATTTTCTTTTGGGCTAGGCAAGCCGTCCACCGTATCTCCGACAGCAGAAATTGATGAACGCCCCCCTTTGCCTCCAAAGAATTCTGATGAGAACTTGAAGAGGGAACGGGCGGTGACGGCAAGCAGTCATGCAAGCACTGCCACTCCCCCAAAGCTTGAGGAGAAGGAATTGGGTCTCAGTCTAGGCGGAGACTTCGCAGATATGTTTTCAAACTTTGGAAAACGAAACAGTGCTTTCTTGGACGTCAAGGATAATAATAACAAAACACAGAGCACGGTACGTAGGCTATGAGAGTATGAGTATATCAACGCTGACTTTTCATAGGATTATTCGTCTAATGGCCCTTCCGTTCCGGCTCGTTCATATGCAGGAAACCGTATGAACCAGCCATCGCCCCTAACACTCGATCGCTCGGTGAATGTGTCGCCCTCGCCTAACTCATGGACTAGCCAACATTCACAGGATGGGCTGATCGCAAACTCTAGCCCATTACAAGGACCTCCTGTGCCTCGTCATGGAAGTCCTCAAATTCAAAGTGGTACAACCCGTGGAAATAGCTCCACAAAAGCACCTCAACCAAGTTTCTCTAAAGATTCTGGATTGACGAGAAAACCTCTGGCAGCTCGTAGGCAGTCCACTACCGACTATGGGGATCCTACGGATGAGGATGCTAGGCTTTTAAAGGACTCAGTCAATTCATTGCGACGGTTAACAGAGAGTCCTGTTGATATGAGAGCTCGGGATAGCTGGCTTGGCCCCCTATCGAAGAGTCAGTCCTATGGAGCGTTGTCGGCTTCATCAAGCCAGAAAACCGAACCAGCAGAGACTAGTCAAAGAATCCCAAAAGTTGACACTGAAGATATTTTGTTTGATGAACAAATCACAGAGGCCGCAGATGTGGCTCAACAATATGAGCAAATAGCTGCTACACCTCCGCCGGAGCAGACAACTAAAAATAGAGTCATGACACCAGCACAGTTTGAAAGATACAGGCAGGAACAAGATCGCCTAAAGATCGTTGGAGGCCAGTCAAAAGACGAAGATAATGAAGATGATGCCTACGACGACGTTGAGGATGAAGCAGAAAAGCAGAAGCAAGTCGCCAGACAACGGCGCAAGCAGGAAGCGCACATGGCAGTATACCGCCAACAAATGATGAAAGTCACTGGTGAAACGTCATCAGCTGGAGCTCTCCCTATGCGGTCTAGCATGCAACATTCTCGAAGTAGCCTAAACTTGCTCAACAATGCATCCGGCTCCCCGGATGACGAAGAGGAGGATGAGGAGGTACCTCTTGCTATTTTAGCAGCACATGGATTTCCAAATAAGAACAGGCCTCCCTCGCAGTTGCCCACAATGCATTCTAACCCCAATCTTCGGGCATCTAGTATGATGGGTGCATATCCTGCACCCCAGTCAGTCGCCGGAGACCCAATGGCAGGAGGACAAAGTGGTCGTCTTCCAGTGTTTGCTCGAAAGTTGCCGGAGGATCCTTATTTCGGTGCCGGCCTGGTAAACCCTATCAATCGAGAATCTCTGGCCTTGGGTAACGGGGCAGGGTCTGTGTATGGTGGCTCTTCAAGAGGTCCAACCCCCGGAGGCTTGATCGGTGTAATTGCTACAGAAGAAAGGTCCAGGGCTATGAGACGTGGCAGCCCAAACGCTGCTGGCGAATACGGACCTCCTCCTTCGAATGGCTTTAACGGTATGGGCATGCCGCCAAATATGCCAATGCCACCAATGGGAAGAGCAATGACGATGCCAAATGTAATGGGGCCAATGCTTACCGTCGGAGACCAAGCTCAACTTGAAATGGCGGCTCAGATGCAGCAGTTCATGCAAATGCAAATGCAGTTCATGCAGATGATGACATCGAATCAAGGGCGACCTCAATCGCAAAATGGGCAAGCTCCAATGCAAGGGTTACCGCCAATGGGCGTTCCCACACAGCAAGGAATACGACCTGGCTCCTCCCATGGACGTGCAATGAGCATGCTTGATCCAAATTCTGCACCTTGGCAACAGGGGCAGCGAAACACAATGCCCACGCCCCCATTCCAGAGCGGCGGATACGCTCCATCTATAGCTCCTTCCGAGCGTAGCACCGTAGGATTGCCTGGCCGTTATAGGCCTGTCTCACAATATGCTGGAGCAGATAAGTCTCGAGCTGCAACCATGTCGGGAGCCATCCAGGACTGGAGTGATGCAAAGCAAGGAGTAACGACAGCCAAGGCGGTCAAGAAATCGGGGGATGCCTCTGACGAGGACGATGAAGAAGGTTGGGAAGCCATGAAACAGAAGCGCGAAAAAAAGAAGTCGATGTGGCGGTCCAAAAAGGACGATAATACATCTGGGACGATGAAAGATTTGTGGGCATATGCTACCAACTCGGAATAAAGTCGTACTAGAGTATCAAGTGGAAGCCTTTCACTTGGATGCATGCACGGATATGGCGTTTGTACATTTTGCACATAGAGAAAGATCTCTGGGGCAGAAGAAATTCAGAATGTCTGCTCATAGAATAGTGAGAGACTACCAAATACTCTCGTAGTAATATAATCCCATTCACCACTTTTGTCTAAACCATATCCAACATCCCATTCAATGATGATACGAACCTTTCCAGGATGCTTCTCTTACCTCACAAAATCTTCCCCTCCCCCCACTGTCTCCTCCTAACCCCCAACTCCACAGCCGCCAATCCCCAATCATCGCCATGATTATGACTTCCCCCCGTTACCCCAGCGCGCGCCTTTGCCTGCTCCTCATTCAAGACCGTCAGCAGGCCGAAAATAAGCGGCACTCCGGTATCGAGCTGGACGCGCATGAGCCCATGTGACACCGCTTCGGCGATGTATTCGAAATGCATGGTCTCGCCTTTTATGAGCACTCCAATGGCGATTATGGAGTCGAAGGGCGCCGTTGAGGGCGCCGTTGAGGAAGAGGCCTTCCCCGCTCCCGTTCCCGAGGAGGTGGTGTTGGCGTCTAGGGACAGGTCGGTCGTGGAGCTTGAGGGGCCGAGGAGGTCGCCTGCGCTGAGGAGGGAGGAGGAGCCGGTCTGTGGATGCGTTGAGGATTGGATTTGGGAGGCAGAGTAAAGGCGTTGGACGGCGATGGGGAGTTCCCTGGACGGGTTAGTTCAGTCTGCCGGGTTTGGGAAGGAGAGGAGGGGAAAGAGTAATAGTTGTACGAACCAGGAGCCGGGGACGGATTGGATGACGATGTTGTGTTCTTGGACGCCGGAGGCGAGTAGCTTCGCTTTTGCCCCGGCGAGGAGAGGCTCAATGATCTTGTGTGGAGGACGTCAGTTCCATGCGCTTTTGGTTAGGTAGTGGGGAGCGGAATGGGTGCATACTGTCATGTTCCAGCGAGCATGTACAATGGCAATGCGCAGAGCGCTTCCATCGTGCTGTTGTGCTTCGCCGGGGCCTTTTAATGAAGTCATTTTGAGGGAATCTAGTTGTTATGTAGTTGAGGTTGAGAGCTTACGGCAGGGTGTTTCGGAGGGGTAAGTAAGATATGGAGGGGTCATTAGACGAGAGCTAGAAAGCTTACCTCAACTATCCACCTTCGAGGCTCCACATGTTTTTCTACAAATAGTGCACATATTGTCCGGCTTGCATCTAGATCAAAAGTGATTGCCAATTAATAGCAAAACAGAATACTCTTGACTGACTCCACGACCTTGGCGACTTTTCTAATGCCGTTGCAGCTGTCACATAGCCGCCCACAAGCAGCGAACGAAGAGCTAATCTAGTCACTTTTCATCATTCTCTAAGCAGAGATTCTATGATGGAGACGGACTTAGGTCAACATGAAGCGCTGCTGGGATGACAAAAGTATTTACCCTCGGAAAAAAAATTACCGAAGAACACGAAACCACCCCGACCACCATCACCACCACCACCAATTAATACTTTGTATACTACCCCTCTGCATCTAAAACTGCCTATACTCTACGTGGCATAGTATCACTTAATCTACACAATAATGTATCCCCCATTTTAGCCCAACACTCCTGTGCAGCCCGTATCAAAAGGTCAAGATTCTCATCTGTCTTTGTCGCAAGTTCCAGCTCTGGATACTTCTTATGAATAGCTTCCTTCAACATCGCTCACAAGTTTTCAATAGGGTTTAAGTCAGGGGAATATGGAGGCCAGTCATAAGCTCAATTCCCTCTTCACGGAACCACTGCTTTACAATCCTAGCCCTGTGTATTCCTGCACCATCTTGCATGAAGATATCGCCTGGGTTGAGAATCGTAGGAAGGTGCTCTTTTAAAAATTCAAGGTAAACTTGGTTTGTAACCCCTAGTCTTTCTGAGAGAGGATCCCCTTCGGCACTCATACCCAAAAGAGGCCCAAAACATTTGCTTTATAACATGCGGGGCGGCGGAGGCGACTTCCACTTTCTCATATTCACCTGTGCAAAAAGACGCTGAACAGAACGTTTATGTACGTCTTCCCCTATTTCTTTTGCTGCAATTCGAGTAAGGCTTCGCCATTGTATTCGAGGAAATTCGTGAAAGGCAATATCGACAAGGTAATCGCGGGTTTATTCGTCGATTTTTCGTGGTCCGCAACTTCGTGGACGTGACAGCGTTTTCGAGACGAGCGCGCTCCTTTTTTAAGGTGTATCTGATTGTATCAACATTGACGGAATGTTGAAAGGCAATCTCCTTAGGAGTTAATCCGCAAGCCCTAGCTTCACAAATCTTTGTGCATGTATATGGACTCAATTCTTTGCCTCGTGGCATGGCAATTGGTGGTGGTGGTGATGGTGGTCGGGGTGGTTTCGTGTTCTTCGGTAATTTTTTTTCCGAGGGTAAAATACTTTTGTCATCCCACTGTAGGTGCGCTCTATCGCACTGCATCATTTAGCGGCCAGCCGTTTCCAAGTCCAAGCTCCCCGTCTCCGCATTTCAGCTATCTTCATCATATCTGAGCTCCGATCACCTTCAACTTCCCAGAGTTGGTGTTCGCAATTATCAAGCTTTCCGGCATCTGCTGCGAGGCTGGTTTTGTTGAGCACTCAATTGCATAAATTACAAACTTCGACTTTGTCGTTGTGAACTGACTACCAAAGCTCGGAGATAACGAGGTACCGAACCTACAACTATACGCCCTGATATCTCCTTCTCAATTAAGTATTAAAGTCCAAGTATATCTATCTTCGCGTCTTTATTTAGGATAATCTTGTGCAATTTTTGATAACATATCCTATTTCCCTAGTTGATAAGTTTGAATTGCATTGTGACTTTCAAGTCGCATCCGTGGTGCTAATCAGCTCTACAGCTACGAGCCACTCAAACCACAATGCCTCTCCTATTTCCAACTCAAGGCACTCTCCACGATGTCTTCCATTCCTCTCTGCCTTTTGGTCGCGTTCAGAGATCCGCCGAGTCTCAGAGAACTCCACTCCAAGCACGCTCCGAACTTTACCCTACCTGGTCGGTAGTTGATGACGCCAAGGCAAAGGCCAGTAAACTCAGTGCAGAGGCTGCAAAGGAATTCGAGAAAGCCAGCGCGAAAGCCCAGGCTAAGGCGGGCACTATTGAGCTATACTCACTAAAATACTATGCAGCGTGTACTTTTGGTGGCCTTCTTGCCTGCGTAAGTGGGCTGTTGCGAGCTTTGAAGTCGTCCACTAACAAGCCCTAGGGTCTCACTCATACTGCTGTGACGCCCCTGGACTTGGTCAAATGCCGTCGTCAGGTGGATGCCAAGATGTACTCAAGTAATTTCCAGGCCTGGGGCAAGATTGCTAGAGCTGAAGGCTTCCGCGGTATTTACACCGGCTGGAGCCCAACATTCTTTGGATACTCAGCACAGGGTGCCTTCAAGTATGGTGGTTATGAGGTTTTTAAGAAGACATTCACAGATCTCGCTGGTCCGGAGGTGGCTCACAAGTACAAAACCGGCATATATCTAGCGGCCAGCGCATCAGCTGAATTTATTGCCGATATTGCGCTCTGTCCTTTTGAGGCAATCAAAGTCCGGATGCAAACAACCATTCCCCCTTTCGCTAAGGGAACGTTTAGCGGCTGGAGCACTATCACGGCGAAGGAAGGTACCGCTGGATTATACAAAGGCCTTTATCCGCTTTGGGGCAGGCAGATTCCATACACCATGATGAAATTTGCCTCATTCGAAACCATTGTCGAGATGATCTACGACCGACTGCCTGGAAAGAAATCTGACTACGGAAAAGCCGCCCAGACCGCAGTTTCCTTTACAGGTGGTTACCTTGCCGGTATTCTTTGCGCCATTGTCAGTCACCCGGCGGATGTCATGGTATCTAAGTTGAACAGCGAAAGGAAACCCGGTGAAGGCGCTGGTACTGCCATGAGCCGGATTTATGGTAAGATTGGCTTCATGGGTTTGTGGAATGGCCTAGCAGTCAGAATTGTTCGTGCACCAATCCTTGAAACGTCAAATCGTAAAACTTACGAGCTTCCAGGTGATGATAGGTTCGTTGACTGGGATGCAGTGGATGATATACGTAGGTATTATTGCATGGTTGAGATGCAGAGGCTACTGACACAATATAGGACTACTTCAAGATCTTCATGGGCCTTCCAACAACTGGCGGTCTAGCACCTCCGGAAAAGAAGGCCGTATAGGGAATTGTAACTGGGAGATGGCCACGGTTTATGGAGTGGTTTTATCATACTTCACTTTTGTACTAAGCAAGGGACTGACAAGAAATATGAATACAATACCGCAAGATCAGCAGAATTTACTATTGCCAAGAAAACTAGAAGCACGGTGTACCACCGTGGTGAATATTGCAGCACGGGATGTGAAAGGCACGTGGAGAGGTCAGTCCTATCAGACTGAGGCAAATCTTATCTTTACGTCCCTGGGCGTCGTGCTGTAATTCTGCAATCAAATTGATCTCGCAGAAGCAAATATGTCATACCACCAAATTTGACTACCCCATGCTCGGATGCAAATTCCTATTACAAAATTGCCGTCATCGCCTGCACCTCAGAAATTTTCTCCTCCAAAAGCCACCCACGCGGCATCAGAGACCTATTCGGTTTACTCAATATGAACTCGACTGACCAATTGACGCCAGCAGAAGGCATGGCGGCACTCAAAGTAAGGTACAAGAGGCTGCCTCGTACATACCAGACGCAGCTAAGATCTGCCCCTACTTATATTGGCCAGAAAAAGAAAAGGCCAAACATCTCCCGGATTGCGGGGCAGACACATGCTTTGCTTTTATTATTTAACTAGAGACCTCAATCCCTGCTTGCGACTTTGGATGTCCTACAGCACACGAACTTCCTTGCTGTTTTGCTATTCGCATCTGCTTTTGCGTTCAAAGTCGATCCCGGCCGTCAGATCAAATTAAATTGAGTTTCAAGATGTCTGAAGGACGCAAATCAATGGACAACGTGAGCCATGGTCGAGGAGGTTTGTCCCTCCAATGCTTCTATATCCTACCATACAGCAACTAACACCCGCTGTGCAGGAGCGGGCAACATTGCCGCAGATCCTACTCCGTTCGTGACAAAGCCTTTTTCTTCTCACTCACCATACCTGTCAATACCCCAAATATCTTTCCAAAGCTGACTAAAAATACAACAACAGATACGTAGACGGCGAGATCGTGCGTGAAGGCGCCCCTGGCGACCATGGTGACGGCGCATATAGCACAGGTAGAGGAGGCGCTGCCAATATCGGCTCTGCTCACACGAAGCCCGCCCCACGTCACGATGTAGAAGTTGTTCCGGAGGCTGCGACGCGCCTGAGTCAAGAAGATGCACAGTTTCATACGGGCCGGGGCGGAGAGGGAAATGTGCATCTTTTGGGAAAGAAGACATCAACTCATCCAGAAGGGCTTGCGGACAAATTGAAACACAAATTGTTCAGGTCTAAGCCGAAGGATTAGCTAGGCATTACTGGTTTATAAAGGGTCAATATAGGGGTAGAAGATCTATACTGTGCTGTGGATTTCATTTTCGATATACTATTCCTTAAAATTACGGAATTGATGCTATATAGGGCATGATATATCTTTCTAATCTTCAGCATCTCTTTTTTCTAAACTTATACATCTTCACTCTCTTTAATCTAAAAACAATATGTATTGGTACTGGTCGGAACTGAAGTGTTCACAATCCGATAACCTGATAACTTGTGAACCGCTACAGTAACAATCCCACACTTGAGACTATAGGGGGTTCCGAGGTAGACTATATGCATGTGTATGCAACGGTCAAGAAATAGAAAAATGGGGGCCTGTTTAATTGAAAGACTTTGGTACATTGAGATGCAGCCGAAATACTGCGGTGCATTGTTACACTAGGACTGCAAAATCTACCCCCAAGACGCGTTATAGACTATTCCCAACTTTCTAACCTTCCTCTGACGCAGCAGCACCGGTGATAATTTCAACCAATTCACCGGTAATCACGGCTTGTCGGGTTCGGTTGAACAAGATCTGGTAGCGGTTAATCATCTCACCAGCATTCTTCGAGGCATTCTTTGGCAGATCAGTAAAGCTCTAATACTTTAGGATTCATGAACTTACGTCCATAGCATTTCTGCGAGCAGATTGTTCACAAGCATGACCTTCTGCCAAGGCCCAGAAGAGTGAGTTAGCGAGGGCATATTCCTTCATGTTAACAAGGACCTCGTCATCAATCTCGAAGGCAGCAAAATTGGCTTATGTCTGTGTCAGTAATTAGACTTCGGCTGGGGGTTTTCCAACTTACGGGAGTTGGCAATAGCCTCTTCAGAAAATGCAGCAACTGGCGTAGGCTCGTAGCTCTGAGCATTGATGAACCTGTTGTGCACAATTTGGATATCCCCGTAGTCAGTGGGGAGAAGGGAGATCTGGTCGGCAATAGCCTGTGCTTCGGCGAACGTAGGGATGTCCTTGCCGATACCAGCGAAGCTCAAGACGATGTTCTTGGAGCTCGAACGGGATAGCTGTGCTTTGCATTTTTCTCCCAGGACCACAATATCGCTGTTCGGCTTCTCAATAAGCATTCTGCGGACCTTCTTTGTCAGGCCGGAGTGGATACCACCGCAGAGTCCTTTGTCGGAGCTGGCCACAACTATTAGCGTCTTTTTGTCTTCGCCTTCTAGGGGCTTAGTTTCGGCCTGCTCGAAGACGGTGTTTGAAGTCTGTCCGTAGGATCGAGATTCGGACATTGCGCGTTGTGCTCGGTTGAGTTTGGTTGATGCTACGACCTTCATCGTGTTGGTGATCTTTTCGATATTCCGAATAGACTTTAAACGGCCCTCGATCTCACGCAACGTCGCGTAGCCTGCGGCATTGGCAACAGCCGGTCTATTCAACACCAACATCAGCCTCAGTACTTCCAGAGGTCATACGGGTGATAGAAAGCTGTGGGCAAACTACTGTGATTGCCAAGCAACCTGACAGGGCTGGGTTACGTACCGTCCGGACACTGCATTGCCAGCCCTCAGAGCTGGGCGAGCAGCTCTTGAAAGCATACTGGGCTAACAAGTGAGATCCCTTTGAGATCCTGAAGATCAATTCTCAATTGATCCCGACTGTATTGGTGATCAATTGAAGAAATCAAAACTCATCGGAAGCATCGTAATGAGTTGTCGTTTCGGCAAAGCTTCAAATTGCTTACATAAGCATCGCGAAAACCGCTCTGGCCCCGAGTCCAAGACACCTACCATTTACCAAGGACGATTCACTGTCTTTTCCTGACAACACCTTTTCCTTTCTCTCTCTCTAGTTGCAATCGGACACCACTCGACATTCTTAACCACTTTACGCGCTTCTAGGCAAATCATATAAATTTATGGTTAACTATCCGCGTCAAACCTTAAGTTCCCGGGTTCGTCTCAACTAGGAACTACATCCACGCCCCAATCTTTATTAAATCACCATTTCACTTTCACTTCTCAAAATGAGTTCCAGTGACTCAGATGATGATATGCCACTGGCGAGAAAAATCAACGGTCATGGTAAGTGGCTGTTACCCATTCTGCTTGCTCCTTCTTTGTCTGTCAACGGAGCCTCATTGTCAGGTTTACTGCCTATTGACTCTTTGTCATTGCCAACACTTCTCATCAGCAACAAAAACCCTCGGTAATATCGGCTAATGAGATACATGTCTAGTCTCTCAAGCGATCATTCCCAAAAGTCTTGACAAAGCTATGGATAAGGCCCAGTCTAAGCAGGAGTCTGCCCCTCCTGGCGTCTCTATCCGCCATGGCACTGTAACCACGGAAAAGATGGATGTTGACGAGCCCGTCACGAATGGGAAACGCAAGTCGCGAGGCAGTGCGGTCCACATCAAAAGCTACAAGGAAAGTGACAGTGATGAGGAGGATAATGTTGTCAAGCCAGTATGTCTATTTTACCTGACCTGAGTTTTGTCTTTGTTATAAATACATGTAAACACGATAACTGACTTGCACTAGGCCAAACGGCAGAAGACAAAGGCCAAGGACAGCGATTCTGACTCGGATGTACCTATCGCCAGACGGAAGTCTGTCAAGTTACCACCTTCTGTAAACGATACTGCTCTTAGTGAAAGTTCGGATGACGAACCGCTTACCAAAAGGCTCGCAAAAGAGAAGATCAGTATTGAAAAGAAAGCTGCAAAAGAGGCTAAAGCCCTCGTGGCAAAGGAGAGCAAAGACAAAAAAGGCACCTCTAAGCGGCGTGACAAAAAGGACTTTGAAGATGATAAACCGAAAAAGCCTAAGCGAAAATCCAATGGCACGGTACAGACAAATGGATTGGCTAAGGAAAAGCACGCAGTGAAGGAGGAGGATTCTGACAGCGATACTCCCCTAGCCACAGTGGCGTCTTCTAAGAAAGTAAATGGAAAAGTTAAGTCCGAATCATCTACGCCTGTCAAGAAGGAAAAGAAAAGCAAAGAGGTCAAGAAGGAAGCTAGCGAAGATGCGGAGGACGAAGAAGAGTACAGGTGGTGGGATGCTCCGAAGAAGGAGGATGACACGATTAAGTGGACTACGCTGGAGCACAACGGTGTTATTTTCCCTCCTGAATATGAGCCGCTTCCAAAGAACGTCAAACTCAGATACAATGGAGTCCCTGTCAATCTTCATCGAGATGCCGAGGAGGTTGCCGGCTTCTTTGGTGCCATGCTTAACTCAACACACAATGTGGAGAATCCAACCTTCCAGAAGAATTTCTTCAATGATTTCACTGAGATTCTGAAGAAGACTGGTGGCGCCACGGATAAGGATGGCAACAATGTTCAGATCAAAGAATTCTCTAAGCTCGATTTCCAGCCAATATTCGAATATTATCACGCTCGGAATGAGGAGAAGAAGGCTCGACCACCTGCAGAGAAGAAAGCAGACAAAGCAGCAAAGGATGCCATAGAAGCTCCATATCTTTACTGCATGTGGGATGGTCGAAAGGAAAAGGTGGGTAATTTCCGCGTGGAGCCGCCTGGTTTGTTCCGAGGTCGCGGTGAGCACCCCAAGACGGGCAAGGTGAAGAGCAGAGTTCTGCCTGAGCAAATAACAATCAATATTGGCAAGGAAGCAAAGGTTCCAACACCACCAGAAGGCCACAAATGGAAGGAAGTGAAGCATGACAACAAGGCTACTTGGCTGGCTATGTGGCAAGAAAACATCAACGGCGCTTACAAGTATGTCATGCTTGCAGCCAATAGCACTGTCAAGGGCCAGAGCGATTTCAAGAAGTTTGAGAAGGCTCGCGAACTAAAGAAGCACATCGATCGCATACGGAAAGACTACTACAAAGAACTAAAGGCGGAACTCATGGCCGATCGCCAGCGAGCCACAGCTGTCTACTTGATCGATAAGTTCGCCTTGCGTGCTGGGAATGAGAAAGATGCTGAAAACGAGGCGGAGACAGTCGGTTGCTGCTCTCTGAAATTTGAACACGTTACATTAAAACCACCGAACACTGTGATTTTTGACTTCTTGGGCAAGGACAGTATTCGATTTTACGATGAAGTGACGGTGGATGAGCAAGTCTTCAAGAATTTAAAGATCTTCAAAAAGAATAAGTCAAATGGGGACGATATTTTCGATCGCCTCAACGTAAGGTTATGGTTTTCCTTTATCCTTGTTCATATGCTAATTTGAGTAGACCGGGCAACTCAACAAGCATCTTACAAATTATATGGCCGGCTTGAGTGCGAAAGTCTTTCGTACCTACAACGCGTCTTTCACGATGTCCACTCTGCTTAAGGAGCTTAAGGTTACAAATGCTAGTATTCAAGAGAAGGTCAAACTCTACAATGACTGCAATCGAAAAGTCGCTATCTTGTGTAATCACAAGCGTACTGTGACCACTACTCATGAGGCTCAAATGGCGAAGATTGGAGATAGGGTGAGTCATGACGTACTACTAGAAGAAAGCTCCTAACTCTAATTCATTTATAGATCAAAGGTCTCCAGTACCAGAAGTGGCGCACGAAGCAGATGATCCTTGATATTGACCCGAAGCAGAAGAAGAAGAGGGGCGCGGAATGGTTCGAGTTAGAAGATGATATTAGTGAAGCTTGGATCTTAGAGCACCACGCGTTTCTCGTCCAAGAACAACGCACTAAGATCGAAAAGAAGTTTGAGAAGGAAAATCAAAAGCTTGTAGAGCAAGGGGAGAAAGAGATGAAGGCGAAAGAGCTCGCTGAGCGCTTGGAAGCCGTTGATGAGCTTGAAGCAAAATTTAAGAAAGAGAACAAGACCAAAAAGATCGAGGCAGAAGGCAAAGGTCCCACTGTCGAAAAGTATGAGGCCGCTATCCAAAAGATCGATGAACGTATTGCAACGATGAGACTGCAAGCCGAAGACCGAGAGGGCAACAAAGAAGTTGCACTCGGTACTAGTAAGATCGTGAGTAGCATGCATTCCTTATTGTTATCATGACCATCATATTGACTTTTCTCGAAGAATTACATCGATCCCCGCCTTACCGTCGTCTTTTCTCAGAAGTTCAATGTTCCGATCGAGAAGTTCTTCTCTAAGACTTTACGCGAGAAATTCAACTGGGCCATCAAGTCTGTTGAAGACACTGAAGATTGGGATTTTTGAGTTTGTTGACGATTGCGCTAGTAGCCCGGGCCTGGCAACAGTCTGCTCGAAGCT
>Ga0335075_10009677_pt1 | contig 14669 bp, 16 predicted proteins | sample Lox_Sample_24_FD_206723 | JGI IMG/M metagenome (GOLD analysis project Ga0335075, IMG submission 206723) | Soil microbial communities from Loxahatchee National Wildlife Refuge, Florida, United States - Lox_Sample_2.4 | ecosystem: Environmental > Terrestrial > Soil > Wetlands | place: USA...
TCGGTACGGGCGATGGGCGTCTGCTCGCCAAGCTGCAGGCCGACCGTCCCGAGTTGAACGGTGTGGGTCTCGACTTCTCCGAGGTCATGCTCGACGCTGCCCGCGAACGCTTCGCGGGCCAGGAACGCGTCGAGCTCGTCAGGCACGACCTCTCACAGCCGCTGCCCGAGCTCGGGCGCTTCGATGCCGTGGTGTCGTCGTTTGCGATCCATCATCTGGAGCACGAGCGCCAGCGCTCGCTCTACGGCGAGGTCTTCGACCTGCTGGAGCCCGGCGGCGTGTTCGCGAACTTCGAGCACGTGGCCTCATCGACTCACCGCCTGCACCTGGCGTTCTTTGCGGCGATCGATGAGCTGATCGAGAACGAGGACCCGTCCGATCGCCTGCTGGACGTGCACACCCAACTCCAATGGTTGCGCGCGATTGGCTTCGATGACGTCGACTGCTACTGGAAGTGGCTGGAGATGGCGCTGCTGATCGGTATAAAGCCCGCCAGCATTCGCTAACTGGTCAAGGCGTTGCGCGCCGTGGCGATCACTCGCGCGCCGCGGGCGGGGATGATCGCGATGCTGCGTGTACGGCTTGAGCGTTCGGAGCGAGGGCTCGCGGGGCGCAGCCGGATGTGTTGGAGGACGGTGCGCAGGACGGTCTTGATCTCCATCATTGCGAAGCTCGCTCCGATGCAACGCCGTGTGCCTCCACCGAACGGGATGAGGGTGTACGGCGCGGGACGATGATCGAGCATCCGATCGGGATCGAATCGCCACGGGTCGGCGTAGGCCTTGGGGGAGCGCTGTACCCCGGCGATCGAGGCGGCAAGGAACGTACCCGCCGGTAGCCGGTACCCGCCGAGCTGTAGCGGCTCGCTCAGCTTGCGCGAGGCGCCGTCGAATATGGGGCGTATGCGCAGGGTCTCGTTCACGACGGCAGTCAGGTACTCATCGTCAACGTCTGTCTCGCGGCAGCGCGCGAGGACATCAGTGTGACGTAGCACCAGCTCAAAGCACCACGCCAGTGCCGCAGCGGTGGTGTCGAACCCGCCACCGACCAGCGTGAGCATATGGTCGCGTAGCTCTTGATCGCTCAGGCCGTGCCCATACTCGTCTCGTGCGGCGATCAGCATCGCCAGGACGTCTTCGCGTCCTTCGGGATCGGCGCGGTGATCGGCGATCTCCTCATACAACAACAGGTCCGCTTGCGCACGTGTACGCACCCGGGGCAACCGCCGGCCCAGCCTGCCTCGCGTAAGCCAGGGCAACTTCGTCTCGGCCATGAGCGCGAACACGCCGCCGCCCGCGATCCCGGGTAGCAGCTCGCCAAGCCGCTGGCGGCGCGAGTCATCACGTACACCGAACAGCGTGCGCAGGATCACCTCCATTCCGATCGCGCGCATCCGTGGCCACAACGCAAACGGCCCACCCACTGGCCAGTGCTCGACTTCCGCCGCCGTGACCTGCTCGACCACTTGCTGGTGATGTGCGATCGCCTCGCCATGAAACGGCGGTAGCAACAGTCTCCGCGCCTGCAAATGCGGTTCGCCGTCGAGCAGCACCACGCTGTTGGGACCGAGAAACATCATCGCTTCCGCGTTGGCCTCGCCCGCCCGCAACACCTCGCCGTCGCCCGTCAGCACCTCGCGGATGAGATCCGGATCGAGCACCGTGACCACATCGCCGAACCCCAGCACCCGGAAGGTGAGCATCTCCTCATCCGGGTAGCGCTCGTACATATGCCGCACGCACGAGTCCATCTCGAACAACAACCACAACGTCTGCACGACCGCCGGCAATCCAACACGCCGTGGCAAACCATCGACCACGCGAGTGATCGATTGCTCCGGCCGATTCGCAACAGTGGCCTGATCGCCCATCCGTCAACGACGGTACTCCCCACCGGCGCATGAGACCAATCGCACGAGACGGAGGCTACCGGGCAGCCGTATCGGCAGAGACTGGCCGAGGCGACGAGCTCGAGACGAGCTGGAGGATCGGGATCGTACGACCGGCGCGGGCAGCGCTCTCTCGATAGGACGCAAACGCCGGGAACACCCGATCAGCAAGCTCCCACAATCTCGCGCGAGAAGCCTCGTCCTCGACGAGCTGTGCTTGATACGGCTGTCCCCCGAGCAGCACGTCGGGATTCGCCCGCGCGTTGTAGAACCAAGCAGGATTGCCGGAACGGCCGGCCTGGGAGGCGACGATCGTGACCCGCTCGCCGTCGTGAAAGTAGATGACGGCGTTGCGACGGACCAGGCCGGTACGCGCACCGCGCGTCTGCAGCAGAGCGGTCGGGAGCAACAGCCCGGTGCCGAGACGGCCTCTGGTAACGCGCAGCAGGATCGGGTCGATCCTCCACACGATCGCGCTCCAGATGGCCTGCTTCGACAACCAGGTCGCAAAGCGCGAACTCGCGAGACCGACATACACACGGTAGATCGGACCGCGCCGCGCGCAGGGATCGACGTATCGGAGGGTTTGATGGGTGGGCATCAACGAGCGCCTCGAGCGCCTCACTTGATCATATGTGGCGATCGCGACCTCCCCATGTCGAGGTGGGCGATCGAGCGCCGTATCCCCCGTTGCTCAGGCGGCGCTTTGGATCGTCACTCGGGCACGAGCGGGATGGATATATCAGCAGCCGTGAGCGCAGCCTGCACGGCGGCGACCGCGCTCGCCCCGGCCACCTGTAGCGGCTCGACGGTGCGCATGGCGCGGCAGAAGATGAATGCGCCCTCCAGCAGGGAGAGCATCGTGAATGCCAGCTCGCGCGCCGTGTCGCGTGGGATGCCGGCGGCGGCGAAGTACTCGGTGGCCCCGGCGATCCAGCTGTCGAACACCTCGGCGGTGGCTTCGCGCAGCGGCTCGCTGGTGCTGGCAACCTCCAGGGCAACAGTGGCGATCGGGCAGGCGTCGGCGTAGTCGGTTTCCTTGAGTGTCTCGGCGGCACCTGAGAAGAAGTCGTGGACTGCGGTGAGCACGTCGGGGGCCTGCAGGGCGATCGTCGCGAACAGCTGGATGTAGAGCCGGCCGGAGGAGCGGATTGTCTCGGCTCCGAGTTGCTCCTTGCCTCCGGGGAAGAAGTGGTAGATCGACCCAAACGGAGCGTTTGCCGCCGCCACGATCTGCTTGACGCCGGTGCCGGCATATCCCTGGCGCCGGAACAGCTCGGCGCTCGAGTCGATGATGCGGTCCTTGGTGGTGCTGGCCATACTCGGTCCTCTGATTCCTCTAATTCGCGTGGCGCTCGGTCGCGAGCTTCGGTTTCGTGCTCGCTTGTCCTGAGCGTGATTTGTCCCGGGCATCATGATAGGCTCCTCGCCCACTAGAGCGATCTATCAAGTAAGGTTGAGGTGCGATGCCAGAGGTGGAGCTGTCGGCGGGAACGATCGAGTACGAGGACACAGGTGGAACTGGTCCCGTGATCGTGTTTGTGCACGGACTGATCATGGACGGCTCGCTGTGGCGGCACGTAGTGACGGACCTGCGCCGCGACTACCGCTGCGTGTTGCCCACCCTGCCGTTCGGTGCTCATCGCCATCCGATGCACGCCGACGCGGACCTGTCGATGAGGGGGATGGCAAAGATCCTCGGCGAGTTCATCGAAGCGTTGGATCTAGGCGAGATCACGCTCGCGATCAGCGACTGGGGCGGGCCACTGCTGCTCGTCGGTGGCGCGCGCGACAAGCGCATCGCGCGGCTTGTGGTGTGCTCGTGCGAGGCGTTCGACAACGTGCCACCCAAAGGCGCCGCGAAGCTGCTGCCGTACCTCGCGCGCATCCCCGGAGGACTCGACGCGGCGCTGTTCCCGTTTCGCTTCGACCGGCTGCGCAGGCTGCCGATGACCTACGGTCCGCTGAGCAAGCGACCGGTGCCGCGCGAGGTGATGGACCGCTGGTTTCACCCCATCCGCGAACAGCGCGAGATCCGCCGCGACCTGCGCAAGTACGTACGCAGCGCAGCACAGGGACGCCGCGACCTGCTCGCAGCAATGGACAAGCTCCCGGCGTTCGACCGTCCCGCGCTCATCGCATGGGCCAGCGAAGACCGACTGATGCCACGCGAACACGGCCGCAGGCTCGCCGAACTGCTGCCCCACGGCCGTCTCGTGGAGATCGCAGATTCCTACACACTGATCCCCGAGGACCAACCGGCTGTGCTCACCGAGCAGATACGTGAGTTCCTCACCGACGCACAGTCCACGACCTGAACCAGCGTCGTCGGCGCCTGGATCTGCTCACAGGCTGTCTGAACTGCACGTGGTCTTCGTGTCGAGGATCGCGGACGCCCCCACGGATGTACTCCGGCCTGACTGATCGGGGGCCGGGAGACTGACTGATCAGAGGCGCTGACCGATCGGGGCTGACTGATCGGCGATGTAGGGTGTGCCGTCGATGGTGACGGGGACCGGGGACCGACGATGAGCATCGAGGCCCGTCCAGTCCGTAGTCGACGCGATCTGAACGCGTTCATCAAGTTGCCGTGGCGGTTGTATCGCAACGAGCCCAACTGGGTGCCGCCGCTGCTGATGGACGTCAAGAAGCGGCTTGACCGGGGGAAGAACCCGTGGTTCAAGCACGCCGAGGCCCGGGATCATCTGTCGCAACTTCCGCAAGAAGGACCTGCAGGCCGAGGTGGATCGCTTTGTGGAGATCTACAACTCCGCCTGGGAGCGCAACTGGGGTTTCGTGCCGCTGACCGAGGAGGAGGTCCGCCACTACGCCAAGGACCTCAAGCCGATCCTGGATGAGAACTGGCGATGGTCTCAGCCATCCGGCCTCTCCTGCGGACGAAGGCTGTCCAGCCCGAGTACACCCGCGACTGCGCGTGCGGCCAGCAGCTCGTCGTAGGGTGTTTGTCCCGCGAGCTCGATCACGGCGCCCTCGAGCGCGCCTATCAACGCCCGGGCCATAGCCTTGGCCGGCGGGCCGGTCGGGATCGTTCCGTTTTTGCGCCCGGTGTTGATCAGGCGGATGCAGCGCTTGATCAGCGTTTGCGCGATCCGCTGGATCGCTTCTGCGACGGGGTGGTTCTGGCCGCTGAACTCCAGGCGTAGCGCCATCATCACGCGGGCGATGTCGCGCCGGCAGAACACGGCGTGGCCGCGTGCCAGCGTCAAGAGCTCCGCGACCGGGTCTGGCTGGCGCGCCGCGGGTTCGCCGACCTCGTGCGTCCAGCTTTCATAGACCCACTCGATCACCGCCAGCGCCAGATCTTCCTTGTCCTTGAACTGGTGGTACAGCGCGCCGCGTGTATACCCGGCCTCGCGCGCCACCTCCTCGAGCACGAGGTTGCCATAGCCGTAGCGCGACAGTCCCCTGGCGGCGGATTCGAGCAGCGCGCTACGCGAGCGGGCCCTGCGCTCGGCCTGGGTTGAACGTTCGCGCGCGGGGAGACTGGTGGCGGGACTCATCGAGACCACAGGCTACCGGCGATGAGACTGGCAACAGGCAGCATCATACATACACGTATGTATGATAGTCTCATGTGCGAACGATGCCTACAGCCTCACCCCAACACCCAGACGCCCGCCCTCAGAGTCGTGACAGGCTCACGGCCATCTCGACCGTTCGGTGGCGCCGCGAGGTTCCCGAGGCGATCTGCTCCCTCGGCGCGCTCGCCGACGCCGATTACGCCGACATCGTCACTGCGACCGTCGAGGAGACGCCGCCAGACCCAGAGCAACTGATCCACGCGGCACTGGACGGCCTCCCGCGTGCGCTGCTCATCTCCGTCCCAGTCATTCAGCGTGTCTTCCTCGGCCTGCGCCTGCAGACGCGACCGTCGCCGGATCACCTGCTCGGCTGGAAGATCTCAGATCGCGGCGAGAACTGGATGAGGATCGAGGCCGCCTCATGGTTTTTGACCGGACATGTCGTTATGCACACCGATGAACGACGCATATCGTTCGCGTCGTTCGTCCGCTATGACCGGCGCCTCGCGGCGCTCGTCTGGCCGCCGATATCGCTCATCCACCGCCAGGTGGCGCTCGCCGTGGTGCGCAGCGCGATACGGGCGCAGTGACCGGGGCACGGCGTCATCGCATGTACAAAGCACCAGGCGATGCACGGGGCTGCACTTCGGCGCGATCGAGGCGCAGGACGCGGGAGTGAGGCCGACCGGGTCAGAGCCGAGTGGCGGCGCGCCGTACGAGCCGGGGAACGATCTGGCGGTGCAGTAGCGATACGGGTGGCCAGATCGCGGCGGCGATCCGCCGGTCGTAGCGCACGAATGTCGATTGCGAGACGTGCGTGTCTGTGGCGTAAAACACGAGCTGGGACGTCAGCAACCAGGAGCGTGCCTGCACCGTGATCGTGTCGGCGCTCCTGTCGACGATCGCCCAGCCGAGGATGTGCTTGGGCGATGAGCGGGGACCGAATCGCAGGCCGAGACCGTACCGCCAGCCGACCACCAGAAACCAGCGCGCAGGCCACGGGGCGCCCTCGAACACCGCGCGAGCCCACTGCTCGGGGGACCTGTTCTGCGTGGGGAGTGGCTCGGCCTCGAAGAAGTCGGTGTAATCGTAGTTGTCGTTGTTTGTGCCTGGTGAGACCATTGTCGTTCAGGGGGTGGCGGTAGGCCGTTTAGCCGTGGCGGTAGGCGCCTTCTCTGAACAGCGCGTTCCCGGCCGCGTTCCAGCGCTCGAGTTGCTCGGGGGTGAAGAACGGCTGTGGGAGGTGGCGGTCGATGGCTTGGCCGAGCATGACGGTACCGAGGATGATCGTGATGCTGTGCAGCGCGATCCAGGTGAGATCGGCGTCGGGGCGCAGCAGGTCGTGATCGGCCAGTGCTTGCCACTGCTCGTGGGCGATCGCGATGAACGCGTCGAAGATTTGAAGTGCCGCGGGGTCGCCGTCGGCGCTCGCGCGAGCGACGTAGAGCACCGCGGTGGGGTGTTCTGTGACGAGCGCGGTGACGCGGTCGCCGAGATCCTGCTGAGCCTCGATCGGGGAGTCGTGCTCGGGCAGGTCGCTGAACGCGCTGGTCGCCAGCGCGAGCACGTGCTCGCCAATGGCCTGCACGAGCGCGGTCTTGCTCGGGAAGTAGTGCTGCACGAGCCCGGGTGAGACCCCGGCGCGCTTGGCGACGTCGCGGATCGAGGTGGCGGCCACGCCGTCGGTCGCGAATCCCTGTAGCGCCGCCTCGCGAATCCGTGCGAGCGCGGTCAGGTCCGAGGCCAGGTCCGAGACGGTGGTTTTGGCTGAAGCGGTGACCTTGGGCGAGGCGAGGCTCTTGGGCGAGGCGGTGGTCTTGGGCGAGGCGGTGGGCTCGGCCGAGGTGGTCCTCTTGTGTGGGGGGGCGGCAGATTTCATACGGTCGTAGTGTATACAATACGACTGTATGGTGAGTGGCGAAGCGGTGCTGTCGCGTCTGGCGGATCTCGCGCTGGCTCATGCCCGCTCGGTTCTGCTCGTGGCCCTGGTGGTCGCCCTCGTGGCGGGGATTCTCGGTGCGGGCGCGGGCGATCGTCTGGACCCATATGAAGCCACCGACCCCGCGACCCAGAGCGCACGGACGACGGCGGCGATCGAACACGCGAGCGGACTGGAAGCCGGCATCGGGTTCATGGTGCTCCTCAGCGCGCCGGGTGGCGGCGGCGCGCGGGCGGGGGTGTATGCGCCGGCGATCCGGGCGCGGGTTGCGCGGATCGTGGGTGTTCTGAGGATGGATCCGGCGGTGGGGTGGGCCGGCAGCTACCTCGATCGCGGGGGTGCGATGTTCGTCTCGCGCGCACGCACGATGACGTATGTCGCCGCTCGGTTTCGCAGCGCCTCCCCCAAGCGCCGCCAGGACGAGGCGAGGAGCCTGACCGCACGGTTGCAGGGCATCCCGGGTGTGCGGCTCGGGGGTTCGGCGTACGCGTTTGCGTGGGGCAACCGTGTCGTGCAGGAAGACCTGCGCCGCTCGGAGCTGCTCGCGCTGCCGGTGCTGATGGTGCTGCTGCTCGTGTTCTTCGGTGGGCTGGTGGCGGCCCTGTTGCCGCTGATCCTCGGGGGATTGTCGATCGTGCTCAGCGAGCTGGCGCTGGGACTGGCGAGCGATGTGAGCTCGATCTCGATATTTACGCTCAGCCTCGTGAGCCTGCTCGGGCTCGGTCTGGCGATCGACTACAGCCTGCTGATCCTCTCGCGCTTTCGCGAGGAGCTGCGCGCCAGTGGTGGCGAGGTCTCGGTGGCGCTGCGCGCCACGATGCTGAGCGCCGGGCGCACCGTGTGCTTCAGCGCGCTGACCGTCGCCGCGGCCCTGGCCGCGCTGCTCGTGTTCCCCCAGCACTACTTCTTCTCGATGGGTCTCGGCGGCGCGCTGGTGGTGCTGCTGAGCGGGGCCTGCGCGCTGCTGGTGCTGCCCGCCCTGCTCGCACTGCTGGGCGAGCGCGTCAACGCGCTCAGACCATCCTGGCCGGCGGGAGTGTCCCGCGGGCGCGCGCGGGAGACAGCCCACCCGGGACGGCCGGCGGGTGAGGCGGGAGAGGGCGGTTGGTATCGGCTGGCGATGTTCGTGATGCGCCACCCCGGGGTGGTTGCGCTTCTCGCCACGGCGGTGCTGATCGTGCTCGCGCTGCCGTTCGCCGCGATCAAGCTGACGACCACCAACCCGAGCGCCCTGCCGCTGAGCTCCAGCGCACGGCAGGTCAATGACGCGCTCGAACACGATTTCACACTGGATCCCGCACGCACCGTGCTGGTCCTCGCCGGCCACGCGCCGAGCGGCCAGCTGATCGACTATCGAGCACAGCTGCGGAAGTTGCCGGACGCGAGCAGTGTGAGCGCGCCGTGGCGGCTGTCGAGCGGCCTGACCATGCTCGAAGTCACATCCGCCACGCCCGCGCTGAGTCCCGCCAGCGGGCGGCTGGTGCGCTCCATCCGCGCGCTGCACCCGCCGTTCACAGCCGGCGTAACCGGGGAAGCGGCGGCGTTTCTTGACCTGCAGGCCAGCCTCATGCGCCACCTGCCGCTCGCGCTTGCGCTGGTTATCGCCGTGACCACGATCGCGCTGCTGCTGATGACCGGCTCGATCGTGCTGCCGCTGAAGACGCTGCTGATGAACGCCCTGACGGTATGCGCGGCCTACGGCATCCTGGTGCTCGTCTTCCAGGACGGCAACCTGCAGGGACTGCTCGGCTATGAAAGCCCCGGCGCGATCGACATCGCCCAACCGGTGATCATGCTCGCGGTCGTGCTCGGCCTGTCCACCGACTACGGCGTGTTCCTGCTCGACCGCATCCGTGAGCTACACCAGGACGGCCTGGGAAACGAGCAGGCCGTCGCCCTCGGACTGCAGCGCACCGGACGCATCATCACCTCGGCCGCCCTGCTGTTCTGCGTCGCCGCCGGCAGCTCCCTGACCTCACAGATCGTCGAAGTCAAGGAGGTCAGCCTCGGCGTCGCCGCCGCGATCCTGATCGACGCCACGATCGTCCGCAGCCTGCTGGTGCCCGCGCTGATGCGACTGCTCGGAGACTGGAACTGGTGGCGCCCGCGCATCCTCGCCAGGAACGTATTTTCATCGGCCCGCGTGAGCCCGCAGCGCGGGCAGGGAGACCGTTAGCGTCAGAGGCGGCCGGGTAGATGGTCGGCATGGGTGCAGCCAGCGCTTGCGCCACGTACCAATTGAGCTTGTCCAGGGGCGGTGCTGGGCGCACTGGCCGTCTCATCGTCCGGCAGCGCGACTCCGCTTGGCCGGGACCCGGCGGATACGAGCGCCGGGTGCATAATGGTCTTACATCGGAGCTTGTGCTCCTGTGCCCGGACCCCCCGGCTGTTGACGCAGCGCGGGGTCAATTTAGTTAACTTGTTAGTCTCCTATTGTGACAGTGGGTGCGGCCGAAGTCGAGATTTATCCCAATTTTGGCGCGATATGGACACTGAGTTTCACGGCAAAAATGTCGTGATCGTCGCCCGATGTGCCCTGCCCGCGTGGCACTCACCGAGTTTTGGCCTGTCTTCAGGCTCTTGGGCTTTGCGCCGATAGTTGCCGCATGAGGTGGACTCTGCTCGCCATTTTCGGGGCTATCCTGATAGCGGCTGGAATTGTCGGTCTTGGGCATGAAATAGCTCACGGCAGCGATATCTGGCGGAGGAGCAACGCCGGGATCGCTCCGCTGGTCATCGGTGGATTATGTGTCTGGCGTGGACTGGCAGGACGTGCACGTGGCGGGAGAAACCAGCCGCTCTGGCCAACGCTGATCTGGCTGACGCTTCTCCTTGCTATTGGTGTCGTCCTATACCTGCTGGTGCCACCGCTCGCTTTCCTTTACGCAATCGTCGTCGTAATCATCGTCAACTTCTCCCAGGTGGCGAACTGGCTCGATCGCGAATGATCGACCGATGGACGCTAGCGTCGCAGTCGTTTACGCTTCGCGCAGGTGCCGACTATGCTCCTGGGCGTGACGAATGAGCTGGTCCTCCGGCGTGCGGATCCGGCGCTCAGGCGCCATATCCGTGGTTTCTGGGGTTACGCGCACGAGCTGCCTGGTCCGGCACGCCAGCGCGAGCCGCTTTCGACCGGGGTTGTCATGATTCTCGGGTTGGGACCGCGGTTGGGGCTGGCCGATCCGGCTGCCCCGGCGCGTCCGGCGGCCTGGTTTGGGTCGTTTGTGGCTGGTATGGACGATGCGTGCGCGGTGATCGAGCACAGGGGCGAGATGCGTGGCGTGCAGGTCGATCTGAGTCCGCTCGCTACCCGGATGATCTTCCGCGAGTCGATGTGTTCGCTCGCGCGCGAGGTCGTGGCGCTGGAGGATCTACTCGGCCGCGAGGGGCGCGTGCTGGAAGAGCGGCTGATGGAGGCGAGCACCTGGGAGGAGCGCTTTGATCTGGTGCAGACCACGCTCGCCTCAAAGCTCCAGGCAGCCGAGCCTCCACCGCCGGATGTCGACTGGGCTTGGCGGCGTCTGACCGCAAGTCGGGGAGCGCTCCGTGTCGCCGAGCTCGCGACCGAGCTCGGCTGCAGCCGCAAGCACCTCGCGGCGCGCTTTCGCGAGCACGTTGGTCTGCCGCCGAAGCTCGTCGCGCGGATGCTGCGCTTCCGTCACGCGAGCGACCGTCTGCTGGGTCCCTCCAGCTCGAGTCTCGCGGAAGTAGCAGCCACCTGCGGCTATTACGACCAGGCGCACCTGGACCGTGACTTCCGCGACTTCGCTCAGACCACCCCCACGGCCTACATCGACGAACGGGTTACGTTTGTCCAAGACACCACCCCGGCCGCAGCCTAGATTCTGCAGCAATCCCGACCGAGGAGCACGAGATGGCCGACCAGACACCAAACATCTTCCCGTTCATGCGCTACGCCGACGCGGACGCGGCGCTGGAGTGGCTGGCCCAGACGTTTGGGTTCCAGCAGCGCGTCGTCCACCGCGACGATCAAGGCGTGATCCGACACGCCGAGATGTCGCTCGGCGCGGGCACGATCATGTTCGGACAGGGCGACCCCGGCGATCACGGGGTCTATGTCGCCGTGCAGGACGCGGACGCCCACTACGAGCGCGCCAAGTCAGCGGGCGCCGAGATCACACGCGAGATCGAAGACACGCCATACGGCTCACGTGAGTACTCGACACGCGATCTGGCCGGGCACACGTGGAGCTTTGGCACGTACCGCCCCGAGCCGGCGACCTGAGGGCGGCGAGGGTGGTCTCCCAGGAACAGGCTCGATCGCTCGCACTCGGGCTGCCAGAGACAATCGAGCAGGACCATCACGGCCGGCCCTCTTTCCGCGTCGCGGGCAAGATCTTCGCGACGCTCTGGGATGAGGACCATATGAACGTGATGCTCGACGAGGCCGGCATCCTCACCGCCGCCCAGCGCGAACCCGAGACATGCACAGGGTTCTGGTGGGGTAAGCGCCTCGGCGCCCTTCACGTAAACCTCGACCGAGTCGACCCCGACAGGCTGGCCGACCTGCTCGCCGACGCCTGGGAGCACAACGCGCCGTCGAGCGTGGTGGCCGGCACCACTGCACCCAGGCAAAAGCAGAAGCGTCCGGCGTAGCACCGGATCCGTGCGCGGACTCGCAAGCGAGACCGGTTACGCTCCGGCGAACGTGTCGAGACGCAGCCTGATGCTCGTCAACAGCCTGTTCCGTGCGAGCTACGGAGTGGGCGCGCTGTTCGTTCCGTCGAAGATGGCCGAGCTGAAGCTGGCGGCAGATACCGCCGAGCACCCGGAGGCTCGACTGTTCGTTCGCGGTTTCGCCGCGCATCAGATCGCCGTAGCGGCGGTGGGTCTGGCCAGTCGACGCTGGCGGCGACTCGAGCAGCCGGCTGCGGTGGCCGCTATCGCGATCGACGCCTTCGACATGCTCTCCGCGCTGATCGAGGCACGCGGTCGAAGAAAAGTGGACGCCGACCTGTACGGGGGCCTGGTGTTCTCGGCAGCGGGCGTGGCTACCGCTGCCGCAGCTCTACGGACGCCAGCGCCGCGATGAACGGCTCACAGACGTCCGGATCGCAGTGCTTTTGCTATGCGAGCACCCGCGCGAGTGCTCGCCAGCGCGCCTGGCGGTAACGGTACATAAGCGCCGCGATCAGGTTGCCGTCCTCGTCGCGCAGATCTCCGGCCATGAACGCGACTTGGCCGCCGCGGCGAACGACGTGTCCGCTACCGACGATCCGCCCCGGCCGCGCGGCAACAGGAACTGCACGTGCAGATCGGTCGTCGGCGCCCATTCGCCATGTGACAGTGTCGCGACGAGCGCCGGTCCGAGCGTGTCATCGAGCATCGCCGCGAGCAGCCCACCTTGGATCGTGCCGGCCGGATTCAGGAATCGCTCGGTCGCGTTGAACGCCACCTCGATCGTGCCGGAGTGCGGGTCGATGCTTATGAGCTCGAAGCCGAGCAGCACGGCCGCCGGTGGGGGAGCGGCACGACCCTCCATAACATCCCAGAACGGGCCGCGGCGCTCGGCCTCGCCGGCGGGCTCGTCTGCTTCGCCGCGCATCGCCGGCATGCTAAACGGCCGAGGCTGCGCCGGCCTGCCGGCCTGCCCACGCCCGAGACGCCAGCGCTTACATACCGCAGTGGCGCACGAACCGGGCCCTGTGCTGTTGGTGCTCATAGCCTGCGTCTCGCCAGAAGCTCATAGCGGTCGGATCGTCGTCGGCGACGATCGCGGTGAGCCTGACCGCGCCCCGCTCGCGCAGGCGCCGCTCGCCCTCCCTGAGCAACATCGTCGCCAGGCCCTTGCGTCGATGCTCTGGCGAGACCGCCAGCCGGTAGAAGCTCCCGCGCCAACCGTCCCACGCGGCGATCAACGAGCCGGCCAGGACACCATCACGCTCAGCGACCAGCAGCGCTTGAGGGTCGGTGGCCAGCAGCCGGGCCAGTCCGTCACGGGAGTCGGTAACGCTCGGCAGGCTGCCCGCCGCGGTCCACAGGTCGAGCACGGACTGGATGTCGTCCTCGATGGCGTTGCGGATCGTCCAGTGGTCGTAGATATCCATACGCTCGACCAATCCCTCGTTGGTGTCGTTCACGACGCGGGCACCCGTGCCGTGACCGCCCACACGCGGTGCGGGATTGTGAGCGGGTCTTCGGGGAACCGCTCTGCCAGCATCGCGGTCAGCTCCCGGGAGCACGCCTCCACGCCCGTCTCCTCCAGTGTGCCCGCGATCGGTCCGCTCGCACGTATGCGCCCGACCCACGCCTCGTGCGAGTAGGGGACCTGCACGTCAAACGAGAACGTCTCGATCCCGGCGAACTCCGCTTCCTGTAGATCGGTGAGCCACTGCGGGTAGACGCCGGTGCCGTGCGCGAACCGCCAGGGACCGTGGGACGGGTCGCCGGGCGGGGTGTAGCGCAGGATGATCTCCTGGGTCGCCTCGACCACATTGCCGGGGATCGCCAGCCAGTCGAAGTGAGCGATCACGACTGTCCCGTCGTCGGCGAGCAGTCTCCTGGCCTCCCGCGCGGCGGCGGGCCGATCAAACCAGTGCCAGCACTGGCCGGCACTGACCACGTCGAACGCGCCATCTGGCAGACCGGTCGCCTCAGCAGGAGCCTCGACATACTCGATCTCCACCCCGGCCTCGCTATCCAAGCGCCGAGCCTGTTCCAGCAGCGGCAGGGCGATGTCCACGCCCGTGACCTCGCAGCCGTGCGCAGCGAACAACCGCGCGAGACTGCCCGTGCCGGTGCCGAGATCGACTACACGCGCACCCGTGCGTGCGATGCCGAGCACAGCGAGGCGATCGAGCAACTCGACAGGAAACCCCGCGCGGTGACGTGCATAGTCCGAGGCGGTGCGGGCGAAGTCGGGGGAGCGAGCGGCCATCACGATGCTCAGCATAATCGCGAGATCGGTATGCCATGATCAAATCGTGGCGCGCGCTTGGAGAGGAGATCGTCAATCCCGTGACCGGCGAGCGAATCGTGTTCCGCAAGACCGCCGCGGAAACCGACGGCACGCTGCTGGAGATGGACGACTACTGGACGCAACCCGGCCACCGAGCGCCAGAACACGTCCACCCCGAGATGCAGGAGAGCTGGAAGGTCATCGCTGGCACTGCGTGCTTTCGCATCGACGGGGTGGAGCAGACTGCCGGTCCCGGTGAGGTCGTCGTAGCTGAGCCGGGCGTGCCGCACCAGGCCTGGAACCCCACTGCCGAGCCTGTGCATCTTCGTATCCAGATGCGCCCCCCGCTCGATTGGGAGACGTTCATCGAGCGGCTGTTCG
>Ga0335075_10009678_pt1 | contig 14669 bp, 17 predicted proteins | sample Lox_Sample_24_FD_206723 | JGI IMG/M metagenome (GOLD analysis project Ga0335075, IMG submission 206723) | Soil microbial communities from Loxahatchee National Wildlife Refuge, Florida, United States - Lox_Sample_2.4 | ecosystem: Environmental > Terrestrial > Soil > Wetlands | place: USA...
CGGCGGGCGAAGGTAGCATCTCCTCCGCCTTTCGGCTCAGATATCTGTGAAACACAGATTATGAGTCGGGTACAAGCCTACGCAATGGTAACGAGGGAAAAAGTCCGGGCCAATGGCGCGTTCTGGGGCCACGCTAGCGAAGCGATAGTGACGGAACCATGGCCTTGAGGGTAGATCGAACGAACAGCAGGCGGTAGCACGGGGCAGATCCTGACGGTAACGTCACAGTCGCGGTGGCCCAGACCTTGACCAGGCTGGACCGCCGGGCCTCGAGACAGGCTCAGTAGGTGAAGAATCCCCCGGGGAGAGAGCCCGGGGGATTCTTCACGTGCGGGGAAAGTTTTGATCAGCGTCCGGCGGGTCCGGCGAGGTCGTAGCGGCCGGCCCGCGCGTCGGTGAGGAACGCGGCAAACGCCGCCCGGCTGACTACGTGGGCGCCGCCCTCTGGGCGCTTACTGTCCCTGACGGCGACCACGCCAGGGAGGTTGGCGGCAATCTCAACACAGCCGCCGTTGGTAGAACTCCGGCTGGCCTTCCGCCAGGCGGCTCGAGACAGGTCGATCATGATCTCTCCAGTTGTTCTGCTAGGTGCTTGAGATAGGTCGTGGTGTTACCCGGTTCGAGCGCCCCGTCGTGAACGCGACTGAAGCCCTCGATGTAGGTCTGCACATCCTCTGCCTTGCTTACCTCCTCGATCATGGTGTCGGTCTCGAGGTAGACGACACTTGGCTCACCATCGGCAAAGTCGAAGATGTTGACCATGGAATGCATGCCTGTGGCGGGTCCGTCGATGAAGCGCTGGATCCGAACCTCGATGTTAGGGCGCTGGCTGAGCTCGACAAGGTGCAAGATCTGATCGCGCCGGTCCTGCGTGGTCCCCCACCGGTAGGTCAGCGACGCCTCGGTGATGACGGCCAGGACTTGCGGCGCGGTGCCGTCGACCCGATCCAGGATCTCCTGCCGCCGTAGCCGGGCCTCGATTGCCTTGCGCTGCCAGGCCGGTGACCTGAGGCTGGGCAGCAGGATTGCCTCCAGGTAGTCCCTGGTCTGGAGCAGTCCGGGCAGCACCAGCGGCATGAACACCCGGATCCGGGTGGCGTCGTTCTCGAAGCCGGCGAACTCGTTCTGGAACACTTCCGCGTAGTCGCGCCACCAGGGCTTGACGCGCGCCTTCATCGCGAGCTGCTCGATGCGCTCCCGCTCCGGGCTGTCAACGCCGTATATGCGCAGTAGGTCCCGGATGTCGCTCATGTCGGGGCGCTTCCACTGGTTCGCTTCGAACCGGCCAACCTTGCCCCGGCCCCAGTCGAGCAGGTCGCATACGTGGTTGGCAGTGTGCCCGGAGCCGTGCCTCAGCTCGGCGAGGCGCCTGGACAGCTGCCGCTTGGCGAGCGTTGCCCCGTAGGCGTCATCGCTCATCCGCGATTGCCTCCTTGACAGAACGTCCCTTTCAGCATAGCTCTACCTAAGTTGTGAATCACAAACCTTGCCATCATCAGCTGAGCCTCGGTTGGGTATCGTTTACGTATCGGTCTGCCCGTCATGCCGTAAAGATCGAGAATGGTCGGTAAAGGGCGGTACACGACGACCTGGAACGGTCGCGCAACGGCCGCAAACGGCGGGCTGGATCGGCCGCCTATTGGCGCTGGTCAGCGATGGGGATTCGGCGTACTAGGGCCGCTGTCACGGGCTTAGGCCTGGCCAGGGGTGGAGGGCTTGGGCCGGTCAGGGGGTGGAGGGCTTGGGCCGGTCACGGGGTGGAGGGCTTAGGCCTGGCCAGGGGTGGAGGGCTTAGGCCGGTCAGGGGTGGAGGGCTTAGGCCGGCTGGCGTGAGCATCGCTTCCAGCCGGTCATGGCGCCCGCTGGCGTGAGCGCTGCTTCAGGCGCCCCGGGTGCGGTCAGCGGGCCGCGTCGTCAAACTCGCCGCCCCGCGCGCCGTCCAGGAAGCACTCCCACTCGTTCCTGTCGTAGACGAGCACCCGGCCCTCCGGGTCGCCGGCCACGCGCATCAGCACCCACTCCGGGCCGGCGCCGGCAGCCCCGTCGACGAACGCGATCTCGATCGCGTCCTCCCCCTCGCCTGACCGCCGCCAGTCCTGTGCGCCGAGATCGATACCGAGCCCGGCCACGGTCGGTTTGGCGTTCACCGCTTCCTCCAATCCGTCATGGGCGGCGGGCCACGCCGCAGTAGATGCCGCGTGACCCCTCGGTGTCGGCGGCCTCGATGTCCTCGGCCCCCCACAACCCCACGTAGGTGATCACGCGATCTGCTCCCGCATACGGCGCCACCAGCTCCAGCCCGTCGAAGAACCGCTCCACATCGGCCTTAGAACGCATGTAGACCTGCTCGGTGGCCTTCGCGTAGGTCTCCCGGCCCGCCTGGATCTGGACCGGCGGCATCTTGTCGTAGGTTCCGTGCGATAGCGCCAGGTAGCTGCCTGGCGCCACCGCGGTCATGTACCGGGCCACCAGGTCCCACGGGTCCTCGCTGTCGCCCACGAAATGCAGCACCGCGGTCATCAGCACCCCGGTCGGCTCGGCCAGATCAATGAGCCGCCGCAGCCCCGGATCGCCCAGCACCGCGTCCGGATCCCGCATGTCCGCCGTGACCACCGCCGTCGTGCCGTCGCTGGCCAGCAGCGGCCCGGCTTGCGCGGCCACCATCGGGTCGTGGTCCACGTACACCACCCGCGCGTCCGGCGCCACCCGGTGCACCGCCTGGTGGGTGTTGTTCTGGGTGGGCAGCCCGGAGCCGATGTCGATGAACTGCCGGATGCCGTGATCGGCCAGCCACACGGCCGCGCGCCCGTGGAAACCGCGGTTGGCCCATATCGCGTCGACCATGTCGGGGATCGCGGCCTTCAGCCGTTCCGCCGCCTCCCGGTCGACCGGGAGGTTGTTCGTGCCACCCAGGAAGTAGTCGTACAGCCGGGCCGGGCTGGGCCTGCTCGCGTCTACGCCAGGCGGGACCTGGTCTGTGTCGGTCATCTCGTCTCCGGGGGCTACGTCGCGGGGATCATGGGCGGCGGGCGACACCACAGTAGATCCCGCGCGATCCTTCGGTGTCGGCGAGTTCGATGTCCTCGGCGCCCCACAGGCCCGCGTAGGTGACCACGGGATCCGCGCCCGGATACGGCGGCACCAGCTCCAGCCCGTCGAAGAACCGCTCCACATCGGCCTTCGACCGCAGGTGGGCCTTCTCAGTCACCTTCGCGCCGGCCTGGCGGCCCGCCTCGAGCATGCTGGGCGGAATCCTGTCCCCCGTGCCATGCGAGAGCGCCAGGTAGCTGCCCGGCGCCACGGCCGCCATGTAGCGGGCTACCAGGGCCCAGGGGTCCGCTTGGTCGGCCACGAAATGGATGAGCGTGGTCATGAGCACCCCGGCCGGCTTGGTGAGATCGATGAGCCGGCGCAGCCCGGGATCGTTGAACACAGCATCCGGATCCCGCCAGTCGGCCGTCACCACCGCCGTCGTGCCGTCGCCGGCCAGCAGCGGGCGGCAGCGCGCGGCCACCATCGGGTCGTGGTCGACATACACCACGCGTGCCGCCGGGGCCACCCGGTGCACCGCATCGTGCGTGTTGTTCTGGCTCGGCAGCCCCGAGCCGATGTCGATGAACTGCCGGATGCCGCGATCGGCCAGCCACATCGCCGCGCGCCCGTGGAAACCGCGGTTAGCCCACAACGCGTCGACGATATCGGGCACCGCCGCCTTCAGCCGTTCCGCCGCCTCCCGGTCGGCCGGGAAGTTGTTCCTGCCGCCGAGCAAGTAGTCACACACGCGGATCGGACTCGGCCGGTCCGGGTCCACCCCGGGGGGAACGTCCGAAATCTCGATCATCCAGCCTCCAGCCCCCCAATGCCCATTTTGGCATGATCCGCCCCCGGCACAAGTCGCGAATTATCGGCCCGACTGTCCGGTTCTGGCGTTCGAGAATGGCCGCTACGAAGCGTAAGCGCCGCGGCGGAAACACGACTGCAGATGATCGTCTACCGCCCCGCAGGCCTGGAGCGTAGCGTACACAGTCACCGGGCCGGTGAAGGTGAAGCCGTGTCGCCTGAGTTCCTTGGCCAGCGCCTTCGAACTGGGTGTCCAGGACGGCACGTCGGCCAGGGTCACCGGGGTGCTCTCCTGGCCTCCGGCGTAGCTCCAGACCAGCGCGGCCAGCCCGTCAGGCAGGGCCAGCGCGGCCCGCGCGTTGCCGATGACCGCCTCGATCTTGGCCCGGTTCCTGACGATGCCAGGATCGCCGAGCAGCCGGGTCACGTCATCCGGGCCGTAGGCCGCCACCGCCGCCATGTCGAAGCGGGCGAACGCGGAACGGAAGCCTTCCCGCTTGCGGAGGATCGTCAGCCAGGACAGGCCGGACTGGAAGGCCTCCAGGGACAGCCGCTCGAACATGCCCGTGTCGTCCCGCACCGGTCGGCCCCACTCCTCGTCATGGTAGGCCAGGTACTCGGGAGCGCTCAGGCTCCACGGGCAGCGCAAGAGGCCGTCCGGCCCGGTCTGCGCGCCCGATACCGCAGGGCTCAAGCGCTCTCCCCATGCTCGCCGGGATCTGGCATCGGTGCCGGGCTTGGCCGTTCCCACGCCGACCACGACTGCGCGTCGCCGCTCGGGTGGGGGCCGCCGATGCCCGGCGGCCGCAGCGGAGGCAGCGGGCCAGCCTTGCCCGTACTCGCCGGCCCCCAATTCTGGGGTTCCTGCCCAGCTGACTGCAAGTCAGCGAGCTGCCGCCGCAAGGCGGCGATCTCTACATCACGCTCGGTCACCGTCCGCGCGACCATGTTCAGCACCACGTGGGTGGCCTGCCGGTCGTAACCCCACAGCGCCGCGGGCGGGCGCAGCAGCGCGACGTCGGCTGCGGTCACGATCTCGGGGTCAAGCGGCCTGAGATCGGGCGCGAACAACGCCAGCTCCCCGCCCCGGCCCATCGCGACGACAACCACGCCGCAGAGGATGGCGGCGGCCGCGGCGAGCAGCACTACAGGCACACAAGAATCGTGCCACGCCGAACCGGGATGGCGTATCTCCGGCGAGCCCGAGTCAGGTACCTAAGCGGTTTTCGCCCAGCCGCTCCGAGCGGTGCGCGTCCTTGATGATCTGAACGACCTCGGCCGGATCGTCCGCGACCCGGAACAGGTCAGGATCGGCGGCCGAGATCTTGCCCTGGGCCAGCAGTGTCCCGCGGATCCAGGAAATGAGGCCGGACCAGTACTCGCTGTCAACCAGGACGATCGGGAATTTGGTGATCTTTCCGGTCTGGACCAGGGTGAGCGCCTCGAACAGCTCGTCGAGGGTGCCGAATCCGCCGGGCAGCACCACGAACGCCTGCGAGTACTTGATGAACACCGTCTTGCGGACGAAGAAGTACCGGAATTCCAGGCCGATGTCGACATAGTCGTTCAGGCCCTGCTCGAGCGGCAGCTCAATACCCAGGCCCACCGATACGCCGCTGGCGCTCGCCGCGCCCTTGTTGGCGGCCTCCATGATCCCCGGCCCACCGCCGGTGATCACCGCGTAGCCCGACGCGGCCAGGCCCGCGCCAATTCGCTGCGCCCGTTCGTAGTCCACGCTTCCCGGGGGCGTGCGCGCTGACCCGAACACCGCAACCGCCGGGCCGAGCTCCGACAGCAGCCCGAAGCCTTCGACGAACTCGGCCTGGATCCGCAGCACCCGCCACGGGTCGGTATGCACCCAGTCGCTGGGGCCGCGGCGGTCAAGTAGCCGCTGATCGGTGGTGGTCTTCGGGATGTGCTTGCCGCGCAGTGTCGCAGGCCCCTGGCGGCGCAGCCGGCGCTGCGGCTCCGCATTCCCCCGACCTGCTTCTCCGTCCCTCTTCACTGGCATAAGGTAGCCCGCCGCAGCCGTGCCGTGCGCAAGCCCGGCCAACGGCGCGGGAGTCCCCCGCCGGTCACTGGCAGCGGGTACCTTCGGGATGTGCCGACAACCCGCCGCAGACGACGCGGAATCTCGGGGATAAGCCTTCTCATGGCCGTGATCGTGGTACTGGGATTGTACGTGGCGTACCAGCGGATCGTGCCGCTGCTCACCGGGAGCGGCTGCACAGCGGCGGGCGATGGGCAGGACGTTACCCTCGGCACAGGCCAGGCGGGCATCGCCGCCACGATCGCCGGTGTCGCTGAGCGGTACGCGCTGCCCGCGCGGGCGGTCACCGTGGCCTACGCGGCGGCTCTCCAGGAATCCAAGCTGCAGAACCTGAACTACGGCGACCGGGACTCGGTCGGGATATTCCAGCAGCGGCCGTCACAGGGCTGGGGGAAGCGCAGCGAGCTCGAGAACCCGGTGTACGCGACGTCGAAGTTCTTCGGCGCCCTGGCCCAGGTTCCTGGATATCAGCGGCTGCCCGTATACCAGGCAGCACAGGACGTGCAGCGCAGCGCCGACGGCCTGGCCTATGAGCAGTACCAGCCGATGGCCACGCGCATGACCGTCGCCTTCACCGGGCAGGACCCGCATGCGGTCTGGTGCTGGTACGCGCACAAAATCAGCGGGACCGCCCTCACCAGCGCGGCCAGTGTCGAGCTGGCGCAGACATTCGGCCCGCAGCGGGCCCGCGAAACGGCGGATCCTGGACTGATCGCTCAGGCCGGGAGCGTCAGCCAAGGCTGGGCCGTGGCGGCGTGGCTGGTGTCGCACGCCCAGCAGTACCGTATTAGTTATGTGAGTTACGCGGGCTACCGGTGGACCGCGGCCAACGGCACCCGCGGGTGGGCTCGCTCGGTTTCGCCGACTCCGCCGGGGAGCATCGAGCTTGGCTGATAGATTGCGTTCCGTGGGGACGGAAAAGGAGTGACGAAGTGACGTACATCATCACCGAGTCCTGCGTCGACCTGCTGGACAAGACGTGCATCGAGGAATGCCCTGTGGATTGCATCTACGAGGGCGAGCGCATGATGTACATCCATCCGGACGAGTGCGTGGACTGCGGTGCCTGCGAACCGGTCTGCCCGGTCGAGGCTATCTATTACGAGGACGACGTACCGGCCCAGTACAAGGACTACTACCGGGTCAACGTCGACTTCTTCCAGAACATCGGCTCTCCGGGCGGCGCGTCCAAGACCGGCAAGTTCGGTTTTGATCACCCGCTGGTGGCAGCACTGCCACCGCAGCAGCACTGAACCTGGCCACTGGCCGTAATCGCCGGGTGCCGACTCTGGCGACACGACTGCCCCGCTTTCCCTGGGATGCGCTCGAGCCCTACAAGGCCAGGGCGCTAGCCCATCCTGGCGGCATCGTTGACCTGTCCATTGGCACCCCGGTGGACTCCGTTCCCGACGTAGTGCGTGAGGCGCTGGCGGCTGCCTCGGATGCCCCGGGCTACCCGGCGACCGCCGGCACCCGCGCGCTGCGCCGGGCGGCCGCCGGGTGGCTGGCGCGCAGGCATCAGGTCATAGTCGACCCTGAGGCCGTGCTGCCCGTGATCGGCACCAAGGAGCTGATCGCCGGCCTGCCGGCCCTGCTGGGCTGCGGCCCGGGCGACGTGGTGGTCCACCCCGAGCTCGCCTACCCGACTTACGACGTGGGCGCGCGGATGGCCGGGGCCAGGCCGGTGGCGGCCGACGGGCTGTTCTCCCTGGGTCCCGAGCCGGTTCGGCTGTGCTGGGTTAACTCACCATCCAACCCGACCGGTCAGGTGCTGCCCGCCGCGCATCTGGGCAAGGTAGTGGCCTGGGCGCGCGAGCATGGCACGCTGGTCGCATCGGATGAGTGCTACATCGAGCTCGGCTGGGAAGACCATCCCATCTCGGTGCTGCACCCCGACGCATGCGGCGGATCGCACGCGGGCCTGCTCGCGGTGCACTCACTGTCCAAGCGATCCAACATGGCCGGGTACCGGGCTGGTTTCGTGACCGGTGACCCGGAACTCATCGCCGAGCTGCTGGAGATCCGCAAGCACGCCGGGATGATCGTACCCGGGCCGGTGCAGGCCGCCATGACCGCCGCGCTCGGCGACGATGAGCACGCGGACGCGCAGCGGGCCAGGTACGCGGCGCGGCGGGAGGTGCTCCGCCCGGCCCTGGAGGCGGCCGGCTGGGCCATCGCGCATTCGCAGGCCGGCCTCTACCTGTGGGCCGCCCATCCCGCCCGCGACGGCTGGGAATCGGTCGCGGTGCTGGCCGAGGCGGGAATCCTGGTCGCGCCGGGCTCGCTCTACGGGCCTGCGGGCGCCCGGCACATCCGGGTGGCGCTGACCGCCGCCGACGAGCGGATCGCCGCCGCCGCCGAGCGCCTCACCGCGCTAGCCAGCGCGGGCCCGTAGGCTGGTCGGATGTTCCGGCTGTACGACACGCGGACCAGACAGGTCGAGGAGATCGAGCTCCGGCCCGGTGGTGGCCGGATGCTTCGGATATACAGCTGCGGTCCCACGGTGTACCGATATGCACACGTCGGCAACCTGCGCACCTACCTGCTCGGCGACCTGATCCGCCGCAACGCCGAGCACCGGCACAGCGTAACGGTCCTGACCTGCCAGAACATCACCGACGTTGGACATCCCATTGACGACGGTGCGGCAAACGACGGTGCGGCCGGCCAGGATGGCGAGGACAAGATCCTGGCCCAGGCTCGGGCGGAAGGCAGGCCGGCGGCCGAGCTGTCCCGGTTCTACGAGGACGCGTTCCGCGCCGACTGCTCCGCGCTGAACCTCCGGCCAGCCGATCAGTCGCCGCGCGCGTCGGAGTGGATCGGCCTGATGACCGAGCTGATCGCTCGCCTCATCGCGTCCGGGCACGCTTACCCCACGCCCGGCGGGTCGGTGTATTTCGACGCGCGGTCGTTCCCCTCCTACGGCGAGCTGTCCGGCAACCGGCTGGCCAGCCTGCGCCCCGGCCAGGGCGGTGGGGCGGGCCGGCCAGGGGGCGCGGCCGAGGCGGAAAAGAACTTCCATGCCGACTGGGCGCTCTGGAAGGGCGCGCCGGGCGGCGGCGAGCTGACGTGGCCCGCGCCGTGGGGCACTGGGTTCCCCGGCTGGCACATCGAGTGCTCGGCGCTATCCCTGCACCACCTGGGCGAGTTCATCGACATTCACACCGGCGGCATCGACCTGCGCTTCCCGCACCACGAGGACGAGCGCGCCCAGTCCAACACGATGACCGGCCACGAGGTGGTCAGGCACTGGGTGCACGGTGAGCACCTGCTGTTCGACGGCCGCAAGATGGCCAAGTCGACCGGGAACGTAGTGCTCATGTCCGACCTCACCGATCGCGGCCTTGACCCGCTGGCACTGCGGCTGGCGTTCCTCGAGCACCGCTACCGGCAGCAGATGAACCTCACCTGGGACACGCTCAGCGCCGCGGACCGGACGCTGCGCCGGTGGCGGGGGCTGGTGGCGGAGTGGGCCTGCTCGCCCAGCAAGCCGATGTGCGCGGAGGTGACCAGCCAGATCGCGGCGGCATTCGACGACGACCTGGACACCCCGGCCGCGCTGCGGGCGCTGCGCAAGCTGGAGAAGGATCCCGAGATCCCGCCGGGAGCGAAGTTCGAGTCGTTCGCGCATGCCGACCAGCTGCTCGGGCTCGACCTGGCCCGGGACATCGGCCGCGCGCCCGCCCGGCCGCCACTGCCGGACGGGGCGCGACAGCGGCTCGACGCACGCCAAGCCGCCCGGGCGGCCAGGGACTGGGCCACCGCCGACCGGCTCCGTGACGAGCTGGCCGCTATCGGCGTGTCGGTCAGCGACACGGCCGATGGCCAGGAGTGGACGGTCGGGCCCGTCGGGTAGACCGCCAGCTCTGCCGACCACCGCCGCGCAACGAATTACTATCCTGAACGAGTAGTAAGCAACGAATCGCCACCAGCGCACATGAGTTGTGTAGGGCGTTGCGCCACCGTCCGCTCCTACCCTGGAGATCCACCTAGATCATCAGCTAAGGAGCCGCATGGCCGAGACGGACGGCGCCGGGCGCACGAGGAGCTACCTGATGTGCCCGCCCGAGTACTTCACGGTCGAATACGTCATCAACCCGTGGATGAACCCGGATGAGCCGCCCGATACTGCCCTGGCGATGCGCCAGTGGCAGGGCCTGCGGGAGACATTCATCCGCCTGGGCCACACGGTGCGCACCATCGATCCCCGGCCGGGCCTGCCCGACATGGTCTTCGCGGCCAACGGCGCCACAGTGATCGACGGGAAGGTGCTGGGCGCGCGTTTTCGGTACCCGCAGCGAGACCCGGAAAGCGCCGCCTACCTGGCCTGGTTCGCCCAGAACGGCTACCGTACCGCCGCGCCGCTCAGCGTGAACGAGGGCGAAGGCGACATTGTCTTCGCCGAACGGGCCATCCTGGCCGGCAATGGGTACCGCACCGACGCCACGGTGGCCCGGGAACTGGAGGCGCTGTTCGGCCTGCCGGTGATCAGCCTCCGGCTGGTGGACCCGCGCTTCTACCACCTGGACACCGCGCTGTGCGTGCTGGACTCCGGCACCGCGGCCTACTATCCCGCCGCCTTCGATGACGCCAGCCGCGCCGCGCTGACCAGCCACTTCGCTACTCTGATTGAGGCGAAGGACGAGGACGCCGAGGTGCTCGGCCTGAATGCGATCAGCGATGGCCGCCACGTCGTGCTGCCGGCGCAGGCGACCGGCCTGGCGGCCCAGGTCGCGGAAAAAGGCTTCGAGCCGGTGGGCGTTGACATGTCAGAATTCCGCAAAGCCGGGGGCGGCCCCAAGTGCTGCACCCTGGAGATTCGCTAGGAGAGAGCATGGCAGGTAGCGACACACCAACAGCGGAGCGGCTGCGCAGGCAGGCCGAGGTCCATGGCGCGCACAACTACCATCCGCTGCCGGTCGTGATCGCCGAGGCCGAGGGCGCCTGGGTGACCGACGTCGGTGGCCGCCGCTACCTGGACCTGCTCGCCGCGTACTCGGCGATCAACTTCGGGCACCGCCACCCCCGGCTCCTGGCCGCTGCGCAGCGGCAGCTTGACCGGGTTACCCTGGTCAGCCGGGCATTCGAGCATGACCAGTTCGGCCCGTTCTGCGCCGAACTCGCGGCCCTGGCCGGCATGCAGATGGTGCTGCCGATGAACACCGGCGCGGAGGCGGTGGAGACCGCGATCAAGACCGCCCGCAAGTGGGGCTACGAGGTCAAGGGCGTGCCCGCCGACCAGGCGGTGATCGTGGCCTTCGACGGGAACTTCCATGGGCGCACCACGACGATCATCAGCTTCTCCACCGACGAGGACTCCAAGGCGTCGTTCGGGCCGTATACGCCGGGGTTCACCGTGGTGCCGTACGGCGACCTGGACGCGCTGGCCGCGGCCGTGGACGACCGAGTGGTCGGGGTGCTCGTCGAGCCGATCCAGGGCGAGGCCGGCGTGCTGGTGCCGCCGCCCGGGTTCCTGGCCGGCGTGCGCGAGATCTGCTCGGCGCGCGGCACGCTGATGATCGCGGACGAGATCCAGTCCGGGCTCGGCCGGACCGGCACCACGTTCGCCTGCGAGCATGAGGATGTCCTCCCCGACATGTACCTGCTCGGCAAGGCACTCGGCGGCGGCATCGTGCCGGTGTCCGCGGTGGTGTCCTCCAGCGAGATCCTCGGCGTATTCCAGCCCGGCCAGCACGGTTCCACGTTCGGCGGCAACCCGCTGGCCTGCGCGATCGCCCGCGAGGTGATCGCAATGCTGGCGACCGGCGAGTTCCAGGAGCGCTCGGCCAAGCTCGGCGCGCACATGCATGACCGGCTCGCCGCGCTGCCCGAGGCCACCGTTCGCCAGGTGCGCGGCCGAGGGCTGTGGGCGGGTATCGAGTTCGCGTCGTTGCCGGGGCGGCAATCCTGCGAGGAACTCGCCGAGCGTGGCATACTGGCCAAGGACACCCACGGCTCGACGATCAGGCTCGCGCCGCCGCTGGTGATCGAGCAGGAGGACCTGGACTGGGCGCTCGACTGCGTCGCGGAGATCGCCCGCTGACGCGGAAGCCAGCCGTCACTGCTTGACCAAGCCGCGCGGACGGGCGTGGTCGAGCTGGGCGGCCAGCTCAGCGTTGCGCCGGGCGAACGGCGCCCATGCGGCGGGCGTGGCGGCCACCAGCGGATCCCCCACCCTCCGCCCGCACGGCCGCTGCCGCCATGCCCGGACCCGGCCGGCCTCGATCGTGAGGCTGACGAGCACCCCACCCGCCTCCCCTTCCCCCTTCATGGCCCAGCCGTAGACGCCAAAGTCGGCCGGAGTGGCCTGCGTCACCTTCTGCTCGCTGGTTACCCAGTCGGCGGCCCGGATCTCTTCCTGCAGCCGGGCCGCCCGCTCGAAGGCGAGCTCGGCGACCGCGCTGTCGCGCCGGCGCACCAGTTCGGCGCGGAACCAGGCCACCGCGTCGGCGTCCCGTTCAAGAACCGCGGTGAGCGCGTCGGTCAGCGCCGCGCGGTCGCTGGGACCGATCCCGCGGGCCCTCGCCATGTCGCGGTTCCAGCCGCGCAGGCCATCCGCGGCGTAGGCCACCGGCATCACCCGGTGCAGGGCGGAGACGGCCAGCCGCACCCTGAGCCCGCCCAGATAAGGCCCGAAGCAGCGAGCCGCGGGCGACGGGCTGGCGTCGTGAACCACCCTCAGGCCGGACGACCGGGGCCGCAGGTCCAGGCGGATGTAGACCGGAACCTCCTGGCCGCCCGCGGAGCGATTCCACCGCGGGAGCTCCCGCTCCAGGAGGTTGCGCTCCAGCCAGGCCGCCTCGTGCTCGGAATCGCACACCAGCGCCTGCACCCGGGCGATCCGCGACACCATCGGGGCCAGATGCCCGCGAGAGCTGAGCCCGCCCCAGTACGAGGCGACCCGGCGGCGGAGGTTGGCGGCGCGGCCAATGTAGAGGACACTCGCCCGCTGGTCATGGAACCGGTAGACGCCCGGGGCCGATGGCAGCGGCCCGACCAGCGCCGGCGGAGCGCCCGTCTCAGCCTGGCCCATGCTGCCGACCTCCTGAACGTCGCCGCCAGCCTACGGCGGGATGGCGTCGCGCCGGTTAGCCGGTTGCGAACCTTGCTACCAGCGGTAGCATGATTTGGTGGACGCGGCGGAGCGGAAGGGCCAGGAACGCAAGCCGACTGACCCGGCCAGGAACCGGGGGCGTAGTGCCCGGCCGACGCCCGAGGCCGCCAGCACGCTGAGCGCGCTTGAACAGGCCCTGAAGCAGGCTCTGGCCTCGGTACCGCGCGACCAGGTGGTGAAGTGCATTGCGTCCGCGCTGCCGTCCGAGGCCTTCCTCGACCAAAGCGCCCGGCTGCACGAGAGCAAGGTGCGGAAGGTGAGCGTGTCCATGCCCGGGGAACTGGCCGACGCGGTGCGCGCCCGCACCGGCGCCGGCGGCTTCAGCCGCTACGTCTCCGATGCCGTACAGGAGCAAGTCAGGCAGGATCTGCTTGATGACCTGGCCGCGGAACTCGAGGCCGAGTATGGCCCGATTCCTGAGGAGCTGGTCGAACAGGCGAGGCGCGAGTGGCCAGACTACCAGGAGTAGTCGGCGCCCTGGTGCTGGATGCTGAGGGCCTGGTCAAACTGGTCAGTGGCGATCTTCAGGCCAGGAGCCATTTCGAGGTTGCTCGTCGGGCCGGTCGTCCTGTCGTCACCGCCGCGTCGGCCTTGGCCGAGGTGCTGCGCGGCGGCCCGTCGGACGCTCGCATGCACCGCGTGCTCGGCCGAATGACGGTGGTCCCGATTGACGAGGCGCAGGGGCGCGCGGCCGGCGAACTGCTCGGCCGGAGCGGGCTATCGGGGCACCGGTGCGCGCTGGACGCGCTGCTGGCGGTTATCGCACTGGATCAGCCCCGGCCGGTCGTGCTGCTCACCAGCGACCCGAGGGATCTGGCCCGCCTCACCGAGGAACCCGGGCGTCCCCGAGCTCAGCGCGTCGAAGTGGTGCGCGTCTAGCCGGGCTCGCTGAGACGCCCGTACGGCGGTTGCCTGGTGGTCGCCGGTCCGAGGCGAATATCGTTCGGCATGTGACGATCCTGGCCAGCGCGCTCGATACCCGCGGGGCGGAGTACGCTGCGCGGCGCGAGGCCATGCTGGCCCGGCTGGCCGAGCTGGGCGCCGAGCAGGCCAAGGCCCTGGCCGGCGGCGGGCCGAAGTACGTCGAGCGGCACCGGGCCCGGGGCAAGCTCCTGGCCCGCGAGCGGATCGAGCTTCTGGTTGATCCGGACTCGCCGTTTCTCGAGCTTTCCCCGCTAGCGGGCTATGGGACCGAGTTCCCGGTCGGGGGCAGCGTGGTGACCGGGGTCGGCGCGGTCAGCGACACCGAGTGTGTGCTGATCGCCAGCGACCCGACCGTCCGCGGCGGCTCGACCAACCCGTGGACGCTGCGTAAGGTGCTGCGGGCATCCGACATCGCGTTGCACAATCGGCTGCCGCTGATCAACCTGGTGGAATCGGGGGGCGCCGACCTGCCCACCCAGAAGGAGATCTTCATCCCCGGCGGACAGATCTTCCGCGACCTGACCCGGATGTCGGCGGCCGGGATCCCCACGATCGCCCTGGTCTTCGGCAGCTCCACGGCCGGCGGCGCCTACCTGCCCGGAATGAGCGACTACGTGGTGATGGTGCAGGACCGGGCCAAGGTGTTCCTGGGCGGGCCGCCGCTGGTCAAGATGGCCACCGGCGAAGAGTCCGACGACGAGTCGCTGGGCGGCGCCGCCATGCACGCGCGCCAGTCCGGGC
>Ga0335075_10009680_pt1 | contig 14668 bp, 12 predicted proteins | sample Lox_Sample_24_FD_206723 | JGI IMG/M metagenome (GOLD analysis project Ga0335075, IMG submission 206723) | Soil microbial communities from Loxahatchee National Wildlife Refuge, Florida, United States - Lox_Sample_2.4 | ecosystem: Environmental > Terrestrial > Soil > Wetlands | place: USA...
CAGTCGCAGCGGGTGCAGGCCGTCGACCGCTCCGACGAATGGCGGGTGGATGCTATAGCCGAGCATGCGGCGCATGTCATCCGAGACCTCCCGAGCGATATCCCGCGAGATCGACAGGGTGTAGGCCTCCATCGGCCGCAGCCACGGTTCACAGTATTGAGCGGTAACGGCCAGGCGGTCGCGCCTCGTCGTGTTCGCGCCTCCGCCGTGCCACAGGGTGCCCACGAAGAAGACGCACGAGCCCGCGGGCATCACGACAGGCATCGACGGATCATCGGGTCCCGGTCGCCGCTTGCCCCACCGGTGGCTGCCCGGATAGAGCACCGTGGCGCCGTTGTCGGCGGTGAAATCGTCGATCGCCCAGATCGTCGCGGCTGCCAACGGCGCCCGCGGACGCGGAACCGGGTAGAAGCCGTCGTCATGATGAGCCAGCTGCGCGGCCTCGCCGGGCTGAATGTTGATGGCCTGCAACGCCGAAAGCAGATAGTTGGGCATCAGCAGCCGGTCCAGCACCGCCAGTACCCTTGGATGATCGGCAAGCCGATCGCACACCCGCGTCCTGCTGAGCACGCTGTAGATGCGCTGGGTGCGATGGCCCTCGAACGAGTTGCGGCCGGTGTGCTCCAACCAGGGCAGCACGACATCACGGATCTGCGAGCACTCGTCGTCGCTGAGCAGGTCTTCCCAGATGACATAACCGTCCCGGTCGAGGGCCGCCATGTCGGCCTCGACGATTGCGGGGTCGACTGAGGCCCCGCTGGTGGGTGTCCGCCTGTGGCGCAGCGCCAAGTCGCCCCTGAGGTCCTCCAGAGTGGTGACGGAGTCGTCGTCGGTATTCATCTGCACTCGTCCTTAACCCGCGATGACCACACCCTAACTCTGCCAACAAGCCCCCAGGCAGCCATCGAGCGCCTTATCCTTGAGTTACCGGGGTATTTGGGGGTCTAGCGGCGGAGGGTCGGATGACGGCCGTAACGGCATGCCGCGCGTGTGGGACCCAACGCCGTGAGAACGCGCGGTTCTGTCACGGATGCGGCTCGCCGATTGCCGCGACCGACACCCAACCCGTGGACAAGCAGGTGACGGTGCTGTTCGACGACGTCTACCTGGCGCGGGACAGGGCCCGGCGGGGCGATCGCGATGGCGCGATACCCGTGATGCGTGCCGGCGTCGACCACCTGCTCCGCGAGGGACGATCGCGGGAGTGGGGCATTCCAGCGACAGGCGTGTTGGTGGAGACGCTGCTCGATGGCGGCACCGAAAGCGATGTGATCGAAGCCGAGGCCGCGATCGAGCGGTTAGCGGCGGCACCGACTGACGAGGATTCCACTTTGCGTGACATCTGGCTGCTGCGGTTGCGCGCCCTGCTGGCGCGGGCGCGCGGCGAGGGGGTGAAGTACCTGGACTTCGTTAATCGCTACCGCGGCATGGCGGCGTCGCTTGGCTTCGAGGGACACATCGCCTGGGCCGAAGCGATGCCGTAATGCTGTCCGCGGCCCTGCGTGACATGCAATGGCGACGGCGGCGCCTCGTCATCGCGATCATCAGCACCGGATTGGTTTTCGCGATGACGCTCGTTTTGACCGGCCTTGCCAACGGCTTTCGGGTGGAGGCTCAGCGGACCGTCGACTCCATGGGCGTCGACAGCTTCGTAGTCAAAGCTGGCGCGAACGGCCCGTTTCTGGGTGCAACACCATTTGCCCAGGTCGATTTAGCCCGGGTGGCCGGTGAGCCCGGCGTCATCGCTGCGGCTCCGCTGGCCACTGCAGCGATGATCATCCGGGAGGGCCCGTCGACGCGAAACAGCACGGCCTTCGGCGCACCGGAGCATGGACCCGGCATGCCGGTTGTCTCGCAAGGAGAAGCGCCGTCGACGCCGGACGAAGTCGCGGTATCGAGCACGCTGGGCCGCCACCTCGGTGAATATCTGCAGGTCGGTGCGCACACGTTACGGATCGTCGGCCTCGTCCCCAACTCCACCGCACTGGCGAAGACGCCTAACGTCTTTCTGACCACCGAAGGCCTGCAGCAGCTGGCGTACAACGGGCAGCCGATGGTCACCTCGATCGGGATCGTCGGCACACCCCAGCAGCTGCCCGACGGGTACCAAATCCTTGATCGTGCCGCCGGTGTGAACGACCTGCTGCGGCCAATGAAGGTCGCGGGCAGTGCGATCACGATCATCGCTGTTTTGCTGTGGATCGTGGCGGTGCTCATCGTCGGGTCGGTCGTGTATCTTTCGGCGCTGGAGCGCATGCGCGACTTCGCGGTGTTCAAGGCGATCGGCGTACCGACACGGTCGGTGCTGGCGGGGCTCGCGCTGCAGGCGGTCATCGTCGCGCTGCTCGCGGCGGCGGTGGGCGTCATTTTTGCGCAGCTGTTGGCACCGTTGTTCCCGATGACCGTGGTGGTGCCGATGCAGGCCTACCTGGCGCTACCGGCGATCGCGATTGCAATCGGCCTGCTGGCCAGCATCGCTGGGCTCAGGCGCGCGGTCGCGGTCGATCCCGCGCTCGCGTTTGGAGGTCCTTGAGCGGTGGGCGATCTCAGCATCGAGAATCTCGTCGTCGAGTATTCCAGCGGTGGCTACGCGGTCCGGCCGATCAACCGCATGAGCCTCGACGTGCCGGCCGGCTCCCTGGTGATCCTGCTCGGGCCCAGCGGCTGCGGGAAGACGACATTGCTGTCCTGCCTCGGCGGCATTCTGCGGCCGAAGTCGGGATCGATCACGTTCACCGGCGTTGACATCACCGCGCTCGACGGTGGTGCGCTGGCCAAGTACCGACGCGACGAGGTCGGCATCGTCTTCCAGGCCTTCAACCTTGTGCCGAGCCTCACCGCCCTTGAGAACGTGATGGTTCCGCTGCGGGCGGCCGGAAAGTCGCGTTCGTCGGCGCGCCAGCGTGCCGAGGAGCTGCTCACGCAAGTCGGTCTCGCGGACCGTCTGAAACATCGGCCGGGTGATCTCAGCGGCGGGCAGCAACAGCGTGTGGCCGTCGCTCGCGCGATCGCGCTGAATCCGGCCTTGATCCTCGCCGACGAACCGACCGCCCACCTCGACTTCATCCAGGTGGAGGAGGTGCTACGACTGATCCGCTCGCTGGCCCAGGGTGAGCGGGTGGTGGTGGTCGCGACCCACGACAGCCGGATACTGCCGATGGCCGATCACGTCGTCGAAATGGTACCCACGCTGGCGTCGGCGAATCGGCCGCCCGAAACCGTCAACCTGAAGGCGGGCGAGGTGTTGTTCGAGCAGTGCACGATGGGCGAACTGATCTACGTTGTCTCCACTGGAGAGTTCGACATTGTGCGCGAATTGGCCGACGGCGGTGAGGAATTGGTCAAGGTGGCCGGGGTCGGCGACTACTTCGGCGAGATCGGCGTGCTGTTCAACCTGCCCCGGTCGGCAACCGTGCGGGCCCGAACCGACGCGACCGCCGTCGGCTACACGGCGCAGGCGTTCCGCGAGCGACTCGGCGTGAAGGGGCTCAGCGACCTGATCGAGCGGCGCGAGCTCGTGATCGACTGACGTGGCGAACGCCTTTGCCGCACGCGGCTGACGGACCCGACGGATATAAAGAAGAGCATGGCTCTCACGTTTCAGGACGTCATCACGTCCAAGTACCTGCTGCTGACGACCTTCACCAAGGACGGCCGGCCCAAGCCGACAGCGATCTGGGGTGTGCCCGAAGGCGGCAAACTGCTGGTGATCACCGACGACGGCTCGTGGAAGACCAAGCGGATCAAAAACACTCCCCGGGTGACAATCGCCAAGAGCGGAGCGCTGGGTAAGCCGAAGAGCGACGAGGTCGAGGGCGTCGCCCGGGTGCTGCCCAAGTCCGAAACCCGGCGGGTCTACAACGCGGTCCTCAAGCGGTACTGGTACCACGCACCGTGGTTCTACGCGCATTCGATCGTGCGGGGTGGAATCGACAAGGTCCACGTCGGGCTGGAAATCGAGAGCGCCGGCTAGCGACGATCCAGATGTCTAGGGAGGCTAAGCACAGCCTTTACGAAAGCGTTATAGTAGCCGCATGCGTCTGTCTCGTCTGGGCTTAGTCGTCCGCGTGGGCATTGCGGTGCTCGCGCTTAGTGCCGCCGCGACGGCCCTACCACGGGTCGCCGTGGCCGATCCTGGGTTCCAACCGTGCAACGGTTGCTCATCCAACGATTCCACCGAGGACTTCCCAATACCTCGGAGAATGATCGCGACGACCTGCACCGCCGAGCAAATCATGGCTGCCGCGCGCGACTTCGAGCCGATTTATTACCAGCGCTACATGGCTGACTACGACAACCACCCGAACGTCCAGCAGGCCACCCAAGACAAGGTGCACTGGTTCTACTCGTTGTCGCCGGCGGACCGCAGGGCTTATTCGGCGAACTTCTATGCGCCCCAAATCGATCCGCTGAACTTGGCCTGGCCTAATCACATGAAGCTCTTCTTCAACAACAAGGGCGTTGTCGCCAAGGAGACCGAGAACTGCGCCAACTATCCGGCCGGCGACATGTCGGTGTGGAACTGGTAGACCGCAGCCTCCGGCGATCAGCCGCTGCTTGACCCCCCGGATTCGGCGATCAGGCCGACGCAGGTCGCGGTGATCAGACGCGTCAACGCTGACGTGAAGTCGATGTTCCAGTCGGGCGGCAAGTCGGTGGCTTTAGCTTCTGCATAGGCCTCGGCGAGCCTTTTCGGCGGATTGGCAGCCTGCCACAGCGGGGCTGCCAGCGAGTAGGCGGCGAGAATGACGTCGTATGCGCCCGCACGTCCCAGCCGCGGCAATGCCTCTTCGATCGCATCGGCGAGCGACGTCACCGCCGCGGTGCTGATCTGCTGGACCTCGAGAACCCGGTCGATTTCCACCTCGTTCTCGAGGTGGAGACGCAGGTTGGCGAGTAGATCGCAGAAAAGCGGGTCAGCGGCCAGGCCGTTGGCTAATGTCTCCGCGACCCGCGACGGCGACATCGGACTGGGCTCGCGCAACTTCTCGCACACCGTTGCCGACCACTGCACCCACCCTTCGGCGGCCAGATGAAGCAGCACCGCTTTATGGGAGGTGAAGTAGCGGCGCACCGCGGAATAGTGCACGCCGGCGCGGCTGGCGACATCGGTCAACGTCACCGACGCGACACCGGACTCCAATGCCAGCGAGCGGGCGGCCTCGACCAACGCCGCGGCACGTTGGCGCTTGTTGTCCTCGGTGCGGGCGCGCTGGAAGCCGAGCTGCGGCACGGCGCGAGAATAGCGCACGTCAGCGCATTGCGGGAGGGCGTCGGACCCGGTAGCGTCCGTTTACGCACGTAGCATGCGTTATCGCCGCCGGGTTCCAACCGCGCGGTGCCGAGCTGATGGAAAGGAGTCAACAATCCGGGCCGACGGCATGGTTTACTCGTCAGGGTTCGGTGGTGCGTTCTCGCTGCCGCCGCTCGGTCGAGGTGACTGTTACGCAGGCACCCTGAGACGCCCCGCCGCGTTCGATGTGCCGACGGATGGCGTGGCAGGTGGGATGTCGCCGACCAGAAAGACCGCAACATGTGAAGGGGATTTCAATTTTCAGGGTGCTGCAGCGGTCCTGGATTCCGCTCGTGATCGTGGTGGTCGTCGTCCTCGGGGGCTTCACGGTGTGGCGGATTCATGGCATTTTCGGCTCTGACAAGCGCCCTTCGTATTCGGACAGCGCGACCGACAAAAGCAAGCCCTTCAATCCCAAGAAATTGACGTACGAGGTTTTCGGTCCTCCCGGCACCGTTGCGGACATCAGCTATTTCGACGTCAACGCCGATCCGAAGCGGGTCGATGGAGCGGCGTTGCCGTGGTCGTTGCACCTCACGACGACTTCGCCGGCAGTGATGGGAAACATTGTGGCGCAGGGCAATAGCAACAGCATCGGATGCCGGATTGTGGTTGACGGTGTGGTCAAAGCCGAAAAAATCACACATGAGGTGAACGCCTTCACCTACTGCGTGCTGAAGGGCGCATGATCAGCCAGCAAAGGAGCAGCGAACACACCGAACCGCCATTCGTGCCGAGGACGATCCGCCGGCTGGCGGTCCCCATCATCCTCGGATGGTTGGCGATCGTTTTCCTGGTGAGCGTGGCCGTCCCGTCGCTGGAGCAGATCGCGACGGAACGTGCGGTGTCACTGAGTCCCAAGGATGCGCCATCGGTCCAGGCGATGACGGTGATGGGCGAGAAATTCAAGGAATCCGATTCCGACAGTTTCGCGATGATCGTGCTGGAAAGCCAGCAGAAACTCGGCGACGATGCGCACCGGTACTACAACAGCCTGATCCGTCAGCTGCGAGACGACCCGACGCATGTGCAGCACGTGCAGGATTTTTGGGGGGATCCGCTCACCGCGCCGGGTGCGGAAAGCCCGGACGGCAAGTGTGTGTACGTACAACTCAACCTCGCCGGTCTGCAAGGAACGGAATTGGGCGACGCTTCTGTCGCCGCGGTCCGCAAGATTGTCAACCGCACGCCGGCACCGCCGGGAGTGACGGCCTACGTCACGGGCCCAGCAGCGCTCGTGGCGGATATGCACCACAGTGGCGACAGCACCCTGGTCAAGATCACCGTGGTGACCCTGTTGGTGATTTTCACCATGTTGCTTCTGGTGTACCGCTCCGTCATCACGGTGGTGCTCCTGCTGATCATGGTCGGAATCGAATTGACCGCGGCCAGGGGGATTGTCGCGTTTCTCGGCTATCACGGACTGATCGGGCTTTCCACCTTTGCCGTCAATCTGCTGGTGTCCCTTGGTATTGCGGCTGGGACAGACTATGGCATTTTCTTTTTCGGCCGCTATCAAGAGGCGCGCCAATTCGGTGAGGACCGAGAGACCGCCTTCTACACCACTTATCGCAGCGTCGCTCACGTCGTGCTGGCGTCCGGTTTGACGATCGCCGGCGCGACGTTTTGCCTCAGCTTCTGCCGAATGCCGTATTTCCAAACGTTGGGCGTGCCCTGCGCGGTAGGCATGCTCGTCGCGGTCGCGGTGGCGCTGACACTGGTTCCGGCCGTCATTGTCGTCGGCGGACGCTTCGGCTTGTTCGATCCCAGACGCAAGATGCAGGTTCGTGGCTGGCGGCGGATAGGCACCGCGATCGTGCGCTGGCCGCTACCCATTCTCGCCGGAGCATTCGCGGTCGCACTTGTCGGCCTGGTTGCGCTCCCGGGATACAAAACCAGCTACAACGACCGGCTGTACATCCCGCACAACATCAATGCCAATCAGGGATACGATGCTGCCGAGCGGCATTTCTCCCAGGCGCGATTGATGCCCGAAGTCATGATGATCGAGGCGGACCACGATCTGCGGAATCCGGCAGACTTCCTGGTCCTGGACAAACTGGCTAAAGGCCTCCTGCACGTTCCAGGTGTCTCCAGGGTTCAAGCCATCACCCGCCCCGAGGGCACCGCGATGGAGCATACGTCGATTCCGTTCCAACTCAGCATGCAAAATGCCGGGCAGGTCCAGACCATGAAATTCCAAAAAGCCCGGATGGACGACATGCTCAAACAGGCTGACGAGCTTGAGGACACCATTGCGCGAATGACGCGCATGTACAACCTCATGCGGCAACTCACCAACACCACCCACAAAATGGTCGGTGAAACGAAGGAGATGCAAGCCGTCACAGAGGAATTGCGAGACGACATCGCAAACTTCGAGGACACCTGGCGGCCCATCCGCAGCTACTTCTACTGGGAAAAACACTGCTACGACATCCCGATCTGCTTCTCGCTGCGATCGGTCTTCGACGCCGTCGACGGGGTCGACGAGATCGACGATAAGTTCCAAGTTCTGACCAAGGACTTCGATCAGCTGGACAGGTTGATGCCGGAGATGATCGCCGAATTCCCCCCGATGATCGCCAGCATGGAGTCCATGCGGACGATGATGCTGACCATGCACAGCACCATGTCCGGGATCTTCGGGCAGATGGACGAGTTGAGCGACAACGCGACGGCTATGGGCAAAGCCTTCGATACCGCCAAGAACGACGACTCGTTCTACTTGCCGCCGGAAGTCTTCAAGAACCCGGACTTCAAACGTGCCCTGAACAACTTCTTCTCACCGGACGGCAAGGCGGTGCGGTTCATCATCTCGCACCGGGGAGATCCCGCGACACCGGAAGGCCTTGCGCGCGTTGACTTGATCAGACAGGCGGCCGAGGAGTCGCTGAAGGCAACGCCGCTGGAGGACGCCAAGATCTACCTCGCCGGCACGGCGGCCACTTTCAAGGACTGGAAGGACGGCTCGAAATACGATCTGTGGATCGCCGGAATCGGTTCGCTGTGCCTGATTTTCATCATCATGCTGCTCATCACCCGCAGCCTTGTTGCGGCCCTGGTCATCGTTGGCACGGTTGCGGTTTCGTTGGGCGCATCCTTTGGGCTCTCAGTGCTGGTGTGGCAGTACTTCCTTGGGATCAAACTGCACTGGATGGTGCTGGCGATGTCGGTGATCGTGCTGTTAGCGGTGGGATCTGACTACAACCTGCTGCTGGTATCGCGGTTCAAAGAGGAGATCCATGCCGGGCTGAAGACGGGCATCATCCGCGCCATGGGCGGCACCGGCAAAGTGGTGACGTCCGCCGGTCTGGTGTTCGCGTTCACCATGGGCTCCATGGTGGTCAGCGACCTGCGGATCATCGGCCAAGTCGGCACCACCATCGGTCTGGGTCTGCTATTCGACACCTTGGTGGTCCGCTCGTTCATGACGCCGTCGATTGCTGCGCTGCTGGGGCGCTGGTTCTGGTGGCCAATCAAGGTCCGGCCTCGCCCGGCCAGCACGATGCTTCGGCCGACCGGGCCTCGCCCAGCGGTTCGTGAGCTGCTGGGCGAGGGCCGCGAAGCGCTGGACGCCAGAACGGCGCCGTTGCCGCAGACCCCGCCCAGCTACCGCGACTCAGTGAATACGGGCGCTACCGCCCAGGCCGATCTCTAGCACACTGCCGGTGATCACTCCGGGATCCGTGACCAGGTAAACGATTCCACGGCTGACGTCCTCGGGCTGAAGCCATGGCTGCGGTATGGGGTTGGCTTTCATCATGCGGCGCACCAACTCATCGGGAACGTCGTCCTCGCCGGCAGGCTGAACCATGGGAGTCTGGGTCGTCGTCGGACAGATGACGTTGACCGTGATGCCGTCTTTGGCGACCTCCAGAGCGACGGATTTTGCCAGCCCGATCACGCCCCACTTGGTCGCGTTGTAGGCGGCGAGCTCTGGGATGCCCATGCGCCCTCCCATGGACGACGTCACGACGATCCGGCCAAAGCGCTGGCGCCGCATCACCGGTATGGCAGCGCGCAGGGTATTGAACGCACCCGTGAGGTTGGTGTCGATGAGCTGCTGCCAAACGTCATCGCTCACCTCTTCCAACAGTCCGGTGCTGACAATGCCAGCATTGGCTAGCACGATGTCCAGACTGCCGAAGTCGCTGAGCGTCTGCTCGACGGCAGCATTGACCTGGGCCGAGTCGCGCACATCGACCGCTATCGGAGTGCACCGGCGGCCCAGTTTTTGGACCAGCTCGGCCGTGTCGTGCAGATCGCTCTCAGTGCCCAGCGGGTACGAGAGATCCTTCATTGGACCGGGAGCATCGGCGGCGACAATGTCCGCTCCCTCGGCAGCCAGTGCCAAAGCATGCGCGCGACCCTGCCCTCGAGCCGCGCCGGTGATCAACGCGACGCGTCCATCCAAAGATCCCATGGACGATTACGTTAGCAGCCGTTGTCCGCGGATCGGCTTGCCGATCAAGGCATTTAGCGCTGCTGCACCAGCCCACTGGGCGGGCTTTCGTCGGCATCCATGTGCATCAGCTCACGAACCGCCGGGCGGGTTCCGTACGGCTGAAGCATCGTGCTGGCCGGCCGCGGACGCACGTGCTGTGGCCACCAGAACCACCTGCCGAGCAGGGTCGCCACCGACGGTGTCATGAACGACCGCACGATCAGCGTGTCGAACAACAGACCTAGCGCGATCGTGGTTCCCACCTGGGCCATGACCCGCAACGGGCCGAACACGAACGAGGCCATAGTGGCGGCGAACACCAAACCGGCAGCGGTCACCACCGAACCCGAGCCGGCCATGGCGCGGATGGTGCCCGTCTTCAGCCCGGCGTGAATCTCTTCCTTGAACCGGGATATCAGCAACAAGTTGTAGTCCGACCCGACCGCCAACAGCAGGATGATCGCCATTGCCAGCACCATCCAGTGCAGTCTGATGCCGAGCAGGTACTGCCACACGAGCACCGAAAGGCCGAACGATGCGCCCAGCGAAAGCAGCACGGTTCCGACAATAACCAGGGCCGCGACCACGCTTCGAGTGATGACCAACATGATGATGAAAATCAAAGTGGCCGCAGCTATTCCGGCGATCATCAAGTCGACGTTGGAGGCGTCGCGCATGTCCTTGTACAGCGCTGCGGTGCCACCGAGGTAGACCTTGGCGCCCTCCCAGGGCGTGCCCTTGATGGCCTCGTGCACCGCCTGCTTGATCGGGTCGATGTGAGCGATGCCTTGAGGGGTCGCCGGATCGCCTTCGTGCGAGATGATCAAACGAACGGCGTGGCCGTCGGGCGACATGAACTGTTTCAGGCCGCGCTTGAAATCCGGGCTTTGGAAAGCCTCCGGCGGCAGGTAAAACGTGTCGTCGTTCTTCGCTTTGTCGAAGGCCTCGCCCATCGCCGTGGCGTTGTCGGACAACGCTTTTTGTTGGTCATTGAGACCTTTGGTCGTCGCGTAGTTCGACATGATCGTCTCGAGATTTCGCTCCTGGCTGGCAATCTGCGGCGGTATCAGCGCCACCAGCTGCGGCTGAATCTGGTCTAACCTATCGAGGTTCGCGCTGAGCTTCTCGATGTTCTCGCTCACCTGATCGATACCGTCGAGCGCGTTGAAGATGGACCGCAGCGTCCAACAGGCCGGGATGTCGAAACAGTGCTTCTCCCAGTAGAAGTAGCTACGAATCGGTCTGAAGAAATCATCGAAGTTGGCGATGTCGTCGCGCAAGGCCTCGGTGATCTGCACCGTCTCTTTTGTGAGAATGACAGTTTGATGCGTCGTGTTGCTCAGATCCTGAGTGACTTGCATCTGTTGGTGCAGAGTCGCCATCGTTTTCCGGAGCTCGTCCGCTTGCGTCAACAGGTTTTTCGCCTGCTCTTCTTGATAATGCTGGGTCTGGATCCGGCCGGCGCTTTGCGCGCTGAGCAGAAAAGCCAGGGTGGCGTGGTCGAGCGGAGTGCCCAGCGGCCGGGTGATGGTCTGCACCCGGCCGATACCGGGGATGTGGAAGACAGCCTTTGCCACCTTGTCCAACACCAGGAAGTCGGCCGGATTACGCATGTCGTGATCCGTCTCGATCATCAACAGCTCGGGATTCAGCCGGGCTTGGTTGAAATGCCGGTCAGCGGCGGCATATCCGATGTTGGCCGGGGTGTCGGCCGGCAGATAGTGGCGATTGTCGTAGTCGGTGGTATATCCGGGCAGGGCCAGCAGGCCGATAAGAGCGATGGCGATCGTCACCGCGAGAATCGGTGCAGGCCAACGGACGATCGCGGTGCCGATCCGTCGCCAATTCCGGGTTTGCAATATCCGCTTCGGGTCGAGGAGCTTGAAGAAGCTGGCCACCGCGAGCACCGCCGGGCCCAGGGTCAACGCTGCGAACACCGCGACCAGCAAGCCGACTGCGCAAGGCACACCCATCGTCTGGAACCACGGCAATCGGGTGAAGCTCAGGCAATACATCGCGCCGGCGACGGTCAGCCCCGAGCCCAGCACGACATGCGCGGTGCCGTGAAACATGGTGTAGAAGGCCTGTTCTCGGTCCTCGCCGAGGCCACGGGCCTCGTGATATCGGCCCATCACGAATATCGCGTAGTCCGTTCCGGCGGCGATCGCCAACAACACCAGCAAGTTGTTGGCGAAGGTGGACAGCCCGATGATCCCGTAATTCCCCAGGAACGCGACGACACCTCGGGCCGCGGCCACTTCGACCATCACGATGAACAGCACGATGAAAACAGTGCTCACCGAGCGATAGACGAAAAGCAGCATCACGATGATCACCAGAAAGGTGATGAGCGTGACCGTCTTGACGCCTTTCTCGCCTGCATGAGACTGGTCGGCGATCAGCGGGCCGGCGCCGGTGACATAGGCCTTGACCCCCGGCGGCGCGGGCACTGAGTTGACGATCTTGCGGACCGCTTCGACGGACTCGGTGGACAAAGTCTCACCCATGTTGCCGGCGAGGTAGGCCTGAACATAGGCCGCTTTTCCATCCGGGCTTTGCGAGCCCGCAGCAGTCAGCGGGTCATTCCAGAAATCCTGGATGTGCTGAACGTGCTTGTGGTCCTGCTCGAGTCGCTTGACAATCTCGCCGTAATACCGGTGTGCAGCATCCCCGAGCGGCTTGTCGCCCTCCAGGACAATCATCGCCGAGGTGTCGGAGTTGAATTCGTGGAAGGTCGATCCGACTTTCTTCATCGCGATCATCCCGGGCGCGTCTTTCGGGCTCTGTGAGACCGCGTGATCTTTGGTGACGACTTCCAGTTGCGGCACCGTGACATTCACAAAAACGGTGAGTCCCAGCCACAGCAGCACGATGGGCAGCGCAAGCCGATGGATCATCCGAGGCAGGAACGGCGGGATCAACGGCTGCGAGACAGGCTGCGCAACCTCGGTGGTCTCACTCATGCGGACTTGTTCAGGCAGAAGGTGAAGGCATTCACTGTTTCGTTGGCGGGGGATCGATTGGTGGCCTTGACGACCGGCCCGCGCCCGTCGTTATCGTCCAGGGTGATCTTGCAGGCGATCCAACTGCCGCTGCCCTGCGCCACCAGATTGGCGGGGAGGGAAGGCTGCGTTGTTGTCAGCTCTGCCGACCAGGGCAGGGGTACGTTGAGAGCCTGCTGCGGCTGGGAATCTTTATCCAGATAGTTGATGGTGGCCATGCTGCCCGGTGGGCCCCAGACCTCGAGCGTTAAGACTTTCGGGTTGAACGGCTTTATCTCTTCGGCGACCGCGCCGCCACCGAAGGTGTTGCCGTGAACACCGAAGATGCCGCGCAGTCGGTACACGCAGAATCCCGAAACCGCGACCACGGCGACGATAACCAGCACCACCCAGAAGCGTGTAAGGAGTCGCGACAGCAGGGACCGATGATTGGCCGGCCTCTGGGCGGCGACCTTATCTTCGCTGGCACCGGCAGCCGGGGTCGCCAGCGGCTCGGTCCTCGGCTCGGTGGTGGTCATCGGCGCATCTTCCAATTTCTTAACCAGGGACGAAGGGTGCTCAACTAATTAGCCTATGTGTAACCTTAGCTACTCTAAGCTGAATAGGCGACCAGAATGAAACCGGGGCAGGCCGGTGCTACGACCACCGTGTCGGGTTTCACGATGGACGGCTGGGACGGGCAAGAAGGATCGGTGACGATGACCGGACAACGAATCAACGGCGGTACGATGCGGCGCATGAAGGCATTGAGGTCCGGGGGATTCACCGTCATCGCCATCGCCACGGCGATCGGGCTGGCCGCGCCGGCCTACGCCGACCCGGACACCGACTTCGATAATCAAATCGCGGGCTACGGCATCTACGGTCCGCATGACTACAACCCGTACCTGGCCAAGATCGTCTGCCGACGGTTGGGTCAGGGTGTCGACCCCGATGCTGCGGCATCCGCTCATTTCCTCTCCAACAACCTGCCCAGAGGCACCACGCAGGTGCAGGCTTATCAGTTCCTCGGCAGCGCCATCAGCATCTACTGCCCCGACCTGGCGCCCAAGCTGCAGAACATCCCCGCGCGCTAGGTTCGGACAAAGCCGCGCGGCAGCGTCAGCGGCAGATCGTTGTAGGTCGCGATGCCCGGCGCCGCGGCGACGACAGCCGGGATCGCATTGATCGGGGGCATCGCCGTCATGATGTGTCCGAGGTCCATGAATTCTTCGATGGTGGTGGCCTCGAAGTACGGCGGCGGCAGGAAGCCGACCTTGGTGGTGACCGTGGGCTGACCGTCGACCTGGATGACCCAGCCGTCCCCGTCGATTTTCCAGTCCGGTTCGAGCGTCTGGCCTTTTCGCCACCGGACGTTGAGGTCGATGACGGTCTTGCCGGCGAGGATTCCCTGCCAGCTGATGTAGACGCCGGCCACGCATCCCGCCGGGATGGTCCACGACGCCATCTCGAGATCCGCTGTGGTTTGGGCGAATTCGGCCTCGCACCGCACGTCGTCGAGTTCGATGCCGAGCGCGTCGCCGACCAGCCGGACGGCCTCGCCGAAGATGGCAGTGCCGTTGGCAGCCATCACCTGTAGGTCCGGGTGGTCGATCGGCTGGCCGAAGCCCACCGGCTTCTCGGTGTCCGGCGAGTCGTAGAACGTGGTGTCGGCGGCCTCGTTGACGGTGATCCTGTCGATGCGGTTGCACACCATCGCCGAGACGATCGCCAATAGCTCGGCGAAACCCGGGCTGACACCGGATCCGAAGATCGTGGAGCCGCCCTTCTCGCAGGCCTGGACGATCCGGTCGCGACCACCGCCGAGGTTGTGCCCGGTGATGAAGGAGGCAGTGGTCACCACGTTGACGCCCGCTGACAGGATGCGGACCAGCTCGTCGACGTCGATCCACATCGGGTTGTAGACCACGCAATCCGGCTTGCACG
>Ga0335075_10009682_pt1 | contig 14665 bp, 16 predicted proteins | sample Lox_Sample_24_FD_206723 | JGI IMG/M metagenome (GOLD analysis project Ga0335075, IMG submission 206723) | Soil microbial communities from Loxahatchee National Wildlife Refuge, Florida, United States - Lox_Sample_2.4 | ecosystem: Environmental > Terrestrial > Soil > Wetlands | place: USA...
GCGACGAGCCGCAACCTGCCCCGCCGTCTGAATCGCTCCTCCGTAGAGGAGGAGCTTCTCCGTGAGGGTCGTCTTGCCGGCGTCGGGATGCGAGATGATGGCAAAGGTGCGCCGCAAACGCACCGCTTCGTCGAGATCGAGAGACATTCGCTCCCTACTTCATGCGGTAACGGCGAAACTCCGCGAATGGCCCATCGGCGTGCAAAACGGCGAGATCGTCCCCAACGTGAAAGAAGGCGCTCTTCGGCAGAACCAGACGATCGGCTCCGCGCTGCACGACGGCGGAGCCGGAAGCGATGCGCAAGGTGCAGTCGTGCGCGTGCACGACGACTCCCCTCAGTGGAATCCGCTGCGGGAGGTGCGCGAGCACGTAGGCGCGGGGACCACTGATCTCCGAGAGCTGACGAAAGCACTCCGGCAAGACGGAGAGCGCCCAGGGCGCCTCACCCGTAAGCGGCGGCGGGGAACCGGCGAGCTGCGTCCGGTCGCCAGGCTTGGGCGGGACACTGACGTTCACGGAAGCAACCCGGATCGCGACGCTTGCGCGACGAGCGAAGAGGCCGCCGACGAGGATCGCGCCGAGCACCAGGACGGTGGCGAGCACGTAATAGCGCAGCACGTGCTTTAGGCGGCGCTCTCCTCCACGTTTGCCGGCGTGCTCGCCCCCACGCCGCAGCGAACCCGTCCGATGCGCGCGTCGGCCATGCCGTAGTAGACGTCATAGGTGCGCAGCGGGCTCCCGGGGACGACGTCGATCGCCGTCGGGAAGACCACGTTGTTCACGACGCCGCGCAACTCGTCGGGCGTCTCCGGCGAGAAGACGGGTTCGGGAGAACGATAGCGCACGATATCCGGCCGCTCGTACTCGTGAACGATGACGCCGGCACGGTATTTCATGACCCAGCGTTCGCCGCTCCACGAGGCGTCGACCGCGTGGTAGAGCGAGAACCAGCCTTCGTCGATGCGCACCGGCGGCGTCCCACCGCCCGTCTTCAGACGGCCCCACAGCGGGCCCGGCTCGAGGACGATCGTGCTCTCTTCGACATTGAGCAAGTTCCGGCGATCGCGCTGCACCGGTTCGAACGGGATGTAGCCGATGCGCGTGCACTCGCGCTCGTGCGCCGGCATGTCGAGGATGATCGGCACCGCCGCGTTTCCGTCGACCGCCGAGATGTGCAACATCGGCCGATGGTACATCGCTATCGAGAGAACGCCGCTGGGCGAGAGGACGGGCTCCGGGAAGAAGACGCCGTCTTTGTCATCGCCGTTGGGAAGACCCGGCGCAAACTGCACGAGGCCCAAGCGTTCCCAATGATACGCGTCCGCAGATGTGGCAACGGCGATACGCGGACCTTCGGGGCCATACGCGGTGTAGGCCATCAGATACAAGTCGAGTGCGGGGACGAAGGTCACCCGCGGATCTTCGCAGCCGTAGCCGCCGGCGCGTGTGCGCAGTTCGTACGGAGCCTCGGGCTCCAGCACGAATCCGCAGCGCTCGAAGGTCAGCGCCTCGGGCGTCTCATGCACCTCCACAAGCCCGATGCGCGAGGTGTTCCCTTGCGCCACGACGCGCGGGTAGAGCAGCAGCTTTCCGTCGCGCGTACGCGCCGAGGCCGGATTGAGCACCCCCTCGACTTCGAGTGGGCTCTGGTTGGGCGACAACACCACGCCCAGGCGCGCGAAACTCGTCTCGATGGACGCTAACGGAGTCGATTCCATTTACCGTAGCTCTTCGTGCACAGGGGGCTCCGCAGGCGCTCGGGCCGCACGTTTCGCGAGGCCCAGCCGGACGACGAGTTCATGAGGGGCGATACCGGCGGCGTGGGCGAGCTCATTGAGATCGTTTGCCGCGTCGAGTAGCACAACGCTCTTATCGGCTGACAAGTTCCTGCGCCAGAGGACCGTGTACTGCATCCCGACCGAGAGAATACCGTGCACGCCGGTCACGCGCACGAATCCGTCCCCGTAGCCGCAGCGTGCGACTTCCAGATAGCCTTCGTCCGGCGCTCGCACGCCGGCATAGCCGACGGGCTGGCCCGCGGACGGCAGTCGCGCCACTATCGGCGCCTCCAGGCGTATCGCGCAGCGTAGGGCCTCCGGCCCCGACGTCGACCGCGCGCCGAAGAGTCCGACGCCGATGCGCACGAACGAACCGCGCGCCGCCGGCGTGCGCAAGGGAAGCGAGCTCTCGATATCGGTCGCGACGATGGTGACGCCGGCCTCGCGCAGCACCGTTTGTGCGCGTGCGAACGTTGCCAGCTGCTCCGCCTCGGCATCCACCGCCGTGAGGTGCGTCCACAGTTCGACGGCAATCTCGGGCCGTGCGAGCGCGACAGCGATTGCCCCGAGCTCCGCGATCTCGAAGCCCGCCCAGCCGATCGCTGGCCGAAGGCCAATGCGAATACGCGCTCGCCGGTTGCGGCTGCTCGCCCACCGTGCCGCCGCTTCGATCCCAGCCGCGCCGGCGACGTTGGGGATTGCGCCGCCGTCGAGCAGCAGACGCACCTCGTCCGGCGCAGCCTCGGCGAGGGTAACGATCGGACGCTGCGTGAGCGACCGCACGGCGGCGAACTCTTCGCCGTCAGCGACGATGAAGGCATCCACGAGATCCTCGAGAGGCCGCACCAGTGCCGCAAAGCCCCACCCGTAGCCATCGCTCTTCACGACCGCACGCACGGGGACGCCGGCAAAAGCCGACCAGCTGCGCACATTTTCACGCAGCCGCGCCGGATCGAGGGAGAGGCGCGGATGCACGAACGTTAGCGCAAGACCGTCGCGGCGACCGGCTCTCCCGACGGCGTCACCACCTCGACCGAAGAGCCGCGAAAATACACCGATCGCGGAACGATCCACAGCGTGTACGTGCGGAAGTCCGGGGCGGGGTCGCCGCCGTCGGCCGGCGCACGCTCGTACGCGATGATGCGCACGCGGTACGCGTTGGCGCGAATCGACTCGATGACTTGATGCCAGCCCGTCTCGTGATGCGGCCCCATGAGCAGCACGATGCCGAACTCGTGCTTGAAATTGATCTCGGGCGCGCGAATGCCGACGGACTGCAAGTCGTGAGCGTCGGAGATCACGACCACTTGATTGCCGCCGGGAACCGTCGTCGTCCCGGTGCGGAATTCGTTGACGCGCACCTCGCGGCAACCACTCAAAAGCACCGTCAGCACGAGGGCCGCGAGGCCACGCGCCCACGCATGCCGCCCGTCGCTTCTCATAGCGGGCGGCACTTCGCGCGGGGCTTCCCAGGGCCTTGTATATCCCACGTGCGAATATTGCCCGGTCCCGCCCGAGGTTGTAACGCTGAGGTCATCTCCCGTGATTCGATCGACGCTTTTTCTGCTCGCCGTCGCCACCGCACCGGCGTTGGCCGACTCCACACCCGCCGCGCAGCCCTCAGTGCCGGCGCCGCAGCCGTCCGCGACACAGCTGCAAGAGATCGGCCACGCCAAGGCGACCATCTGCGGGGAGATCATCGGTCACGCCAACGTCGCCATCTCCCACGTCTTCAGCAACGATCACACGATCGTGGCGACGATCAAGAGCTTCCGCGCGCTCGACTTCTCAACGGCAACCACGAAGTCGGCGGCCGTGCGCGATCTCTTGGCACAAGCCCGCAGCTTGCGCGAAGACACGAGCAAGGGGGAGGCTGAACTCAAGGCGCTCGGCGCCCTTCAATCGAGCGTGACCGATCCCGCGCAGCAGCAAGGGCTCGTCGCCTTCGCCAACGCCCTGAGCGGGGTGCTCGCCCAACAGGAGAGCGTCGCCGGACAGATCGACCGGTTCCTCGGCGCCTACGGCTACGACGACCCCAGTGAAGCCCTGGGCGAGGAAGATGCCGTCCCAAACGCACAGCCGACGCCGATGGGTGAGGGAATCAACAACGGAACGCTTCCGCACGCCCAGGAGATGTTGAGCACCTCGGTGATCCCGACCGAAGGCCCGATGGGCGACAACATGTCGGCCCCGTTCGATACCAGCACGCCGAGCTTCGTCGCACAAGAGCGGGCCGACGCCCTGGTCAAACTCGGCATCCAGATCAACGACAACGAATCGCAAGCGGGGGCCGCTAGCCAGCAGATCATGACCGGGTGCTAGGCGCCTGCGCCGGCGTCCGTCTGCGGAAAGGTCGTTGTACGAGCTTTGCCGCCTCCCATAGACTGAACGATATTGTGAGAGCGTTTCGCCGTCTGGCGCCGGCCGCTGCCGCGCTGGCCTTCGTGCTGGCCGTCGTCGGGAGTTGGATCCGCATCAACGGCGCCGGGATGACCTGCCCGGATTGGCCGCTCTGTCACGGCGCGATCGTTCCAACCCTCGTCGGCGGCGTCGTCCTCGAGTGGTCGCATCGCATGCTTGCGCTGGTTGAGTCGTTCGTCGTGGCTGCAACGATCGTCTCCGGGTGGCGCGTCCGGCGCCAGATCGTGGGCCTGACGCCGGCGCTGTCCGCGCTTGGCGGGATCTTCGTCGCGCAAGTCTTGTTGGGCGGAGCAACAGTCCGGCTGGGCAACAGCCCGATCTCGGTCGTGCTCCACTGGGGGACGGCGATGGCGCTCCTCGCGACGCTCACCATCGTCGCGCTGCTCGCGCAATTTGCTCCCGCGCCGTCGGCTCTACGGCCGCGCGGCGAAACGCCGGCGGCGCTCGCCTTCGCCGCGATTTTGGGCTTCATCACGATGTGCATCGGCTCGTATGTCAGCTCGAGTTTTGCCGGCCTCGCGTGCGCGACGTTTCCCGATTGCGACGGCACCTTGACCGGGCACGGAACGGCGCAACTCGTGCAGATGCTGCACCGGCTCGGCGCTGCCTCATTTGCGATCGCGGCCTGCATGGCGACGGTCTCGGCGGTGCAGACGGGCTCGGCGCGCGTGCGCGGGGCGGCCGTCGCGGGGACGGCGTTGCTCTTCGTGCAAATCGCGCTCGGCGCCGCCAACGTATTGTGGCGTCTCCCGACGGCGCTGCGCGAGGCGCACGCCGCAAACGCCGCGCTCACCTTCATCGTCTTCGTCGCCGCCGCGGTCTTCGCGACGATCGATCCGCTGCGCGAGCCGGCGCACGAAGCGCAGCGTACGGCAGTGCCGGCGCGGACTGCGCCGATCTCGTGAGCTCGACCATCTCACGTGTCGAGCGTCCCGCCCCGGTAACGAGCAGCGGACCGCGCAGCATCGTCGCCGACTACTACGAACTCACCAAACCCCGCATCATCGTCTTGCTCTTGATCACGACCTTGGCCGCGATGGTGATGGCGGCACGCGGCCTTCCGCCGCTGGGTCTCACCTTGTGCACGCTCGTCGGCGGGGCGCTCGCGGCAGCCTCGGGCGGCGTCTTCAACTGCGTGATCGACCGCGACATCGATCGCGTCATGAAACGGACGATGACACGCCCGCTTCCGCAAGGGCGCGTCACGCCGACCGAAGCGCTGATCTTTGCGGGGCTGCTCGGAACGATCTCGTTTGCGCTCTTGTACATCTGCGTGAACCCGCTGGCCGCCTGGCTTTCGCTTGCCGGGAACGCGTACTACGTGATCATCTACACCCTCTGGCTCAAGCGCACGACCACCCTGAACATCGTGATCGGCGGAGCTGCGGGCGCCGTTCCGCCACTGGTCGGCTGGGCCGCGGTAACCGGGCACATCGGTGCGCCCGCCGTCGCGCTCTTTGCACTGATCTTCCTCTGGACGCCGCCGCACTTTTGGGCGCTGGCGCTCATGGTCGATACCGACTACGACAAAGCGAACATCCCGATGCTCCCCAACGTCCGCGGCGTGCAGCGAACCAAGATCGAGATATTCGTCTACGCGCTGATCTTGGTCGTTTTCTCGCTCGCGCTCACGCCGCTCGGGGTGATGGGGCTCTGGTATTTCGTCGCCGCGGCCGTACTGGGCGCGATCTTTTTGGTCGACGCGTGGCGGCTCTTCGGCGGACCCACCAAGCCGCTCGCGCGGACGCTCTTCTCCTACTCGCTCGTCTATCTCGGCCTCATGTGTCTGGTCATGGTAGCCGACCGTATCATCGCTTGATCCGGTGAAGGCGGCTTCGAAGGCGGCTTCTGAGAGATCCGATCCGGCGCCGCACGTCGTCGCCGGTCACACGCTCGACCGTTCGCACCTACCGCTCTTACTGACCCTCGCGCTGGGCGTCTTCGCCGGGGCACTCGACCTCGGTGTGCTCTCGCCAGCGCTGCCGGCAATTGCCCGGCAATTCGCGGTCGCGCCACGCGACGTGGCGTGGGTTTTCACGCTCTACCTCTTTGCGAACGTCGTGAGCATCCCGGTGATGAGCAAGCTCTCCGATACGTACGGGCGGCGTTCCATCTACATCGCGTGCGTGAGCATCTTTGCCGTGGGCAGCGTCCTTGCGATCTTCGCACCGAGCTTCGGGGTCTTGCTGCTCGCACGTGCGATTCAAGCCGCCGGCGCGGGCGGAATCTTCCCGGTTGCGGCGGCGGCGATCGCGGATCGCGTACCGCAAGAGCGGCGTGGATCGGCGCTCGGCTTGCTCGGCGCGGTCTGGGGCCTGGCGGGCATCATCGGCCCCAACTTCGGTGGGGTCGTCACCCACTTTCTCTCGTGGCGCTGGATCTTCGCCGCCAACGTTCCGCTCGCCATCGTCGTGATCGTGCTCGCGCGCAAACATCTTCCGACGGTTGCGGCGCGTGCCAGAGGGCCGCTCGACGTCGCGGGCCTGGTGACGCTTGCAATTGGGCTGCTCGGCATCATGGTCGGGCTGACGCAGATCGACACGCATGCCGCGACGATCGCCGGCTCCTGGAGCATCGGCGGAATCGTCGTCGCCGTGATCGCCTTCATCGCGCTTGCGCGCATTGAACGTGGCGCAGCCGCACCGGTCATCGCACCCTCGCTCTTTGCAACCCGGCAACTCGTCGTGACATATTCGCTCGAGGTGCTCATCGGGTTGCTTGAAGGTGCGCTGTTCTTCATTCCCGCGGCTTTGGTGGCCGCCGACGGTCTTTCGTATGCGGCGGCGGGCTCGATCGCCGCTATCGGCGCGATCGTCTTCGTCGCAGTGATTCCCGTTGCGGGGAAGGGGCTGGACGCCGTGGGAAGCCGCGCCGTTCTCACGTTCGGAGCGATCTGCACCGCGCTTGGGCTGGCACTCTTCGCCGTCATGCTCACGACGTTGCCGCTGGCGATCTGCGGGATCGCGGTTGCCGGCGTCGGCTTCGGTGCGCTCCTCGGTGCACCGACACGCTACATCATCGGCAACGAAGCGCCGGGCACTCTACGCGCAACGGCGATCGGTCTGCTCTCGGTCTTTCTGATCATCGGCCAGATCGTCGGCGGCTCACTCGCCGGCGGCATCCTCGGCGGCGCGCTCGACGACGCCTCCGGCTACCGCACGACCTACCTCGCTTTCGCGTGCGTCGCGGTGATCGCCGCACTCGGGACGTCGTTGCTCAAATCGCGACGCGCCGAACGCGTGCAGACTGCGCCGTCCACCTAACGATTCGCGTTCAGCGCTCGGCGGCGAAGATGTGGCGGCCGATGCGATAGAGCAACCAGCAACACGCAGTCAGGATGAGGGCGGTCGCGATGAGGTCCACCAAACCGGAGAAGCCGCCGCTGCTGTCACCGCAGATTGCGGCGGCTTGCGCCGACAGCCAGAGGTTGAAGCGCGCGATTGGATTCGAGCTCTCGTGCTCGACGTTGCGCACCGCCGCGACAACCTCGTCGGGCGTCCACGACGAGTCGTCGATGAACTGGGTGATGACGCCGTAGCGGTCGATGATCACCGTCCGCTGCGAATGGATGATGCCGTACCGGGGATCGGCGATCGCCGAGACGTCGAAGCGTGCCGCGAAATCGAGAATTCGATCGAGATTACCGGTCAAAAACGTCCAGTGCGTCAGATCGGCGCCGAAGGTGTGCGCGTAGCGCGTCAGCACTCCCGGCGTGTCGAAGTTCGGATCGAGCGATACCTCGACCAGCTGCGTGGTCGTGCCGGCGAGCAGCGTCTGTATCCGGTGAAATTTTGCCGAGATCAGCGGGCACTCGTCGGTGCAACGCGTGTAGATGAACGCGAGCACGACCGGCTCGCCACGCAACGATGCGAAGGTGAACGGGCGACCGTGCTCGTCGATGAACGGCGTCTGCGGTACCTGATTGCCGACGACGAGGGGAGTGACGTCGCGGAGCGCCGACTTCGGCTGCTGGCTGGACGCCGGAATATTCGTGAGCGACTCGGCACCAAGCATGCGGATGGCGCTCAGCGTCGGCGGCTTGGTCGTCCGGTCGAGTTGGGCTTCGATCATATCACCGGCGTGCAGGCGTCGCGCCATGGCGGGCGGCGCGATCGCGAACGTCGCGGTGAGCTCCTGCGGACCGACCCCCTCGTGGACGATGGCGCGCCCGTTCCCCCGTTGCACCGCCAACACCAGACCTTGCATCTCTTCGGCTGCCGCGACGCGGGCAGCACAAAAGGCGAAGACGACGGCGAGGAGGGCGAGTTGGCGCGCCGAACGCAGGCACATGGAGAAGCTGCTGCTGCCACGCCGCGCGTGGACCACCGCTGAGCGCCGCGTCGTCTGGCGCGGATTCTTCGGGCGCCTCTTCATTGCCATCGAACCGATCATTCTGAGCCTCGTCTTCATCGGACTCGCCGTCGGTATGGTGCTCGTGCGGCCGCACCAAGAGGCGCTTGTCCTCTCACCGATCTTCGCTTGCGCCGTCCTCGCCTTCGCCGTCTATGCCGTTCTGCTGATGGTCGAACCGGTACGCGCGCTCCTTCACACATTCTCGCCGATCTACGTCGTCGACGGTTACGTCCGATATCGCAAGTCGCATCCGCACGACCGTCGCGCGCTCGCTTACGTTGCCGTGCTCGACGAGACGCGCCGCGTCCTGGGTGAATGGCCGCTCGATACCGATCGTATTCCCGATCATATCCGCCCGGCGCTCATCGAATTCAGCAGCTACGGCGGCGTCCACCGCCTCGACGGCAAGTCCACCGGCGTCCTTCCGGCCGAACTCCCACCGCTCGGCATTGGGGCGACCTCACCGCCGCGCACGTAGCAGCGGGGCCGGCTCAGCTCAGGGGAACCTTGAGCGAATCACTTGCCGGCCAGACATGATTGGCCGCCGAGGCGACGATAACGAGCCCTAAAATCAGAATCACCAAGCCGACGCACGAGAACAGCGCAACGCGGACGCCGCCGGGGACTCCCGCAGAAACCGGGATCGTCACCGGATCGTTCGGATTTGGAATGGGCGCGTGAGCGATATCGCGGTACATGGCTAGCTGCCTCCCAAAACGTGGATCGTTGCGAGCAAGACGAGCACGCAACCGAAGGCCATGAGGCCCAGGAGCAATTTGGTCACCACGGCGTCCAAACCGTGAGCGCTCCAGTCGTTCTTGAGTTGCACGATCGCCGTGCTTCCCACGAGTAGAGCACCCAGAAACGCGATCCCTCGCTCGAACAGCGCTGCCGTCATAGTTTGCCCATCACATCAAGTAGAAGAGATAGAAAAGCGCAACCCAGATCACGTCGACGAAGTGCCAGTACAACGTCCCGGCCGTGAGGCCAAAGTACTTCGAACCGGTGTAGACGCCACGATTCGCTTGGATCGCCAAGACCGAGAGATAGACCAACCCGATGAAGACGTGGAAGCCGTGCATCCCGGTCAACGTGAAGAAGGTCGCACCCATCGTGCTTCCCGCCCAGCTTACCGCGACGCTGTGATACTCATATGCCTGCCCGCCCAAAAAGCACGCGCCGAGCAGGATCGTCAGCCCGAGCCACATGTTGAACTTGTCGCGATTGAGGTGCTTCCAGTTCTCCAGCGCGAAGTGCATCGTTACGCCTGAACCGAAGAGCACGACCGAGTTCACGGTGGCGAGGGCGACGTCGAAGCGTGGAAGTTGGTGGCCCCCTTGCGTGATCGGCGGCCAGTCCGGGACCGAGTTGCGCAAGTACAGATAAGCGAAGATGAAGATCGAGAAGAGCACGACGTCGCTCATTAGGAAGAAGACGAAGCCCAGCAGCCGGATGTCACGCGTCTCGCCGTACACCGGATCGACGTCTTTGTAGCGCGCGACAACCGCGTCGTGACCGGCGAGGTTTGCAACGGCCATCGGCTACACCCCGGCCCCGGCGGGGACCGCCGGCGGCGTGTGAATCGAGGCCGGCAGCGGCGTCGGATAGGGGTCGGTCTCGTGATCGAGGTTGCGGTACGGAAGCGGCTCACCGAAATCGTACGGAAGGCCGAGCACGATCGGGATGTTCTTGAAGTTGTAGTACGGCGGCGGCGAGCTGATCATCCACTCCAGGGTTCGCGCGCCCCACGGGTTGTTGCCGGCGCGCACGCCGTGGCGCAGGCTCCAGAACATATTGAAGAGCACGACCGGGAGCGCCAGCGCCATGATGAACGACGAGCAGGTCGCAAAGTCGTTCCAGAACTGCGCCATCGGATACGACTGGGCAAACGCGACGTAGGTCGCGTAGCGCCGCGGCATCCCTTCGAGACCGAGCCAGTGCATCGGCAAGAAGGTCCCGTTGAAGCCGATGAAGGTCATCCAGAAGTGGAGCTTCCCGAGCTTCTCGCTCATGAGCCGCCCCGTCACCTTGGGATACCAGTAGTACAGCCCGGCAAAGATGCCCATCACGCTGCCGCCGAAGAGGACGTAGTGGAAGTGCGCAACCACGAAGTACGTCCCGTGCGCCTGGAGATCGGCCGGCACCGAAGCCAAGAAGATGCCGGTGATCCCGCCGAAGGTAAACGTAATGAGGAAGGCCGTCGCAAAAAGCATCGCGGTCGAGAAGTGGATGCGGCCGCCCCACAACGTTGCGACCCACGAGAATATCTTGATCCCCGTCGGCACCGCGATCACCATCGTGATGAGCATGAAGGGCAGTTGCAGCCAGGGCGCCATACCGCTGGTGAACATGTGGTGCGCCCAGACGGTGAAGCCGAGCAACGCGATCGCCATCGACGAGAAGGCGATCATCTTGTACCCGAAGATCGGCTTACGCGAGAAGACCGGCAGCACTTCGGAGATGATCCCGAAGGCCGGCAAGATCATGATGTAGACCGCCGGATGCGAGTAGAACCAGAACATGTGCTGCCAGAGCACCGGACTACCGCCGCGCGCCGGATCGTAGAACGGGACGTTGAACTGGCGCTCGAGGAAGAGTGCCAAGAGCGCGCCCGAGAGGGCGACCGTCGCAACCATGTTCATGAGCGCGGTCGCGAACGTGGCCCAGGTGAAGAGCGGCATGCGCGTCCAGGTCATGCCGGGACAGCGCATCTTCACGATCGTCACCATGAAGTTCAAGCCGGTCATCGTCGAGCTGATGCCGATCAGGAAGATCGCGATACACCATAAGCTCGTGCCCGGCGGCCCTTGCACGGAGATCGGCGGGTACTCGGTCCAGCCCGCATCCGGCGCGCCGGCCAAGAACGAGCAGAAGAGCACCGCACCTGCCACCGGGAAGATCCAGAAGCTGATCATGTTCAGCCAGGGGAAGGCGACGTCGCGCGCCCCGATCTGCAGCGGCATCACCAGATTCCCGAAGGCACCGGTGACCAACGGAATGATGACCATCCAGACCATCGCCGAACCGTGCAAGGTGTAGACGCCGTTGTAGGTGTTATTGTCCATGATCGCGCCGGTGGGCACGAGGAGCTGGATGCGCACGAGTTCGGCGAGCAGCCCGGCGATGGCGAAGAAGAGAAATCCAACCGCGAAGTACTGGACCGCGATGACCTTGTGGTCGATCGAGAAGACGTACTTGCGAATGAATCCCTCGGGCGCCGGATGGATGTGGTCGTGCGCGCCGTGTTCTTCGTGTTCGTGATCGCCGATGGCGGTGGTTGACACTGTTTTCAGGCTCCTACTTGAGGCTCACAAGATACGCGACCAGGTTCGCGATGTCCCCGGCGGAGAGACCGTTGGCCGCCTGATTCGGCATCGTGCCGATGGGACCGGTAAAGCCGTTGTGCAAAATCGCGGCGATATGATCCGGCGTCGGCGACTGCCCGGTCACCAGTGTCGGATGCTGCGGATCGTCGGTGAGGTGCAGCAGCCCCGGGCCAACGAGCTTCTGGTCGAAGGGCGCGATCTGGTGGCAGACGGAGCACTTTTGGGCGAAGAGGGCCTTCCCAGCATTCGGGTCGCCCGCGGCGAGCGCTACGACGCCGCCGCCGCCGCTGCTGGCCTGTTGCTTCTTCATCCCGTCGAGCCAGTCGGTGAAGTCGTCGGCGGACTGAATGATCAGCTTGGCTTGCATGCGGCTGTGGTTGACGCCGCAGAACTCGGTGCAGACGATGTCGAACGTTCCCGCGTGCTGAGGCGTGAAATTGAGGTTCTGCACGAGGCCCGGGACGGCGTCGGCTTTGAGCCGGATCTCGGGGACCCAGAAGGAGTGGATGACGTCGGCTGAGGTGACCAGCACCCGGACCGAACGGCCGACGGGCAGATGCATCGGGGCGGTCGTCGAGAAGTACGAATCGCTCAGGCCCGGGTAGCGGAACTCGTAGTTGAACTGGTGCCCGATCACTTCCACCGTGAGCGCCGGGGCACCGGTGCCGAACTGGACGCTGTACCAGACGCGCACGCTCATCGCGCCCAAAATGATGATGAGGATCGAAGGGACGATCGTCCACCACAACTCGAGCTTCGGCTGGTCGTGGATTTGAACGCCGATCGTGGTGAGCGGCTCGTCGGGGCGGCGACGGAAAGCAATCGCGAAGTAGATGATGTAGCCCACCACGTACACGAAGATCGCGTTGCCGAAGACGGACATGAACTTGTAGAGGAAGTCGATGTCGTCGCCGCGATCCGCGACGTGCAGCGAGGCACCGGGCAATAGGTAGTCCATCGGGAGCGCGATGATCACGACGGTCAGGATGACGTTGATGATGGTCAATCCGAGCGTGACGAGCCAGAACGTGCGATCGACTCGCACCGGCTGATGTTGCGGCGTGACGGTCTGAGCCATTTCTCCCTTTATATGGGGGGTCGCCCCCCAAACCCCCGCCGCCGACTCCGGCGGCTCTCCATGGGGCGACTTCGTGTCGCGGCCGCCATGTTGCACCTCCTGTGCTTGGCGGCAGGCAAGCATCCTGCTTGCACCTGCGGGTCATTGACCCGCTCGCGCGACGGTTGGCTGTCGGCGGCTTCGCCGCCATCCGTGGACGGCTTGCCAGGGTGTGGCTTTGACGCTAACGGATCAGCTGTCGTTCAATGGAAAGACGGGGGCGGGGCGTTGGCTTTTATCCTAGCTTTCGCGTTTGGCGGGGGCCTATGACGTATGTGGCTTGCTTGGCGTTCGCGGGTCGGCGTGAGCGGCGAAGCGGGTGACGAGGACGTCGATGTTGGTGATGGCGGTGCCGACGACGACGGCGGCGGCTCCCGCGCGCAGCGCAGCGCGCACTTGGCTCGGATAGGTGATGCCGCCTTCGCAGATGACGAACGGATGGCGCTCGGCGAGCGATGCGACCAAAGCGAGGTCGGGGAGTGTGCGGCCTTGCGTGGCCGGCGTGTAGCCGGCGAGCGTGGTTGCGAGGAGGTCGGCACCGGCTTGCGTTGCGCGGATGCCGTCAGCGCGGACCGCGCAATCGGCGAGGGCGAGGCACCCGCGGGCGTGGATCGCCGCGACGAGCGACTCGGGATCGGCGCCGGAAAATCGCGGACGCTCGGTCGCATCGAAAGCAACGACATCGGCACCGGCGGCAGCGGCAGCGACGGCCTCCTCGTGCGTGCTCGTGATGTACGGCGCAAAGCCCTCGTAGCGGCGCTTGATGAGGCCGACGATCGGAAGGGCGATGGCGGCGCGGACGGCGCGGATGCGCTGCGCCCCTTCGATGCGGACGGCGACGGCGCCGTTTGCCTCCCCGACACGGGCAAGGAGAGCGATCGTCTCGGGCCCGTTGAGGATGGAATCCTCGTTTGCTTGAACCGAGACGATCAGGCCACCGCGCAGCCGCTCGAGCAGAGGCGTCACGCGAGGACCATCTCGCGGGCGAGGCGCAGTGCACCGAGGGCCGCCTCGGCTCGGGGTTCCACGACCACGGCACCGGCAATCCGCTCGGCAACGGCTTCGCGCCACGTCGCGCGCAGCGGCTCGTCGGCGAAGAGACCCCCGGTGTACGAGATGCGACGTTGCGGCACGCGGGACAAGCGCGCGTGCGCACGGGCGGCGAGCTCGGCGAGCGCGCGTGCGGCTTCGCTGCGGATCAGATGCGCCTCGACGTCGCCGGCGCGCGCGTGCTGCAAGAGCACCGGCGCAAACGAAGCGAGCGCGCTGCGCGAGAGTTCGCCATGGGCGAACGCCTGCTGTACAGCACGCAGCGATGGGAGCGCCGTGTGCGCAAGGAGCGCGCGGGCCAGCGTGGAGTCTTCACCGCGGTCCACGCGGTGCATCGCCTGCGTCGCGGCACGGCGTGCGATCCAAAATGCGCTCCCCTCGTCGCCGAAGAGAAATCCCCAGCCACCCACCCGCACGCGCGTGCCACCCTCGTCGCGGCCGAGCGCGACACTTCCGGTTCCGCCGATCACGACGATGCCCGCACCGCCATCGAGTGCTGCGGTAAGGGCGATCTCCGAATCGTGGAGTACCCGCAGACGCCGCGCGCGCGTCTGCAACGTCGGTTGCGGCTCGCCTTCCTCGTAGCCCGTGAGCCCACAGACGACGGCCTCGAAGACGG
>Ga0335075_10009683_pt1 | contig 14661 bp, 11 predicted proteins | sample Lox_Sample_24_FD_206723 | JGI IMG/M metagenome (GOLD analysis project Ga0335075, IMG submission 206723) | Soil microbial communities from Loxahatchee National Wildlife Refuge, Florida, United States - Lox_Sample_2.4 | ecosystem: Environmental > Terrestrial > Soil > Wetlands | place: USA...
CGGCGATACCGCTCACCTCGTGCACCGCGCCGGACAGGCCGGCCGCGGCGGTCACTAGCCACGGCTGAGGCCCCGTCCACTCGCCATCCCGCGATATCCGCCCGAACGTCTCGGCCAGCGACTGGTCTCCCCGCGGGTCCAGCAGCTGGCCCACGGCGAACTCGTCCACGACTATTTCGGCCGCGAGCGGCCAGCTGCCAGATTCGGCCGCGTACCGCGCTGCCTCGCTGAGCTGCCCGCGGCACTGATGCCACCGGGCCGCGTGCCGGTACAACTCCGGAAGCCGCTCGCCGTGCTCGATCCGGAGCTTGAGGCGCAGCACCGCGGCCAGCAGCGAATGGTAGCGGTACCAGCCTTGGCCCAGCGGCCGGACGAACGCGTTCGCCCTGGCGAGCTCCGGCAGGACGTAAGCCGCTGTCGGGTCGCCGGTGAGCTCGTTAGCGAGATCCGCGTTGACGCAATCGAGAATGCTGGTGCTGATGAGCATGTCACGCACCGGCGGAGGATGGGCATTGACGACCTCGTCGACGAGGTACCCGGTAACGGCACTGTCCTCGGCCTCCAGCTCCTTCACGAACTTCTCGGGATCGGGATGGCCCTGCAGCGAGAGCGCGGCCAGGCGTATCCCGGCCACCCATCCCTCGGTCCGCTCAGTCAGGCCGTCGATGGCCGCCTCGGACAGGGAGACGCCATGGTGCGCCAGGATGACGCCGACTTCTTGCACGCTGAAGGCCAGGTCGTCGGCCCTTACCTCGGCGAGTTCCCCGGTAAGCCGGTACCGGTGCAACGGAAGCAGCGGGTCTACCCGCGAGGAGACCACCAGATGCAGCCCGGGCCTGGCGTTCCGCTGCACGTAATCCAGGCCGGCCAGGATGGCCGGGTCAGTCACGAGATGAAAGTCGTCGAGGACCAGCACCACAGGCGGGTCCTGCGCGGCCAGGGCCGCGGCCAGCCGCACCAGGAACGCACGCTCCACGGCCTCGCGGGTGGGTCCTGGCAGGACGCGCGGCGCGGTGATGCCGGCCCGCCGCAAGGCGGCCACGACGTAAGACCAGAACACTCTCGGCTTGTTGTCGTAGTCGTCAAGGGTGACCCAGGCCAAGCTGCACGGAGATGTCCCGCCGCAGGCCCACGAGGCGATGGCCATCGTCTTTCCCGCCCCCGGTGGCCCGGTCACCACGGTCAGCGAACCTCGCGCGCCTTCGGCTATGAGCTTTTCGACGCGCAGACGCGCGACGGCCCAGCCCGGCACCTCCGGCACGGTCACCTTCGACAGCAAGACCGGATCGCCCGCCTCGGTCCGCCCCCGAATGGGTACTGCCCCTCGCACATCGGAACTGGACATCCTCGTTTCCCTCTCCGGGGACGTGATCCGACCGGCGGCATGGCCAGCATGCGGTCTAAAGCCCGCGAGGGTGACGGTGACCTGGCGAGCCTTGCATTTCTATCTCATCCCTATCGCCCGGCACCAGGGAAGTCATCACCCCCTGGGGATCTCACCAGGGTGACGCAATTTCACCCGCCATGAGTGGCGCGCGGCGTCCGCTGACGCGGGACTGTGGCCACTTAACCGCCGCGATACGACATGCTAGGGGCCCGCGGTGCCATCGTCTTATTACGAGATCAGGGTGTCAGGGACTATCCCACCCCAGGCGCTGCTCGACTTCGACCGGCTCACCGCCTCGGTGGAACCGGTAGAGACCGTCTTGCACGGCCCGATCCAAGATCAGGCGGCCCTGCACGGGCTGCTCGCACGGCTCGAGGCGTTCGGCGTCCAGGTCCTGGAGATCCGCCGCCTGCACGGGCAAGGGCCGTCTGCCGAGGCTGACCGTCGCTGACCCGGGGCACGGCGCAGTTGCGTGCGCCGCCGATCGGCGCCGGTCACCCGTGAAGGGCGATGTGCCGCGGCGCCGCACCCGCCGATGCTCGGCGGCAAAGGAGGCAGCCGACGGCCTCCGGCGTAGACGGCGTGTACGCCGGCTGGGGCACCCAGGCCCAGCGGGGGCTGGCCCGGGTAACCCCCGGGGAATTCGCCAGTTGCCAGTTCGCCGCCGGGTCCGCGCTGAGCGATATCGCGCAGATCGTCGCAGGCAACGCCGGCACCAGCGTGGTCACGTCCGTGGCCTGATCCCGGCCTGTGATCGCTAGAACGGCGTCGGGATGTACCGCAACGCCACCTCCGGTTCCCGGTAGCCACCGGGCCGCTGCCGTTCGGGCAGCGTGACGTCCTGGTGCGGAAGCGGCTTATGCGGGATCTGGCTCAGCAGGTGGCTGATGATGTTGAGCCGGGCGCGCTTCTTGTCGTCGGCGTCGGCGACGTACCAGGGCGCCCACGCGGTATCGGTGGCGGCGAACATCGCGTCCCTGGCCCTGGAGTAGTCGTACCAGGAGCTGTAGGACTTCAGGTCCATGGCCGACAGCTTCCAGGTCTTCCGCGGGTCGTTGATCCTGCTCTCCAGCCGCCGGGTCTGCTCGTCCTGGCTGACCTCCAGCCAGTACTTCACCAGCAGGATCCCCGCCTCGGTCATGGCCTTCTCCCAGGGCGGCACGAGCTGCAGAAAATGCCCGGTTTCCGCTGGCGTGCAAAAGCCCATCACCCGCTCGACCCCGGCCCGGTTGTACCAGCTGCGGTCGAAGATCACGACCTCACCGGCCGCCGGGAAGTGCTGGATGTACCGCTGCATGTACATCTGCGACTTCTCCCGCTCGGTCGGGGTGGGCAGCGCCACCACGCGGAACACGCGGGGGCTGACTCGCTCGGTGATCCGCTTGATCGTGCCGCCTTTGCCGGCGGTGTCGCGGCCCTCGAACACGACACAGACCTTGGCCCCGGTCTCCTTCACCGCTTCCTGCGTGGCGACGAGCTCACCGTGCAGCACCCTCAGCTGGCGCTCGTACTCCTTGCGTTTCATCTGCTGCTCCCGCGGCCCGATGGCCCTGGCGCCAGGGTGGAATGCCGCCGGCTGCGCCACATCACCCTCGTTCGGGTGATAACCACGCCGGGATAGCCGGAAACCGTAGCTACTGGAGGCAGCGCAGCAGCCCGTGCGGGCCCGACTGAGGAGCGGCGATGACCGACACAACGGCACCGAAGGCGGCCGCCTCGAATCGGGCGTTGATCCTGCCGCTGGCCCTCGCCCAGTTCATCGCCAGCTACGCCGCGACGAACATGAACGTGGCGATCAGCGCGATCGCCAAGGACCTGGGCACCACCGTGGGCGGGGTGCAGACGGCGATCACGCTGTTCACGCTGACCATGGCGGCGCTGATGATCCCTGGCAGCAAGCTGACCGACATCTGGGGGCGCAAGCGGTGCTTCTTGCTCGGCCTGATCGTGTACGGGGTCGGGGGGCTGCTGGCGCTGCTGGCGTTCGGGCTGACGCAGCTCATCATCGGGTACTCGCTGCTCGAGGGCGTGGGCTCGGCGCTGATGATCCCGCCGATCTACATCCTGGTCACGGTGGCCTTCCCTGACGTGAAGTCGCGGGCCAAGTACTTCGGCGTGATCAGCGGCGCCGCGGGCCTGGGCGCGGCCGCGGGGCCGCTGATCGGCGGCGTCGTGACCAGCGCGGTGAGCTGGCGGGCCTCGTTCGGGCTGCAGGTCCTGGTGGTGGCCTGGATCATCCTGCTCGCCCGCAACATCACCGAGCCGGCCACCGAAGCGGCGGCGCACCGCTTCGACATCACCGGGACGGTGCTGTCCGCCCTCGGCCTGTTCTTCGTGGTGCTCGGGCTGCTGCAGTCCAGGACGTACGGCTTCCTGGTGTCGCGCCAGGACTTCACGATCGGGAATACCGTGATCATCCCGAAGGGGTCGATCTCCCCGGTGTGGATCTACGTCGTCATCGGAGCCCTATTCCTGCTGTGGTTCTTCCTGTCCACCCGGTCCAAGGAGAAACGGGGCAAGGACGTGCTGCTGCCGCTGCGGCTGTTCCGCAACAAGGTCTCCAACCTGGGACTAGGCACACAGGTCAGCCAGTGGCTCATCCTGCAGGGCTCGTTCTTCGCCATCTCGGTTTACCTGCAGGAAGTCGACCATTACAACGCGATCAAGACCGGGCTTATCCTCACGCCGGGAACAATCGGGATCCTGGCCGCCTCGGCCGGCGCCGACCGGTTCGCCCGCCGCCACCCGCAGCGGTGGCTGATCATCGCCGGCTTCCTGGTCACCGCGGTCGGGATGGTCTTGCTGCTGACCCTCGTCAGGGCGCACGCGGGCGTCTGGCGGTGGATACCAGGGCTGCTGCTGTTCGGCGCCGGGGTGGGGGTCATGCTGACCTCGTCGGTCAACGTGGTCCAGTCCAGCTTCCCCGAGGCCGACCAGGGCGAGATCTCCGGCCTGTCGCGGAGCGTCTCCAACCTGGGGTCATCGCTGGGGACCGCCGTGGTCGGCTCGGTCCTGGTAGCGGTGAAGCTCCCCGCGGGAAAGCCGTTCGCCGTCGCCCTGACGGTAATGCTGGTGACCGCCGTCATCGGGCTGGTACTGGGTGTCCTCATCCCCCGCACGCCGGCCACCACCGCGGCGGCCGAATCCCGCAGTATCGAACCTGCTGCCCGTGAACCTTAACCGGGGCCCTGACTGGAGCGGCGCGCTACCGGTCCCGGGCTACTCCCGCGTCGCGGGGAGCTTGCACCGGGACCACGCCGAACAGGCCCAGCTGGTGCAGCCGCCAGATCCGGCGCACGGTCCAGGGGTGCGACCGCGGCAGCTGGGAGATGCCCACCCAGAAACCGCCGAGCTGGCGCCCCTGCTTGACCAGCTCGTTCACCTGCACGTTATCCGCCGCGTACCGGCCGGCGGTCAGCAAGACCAGACCCATCTCGCCGTTCGACTCGAGCGCCGCGCCGTTCCTGTCGCAGGAATACTCACGCAACCGGGACAGGGTCGGTCCCAGGACCGGGATCAGCTGCGAGTAGCACAGCACCAGGCTGTACCACAGCGACACGTGGTGGAGCCGGATGTGCCCGAGCTCGTGGCCGAGGATGAACCGCGTTCCCTCCCTGTTGTCATCACGGAGGTTCGCGAACAGCTCGTTGGTCAGCACCACGTAGTTGTTCGTCCAGCCGCTCTGCGCCGCGAACGCGTTGAGTGTGCCGTTGCCGTTGGTGAGATACAGGTCAGGAGCGGGGTGCACGCCCAGGGTCCCGGCGAACTCGTCCGTCGAGGCGTACAAGTCAGGGAACTGGGTCCTGGACAGCCGCAGGGCCGTCCCGCGGGTCGATGCCCGCTGGACCTGGCGAGCGATCAGGAGCGCCGGGGCCACCGCGATTATCGCCGCCGCGACTGCCCGCCACGTCGTCTCCCAGTTCGTGCCGCGCAGCGCCGGGGGAATCAGGGCCAGCGACGTCAGGAAGTCGATGAGCACGCCCAGGATCACGAAGTTCAGAACCACCATCAGAATGAATGTGGGGTTCTCTGCTGGATGCCGCAGCGGAAACTTCCGCGCGATCCGATCAGCCATGGCGCTTCCCTTCATCGTCAGCCGATCATTCAGTTGCCGAGCGTGCCTCCGGCACGCAGGGGCTTCCTCACCCTGCATTGGGTGACTTTCGGCGGGCACCGGAGGAACCACGGGCCCGTTCAGAATGAAAAATCTCTCACCGGCACGGCGGCACGGGCGGCGAGGACGTCAGCCGGCTTCGCCGCGCCAGGTGAACCGGAGTGCCGGGCAGCAGGGCGCCGCCAGCCAGGAAGAACGGTGGTCGGGCGACCGCCATGTCAGCTGCGCGAGCGTGGAGAAGCCGGATGCGATGACCGCGATGGCCAGCACGTTGCCGGCCCGTCGCCCACCTGCTACCAGCGCCGCCCAGCGCGCCGCGCCGGTTGGCGCCGCCGGGCCGCCCGCCCCGGCCGTCTTCCGGGTCCGCGGCGCGCTGGGCTTGTCAGGATGACTCAGTCAATGGCCGTGTTGTCGCGGCTTCCGTAGGCGCACAGGCCCCACAGGGCCACCACATCCACAGCGATGATCAGCAGGGACCAGAACGGGTAGGCCGGGATGAAATACATCTGACCGAGGGCGTTAAGGGCGATCACGGCCACCCCGAACCAGCGGGCGAACTGGTTGCCGGCCAGCACTCCTATCCCGGCGAGGATCTGCAGCACGCCGAGGATGAGCGCGACCCAGCCCCAGGTGTGCAGGTCGCCGAACACGTAGCGCGCGTTGCCGATGAAGACCGTCGACTTGGCGAGCGCCGCCGTGCCGTCGATCACGTTGAAGAAGCCGACCACCCAGAGCAGCACGGCTGCGAAGACGACCATCCCGTAGCCTTCACCACGGATGGCGCTCCTGGCTTGTCTCACTGTCGCCGACGTCACGATGGCCTCCCAGGTCAAAATCGCCGGTACGTAGGCTTCAGCCTGTCGGGCCGGGGCGGAATGTCGTCACCCGCGCGCGGGTGATTCAACCCCTGCGGGCGCTATGCGGGTTCCTGGCCGCCGGTAATTCCCCAGCCGGCGGGGCTTCCAGGGTCACGTTGATGACGTCGAGCCCCAGGCTGTTGATCCGCTCGATCAGCCCGGACAGTGCGCCCTGGTCGGGCAGCTCGGTCCTGAGGGTGGTCGTGCCGGGACCGATGGTGATCTCGCAGTCGTCGAACTCCGCGCACAGCGTGCTACTCGCCCGCCCAAGGAACGTGATCTCGTATTTCTGTGCCCGCACGTGGCTGCACCCCCCGGGCCTGCTAGCTCTGCTTCTTTCGCATTTCGTATCTCCAGCATGCGGCGCACCAGACGTCCTCATGATCGCCCTTCCGAGGGTGACCAGAGACTCGGCCCGCGGGTTCCCCCGCCAGGGGTGATGACCGCTCATGCGAGGCGGTGGTCGAATGCCCTAGGGGGCCGCGATCAACGAGGACCGGGGAGCCATGAGCACGCTCGCGGTCAGGAATCACGGAGCTATGGCATACAGCGCGATACCTGGACATGGCTCCGCGCGGGGCACGCGGTTCGCGATGCCGAAGTTCCGGCCCCCGGCACTGCCCGCCACGATGGTCACGAGGCCAGCGCTGCGTGACCGGCTAACGGAGGGTGCCAGTCAGCGGCTGACGGTCGTGGTGGGTTCGGCCGGGGCCGGCAAGAGCGTGCTCCTGGCGGACTGGGCGGCGGCGCGGCCGCCCGGCACGACTTCCTGGTTGTCCTGTGACCGGGCCGACCGTGATCCGGTCCGGTTCTGGGCCGGCTTCGTCGAGGCGCCGCGGGCCATCGAGCCGGGATTCGGCGCCGATGCCGCCGACCTGCTGGCCATGGACCGGCGGATGTCGGCAGATGTCACCGCGTCGATCGCCAACGATGCCGCGAAATTGCCCGCCGGGTCGGCGATCATCGTGGATGACTTCCACTACGCGACGGCCGGCGCGGCTACGGACATGACCGATCTCATCGAGCGCTGGCCTGCCAAGACCGTCCAGCTGGTACTGGCCGCCCGTTTCGACCCTCCGCTACGGCAGCACCGGCTGCGGATCTCGGGCGAGCTGAACGAGATCAGGGACCGCGACCTGTACTTCTCCCTCACCGAGAGCCGTGACCTGCTGGCTGGCTTCGGCGTCCAGCTGACCGATGCCGGCCTGACGCTGCTCCATCAGCGAAGCGAAGGCTGGCCCGCGGTGCTGCAGATGGCGGCGCTGTCACTGCGCGGAAACACGGATCCGGCGCGGCTGGCCCGGGTGCTCGAGGTCCGCAGCCATGCGGTCGCGGAGTACTTCATCTCGGAGGTTCTCGAGCAGCAGCCGCCCGAAATCGTCCAGTTCATGCTCGAGACCTCCATCCTGACGGGGATGCTGACCGCGGACTCGTGTGCCGCGGTCACCGGCCGGCCGGACGCCGCGGCGCTGCTGCACGCTATCGAAGCCGGTCACCTGTTCCTGGTGGCACTCGACGAGGAGCGGACCAGTTTCCGGTATCACGGCCTGGTGCGCCAGCTGCTGCGCGCCGAGCTGCGCGCCAGGGACCGCGGCCACGAGCAGTCCCTTCATGTGCGGGCAGCGGAATGGTTCGAGGCGATCGGGGATGGCCGGCGGGCGTCCTACCATTTTCTGGCCGCGCAGCAGCCTGACCGGGCGCTGGCGCTCCTGCAGGACCATGTCGTGCCCGACTTCCTGCGTATCCCGGTGGCGCCGGAGCCGATAGTCCTCAGCGGCCTCGACTCGTCGTTGCTTGTAGAGACACCGGATCGGCTGCTTGGGCTGGCCACGCACCTGCTGCTGTCGGGTGATACGGCGCGCGCGGGCGAATACCTTGACCTGCTCGAGCACGCCGGGAAAATTCCGCCCGATTCGAAGCTGGCAGCCCGGTTGACCACAGTTCAGTCCTACCGGTACGGGGTGGTCGGCCTGCTGGAAAGGGCGGTGCGGACCGCCCAGGCCGCACGCGCTACCCAGGAACGGAACCAGCTCACCGACGGCTGGAACATCGCCGTCCCCGTGATCCTCATCCGCGTCTATTTGTGCCTCGGCGATTTCGCGGCGGCCGAGCGCGAAGCAGCCGCGGCCCTGGCCTCAGGCAATGTGACGGAATCGGTCGAATTCGTGGTGGTGCCTGGTGCGCGCGCGCTGATGTCACTCGAGACCGGCCACCTGACCGAGGCGGCCGCTGCCGCCGCGGCGGCCCAGGCCGGCGCGCAGCGGATCGGTTTCAGCCAGCACTACTTCGCCGTGGACTATCTGCGGGCCCTGTCCGGCCTCGCGCTGGAACACCGCGACCTCGACACCGCGGAACATCTCGCCGAACGAGTGCTCTCGATAACGGAGCAGCGCCGGCCACTGTTCGAATTCCTGGCGCTGCTGGACCGAGCGCGGATCTGGGCGGCCCGCGGCAAGGTCCGCGAGGCGCTGGGGACCATCGCGGCGGCTCGCCAGGTCCTGAGCGCGGAGGCCAGCCCGGTCCTGCGGGCCCGGGCCGATGAGCAGGAGGCGCTGCTGCGCCTGTCACTCGGCGATCTGCGCTCCGCCACGGAGCTGGCCGCGAACCTTCCGCCCGCCCGCCGCCGCCTGCTCCGGGCCAAGATCGCGCTGGCGGCCGGCGATCACTACGCCGCGCGGCGGCACCTGCAAGCAGTGGCGGCCGACGACCTCACGACACGCCAGGCGCTGGCGCGCGAGCTGCTGCTGGCCGCGGCCGCGATCGAGCGTGGCGATCACGCGGCGGCGAGCATGCTCGGGGGCGCGCTGCACGCGGCCCGCGGCCAGGGCTTCCTGAACACCATCGTCACCACCGCACCGCAGGTGACCGGCTACCTGGTCGAGCACACCGCCCAGCTGCGGTCGGACTCGTTCACCGAGCAGCTCGTTGCCGCCGCGCTCGAGGTGCGCGCCGCGGAGCCCGGCCCCGCCTCGGCCGGCCGGGTGCTCGCCGAACCCCTGACAGCTGCCGAACAGCGCATTCTCACTCTCCTGCCGACGAGCACCTACCTGCAGATCGCGGAGACCCTCTACATCTCCCGCAATACGGTAAAGACCCACCTGCGGTCGATTTACCAGAAGCTCGGGGTGACGTCGCGCTCTGAGGCCCTCGAGCGGGCGGTCGACCTGCGCTTGCTCTTATTTTTGCGCTGGCGAGGTCGGCCAGCATCTCTTCGGCAGCGTTCCCGCGGGACAGTCGACGCGGCCCGGCGCCGGCTGAGCCGGGGCGCGGGAGGGGAAGTCACCCTCCGTGGGGTGACGACGCCGGCGTAACGGCCCGGCGATGATCGGGAAGCGACCGGTCAGCCACGAGGAGGTGACTAGCAGGATCCATGAGTGCTGAGGTCCTGACTGAGCTCGTTACCCAGTCACAGGGGGCCCGGTCATCGAGCCACCGCGGCTGGCCGGACTCGGCCCGTGGGGGGCACGGCCGGGGGGCGGGCCGCGGTGCAGGGGATCCTGGCCGCGGCACGGTCCGGCCGTGGCCAGGGTCCCAGCCGGGCGGACGCGTGGATGCCGTCCCCGGCATTGCGCCAAAAAGCCCCGAACCGCTGAGGGTTCGGGGCTGATCGGAGCTCCCGCGATAGGACTCGAACCTATAACCTGCCGGTTAACAGCCGGACGCTCTGCCGATTGAGCTACGCGGGACCGTCGCGGATAAGCGTAGCGCACCGGACGGGGTGCCCGTACGCCCCGGAATGCATGACGGCGGGGGTGCCTGGGAAGATGGAAGCCACGATGCCATGCACCGGAAGGGGTGCCAGATGCGGTACAAGGCCACATTCCTGCTGGGCTTCGCGGCCGGCTTCATCGCCGGCGCGCGCGCCGGCCGGGAGCGGTACGACCAGATCGTGAAGTACACCAAGCAAGCCGTGGAGAGTCCCCCGGTCCAGAAGGCTACGAGCACCGTGGCCGCGAAGGCCACCGAACTGGGAAAGACCGCCGCGGCCAAGGCGCCTGACTTCGCCAAGTCGGCGGCCTCGACCGTCAGCGAGCAGGTGCCGAAGATGGCCGCCACGGCCAGGGACCGGCTGCCGTTCGGCGGCAAGAGCGACTCGGCGGACGAGGCGGACGGGCAGGCCGGCTCTCCCGCCGACAACGGCCAGGCATCCGTTAACGGCGCCCGCTACACAACCGACGGCTCCTGACGGTGACGGTACACGCCCGGCGCCGCGAAGGCGCCGGGCGTGTCTTGACGAGGGCGTAGGCGGTTTAAGGGTTAGTCGAGGTACTCGCGCAGCAGCAGGGCGCGGCTCGGGTGGCGAAGCTTGGCCAGCGTCTTCGACTCGATCTGCCTGATCCGCTCCCGGGTCACGCCGAATTCCCTGCCCACCTCCTCCAGCGTCCGCGGATGCCCGTCGGTCAGGCCGAACCGCAGCTGGATGATCCGCTGCTCCCGCTCCGACAGCTCGCACAGCACCCGCTCGAGCTGATCCTGCAGCATGATGAACGCCGCGGCCTCGATCGGCACCACGGCGTCCGCGTCCTCGATGAAGTCGCCCAGGTCGGACTCCTCCTCGCCGATCGGCGACTGCAGCGACACCGGCTCCTGGGCGATCCGCTGGATCTCGGCGACCCGCTCCGGCTCGACTCCCAGCTCGGCGGCGATCTCCTCCACCGTCGCCTCGCGGCCGAGCTCCTGGTGCAGCTGACGCTGCACCCGGGCCAGCTTGTTGATCGTCTCCACCATGTGCACCGGCACCCGGATGGTCCGCGCCTGGTCGGCGATCGCCCGCGTGATGGCCTGCCGGATCCACCAGGTCGCGTAGGTGGAGAACTTGTACCCGCGGGTGTAGTCGAACTTCTCCACCGCGCGGATCAGCCCCAGGTTGCCCTCCTGGATCAGGTCGAGGAAGACCAGGCCGCGGCCGATGTACCGCTTGGCGATCGACACCACCAGGCGCAGGTTCGCCTCGATGAGCCGCTGCTTGCCGCGCACCCCGTCGGCAGCCAGCCACTCCAGGTCGGCCCGCTCCTCGCCGAGCAGCGGGTGGCCGCCGTTCAGCTTCTCCTCGGCGTACAGGCCGGCCTCGATGGCCTTGGCCAGCTCCACCTCGTCTTCCGCGGTCAGGAGCGGCACCCGCCCGATCTCGCGGAGGTAGATGCGCACGAGGTCACTAGTGCCGGCCCGGCGCGCGCTTTCCGTGTCGAAGTCAGGCAGCCTGGTATCTGGCTCTTCCTCGGCCGGCGCCTCGGTCACCTCGATGCCCTCGTCCGCGAGCACGCGGATGACCGCGTCCAGCGCGTCAGGCGACAAATCGGCCCGGTCGATTGCGGAAGTGACGTCCCCCATCGTCACGAATCCCCGTGAGCGCCCCAGCGCCACGAGGTCTGTCAACTGCTGTGTCAGCGATGCTGCGCTCGTAACTATGGTCAGGCTCACGGCAACAGTCTGCGGCACGAACCACCGGTTCCGGGGGACCCAATTTTGGGCCTTTGACCAGATGTTTAACCTGATGGCAATCTGCGGTAGAACTGTTTGTTACGTGCTTTTAGCCGCCGGTCGCCCGTCCCAGTAGCCACTTCCGGCGCTGTTCGAGCGCGACCAGATCGCCGAACATCTTGTTGTACGCCGGCTGGTCGTCTTCCGGATTGGTCCGCTGCAGCTTCGCCTTGATCGCGGCGATCTCCCGGCCCGCCGCCAGCTCCCCGACCCGGGCGAGCACCACGTCGGCGTACTTCTCGTCCGGCTCACCGGCCACCTGCAGCGGCTCGACCGCGAGCTCGGTGACGAACGCGCGGGCCCGGTCGTCGGGGGCCGCCTCGAGCAGCGCGGCCACCCAGTCCCTGGCCCGGCCGGCACTGACCACGCCGCCGCGGCCGGCGATCAGCCCGGACACCGCGGCGTGCACCGGGACGCTCAGCGCGTCCGCGCCGAGCGCGTCGAACTCGGGGCCGCACAGCGCCGGCCACTGCACCGCCAGCTTGAGCGCCTCCCGCTCCACCCGCAGCACCGGGTCCGACCGGTCGTACGGTCTGCCCTGCTGCCCGTCCGCGCCCCGCTGGCCGTCCGCGCCGCGTGCCGTCCACGGATTGCCAGAACGGTCCCGGCCGTCTCGTCCGGCGCCCCGGCCGCCTGTGGCGTGCTGGCGGACCCTGGCCAGCACGAACCGCTCGTCCATCAGCCCGAGCCAGCGGTCCAGGTTCACCGCGTACCTGGCCCGGCGCCCGGGGTCCTTGATCCGCGCGACGATCGGCGCGGCCTCGTCGAGGGCGGCGAGCTGACCTTCGGTGGTGTCCAGGTCGTGCTTGGCGAGCGCGCTCTTGATGGCGAACTCGAACAGCGGGACGCGCCGGGCGATGAGGTCGCGCACCGCGCCCTCGCCGTGCTTGAGCCGCAGGTCGCAGGGGTCGAGGCCGTCCGGCTGCACGGCGACGAACGTCTGGGTGACGAACTTCTCCTCCAGGCTGAACGCCCGCAGCGCGGCCCGCTGCCCGGCCGCGTCACCGTCGAAGGTGAAGATCACCTCGCCGTCGCTGCCGTTGGTGTCCATGATCAGCCGGCGCAGCACCTTCACGTGGTCCTCGCCGAAGCTGGTGCCGCAGGTCGCCACCGCGGTCGGCACTCCGGACAGGTGGCAGGCCATCACGTCGGTGTACCCCTCGACGATCACCGCCTGCCGCCGGTGCGCGATCTCCCGCTTCGCCAGGTCCGCCCCGTACAGCACGTGACCCTTCTTGAACAGCGGGGTCTCCGGCGTGTTCAGGTACTTGGGGCCGTCGTCATCGGGGTCGAGCTTGCGGGCCCCGAACGCGATCGTCTCCCCCGTCAGGTCCCGCACCGGCCACATCAGCCTGCCGCGGAACATGTCGATCAGGCCGCGCCTGCCCTGCCTGGCCAAGCCCGCCCTGAGCAGCTCCTCGTCGGTGAACCCGCGGCCGCGCAGGTGCCTGGTGAGCTCGTCCCACGCCGCCGGGGAGTACCCGACACCGAACCGCTCGGCGTCGGACAGCTCGAAGCCCCGCTCAGCCAGGAACGCCCGGGCGGGGGACGCGGAGTCACCACCGATCCGTTCTGAATAAAAATCAACAGCGGCGCGGTGCGCATCGATCAGCCGGCGGCGCTGGCTCGTCTCCTGGCCGGGGACGTAGCCGCCCTGCTCGTAACGGAGCTCGACACCCGCGCGGGCCGCCAGCCGCTCGATCGCCTCGGCGAACGTCAGGTGCTCGATCTCCTGGACGAACTTGATGACGTCGCCGCCCGCGGTGCAGGAGAAACAGTAGTAGAGCTCTTTCCCTGGCGTCACATTGAAGGACGGCGTTTTCTCGTCGTGGAACGGGCACAGTCCCTTGAGCGAGCCGCCGCCCGCCGGGCGCAGCTGAAGGTACTCCCCCACCACGTCGGCGATGGGCGACCGCTCGCGGACCGCGGCAATGTCTTCCTGGCGAATCCGACCCGGCATAGGGGGAGTCTATGCCGTGGGACGGCGCGCGCTGGTGAGGACGCGGGTGGCGGGCGCGGCAGTTTAACGATGTGTTTACGATGTGCCTCGTGGGGGTTACCGCCGCGGGTGCGTCACGGGATCTTCTCGTGCTGTGGGATGTCGACGGCACGCTGCTTAACGCGGGCGGGGTAGGCGTTGACCTGTACTCCGTCGTGTTCTCGCAGCTGTTCGGGCGGTCGCTGGAGGTGACGGCGCCGATGGCGGGACGGACCGACCGCGCGATCATCCTGGAAACGCTGACGCTGGCGGGGATTCCTGAGCCGCGGCGCTACATTGACCCGTTCATCGCGGGGCTCGCCGGGCAGGCGCCGGCCGCGCGGTCGGCGGTCGCGGCGCGGGGCCGCGCGCTGCCCGGCGCCGCGGCCGCGCTGGCCGCGCTCGCGTCGGGGGCACACCAGACGGTGCTCACCGGCAACGTCCGCGCGGTGGCCGAGGCCAAGCTCGCCGCGCTGGGGCTGCGTGATCCGCTCGACCTGTGCATCGGCGCCTACGGCGACGACCACGAGGACCGGGCGGAGCTGGTGCACGTGGCGCGGCGGCGGGCCGCCGCGGTGCACGAGTGTTCCGGTTCCGGTTCCGGTTCCGGGGCAGCCGAGGCGAAGGTCACTGCCAGGTTCGCGGGCCCGGACACGGTCGTGGTGGGCGATACGCCGCTGGACATCGCGGCGGCGCTCGCCGCCGGCGCGCGGGCGGTGGGGGTGGCGACCGGGCCGTCCTCCCTCGCGGAGCTGCGGGCGGCCGGGGCGGACGTGGTGCTGCCTGACCTGTCCGACACGCGGCTGGTGGTGGAGGCGCTGCTGCGGCGGTTACGCGGTTACGC
>Ga0335075_10009685_pt1 | contig 14659 bp, 13 predicted proteins | sample Lox_Sample_24_FD_206723 | JGI IMG/M metagenome (GOLD analysis project Ga0335075, IMG submission 206723) | Soil microbial communities from Loxahatchee National Wildlife Refuge, Florida, United States - Lox_Sample_2.4 | ecosystem: Environmental > Terrestrial > Soil > Wetlands | place: USA...
TGCAGGGCTGCGAGTTGAGAGCCGGCGCGTCGACCGCGGACGTCCGATTGGAGGCGGTCTAAAGTCATTCTCTGATGTGGTGCGTGAGTACATAAATACTATTCAGGCCTTTCATTCGCGAGTCCGGGGTTTGGGGGGAATTTGGGTGTCACGCGGCGAGGCGGAAGGCCAGCATTTTGTTGGTGTCCTGTCGCTCGGTGATGAATTTCGCGAAGATGGAGCTTTTAGGGGTATTCAAGAGAAATTCGGGGAGGCTGTGGTGTAGCACGGTGGCGACGACGAGCTCGGAGGGCGGGATGCCGGGGCGAATGGTTCGCGGCTAGGAGCCGAAGGAGTTCCAGACAAGCTGGGGATAGGCAACGGCGAGGTACTGAAGCAGTTCCTGGCAGATGATGCCGGCCTGGATGAAGACCTGGTAAGCGTGAAGCTTGCGCTTGACGTCGTTGCGGTAATCGAGCGAGGTACGATGGAGATGCTGATTGCCGTTGTTGCAGCGCAGCGGCTTCATGTTGAACATCCAGAAATGGTAAGTGAACGGACCGGTCTGGCCCACTGCCTGCTTGAAGCTGTCCTCGATCTTGAAGCGCGGGCCGTAGCGACGAATGATGTCGATGGCGTCCAGGGAAGTGTCGGTGCGCATCAGGAGGCAGGCACCTCTTGCGGGATGGATCACGGCGACGAAGCGCACCTGTTCGGCCCCGCCAACACGCGGGTCATCCTTGCCTATCTCCACCGCGGCATTCTGCGCGCCTCGGCGCTCGAATCCCTGCTGCTGAGGCGCGCCGCCACCGGCCGCGACGTGATGCCGGCGCCGACCCGCCCCGAGCCCGACGCGGACGCCGATCCGCTGAACGAGCGGCTCAACAGCCAGTTCGCGCGCCTGACCGCCGAGTGGCCCAAATACGACACGCCGATCGATTCCGATCACCTGCCCGCGCTTGAGGAGATCGAAGCCGAAGTCCGCAACCGTCCGATCGGCCGCACCATCGCCGCCATCTGCCGTGACCTCGGCATGGTCCCCGGCATGTGCACGCAAGAATTCTGGGACGCTGTGGTGGAGGCGGCGATCGCCTGCTACGAAGGCGGCGCGGCGAAATGCGAGCTGGAGATGCAGCGTAGGTCTGAGAGCATCCAGCAGGCCCAGGAAGACGCTCCGGAATCGGATCAGATGGAGCAGGACGCGACTCTGTACCCGCACCAGACGCTCGGATTCCAACTTGACGAACGGCCTGTTAATCTGCTCCGCGAAGCGCCAGCGCTGCTGGCCCCACGCCGTGACATTCCGCCTCCGGAAAAGCATGCCGCCGCGTCGGCCGAGGCGACAGGTCCGCCACCGCCGTGCGCGGCGATGCAGCTCGCTGCCTGAGATTCTTACGAAATATCGCAGTCAGACCGACGCGGCCGGGAAGCGGCCGGCCCCGCCGTCGTGATTCGTCCTGCCCGTATCCCGCCTCCGCAGGAAGCAAGAAAGAGGCAACGCAGATGAACACAGATAAGCAGGGATGAACACGGATGGTGCATCGACCAACGATGCACCGCGGCTCATCAGGATCCAATTGTAAGCAAATCCCAGGCTCTCCGTCGTTGTCCTGCAACGCCATGCCGGCCGCCGGCCAATCCGTGTTCATCCCTGCTTACCTGTGTTCATCTGCGTTTCCCCTTTCTTCTGTTTTTTCCACCGCGTCACGCACCGGATTTACCCGAAGAACGACAGCACGACGATCCGAAGCGCCTGCCCCCACCCGCACGCCTTCCCCTCCCCTGCTCACAACCGCGTTTGACACCGCGCCCAACCCCCGCCAATGATCCGCCCTTCCCATCGACCCGCCCCGAAAGGCCGCGGGTGGGTGATCCATTGGAAAACGCCCGGGAGGCTCAGCGATCCCCATGATCTCCGCCCTGCTGCCGAACTACGCACGCGCCGACCTCGCCTTCGAAAAAGGCGAAGGCGCCTGGCTGTGGACGGTGGACGGGCGACGATTCCTCGATTTCGGCTCCGGCATCGCCACCGCCTCGCTCGGCCACGCGCATCCCCATCTGGTGCAGGCCATCGCCGAGCAAGCCGCCAAGGTGATGCACACCTCCAACCTCTACCGCATTCCCCAGGCCGAGCGCCTGGCGCAGCGGCTGGTGGACGCGACCTTCGCGGACAGCGTGTTCTTCTGCAACTCGGGCGCGGAAGCAAACGAGGGCATGATCAAGATGATGCGCCGGGCCATGTCGGACGCCGGCAAGCCGGAGCGTTTCCGCTTCATCTGCTTCGAAGGGGCGTTCCACGGCCGCACGCTGGCCACGCTCGCCGCCACCGGCAACAGCCACTACCTGGAAGGCTTCGGTCCGGTGGTGGACGGTTTCGACCACGTGCCGTTCAACAACATGAACGCGGTGCGCAACGCGATCGGTCCCGCCACCTGCGGCATTATCGTCGAGCCGATCCAGGGCGAGGGCGGCGTGCGTCCCGCCGACGTGCAGTTCCTGCGCGACCTGCGCGCGGTATGCGACGAGTACGGCCTCATCCTCGGCATGGACGAGGTGCAGTCCGGCATGGGCCGCACCGGCAAATTGTTCGCCCATGAATGGGCCGGCATCGCGCCGGACGTCATGTCCTCGGCGAAGGGCATCGGCGGCGGCTTCCCGCTCGGCGCGGTGCTGGCGCGGGAAAAGTTCGCCAAGGCACTGGTTCCCGGCACGCACGGCACCACCTTCGGCGGCAATCCGCTGGCGTGTGCGGCCGGCAACGCTGTGCTCGACATCATCCTGTCGCCCGGCTTCCTCGAAGGCGTCGAACGCAAGGGCAATCGCCTGCGCGCGGAACTCGACGAACTCGCCCGCGAATACCCGCAGGTCTACGAAAACGCCCGCGGCATGGGCCTGCTGCTCGGGTTGAAATGCGCCATCCCGGTGGCGCAGGTGCAGGCTGCCTGCGTCGCCGAGGGCCTGGCCGCAATCACCGCCGGCGACAACGTACTGCGCCTCGCCCCGCCGCTGGTGATCACCGACGCCGACATCGACGAGGCGGTAACCATGCTGCGCCGGGCCACGCGGCGCGTTCTTCCCTCCACCAGCAAGGAAGCTGCGAAATGAGCGCGTCTCTCCGGCGCCCGCAGGATATCGAGGACCGGACTCCCAGCCAGGACACCGGCCCGCGCCATTTCATCGACCTGCGCGACTTCGACGGCGCGACGCTGCGCCGCATGCTGGATGCGGCGGCAAGCTACAAGCGTGCCGGCGTCACGTCGCGCCCGCTCGCCGGCAAGACGCTGGCGGTGATCTTCGAAAAGCCATCGACGCGCACGCGCGTGTCGTTCGAAGTCGGAATGCGGCAGCTTGGTGGAGACGTCGTGGTGCTGTATGGCCACGACATGCAAAGCGGCCGTGGCGAAACGCCCGCCGACACTGCGCGCGTGCTGTCGCGCTATGTCGATGCGATCATGCTGCGCACCGACCGGGTATCGAAGCTGCACGAACTGGCGGCCTACGCGACCGTGCCGGTGATCAATGGCCTGACCGACAACTCACATCCCTGCCAGCTCATGGCTGATGTGATGACGTTCGAGGAGCATCGCGGGCCGATCGCCGGCCAGGTGGTGGCCTGGTGCGGCGACGGCAACAACGTGGCGCGAAGCTGGATCGAGGCCGCGGTGCGCTTCGGCTTCACCTTGCGCCTGGCGACGCCCGACGCGCTGCGTCCGCCGCCCGAGCTGATCGACTGGGCCCGCGCCCAGGGCGGCCGTATCGAGCTGACCGACGATCCCGAGAAAGCGGTCGCCGGCGCGCGCTGCGTGGTGACCGACACCTGGATTTCGATGTCCGACGATCCGAAGCAGAGCAGACACAATCTGCTGGCACCGTATCGGGTGACGGCGGGGCTGATGGCGAAGGCCGCGCCGGACGCGATCTTCATGCACTGCCTGCCCGCGCATCGCGGCGAGGAGGTCACCGCCGATGTCATCGACGGCCCGCAATCCGTCGTCTTCGACGAAGCCGAGAACCGCCTGCACGCGCAAAAGGGCGTCCTGGCCTGGGCCCTGGGTGCAGTAAGGTAACTAAGGAAACCTCTCCCGCGCGCGCTTTTCGCGCGCGCGGGAGAGGTCGAGACGCGAAGCGTCGAGGGTGAGGGTGATCGGGCCGCAAGAAAGTCACACCGCACCAGGTCCGCCACCAATCTGGGCCGGCCTCGCGCTCGACCGCCCGCGCGTCATGGGCATCCTCAACGTCACGCCCGACAGCTTCAGCGATGGCGGGCGCTACCTGGACCCGCGGCGCGCGATCGAGGTCGGCCAGACGATGGCCGCCGCGGGTGCCGACATCATCGATGTGGGCGGCGAGAGCACGCGTCCCGGCGCCCCGCCGATGCCGCCGGACCAGGAGCAAGCCCGGGTCCTGCCCGTGATCCGGGGCCTGGCGGCGACCGGCGCCCGCGTCTCCATCGACACCCGCAACGCCGCCACCATGGCCGCCGCGCTCGACGCCGGCGCCGCGATCGTCAACGACGTGTCCGCCCTGGCCCACGACGCCGCCTCCGCCGCGGTGGTGGCCGCGCGCGGCTGTCCCGTGGTCCTGATGCACATGCGCGGCGATCCGGCGACGATGAACGCCCGCGCGGTCTACACCGACATCGCCCGCGAGGTGGTTGCCGAGCTCGCCGGCCGCATCTCGGCTGCCGAGGCCGCCGGCATCGCCCGCGACGCCATCGCCATCGACCCCGGCATCGGCTTTGCGAAGCTCGCGCCGCACTCGTTGGAATTGCTGCGGCGCCTGGCGGAACTGCAGGTGTTGGGCCGGCCGATCCTGATCGGCGTCTCCCGCAAGTCCTTCATCGGCCGGATCGGCGACGAACCCGACCCGCAGCGCCGCCTGCCCGGTTCCGTCGCCGCTGGATTGTTCGCGCTCTCCCGCGGTGCCCACATCCTGCGCGTCCACGACGTGGCGGAAACGGTCCAGGCCATCAGGCTGTGGTCAGCGCTGACCCAGCCTGCCTGACATTCAGCTTCCCCATCGGCGCTTCCCGTCGGTGCTTCCCCATGGGTGCTTCCCATCGGCGCCCCCCATCGGCGCTTCCCCGCCGCCGAGTCCCCGCGCTACACCCCCCGGACCAAACCGCATCGGAGACCGGATGACCAAATCCAGACGCCTGTTCGGCACCGACGGCATCCGCGGCAAGGCCAACACCGACCCCATGACGGGGGGCACGGCGCTGCGCCTCGGCCAGGCCGCCGGCCTGTTGTTCACCCGCGGCAACCACCGCCATCGTGTCGTGATCGGCAAGGACACAAGGCTCTCCGGCTACATGGTCGAGCCCGCACTCACGGCCGGCTTCATCGGCGCCGGCATGGACGTTACCTTGCTGGGTCCCTTGCCCACGCCCGCCGTGGCCATGCTGACCCGCAGCCTGCGCGCCGACCTGGGCGTGATGATTTCCGCCTCCCACAACCCCTTCGAGGACAACGGCATCAAATTGTTCGGCCCCGACGGCAACAAGCTGTCCGACGACGTGGAGGCCGAGATCGAGGCAATGATGGACAGCAAGTTCGCTGCCCGTCTCGCCCCGCCCGAGGCGCTGGGCCGCGCCGCCCGCCTCGAGGACGCCGCCGGCCGCTATATCGAGGCCGCCAAAGCCAGCTTCCCCCGCGGCCTGCGCCTCGACGACCTGAAGATCGTTGTCGATTGCGCCAACGGCGCCGCCTATCGCGTGGCGCCGACGGTGCTGTGGGAGCTTGGCGCGACCGTCGTCGCCGAAGGCGTCCTGCCGGATGGCTTCAACATCAACAAAGGCTGCGGCTCGACCACGCCCGGTCACCTCTGCACGAAGGTGCTGGAACATGGGGCGCATCTCGGCATCGCGCTGGACGGCGACGCCGACCGCGTGGTGCTGGCAGACGAGCATGGCGAGATCATCGACGGCGACCAGATCCTGGCGCTGATCGCACGCTCCTGGGGCGAGGCCGGCCGGCTGCAAGGCGGCGGCATCGTCGCCACGGTGATGTCCAATCTCGGCCTGGAGCATTTCCTGCGCGATGCCGGCCTGGAGCTGCATCGCACCCAGGTCGGCGACCGGTACGTGGCGGAACGCATGCGCGAACTCGGCGCGAATGTCGGCGGCGAGCAATCCGGCCACGTCATCCTGTCCGATTTCGCCACCACCGGCGACGGGCTACTGGCAGCGTTGCAGGTGCTGGCGGTGATCGTGAGCCAGGGCCGGCCGGCCAGCGATGTATGCCGCGTCTTCACCCCGCTGCCGCAGCGGCTGAAGAACGTGCGGTTCGCCGGTGCCTCGCCGTTGCGGCATCCAGCCGTGGTGAAGGCGGTGGCCGCGGCGGAGGCGTCGCTGAACGGCGCCGGCCGCCTGCTGATCCGCGAAAGCGGCACGGAGCCCCTGGTGCGCGTGATGGCGGAAGGCGAGGACGAGGCGGCGATCGGCCGGATCGTGGACGAGCTGTGTGGCGTGATCGCGGACGCGGTGAACCTCTCTCCCGCGGCGCGGGGTTGAGCCGCGGAGCGGATCAACGGGGTTGGGCCCCGAACCGGATCAACGCGGTTGGGCCGCGTAGCGGACCGACCGTCAGCGCCAAGGGTGATCGGGTCGGTACGGAGAAGGAGAACTGACATGCCAGCCCGATCACCTTCACCCGCCCCGCTGCGTTCGGCGCCGTTTCCCGCACAGCCGGAGAGATTGATTCGTGGCCGCGTCCTCGCGATCGCCGGCTCCGATTCCGGCGGTGGCGCCGGCATCCAGGCCGACATCAAGGCCATCACCATGCTCGGCGCCTACGCCGCCACCGCGATCACCGCGCTGACCGCGCAGAATACCTTGGGCGTTCACGGCATTCGTATCGTGCCGCCCGAATTCATCTACCAGCAGATTTTCGTCGTCCTCGACGACATCGGCGCCGACGCGGTGAAAACCGGCATGCTCGGCGACGTGGCGACCATCGAGACCGTTGCCGACGCGCTGGCGCGTCATGCCGCCGGCATTCCGTTCGTCCTCGACCCGGTCATGATCGCCAAGGGCGGCGCGCGCCTGCTGGATCCGGGCGCGGTGCATGCCTTGGTCCGCCAGCTTCTGCCGAAAGCCAGCGTGATCACGCCCAACCTGCCCGAGGCGGAGGTGCTGTCCAACCGTGCGATTCCCGACATTGCGGCGATGCACGATGCGGCGAGGGCTCTGCTGGATCTTGGCGTCCCCGCGGTGCTGCTGAAGGGCGGCCACCTGCCCGGCGATACCCTGACGGACTTGCTGGCCACAAGCGAGGGCATCGAAGCATTCAGCGCCCCGCGCATCGACACGCGCCACACGCACGGCACCGGTTGCACAATGGCCAGCGCCATCGCCGCCGGCCTGGCGCAAGGGATGACGCTACGCGACGCCGTGCAACGGGCGCGCGACTACGTGCGGGCGGCGATTGAAACGGCCCCCGGCTTCGGCGCGGGACATGGCCCGCTGAACCATTACGTATGGTGAGAGGCTGATCGCCGGCATTCGCGGCAGCCACCGAGCCAACCCGGCGCGCCACCGCCCTGCCCCGGAACATGGTGCCTCATGATCGTGCGGGCATGCGCACGCTACGCCGCAACCGCCCGCCACTGCACCAGCGTGAACGGCGGATCGGCCGCATCATGCGGTTCAAACACCGCCCGAACCGGCGCGCCGATCCGCACGTGCTGCCGGGGATCGCCGAGCAAGTTGCCGACCATGCGCACATTGCCGGCGTGGGGGAGTTCCACCAGCACAACGATGTAGGGGCCGTGGCCGTTCAGTGCCGGATGCACCGGGTGATGCGGGCGCTGATAGCTGTAGATGCGGCCGTCGCCGGCGACATCGTCCCAGGCCAGGTCGAAGGAATGGCAGCGGTGGCAGATCCATTCCGGCCCCCATTGCCACGCGCCGCAGCCGCGGCATTTTTGAATCCGCAGCCTGCCTTGCCGCGTTGCCTCCCAATACGGCGCACTCAGCGGATCGCCGGTGTTCGGCAGCGGCAGCCCTTCCGGCAGATAGACATCGCTCATAGCACCGCCTCCGAGCCGAGGATGAGGGAACTCACCGGTGTCACCATCGGCCCGCCGATGACGATCGCCGCATCGTTGCGCTTCACCTGGTTGATCGCCGTGCCGCGGATCTGCCGCACCGCTTCGTTCACCAGTTCCAGCCCGTGCATGTAGCATTCGGCGAGGTTGCCGCCGCTGGTATTCAACGGCATCCGGCCATCGGGCGCATAGAGGTTTTCGGGAACCAGGAAGTCGTTGGCTTCCTCAGCGCGCACCAGGCCATGCTCCACCAGGCTCATCAGCACGCCGCCGGTAAAGTTTTCATAGCACTGCACGATGCCCATGTCGGATGGCTTGAGTTCCGCCATGTCGTACAGCCGCGGCACGAGCTGCGCGAAATGCGAGCTGGGATAGCTCGGCATGTTATGCACCGGCGCGGCGCTGCGATGGTCGCAGCCCTGCGCGCAGGCGAGCAGGTAGGAGGGCTTGTGCGGGTAATCGCGCGCTCGTTCGGCGGGCACCACGATCACCGCGGCGGCGCCGTCGTTTTCCTGGCAGCAATCGTAGAGGTGGAAGAACGGCTCGATGATCCAGCGCGAATCATCGTACTTCGCCGCATCCAGCGGCCGCCCGCGCATGACGGCATTGGGATTGTTCTGCGCATGGCGATAGCAGGCCAGCGAGATCGCGCGCAGTGCCTCCTGCCGGATGCCATGGTCGTGCATGAAGCGCGTTACCTTCATGGCGAAGCGCTGCGCCGGAGACATGATCCCGTACGGAAACAGGAACTGGTCGTCCCCGCCGGCCAGCGGCGCGCCGGAGCCACGGCCGTAGCGCGCGAACTGGCCTTGTGCCAGCGAGCGAAACGCGACAACGCAATCCGCCATGCCGGTCGCGACCGCCGCGGCCGCATTGCCAACGGCACCGCACACGCCGCCCCCGCCCCCGCCCCAGAACATGTTGGAGAAGCGCAACTCCTTGACACCAAGCGCCGCCGCAAGCCGGCCGGCATCGCTGCGGTCGTTGCCGTAGGATGCGAAGCCGTCGATGTCATGCGGGTTGATGCCGGCATCCTTGCAGGCGTTCACGATCGCCATCAGCGCGAGCTTGAATTCCGCGTCCGGCGACTGGCCATGGCGGTAATAGGTGGTCTCGCCGATGCCGGCGATGGCGGTGCGGCCACGAAGCGTACGCATATAACCTCTCCCACAAAGTGGGAGAGGTCGAGGCGCGTCAGCGCCGAGGGTGAGGGTGATCGGGAGGGCACGTAGAAAACAGCGTACCGACCCAACCGCCCTCACCCTCAGCGCCAGCGGCGTCCCGGCCTCTCCCGCACGCAGCGCGAGAGAGGTTGTCTATCTCCCGCTTGGCAATTGGTTGAACGCGACATCCTTGTCCACCCTGACGTCACCCGGCAACCCAAGCACCCGTTCGGCGATGATGTTCCGCAGGATTTCGTCGGTGCCGCCGGCGATGCGATGGCTCGGCGAGGACAGCAGCGCATCCTGGAACATCGCGTGCATCGGCGCCAGCTCCGGGTCCATCACGCTGCCCGCCATCCCAAGCAGATCCATGCCGAACGACGCGATCTCCTGCAATTTCGCCGCGTTCACCACCTTGGCGATCGAATTCTCCGGCCCCGGCGTCTGCCCGCGCGACAGCGCCGTGAGAATCCGGAACCGCGTATAGGTCAGCCCCTGGCTGCGCGCATGCCACGCCGCGATGCGCTCCCGCACCGACGGATCGGCGATTGCCGGGCGGCCGTCGAGCTCCACCGAGCGCGCCAGCTCTATCAGATCCGTCAGGTCCGGCCTGCGGATTTCCCCCACCGCAAGCCGTTCGTTCATCAGCGTCGTGATCGCCACCTTCCATCCGGCGCCCGCAGCGCCCAACCGCTGCGCATCGGGCACCCGCAGATCGGTGAAGAACACCTCGTTGAAATTCGATGCGCCGGACATCTGATGGATCGGCCGCACCTCCACGCCCGGCGCGTGCATGTCGATGAAGAACGCCGTTAGCCCGGCATGCTTCGGCACGTTGGGATCGCTGCGAGTCAGCAGCAGCCCGTAATCGGAATAATGCGCGCCCGAGGTCCAGATCTTCTGGCCGTTGATCACCCATTCATCGCCGCGCTTCTCCGCCCGCGTGCGCAGGCCGGCCACATCCGACCCGCCGGCGGGTTCGGAAAACAACTGGCACCAGATTTCCTCCCCGCGCAGCGCGGGGCGCACATAGCGCTGCAATTGCTCCGGCTTCGCATAGGCCATCATGGTGGGGATGCACATCCCGAGCCCGATCAGGAAGATGTTGTGCGGCACGTCGTAGTCCGCTTCTTCCTGATTCCAGATGATCTGCTGCATGGCGGTGCCGCCGCGGCCACCCCATTCCTTCGGCCAGGTGATGCCGGCGAAACCCGCGTCCGCCTTCTTCGCCTGCCAGGCCTTGGCACGCGCGATCTCCGCGGCATCCGTGTCGCCGTAGCGATGCGCGCCGCTGCTGCGCTGTTTCCGCGCGGCATTGGCATTCAGGAAGGCGCGGGCCTCGGCGCGGAACGCGGCTTCTTCCGGGGTATCGTCGAAGTCCATAGCGATCTCCTGCACCCAACCTGGATGGAGATTGCTCGGTCGCTACGCGCCTAGCAATGAGCAATGACAGAGGGGCGTCTCGCAACGACAACGGCACGCGTCGCAACGAGTGAGGCGCCATATCACGGGCGGCCCCGGCCAAGTGGGCCGGCCACCTACGCCCTGATCCGCGCCAGCGTCGCGGAGGTGGAATGCCCCGGCAGCAGATCCGCCAAAGCCACCTTGCCGCCCCAGCCCCGCACCAGATCTGCTCCCACGATCTCGTCCAGCCGGTAATCCGCGCCCTTCATCAGAAGATCGGGACGCAGCTCGGAGATCAGTGCCTCCGGCGTATCTTCCTCGAACACGCACACCAGGTCGACGCTCGCCAGGCTTGCCAGCACAGCGGCGCGCGCGGCCTCGGGCTGCACCGGCCGCTTCGGCCCCTTCAGCCGCCGCACGCTGGCATCGGAGTTCAGCCCCACCACCAGCCGGTCGCATTTTGCCCGCGCTTCCTCCAGCAGGTGGACGTGGCCGGGATGCAGCAGGTCGAAGCAGCCGTTGGTGAACCCGATCCGCCAGCCGCGGCGGCGCCAGCGTTCCACATGCTCCGACGCCTCATCGCGCGTGACGATCTTGCGCAACGCGCTGCGCTGGGGGGAGAGCGCGAACATCAGGTCGCCCTCGCGGACCACCGCCGTGCCGGCCTTGCCAACCGCCACGCCGGCCGCGAGGTTCGCCAGCCGCACCGCGGTTTCCACATCGCTGCCCCCGGCGATCGCCGCGGCGAGCGTCGCCACCGCGGTGTCGCCGGCGCCGGCAACGTCGTACACCTCCGCCGCCTCGGCGGGGAAATGACGCGCTCCGGCATCATCCACCAATGTCATGCCGTCGTTGCCGCGCGTCACCACCACGGCCCCGAACCCATGCTGGGTCCGCAGCGCGGTCGCGGCGGCGTTGATCGCCTGGTCCGTAGCCACCGGCATTCCGGTCGCTTCCGCCAGGTCGATCCGGTTCGGCATGATGATGTCGGCGCCGGCATAGCGTGCATGGTCCGGCCCGCGCGGATCGACGATCAGCCGCCGCCCGGCCTTGCGCGCCATCTCCACCAGCTTGCCAGGCACGTCACCCGCCAGCACGCCCTTGCCATAGTCCGACAGCACGGTGACCGACGTCGCCGCCATGGCGTCGCCGGCGATCCGCAGCATGCGTTCGGCGAGCTTCGGATGGATGGGCGCGGTAATTTCGCGGTCGGCGCGGAAAAGCTGCTGCCCCGCGGCAACATAGCGTGTCTTCAGCGTGGTGGTGCGCCCGCCTTGCACCAGCAGCCACGGCTCCACGCCCGGCTGCCCGCCCACCAGGGCAGTGAGGTCGGATCCGGTCTGGTCGTCGCCGAGCACTGAGATGAATGCCACCGCCGCACCCAGCGCGGTGAGGTTGCGCACCACGTTGCCGGCGCCGCCCGGCAGCCCGATCTCCCGCGTTATCGACAGGATCGGCACCGGCGCCTCCGGGCTGATCCGCGTCATGTCGCCGTAGATATAGCGGTCCAGCATCACGTCGCCGATCACCAGCACGCTGGTATTCGCCAGGCGGCGTACCGCGCCAGCGAGATCGGCGTCCGGTTGATCGGCGAGGGGCTCGCCCGGTGCGATTTGATTCATGTGTAGCGCGTAATGTGGGCCATGCCCCGCCGGCAAGCAATCTTCACGTGTGGAAAAACCCCAATTTGTCGGATTCCAGAACCACGCCCGTCAGCGCGCCGCCGATGACAGCGCCGGTATCGATACCAATGCGGTTGGCCGCGACGAACGGTTCGCGCCGTGGTGAATGGCCATGCACGATCACGGCGCCGTGATCCTTCTTCGACGACAGGAACGGCTCGCGGATCCACAGCAGGTCCTGGCGCGACTGCTGCATCAGCGGCACGCCCGGCCGCACGCCGGCATGCACGAACAGATAGGGGCCGATGCGGTGGTGCAGCACCAGGTCGCGGAGGAACACGAGATGCTGCACGGGAATCCGCGCCGCCCAATCCTGCTGCGCGACATTCTGGCGCACGCCCCAGCTCATCAGCGAATCCGCGCCGCCGTTGCGCATCCACAGATCGGCTGCCTCCGGGTCTGCCTGCGCGAGGGCCGAGAGCATCATGTGCTCGTGGTTGCCCATCAGGTTGACCACCCGCTGCACCGGCACCGGCGGCCCGGCTACCAGCCATTCCACCACCTGCGCGCTTTCCAGCCCGCGGTCCACATAGTCGCCGAGATGGACCAGCACCGCATGCTCTACCGGCCGTTCCGCCAGGTCCGCCGCGATTTGCTCGTGCATGGCCACCAGCCGCTCGAAGCAGCCGTGCACGTCGCCCACCGCATAGACGCGCTGGCCGGCGGGAAGCGCGGCGGGAGCAGGGGTAAGCGCCACCATCGGCGCAAGGTTAGGATGACGGGCGGGATCGGCCAACTCCCGCGGCGGTTGTGGGTTGGTCTCGGGGATGGGAGTTGGAGCGTGGACTTGAGCGTGGGACTGATTTCCCAGTTATAGAATTGACACAGCGAGATGGACTATCAGTTTGTGTGCCTATCCGGTCAGCGCAGGCAACGCGAACCAGCGCCCGATGCAGCGCCAGCCCGGCGGCCCACCTGCGCTAACCGGATAGGGATCTCAGTTTGAATGTCAGCCTTGCGTGCGAGGCAACCGCAACTATCAGGCGAGCGGGTCTCCTGATGTAAGGAAGCTTACCTGTCTCTGCGGCCAGGTCCGCATCGAATTGGCAAAACGCCCGAACTTCGTCAACGAGTGCAATTGCATGCTATGCAGCAAGCTTGGCGCTCGCTGGTCCTTTTCCACCCCTCCGAAGTCGGCATCGAGGGAGCGACAAGAAACTGTAGCCGGGAAGACAAGGACGATCCGGCCGCAGAAATCCACTTCTGCGGCAGATGTGGTTCGACGACGCATTTTACGCTGACGAAGAGCGCCATATCGAAATTCTCCAACAGTCCAGCGGCATGCCAATGTACCTCGATCGCCATCCAGGTCACCCGATCTATGAACGGTTCCGCAAGGAGCATAACGCCTTCTCCGTGAGCCCCGTGCTCTCCGCATTGTCTCCGTGCTGAAAAATCTATGAAACGTCGACGCACCGCCATTGCATGTGTGATCTCGGCAATGCGCCGTGCCGGCGGCGATCACAGTGCCGCGGCCCGCGGTGTGGTTCAACCAACAGAGTTCCCAATAAGAGCGTACATTCTTAATCATGAATGTCCGCAGGTTCCTACTGTAGCTGGATTCCATGACCGTGCCGTTTATCACGATGAAATGGCTCCGGCAGGCCTTGCGTTGGTACAGGCCGGTGCGGTGCGATTTGCCTTGTAGTGGTGTGGCACCGTCTGTCATTCCACAATGCGGACAGACTGGCCCGGTATGCCAGAGGATCGCGTCCATCTGACGCCGCCCAGCGTCCTCATCGTGGAAAATCGAGTCGGCCAGCACATCCGTCTGATATTTTTTGACCATCACGGTTATCGGAATTGACTTTCTGGTTCCGGCATGGCCGGTTGCCTCCGTCCCGGCGATCCGAGCGCTGGCGGAAATGTTCCCAATTTTGGACCAGCACCGATCCGCCAACCGGGCCGCCGCTATCCCGGCCCACCAATTTCGTTACGTCTGCCGAGGCTTTGTCCGGAAACATTTCAACCCAAAAATCTCTTGCCGCCCCTGACCGGCATTCCGCCCGACCGCTCGGGTTCGTCTCCGCAGCATGGATGACCCCACTCGCCCGGTAGGTGTCGCCCGTTGCTGGTAAATTTATCACTGAGGAAGGTGAGTCGCAGAGCGCGCAGAGAAGCATCAGCCTCCGTTCCCTCGGGTCTGAACAACATCCCCGCGCAACCGCGACCGTCGGCACCAGGATTTGCTGGGACCAACGCAGATGCCGCCACCGGCACGGATCAATTAAACCGAGCTTCCCTCTTTCGAAAGACACAAACCACTACAAAGCAACGATAATTTCCAGTCGAGGTCTGCGGTTACTGGCTACAATGCGATCTCCAGCAGCTCGCATGCCCGGCGCTGCACGGGCGTCGGCCTGGCCAGGACCGTGAGCGGCAGGG
>Ga0335075_10009687_pt1 | contig 14658 bp, 14 predicted proteins | sample Lox_Sample_24_FD_206723 | JGI IMG/M metagenome (GOLD analysis project Ga0335075, IMG submission 206723) | Soil microbial communities from Loxahatchee National Wildlife Refuge, Florida, United States - Lox_Sample_2.4 | ecosystem: Environmental > Terrestrial > Soil > Wetlands | place: USA...
CTGACCCACATCCTGGTCCGGCATGAGCAGGCGGCGGCGCTCGCCGCCGACGCTTATGGCCGGGTGACGGGCAGACCGGGCGTGTGCCTGGCGACGTCCGGCCCCGGTGCGACCAACCTCGTCACCGGCATCGCCAACGCCTTCATGGACAGCGTGCCCATGGTCGCGATCACCGGCCAGGTCGCCTCGCCCCTGATCGGCACCGACGCGTTCCAGGAGGTCGACATTTTCGGGATCACCCTCCCGATCGTGAAGCACAGCTATCTGATCCGTCGCACCGAAGACATTCCGGCGGTGTTCGCGGAAGCCTTCGCGCTGGCGGCTTCGGGGCGTCCGGGCCCGGTGCTGATCGATCTTCCCAAGGATGTCGGCCAGCGCAAGATCGCGGTCGCCAGCAACTTCGCGCCGCCGCCGGCCGCGCCGTCGCTGCCGATCGACATGGACGCCATCGAACGCGCCAACCGGATGATCGAGGCGGCGCGCCAGCCCGTCCTCTATTTCGGCGGCGGCATCTCGATCGCGCGTGCGGAGCGCGCCTTGCGCGAGTTCGCGGCGCGGACCGGCATTCCTTCGGTTGCGACGCTGAAGGGGCTGGGCGGCGTCCCGACCGACGCGCCGCTCTTCCTCGGCATGCTCGGCATGCACGGCACCAAGGCCGCCAATCTGGCGGTGGACGAGTCCGACCTGCTGATCTGCGTCGGTGCGCGCTTCGACGATCGCGCCACCGGCAAGCTCGACACCTTCGCGCCCAACGCCCGAGTCATCCATCTCGATGGCGATCCTGCCGAGATCGGCAAGCTGCGCCGCCCGGAAGTGGCGATTGCCGCCGATCTGAGCCGCTGCCTCGATCTGCTGACGGCTGTGCCTGCCGACATCGAAACGTGGCAGCGCAGCTGCATGGACAACAAGGCGGAGTGCCAGCCGCGTTACGATGCGCCGGGGAGCGGCATCTACGCGCCGGCTTTGCTGAATGCGCTGACCGAGGCGGCGGGCGACGATCTGATCGTCACCTGCGATGTCGGCCAGCATCAGATGTGGGTGGCACAGCATTGCCGCTTCACCCGGCCGCAGGCGCATCTGACCAGCGCGGGCCTCGGCACGATGGGCTATGGCATTCCCGCCGGCATCGGCGCGCTGCTTGCCGAGCCGGAGGCGACCGTCGTCACCGTGACCGGCGACGGATCGATCATGATGAACATCCACGAGCTGGCGACGCTGCGGCGCTACCGGCTGCCGCTGAAGATCCTGCTGCTCGACAACAGCGCGCTCGGCATGGTCCGCCAGTGGCAGGAATTGTTCTTCGCGGGCAATTTCTCCGAGGTCGATCTCAGCGACAATCCGGACTTTGCCGAGGTCGCGCGCGCCTTCGGGATCGAGGCCTTCACGATCGACCGTCGCGAGGAGGTTCCTTCCGCGATCGAGCGGCTGCTCGCCACCAGCGGACCGGTGCTCTGCCACGCGCGGATCGACCCGCGCGAGAATGTCTGGCCGCTGGTGCCGCCCAATTCGTCCAACACCCAGATGATGGAGAACAAGCAATGAGCGTCCATCCGCTTTCCGAACGCGTCTTCATCGAGTTCGACACCGCCGAGGGCGCGGTCGTCCGCATGCTCGGGCTCGTCGAGCGGCGCGGTTTCCGTGTCGCCCGTGTCGCCATGGCCGAGCAGCCCTGCGGCCGCCGCGCGACGTTAACGCTCGCCGTGGTTCCGCATGACGCGGCGCGCTCGATCGACACGCTCGCGCTTCAACTGGAGCGCCTCCACGGCGTCGGCCGCGTCACCCACGAAACCGCGATTTATCAGGATCAGGCCGCATGACGGACCCTCATGTACGTATCTTCGACACGACCTTGCGCGACGGGGAGCAGGCGCCCGGCTTCTCGATGACCGAGGCGGGCAAGCTGCGCATGGCGCGCGCGCTTGCCGCCCTGCGCGTCGACGTGATCGAGGCGGGCTTCGCCGCCGCTTCGCCAGGGGATTCCCGCGCGGTCGAGCTCATCTCGCGCGAGATCCAGGGGCCGGTCATCTGCTCGCTGGCCCGCGCCCATCGCGGCGACATCGAGGCCGCGGCCCGCGCGCTGGCGCCGGCGCAGCGCAAGCGCATCCACGTCTTCCTCGGCACCAGTCCGATCCACCGCGATGCGAAGCTGCACATGAGCAAGGATCAGGTGCTCGAGGCGGTCCGCACGTCCGTCGCCTTCGCGCGCGAATTTACCGACGATGTCGAATTCTCCGCCGAGGACGCGATCCGCACCGAGCGCGATTTCCTGGTCGAGGCGCTGTCCGCCGCGGCCGCGGCCGGGGCGGGGACGCTGAACGTGCCCGACACGGTCGGCTACACGACGCCCGAGGAAATCTACGACCTGTTCCGCTTCCTCTCCACCCATGTCGCGCGGCCCGAGGCCACGATCTTCTCCGCCCATTGCCATGACGATCTCGGCATGGCGGTTGCCAACAGCCTGGCCGCGGTGCGTGGCGGCGCGCGGCAGGTGGAATGCGCGGTCAACGGCATTGGCGAGCGCGCCGGCAATTGCGCGCTGGAAGATGTGGTCATGGCGCTGAAGACCCGCGCCGATCTGTTCGGGGCGACGACCAATGTCGACACCACCCACATCATGGCGGCCAGCCGGACGCTCGCGCAGGTCACCAATGTCTCGCCGCCGCGCAACAAAGCGATCGTCGGCGCCAACGCCTTCGCGCACGAGGCCGGCATCCATCAGCACGGCATCCTGCAGAACCGCGAAACCTACGAGATCATGAAGCCCGAGGATATCGGGCTGGAGACCGACGGCATCGTGCTCGGCAAGCATAGCGGCCGTCACGCCCTCGTCGCACGCGCCGAAGAGCTCGGCTATGTGCTGGAGGGCGAGGCGCTGGATCGCGCCTTTGCCGGGTTCAAGAAGGTGGCGGACGAGGTCGGCATCGTCGACACGGCGCGCCTCGCAGCCTTGCTCGCCGGCCTCGACAGCAGCGAAACGGACAGGATCTGGACATTGTCCAAGGTCGATATCCGCGCGCCGGTTTCGCCCAATGCCTCGCCCGTCGCGCGGGTTGAGCTGGAGCATGGCACGCGCGGCCGCGTCGCCGATCTCGCCAGCGCGCCGGGCGCGCTCGACGCCGCCTTTCTCGCGGTCAGCCAGATCATGGACGTGCCGGCGCGCGTGGACGGCCTCGACATGCAATATGTCGCCGCCGATCCGGCCGACGAGAATGAAGGCGGGCAGGGGGCCAATGTCCTCGTCGAGATGCGCATCTGCGTCGACGGCGAGATCTTCGCCGGCCGCGCCCGCGCCCGCGACATCCTGCCCTGCTGCGTCGCCGCCTATATCGACGCTGCCAACAATGCCGACGCCGTCCGCCGCGCCCGTGAGCGGATGCAGGCAACGGCCAAGGCCGCCTGACCGGAGTAAGCGTGAACATGACCAACATCGTCATCCTGCCCGGCGACGGCATCGGGCCCGAAGTGGCGCAAGAGGCGCGGCAATGCCTCGATCTGATCTCGGACCGCTGCGATCTCGGCTTCGACTTCGAGACCCATGATTTCGGTGGCGCCGCGATCGACCGGCACGGCGTTCCGCTCCCCGAGACGACGCTCGCCGCCTGCCGCGATGCCGACGCGATCCTGATGGGCGCCGTCGGCGGACCGAAATGGGACGGGGCCAGCGAGCGCCCTGAAGTCGGCCTCCTGAAACTGCGCTCCGCGCTCGGCCTGTTCGCCAATCTTCGCCCGGCCCGGACGATTCCGGGGCTGGAGGAGGCCTCGCCGCTCAAGGCCGAACTGGTCCGCGGCGTCGACATCCTCGTGGTGCGCGAGCTGACCGGCGGCGCCTATTTCGGCGAGAAGCATCTGGGCGACGATGTCGCCTCCGACACCTGCACCTATACCCGCGCCGAGATCGAACGCGTCGCCCATGTCGCCTTCGCCGCCGCACGGCGCCGCGCGCAGCGCGTGACCAGCGTGGACAAGGCCAATGTGCTCGTCACCTCGAAGCTTTGGCGGCAGGTGGTGCGCGAGGTCGCGCTCGAATATCCGGACGTGGCGCTGGAGCATCTCTATGTCGATGCCGCCGCCATGGCGCTGATCACCAATCCGCGCCGCTTCGACGTCATCCTGACCGAGAATATGTTCGGCGACATCCTGTCGGACGAGCTTGCGGTGATCCCCGGCTCGATCGGTCTCTTGGGATCGGCCAGCACGGGCGAAGGCAAGGCCGGTCTGTTCGAACCGATTCATGGCTCGGCACCGGACATTGCCGGGCTCGACGTCGCCAATCCCGCCGGCGCCTTTGCCAGCGCCGCAATGCTGCTCGACCATCTCGGGCACAACGATCTTGCCCGCCTGCTCCAGACTGCGATCGAGGAGGTGATCGAAGATGGCTGTCGGACCGCGGACCTTGGCGGCGATGCGCGCTGCTCCGAATTCGGCGCGCTGGTGCGTCAGCGAGTCGAGGAGCGCCTCGGCAAGTTCGACGCGCTGAAGAGCCTGGTCGCGATGAACCGGGGCTGCTGCGGATGAGCAGCCCGAAGACGCTCTACGAGAAAATCTGGGATGCCCATGTCGTCAGCCGCCGTGACGACGGGACGTGCCTCATCTACATCGACCGGCATCTCGTCCACGAGGTGACGAGCCCTCAGGCCTTCGAGGGCCTGCGCGCGGCTGGCCGCAAGGTGCGCCGGCCGGATCTCACCCTCGCGGTGCCCGATCACAACCTCCCGACCACCCGGCGCGTCGGTGCGGACGGCAGGCGCTTGCCGATCGTCGATCCGGCCAGCGCGGGCCAGCTTGCCGCGCTGGAGCGCAACGTCGCGGAATTCGCCATTCCCTATATCGACGACCTCGCGGCGGAGCAGGGCATCGTCCATGTCGTCGGTCCCGAGCAGGGCTTCACGCTGCCGGGCACGACGCTTGTCTGCGGCGACAGCCATACGGCGGCGCATGGTGCGCTCGGCGCCTTGGCCTTCGGCATCGGCACCAGCGAGGTCGAGCATGTGCTCGCGACTCAGACGCTGTGGCTGAAGCCGTCGAAGACGCTGGAGATCCGCGTCGATGGCAGGCTCGGCTTCGGCGTCAGCCCCAAGGATCTGATCCTCGCAATCATCGGCCGGATCGGAACGGCGGGCGGCACCGGCCATGTCATCGAATATCGCGGCGACACGTTCGAACGGATGAGCGTCGAGGGGCGCCTGACCGTCGCCAATATGTCGATTGAGGCCGGCGCGCGCTCGGGTTTGTTCGCGCCGGACGAGATGACCTTTGCCTGGCTGAAGGACCGGCCGATGGCGCCAAAAGGCGAGGCCTGGGATCGGCTGGTGGACCATTGGCGGACGCTGGCAACCGACGAGGGCGCGCGGTTCGACCGCAGCGTGCGTTTCGACGCGTCGGAGATCGCGCCGAGCGTCACTTGGGGCACCAGCCCCGAGGATGTCGCGCCGATCACCGGTGCCGTGCCGGACCCCGACAGCTTCGAAGATCCGTCGAAGCGCGCCGCTGCGCGCCAGTCGCTCGACTATATGGGCCTGGCGCCCGGCACCCGGCTGGAGGACGTCCCAGTCAGCTATGTGTTCATCGGCAGCTGCACCAACAGCCGTATCGAAGATCTGCGGGCAGCCGCGGCCGTGGTCGCGAAGCGCAAGGTGCATGACGGCATCCGCCAGGCGCTGGTCGTGCCGGGCTCGGGCCTGGTCAAGCGGCAGGCTGAAGCCGAAGGGCTCGATCGCATCTTCGTCGAGGCCGGTTTTGAATGGCGCGAGCCGGGCTGTTCGATGTGCCTTGCGATGAACCCGGACAAGGTGCCGCCCGGCGAGCGCTGCGCGTCCACGTCCAACCGCAATTTCGTCGGCCGGCAGGGGCCGGGCGCGCGCACCCATTTGCTCTCGCCGGCCATGGCGGCCGCCGCTGCGGTGACGGGCCATCTCACCGACGTTCGGGAGCTTGTCGCGTGACGCCCGTAAAGATCGTGGAAGGCCGGGCGATCCCGTTCGGCCGCAAGAATGTCGACACCGACATCATCATCCCCGCCGAGCATCTGAAGACGATCGCGCGCAGCGGTCTCGGCCGCCACGCCTTCGAGGCGATCCGGGCCGAGCCCGGAAATGTGTTCGCCGATCCGGCTTTTGCCGGCGCGCCGATCCTCATCGCCGGCGACAATTTCGGCTGTGGCTCAAGCCGCGAGCATGCCGCCTGGGCGCTCACCGATATGGGCGTGCGCGCGGTGATCGCGCCGAGCTTTTCCGACATCTTTTCGGGCAACGCGTTCAAGAATGGCATCGTGACCGTCGCTCTGCCGCAGGCGGCGGTGGATCGCCTGATGGACGTGGCGCGCGAGCATCCGGTGACGGTCGATCTGGAGACGATGAGCGTCACCACGCCGCTGCAGGACCGCTTCGCCTTCACGCTCGATCCGTTCCGCCGCAACTGCCTGATGAGCGGCCTCGACGAAATCGGCCTCACCCTTTCGAGTGAGGCCGAAATCGCCGCATACGAGCGAAGCGCGGACTTACTGCAACTCGCCGCGGCGGGACGGTAGCGGCGGGTCGGGGAAACCTGCCGTCACCATAAGGTCAGAAGGCGACACCGATCGACCCGACGACGCCGGCGGAGCTGGCGTTGCGGCCGCTCGGCGTGATGAACTCGCCGTCCGTATCGACATATTGCACGCCGATCGTGAGCGGACCGGTGGTGTAGCTGACGCCCAGATTCCAGTCGGTATATTCGTCGCCGATGGTGAGATAGCTCGGCCCGAAGCTGTGACCGATATGGCCCGAAATCGTGAAGCCGGTGTCGGGGATCGCCGCCGAGAGATCGCCGGCCAGATAGAAATTGTCCTCATTGCCGTTGCCGATCGACAGCGCTGACTGACTCGGTGCGTAATTGGCGGTGAGCTTGGCGGTGACCGGCCCGAAGGTGTGGGCGACCGAGACATAGGGCTCGACGAAATCGGTGTTGAGGTCCGGCACGATGCTCTCGGCGCCCGGATAGTAATAATAGAGCACGCCGACATCGACGGTCGTGCCGCTGTCGAACGTGCGCCGCCAGCCGACAATGAAGTCGATTTCCTGGTCCGCACCGCCCGCGACATAATCGTCGATCGAGGAGCCCCAGATGGTCGCGTAGAAGCCGGATTCATGACCCAGCGCGATGGTGCCCTGAACGGCGAAGCGCTTGTCGGTCTGCGAGATGCCGCGGAAGCGATAGTCGCTGACCAGGGTCGCGCCGCCGTTGACGGTGAAGCCGCCTCCGATTTCCGCGGCCATGGCCGGTGCGGCGGCGAAGATTGCGGCGGCGCCAAGCGCCAGCCGGGTGAGAGTCTTCAATCGCATGCTGTTCTCCCCGTATTGCGTTGTGTCTGGCCCGGTCTTTGTCGGGCAAAGCTCTCCCGTCCGCCGCCAGCGGGGTGTCCGCTGGCGGCGCCGGCATTCGGCATTGGGTTACGCGTCAGAAGTTGTAGGCACGCTCGCCATGGTCGGTGATGTCGAGCCCTTCGCGCTCGGCATCCGCGTCGACCCTGAGGCCGATGGTCACCTTGATCAGACCCCACACGATGGCGGAGCCGATCGCCGACCACAGGATGGCAACGACCACGGCCTGCACCTGGATCAGGGTTTGCGCGCCGATCGAATAATCCTCGGGCCGGAAGCCGCCGAGCAATGGCGACGAGACGATGCCCGTGCCGATCGATCCGACGATGCCGCCAATCCCGTGGATGCCGAACACGTCGAGGCTGTCGTCGAGCTTCAGGCGGTGCTTGAGGCTGCCGACGAACCAGTAGCAGACGAGGGCCGCCACGGCACCGAGCACCGCTGCGCCGGCCACGCCGGACGTGCCCGCTGCCGGGGTGATCGCCACGAGCCCCGCAACCGCGCCGGACGCGCCGCCGAGCAAGGAGGCCTTGCCCGAGACGATCCGCTCGGCGAGCAGCCAGGTCAGCACCGCCGCCGCCGGGGCAACGAAGGTGTTGATCATCGCGACCGCCGCTCCACCCGTGGCTTCGAGATTGGAGCCGGCGTTGAAGCCGAACCAGCCGACCCAGAGCAGCCCGGTGCCGATCAGGGTCAGGCTGAGCGAGTGCGGCGGCGTCATCTCCTTGAGGAAGCCGATCCTTTGCCCGGCGAAGAACACGCCCACCAAGCCGGCAATGCCCGAATTGATGTGGACCACGGTACCGCCCGCAAAGTCGAGCGCCCCCCAGCCGAAGATCAGCCCGTCCGAGGCCCAGACCATATGCGCGATTGGCGCGTAGACGATCGTGAGCCAGAGCGCGGAGAAGAGCAGCATTGCGCTGAACTTCACGCGCTCGGCCAGCGCGCCGACGATCAGCGAGGCCGTAATCGCCGCGAAGGTCATCTGGAAGGCGATGAAGACCAGTTCGGGAATGCCGACACCGGCCGTGAACGTCGCCGACACTGTGTCGCCGGTGATACCGCTGAGAAACATCTTGCTCGTGCCGCCGACAAAGGCGTTGCCCGCGTCGAAGGCCAGGCTGTAGCCCCAGCCGACCCAGACCAGGATCGCGACCGCGGTGATCCCGAGCACCTGGCTCAGGATCGACAGCACGTTCTTCGCCCGGACGAGGCCGCCGTAGAACAAGGCCAGGCCCGGCACGATCATCGACAGGACGAGGATGGTCGAAACCAGCATCCAGGCGGTGTCGCCCTTGTCGACGGTGAGCGCCGGTGCGGCCGCGAAGGCTGCGCCGGGCATGGCGAGGCCGAGAAGGAGGGTCGGCACCGCCAAAGCGGTACGGATCCGGGTGAATGTCATCGATTGCGCCCCCATGTCAGATCGCCTCCTCGCCGAGCTCGCCGGTGCGGATGCGCACGGCCTGCTCGACGTCGATCACGAACAGCTTGCCGTCGCCGATCGAGCCGGTCTGAGCGGTCTGCTGGATGGTTTCGAGAACCTGCGGCACCACGTCGTTGGCGACGACGATGTCGATCCGCATTTTCGGCACGAAGCTGGTGGTATATTCCGCGCCCCGATAGATTTCGGTTTGCCCCCTTTGCCGACCAAACCCGCGGACTTCGGCGATCGTCATGCCCTGCACGCCAATGGCGGCCAGTGCGTCACGCACCTCTTCCAGCTTGTAGGGTTTGATGATGGCGATGATCAGTTTCATGCCGCCCCCTTTGCATGCGCGGCGTGTCTGCCGCGCCTTCAGCGACACCCGCCGGGGGAAACCGATTCCGCCCCCGCAGGGCGTCCTCATGTTGCATCGCGTAAATTGCTGCACTGCGTCAACGCGCGGTGAACTTTTCACGCGGGGGCGTAACTATCTATGAGATAAAGCGATTTTCCCGAGCCCGGAGATGGCGCGCCGCATGTTGCAGTGCGGGACAGTCGCTACGCGAGCCGCGCCGCGTGCCAGCGCAAATGGTCTTCCATGAAGGTCGAGATGAAATAATAGCTGTGATCATAGCCGGGCTGCATCCGCATCGTGAGCGGGATGCCGGCCTCCTCACAGGCAGCTTCGAGCAGTTCGGGGCGCAGCTGTTCGGCCAGGAAATTATCGGCAGCGCCCTGATCGACGAGCAGTTCGTCGACACGCGCGCCGTCCTCGATCAGCGCGACCGCGTCATGCGCGCGCCACGCGTCGCGATCCTGTCCGAGATAGCCTCCAAGCGCCTTCTCGCCCCACGGCACCTGGCCGGGCGCGACGATCGGCGCGAAGGCGGAGACGCTGCGGTAGCGGCCCGGATGGCGCAGCGCGAGCGTGAGGGCACCATGGCCGCCCATCGAATGGCCCATGATCGATTGCCGGCTCATGTCGGCAGGGAAGTGGGTCGCGATCAGTCCCGGCAACTCTTCGGCAACGTAGCTCGACATGCGGTAATGCGTCGCGAAAGGCGCCTCGGTCGCATCGACATAGAAACCCGCGCCCAGCCCGAAATCATAGGCCGCAGCCGGATCGTCGGGCACGCCTTCGCCGCGTGGGGAGGTGTCGGGCGCGACGAAGATCAGGCCGAGCTCCGCGCAGGCGCGGCGATATTCGCCTTTCTCGGTGACATTGGCGTGGGTGCAGGTGAGGCCCGACAGATACCAGATGACCGGCAGCTTCGCGCCCGCTTCGGCCTGCGGCGGCACGAAGACCGAGAAGGTCATGTCCGTGCCCGTTTCGCGGCTCGCATGACGGTAGACGCCCTGCACACCGCCATGGCTACGATTGGTGGAAACCGTCTCGATCGTCATGGCAGTTCCTAGCGGAAGATCACGGTCTTGCGGCCGTTGAGGAGGATGCGGCGCTCGGCCGCCCAGCCGACCGCGCGGGCGAGCACCTGCGCCTCGATGTCGCGGCCGATGCGGATCATGTCGTCGACGCTGGCACGGTGATCGATCCGCTCGACGGCTTGTTCGATGATCGGCCCTTCGTCGAGATCGGCGGTGACATAATGGGCGGTGGCGCCGATCAGCTTCACGCCATGATCGTGCGCGCGGTGATAGGGCCTCGCGCCCTTGAAGCCGGGCAGGAAGCTGTGATGGATGTTGATGCAGCGTCCGTGCAGCCGCGACGACATGTCCGCGGACAGCACCTGCATGTAGCGCGCGAGGACGAGCAGCTCGGCGCCGGTCTCCTCGACCAGCGCCATGATCTGTGCTTCCTGCCCGGCCTTGTCGCCCGCATCGACGGGCAGATGATGGAAATGGAGCCCGTGCCATTCGGTCAGCGACCGGCAGGTCTCGTGGTTCGACACCACCCCGGCAATGTCGATCGGGAGGCTCCCGGTCGACCAGCGGTGAAGGAGGTCGTTGAGGCAGTGGCTGCCCTTCGACACCGCGATGATCGTCTTCAGCCGCGCATCGCCCGCGACCATCGTCCAGTCGAAGCCGAAGCGCAGCGCGACCGGTACGAATGCCTCCCGAACGCCGTCCAGATCATCCGGAAAGCGCGTGCCGGCGGGCGTAAACTCGACGCGCATGAAGAAGCGCCCGGTTTCGACGTCCGCATATTGCTGGCTGTCGAGGATGAAGCCGTCGCGCTCGGCGAGGAAGCCGCTGACCGCCGCGACGATCCCGACCCGGTCCTCGGCCGAGAAGGTCAGGATGTAGCGGGCCGGATCGTCCGTCATGCGCGCGCTTATTTCGGCCGGTGCAGCGCGCAGAGCTTGTTGCCGGCCGGATCGCGCAGATAGGCGAGATACATGCGGCCGAGCCCGCCGCCGTCGCGCCAGCCGGGCGGATCCTCGCAGGTCGTGCCGCCATTGGCGATGCCGGCCGCGTGCCAGGCATCGGCCTGTTCGGGGCTGTCCGCCGTGAAGCCGATCGTGCCGCCATTGGCGTGGCAGGCGGGCTGGCCGTCGATCGGCTTCGACAGGGCGAAGGTGCCGCGCTTCGTCATCCAGAACCAGCGGCCCTTCGGGTCCTGCATGGGCGATCCGACGTCGAGCGCGCCGAGCACCGCGTCGTAGAATTTCTTGGACGCGTCGATATCGTTCGCGCCGAGCATCACGTGACTGAACATGCTTGTGCTCCCCTTGATCAGTAGACGACGACCGAGCGAATGCTCGTGCCCGCATGCATCAGGTCGAACGCTTTGTTGATGTCCTGAAGCGGCATGGTGTGGGTGATCAGGCTGTCGATGTCGATCTTGCCGTCCATGTACCAGTCGACGATCTTCGGCACGTCGGTGCGCCCGCGCGCGCCGCCGAACGCGGAGCCCTTCCAGACCCGGCCGGTGACCAGCTGGAAGGGACGGGTGGCGATTTCCTTGCCGGCTTCGGCGACGCCGATGATCACGCTCTCGCCCCATCCGCGGTGGCAGCATTCCAGCGCCTGGCGCATCACGTCGGTATTGCCGGTGCAGTCGAAGCTGTAGTCGGCGCCGCCATCGGTGATGTCGAGGATCGCCTGGACGACCTTGTCCCCCGTTCCAGTATTTGGGCCGACCTCCTTCGGGTTGATGAAGTGGGTCATGCCGAAGGCTTCGGCCATGGCGCGCTTGGACGGGTTGATGTCGACGCCGACGATCTTGTCCGCGCCGACCAGCTTCGCGCCCTGGATGACGTTGAGGCCGATGCCGCCAAGGCCGAAGACGACGACGTTGGAGCCGGGCTCGACGCCCGCGGTCCAGATCACCGCGCCGACGCCGGTGGTGACGCCGCAGCCGATATAGCAGATCTTGTCGAACGGCGCGTCCTCGCGGACCTTCGCGACCGCGATCTCCGGCATCACCGTGAAGTTCGAGAAGGTCGAGCAGCCCATATAATGGTAAATCGTCTCGTTCCCGAGTTTGAACCGGCTCGTCCCGTCCGGCATCAGCCCCTTGCCCTGCGTCGCGCGGATCGCGGTGCACAAATTGGTCTTCTGGCTGAGGCAGCTTTTGCACTGCCGGCATTCGGGCGTGTAGAGCGGGATCACATGGTCGCCGACCTTCACGGAGGTCACGCCCGGCCCGATTTCGCGGACGATGCCCGCGCCTTCATGACCGAGGATCGAGGGGAAGATGCCCTCTGAATCCTTGCCCTCCAGCGTGTAGGCGTCGGTGTGGCAGATCCCCGTCGCCATCACCTCGACCAGCACCTCGCCGGCCTTCGGCCCCTCAAGGTCCACCTCATGGATTTCCAGCGGCTGGTTCGGCGCAACGGCGATGGCGGCGCGGGTCTTCATGACGGGCTCCCTTGGGTCAGACGTTTGCCTGCCCGACTAGGAGCGCGGCCCGGTGCTGGCAAGGCTCAGGTCCCGCGCGTGTCGCCGAACAGGTGGATGTGCAGGCGGTCCGACCAGGCGAAGCCGGCGTCGAGCACGGCGTCGATCAGGTCCGCTCCGCGCCGCATCAGCACGTCGCTGCGTGTGCCTTCGGGCATGACGTAGATGCGCTCGCGACGAATGCCGAAACGTGCGGCGATGTCCCGGATCTCGTCGAGATCGGCAATGGTGCGGACCACGAATTTGAACCAGGCGGAGTCGAGGCCCGCGAAGGCCTCGAGCGCCTTCGGGCGCAACGCGAGCGCGGGCTTGTTGCCCGAATGCGCCAGCTTCGGCGAGACCATGAACAGGTCCACCCGTTCGATCATCCCGGGCGAGGGAGCGATCGTACCGTTGGTCTCGACCTCGACGAGAAGGTCAGGCTGATCCTGCTTCATACGGTCGATGAGCGGCACGAGCATATCCTGCTGGATCAGCGGCTCGCCGCCGGTGATGACGATGCCCTCCGCCGGCAGCGCCGCCACGCCTGCCGCAACCGCGTCGATCGCCATCTCGATCGTCTCTGCGGACTGGTCGTATTTGTCGCCCTGTTCGTGCGTCCATTTCGTGCCGGCCCAGTTCCAGGTGTAGGGCGTGTCGCACCACCCGCAATGCAGGTTGCAGCCGGACAGGCGCACGAAGGTGCGGATGCGGCCCATGCTGCGGCCCTCGCCCTGCACGGAGCGAAAGATCTCCGGCACGCCGGGCTCTTGGGTTGCGATGCGGAGCATGGGTTCAGCCATTTCAATAATCTATTCTCGTCACTCCCGCGAAAGCGGGAGTCCAGCTTTTCTGCTGAGAAAGGAAGCTGGATTCCCGCCTTCGCGGGAATGACGTGGTGTGACTAGCCCAGCAGGAACTTGCGAATCCAGTCACCAACCCGTGCATTGTCGTTGGGCTGGTCGAGCGAGGCGGCCGCCGCGTCGGCATTCGGTAGCCGGTCGCGGCGCGCCTCGATCAGCGCCTTCGCATAATCGGGCGCGAATTCCGGGTGGAACTGGAACGATATCGCACCCTGTTCGGGCCAAGCCAAAGCCGCATAAGGCGCGAAGATCGACGATGCGACGACGACGCTTCCCGGCGGCTGCAGCACCACCTGATCCTGATGCGATGCCGGCACGGAGACGAGATGCGCATCATCCATCCACGTCTGCCGCCCGACCACCGGATAGGAATGGAGGCCGATGCCCCAGCCCTTGTCCGATTTCTCGACGCGTCCGCCAAACGCCTCGGCCATCGCCTGATGACCGAAGCAGATCCCGACCAGCTTCGCGCGCCCCTTCGCCGCCTTGAGGAAGGCGAGGAGGTCGCCGATCCACCGCAGGTCCTCATAGACGCCCGCCGGTGAGCCGGTGATGAGGTAAGCGTCATGCCGACCGACGTCGCCGGGGAGTTCACCCGCGGCGACGTCATAGGTTACGATCTCGAAACCCGGGCCGAGCAGCTGCTCGAACATCGCCGGATAGCGGCCGAAGCGGCCGATCAGCGCGTCCGGCGGCGTGCCGGTTTCGAGGATGGCGAGCTTCACGCCTGTTTGGCGTCCCGCTTGGCCGCGATGCGCAGCCGCAGCGCGTTGAGGCGGATGAAGCCGGCCGCGTCGCGATGGTCGTAGCCGCGGGCGCTTTCCTCGAATGTCACCAGGTCCTGGTCGTAGAGCGACACCGGGCTCTCGCGGCCGATCACCGTCGCATTGCCCTTGTAGAGCTTGACGCGGACGCTGCCGGTGACCTTTTCCTGGCTCTTGTCGATCGCCGCCTGCAGCATCTCGCGCTCGGGCGCGAACCAGAAGCCGTTGTAGATCAACTCGGCATAGCGCGGCATCAGCTCGTCCTTGAGGTGCGCGGCGCCGCGGTCGAGGGTGATCTGCTCGATCCCGCGGTGGGCGCGGGCGTAAATCTCGCCGCCGGGCGTCTCGTACATCCCGCGGCTCTTCATGCCGACGAAGCGGTTCTCGACCAGGTCGAGCCGGCCGATGCCGTG
>Ga0335075_10009688_pt1 | contig 14657 bp, 12 predicted proteins | sample Lox_Sample_24_FD_206723 | JGI IMG/M metagenome (GOLD analysis project Ga0335075, IMG submission 206723) | Soil microbial communities from Loxahatchee National Wildlife Refuge, Florida, United States - Lox_Sample_2.4 | ecosystem: Environmental > Terrestrial > Soil > Wetlands | place: USA...
AACGGGATATCCGCCGGGACCGGGATGCAGGAGAACTCGGAGACCACCGTGTACCGCGAGAACGTGCCCAGCACGCACAGCCCGCCGAAGTCCTCGCCGTTCTGGTGGAACCGGAACGTCCCGTCGCCGAACTCGCCGGTGGACGCGTTCTTCCCGGCGTCGCACAGGTTCTGCCGGCCGGTCGAGCAGTAGCGGCACGAGCCGCAGGCCGGGATGAACGAGCAGACCACGCGATCCCCGACCGCGACCCTGGTCACGCCCGGCCCGACACCGTCGACGACTCCCGCGCCCTCGTGCCCTCCGACCACCGGAAAGCGCATGGGCGCGTCGCCCTTCTGGATGTGGTCGTCGGAGTGGCACAGCCCGGCCGCGTGGAACTTGATCCGGACCTCGCCGGCCTTCGGCTCGTCGAGTTCGAGGTCGGTGATCTCCCACGGCCGGCCCGGCGCCCGGCACACCGCGGCGCGGGTGGTCATGCTCATGCGGGGCCCCTTTCTGCGTCCACGATGTCGCCGGGACGATGAGCCCCGCCATACCTCTTTCGCTTCGTGGAAGACAAAGCCCGGCTAGCCGGCAGCCGGGTCAGCCTCGGTGAACGCGGGCGTCTCGTCCAGGACGATCAGCGGCATCGGGCCAGCCAGGTCCTCCGGCGCGGCCGGCGCATAGGCGAAGTTCTTGGCCCGGGCGCCGCCGTCGACCACGAGGTCGGTGCCCGTGATCAGCCTGGCGTAGTCGGAGCACAGCCAGGCGACGGCGTGACCGATGTCGGTCGGAGTCCCGGTCGTCCCCATCGGGATCATCGGCGCCCGCGGCCCGGAAAACCGGCTCGGCTTGCGCCACGGCTCGTTGCCCGTTGGGCCGCCGAGCCCGCCGCCACGCTGGTGCAGGACTCCGCCCGGGTCCAGCCCGGCCCGGGCCCGCTCGGCCATCAATTCTGGATTGTCGGGGTTGGGCGCGGTCGGGGTGAAGCTGTTGACCCGGATTCCGTACGGGGCCAGGTCCATGGCCGCGGCCCGGACGAAATTGTTCACGCCGCCCTTGTTGAACGCATACGCGATGATGCCCGCCGACGAGGTCCAGCCATTGGATGAGGACATGCAGACGATCGAGCCCTTGATCCCGCGCTCGGCCATCGCCCGGCCCACGTGCTTGGTGTTGAGGAAATAACCCAGCGCCGAGACGCGCACAGCCCGCTCGAAGAACTCGGCCGTCTCGTCGAGCACGCCCCGCCCGCCGAGCAGGGCCGCGTTGTTGACGAGTATGTCGATACGGCCCCACCGGGCGAGCACGTCGCCGATATACCGCTGGACCGCGGCCTCGTCGGTCACGTCACCGGGTGCGGCCATCGCCTCGCCACCGTTGCGCTCGATGCGGGCCATGCACGCGCTGACCGCCGCGGCGTCCACGTCGTTGCAGGCGACTTTGGCGCCGTACCGGGACAGGGCCAGCGCGACTCCGCTGCCGATGTTGGGCCCGGCCCCGGTGACCAGCGCGACCTTGCCCGCCAGTGAGATCTCCAACGGTTACACCTCCCGCTGCGGCGCCCTAGCTGCGGCGCCCTCGCTGCACGCGACGTTACGGCCGCGGCGCGATCGCGGGCCAGGCGGCTTCCGCGACGCGGAAATTCGGGTGACCGCGAGGATCACGCCCGGCAGGATCGTCCGCATGCCAGCGCCGTTCATCCCGGGCCTGGAACTGGCGGGCGCGTTCTTCGCCGAGGTGGTCCGCCCGCTGCTGGCTGAGGCGTTCCCGCGGCTGCCCTACGCGGCGGCGCTGCTGGGACCCGGCTCGGAGGTGCTCGGTTACGACTCGGTCCGCTCCACCGACCACAACTGGGGCCCTCGCCTGCAGCTCTTCCTGGCCGCCGCCGACAGCGGCCGTCACGCCACCGAGATCACTGCCACGCTGGCCGGCCGGATGCCCGCGAGCTTCCGCGGCTGTCCCACCGCTTTCCCCAGCACCGAAGAACCGGACGGCCTGGCCCGGCACCGGGTGACGGTCACTGAGCTGGGGGCCTGGCTTACCGGCCAGCTCGGGTTCGATCCTCGGGAGCCCATCACCGTGGCGGACTGGCTGGCGGTTCCCACGCAGCGGCTGGCCGAGGTCACCGCGGGGGCGGTGTACCATGACGGGCCTGGTCAGCTCAGCCAGGCCCGCATCCGGCTCTCCTGGTACCCGCGCGATGTCTGGCTGTACGTGCTGGCCTGCCAGTGGCAGCGCATTGCCCAGGAGGAAGCCTTCCCCGGACGCTGCGCCGAGGCAGGCGACGAGCTCGGATCGGCCGTCGTCACCGCCCGGCTGGCCCGCGACCTGATGCGGCTGTGCCTGCTGATGCGCCACCGCTACCCGCCCTACAGCAAGTGGCTCGGCACCGCCTTCGCCCAGCTCCCCGAGGCGGCCGTGATGACGCCGGACCTGACCGCGGCCGTCGCCGCGACCAGCTGGCCGGCCCGCCAGCAGCACCTGGGCCAGGCCTGCGAAGCGGCCGCGGCCATGCACAACGAGCTCGGGATAACCCCGCCGCTAAACACCCGCACCCGCGGCTACTTCGACCGGCCTTACCAGGTTCTTGACGCTGGCCGGTTCACCGCGGCGCTGCGGGAGGCCATCACCGACCCGCTGATCCGGCAACGGCCCGTGGCCGGCGCGGTCGATCAGTTCATCGACAGCACCGACGCACTCGGAAACCTGAACTTCCTGCGAGCCACGATCGCCGAGGAATTACCCGAAATCCGCGTGGCCGGCCGACAAAGCGAGCAGCGTGATCTGGCATCATAGAAGGCAATGAGCAAATCAAATCGAACACGCTTCCCAGTCACCGTCACCCGGCTTCCGGTTAGCCGGTGCCAGATCTGCCAGCGCACCATCGCCACCAGGACCGGCCAGGCCAGCGCCGCGCTCACCGAGCACTACCGCCGGGAGCACCCCGAGATCCTGGACACGGCGTCCGACCGATCGGTCTGAGCATCCGCGGCAGCCGCCGTCGCTTCTGGCGTGGCTGGCCTGTGGCGGGCCTCCCGGCACGCCCGGCGCCTCTGGCTGGCCCGCGGCGGTCGTGGTCCGGGTCAGCCCGGAAGGTTTCTGGCTCCTGGGCCCTCGTTGCCGAGCCGGTCGTCGGGGTTGGCGAGCTTGCAGGTGTCGAGAGACAGACAGCCGCAGCCGATACAGCCGGTGAGGCTGTCGCGAAGCCTCTGCAGCTGCGCGATCCGGGCGTCGAGGTCGTCGCGCCACGCCGCGGAGAGCCGGGCCCAGTCGCTGCGGGTCGGGGTCCTGCTGTCGCCGAGCTGGTCGAGAGCCTGCTTGATGGTGGCCAGCGGGAGGCCGACGCGCTGCGAGGCCCGGATGAAAGCGACGCGGCGAAGCATGTGCCGCGGGTAGCGGCGCTGGTTCCCGGACGTACGCCGGCTCGCGATGAGCCCCCGCGCTTCATAGAAGTGCAGGGCGGATATGGCCGCCCCGCTGCGCGCAGACAGTTGGCCGACGGTCAGCTCATGGATGTCGGCGGGAAGCTGGGCCACGGAACCCCTCTTGACCTGAACATTACTTGAGGTCAGAGGATAACAAGCGTGAAGCACCTGGGCATCCTGGCTCACAGCACCGAAGGCGCCTCGCTCTGCTTCCTGGCCTTCTGCCAGGAAGGAGTCCGCCGCTTCGGTTCCCACGTGTACCCGGACATCACCCTGGACTACATAGCCTTCGGGCCCAGCATGCCCGCCTGGGACGCGGGGGATTTCGACTCGATCCGGGCCACCCTGTCGGTGAGTGCGGGCCGGCTCGCCCGGGCCGATGCCGACTTCTTCGTCTGCCCGGACAACACCGCCCACATCGCTCTGGAGCGGCCCGGGCCCGACCTGGCGCTGCCCGGCCTGCACATCGCCGGCGTGGTCGCCGACCAGGCCGCCGGGGACGGGCGCCAGCGAGTCGGGGTGCTCGGCACCAAATACACCATGGGCAACCCCCTTTACCCACGGGTGCTGGCCGCTCGCGGCATCGCCGCCGAGATCCCGGACGATAACGACCGGGACATCATCAACGAGATCATTTTCAATGAGCTGGTGAACGGCGTATTCACCACGGAATCCCGCCAGGAGTATGTGCGCGTCATCGAGAAACTGGCGGCGCGAGGGTGTGACGCCGTCGCTCTGGTGTGCACCGAAATCCCGATGCTGGTGACGCCCGATGTCTCTCCGCTGCCCACGCTGGACTCCACCCGCCTGCTCGCTCGCGCCGCGCTGGATGTCGCCACCGGCGAGCGTCCCCTTCCGGCGTGGCGAGGCGGGCCGGCCGCGGCGTGACCGCTCAGCGGCCTCGTCCGGCCAGGGTCAGCCGCTCCGGAAACGGCCGGGGTTCCTCGGGCGGACCGTCTTGGCTCATGTATCCGAGCACGAGTTCTTCGAAGCTCACGTCGCTGGCCTCGAAGGCCGGGTCGGCCACCGGGCCGCTGAGACGGACCAGCAGCCTGGTCTGCCGGGGCGTGCGGGTGGCGTGCACGACGGCATGGGTCCGCTCGATGGCCCCGGTGTCCTTGCTCGGGCCGACCAGCATCGTGTGCGACGCGAGCAGTTCATCGATGTCGCCGCACAGCTGAACCCGGGACTCGCACAGCTGGATCATGTGGTCACAGACCCGTTCCAGGTCCACCACCAGGTGCGAGGACATCACCACGGTCAGCCCCCCACCCGCCACCGCCTCGGCCAGAGTGCCGAGGAAGTTGCGCCTGGCCAGCGGGTCGAGGGCGGCGACCGGCTCGTCGAGCAGCAGCAGTCTGGGCTGCTTGGCCAAGGTCAGCGCCAGCGCCACCTGAGCCCGCTGGCCCCCGGACAGCGTGCCCACCGGCTGGTCGAGCCGGATCCGCAGGCCACCCAGCCGCTGCCGGGCCGATGCCGCGTCCCAGCGCGGGTTGAGGCGCGCACCGATGGCGATGTGATCTTCCGCGGACATCCGCCGGTACAGCGGGAAGTCCTGGGCGAGGAAGCCGATGTCAGCCAGGAACGCCGGGTCCTGACGCGGCATCGAACCCAGCACCAGGGCCTCGCCGGAAGTCGGCCGGGCCAGGCCGGCCAGCAAGCGCAGCAGCGTCGTCTTGCCCGCGCCGTTCGGGCCGATCAGCGCCGATATCCGGCCTTCGGGAACGGTCACCGAGCAGTCGCTCAGCGCGGTCACCGTGCGGTACTGCTTCGACAGCCCGCGAGTCTGGATGACGGCCCCCCCGATGGCCGTGATCACGCGATCTCCTGCCGACCCGCGGCCCGCAGCGTGACGTGCAGCAGCGATTCGATCGATTCGTCGTCAAGCCCGGCGTCGCGGGCTTCCTGCACCCAGCGCGCCAGGCTGCGGCCGAGCCGGGAATGGGTGCCGGGCGGCGGACCAGGCGGGCGGTTCTTCACGAACGTGCCGTGCCCGGCCCGCGCCTCGACCAGCCCTTCGCGTTCCAGGTCGCGGTAGGCCTTGAGCACTGTGTTGGGATTGATGGCCGTCTCCGCGACCACCTCCCGCACCGTGGGGAGCTGGTCGCCCACGTCGAGCAGGCCCATCCGCAGCGCCTGCCGCACCTGCTGCACGATCTGAAGATAGGGGGGAGTCACCGAACGCCCGTCAACCCGGAAGCTGATCATGAGCATGCCCCTGTCATGTTCCGCCGTCCTAGGTCCCTAGTACTTTAGGCAGCCGGATGACATCACGTCAAGGCTGCCGCGGCCGCGACGGGAACACCCTGGTCAGCGAGAAGACGGCCACTGCGGCGACGGTGAAGGCCAGGCCCCACGCCATCAGGTGCGCGGCGGCCGCCAGCACCCCGGTGATCACGAACAGGACTACCTGTGCCGTCAGCCTGAGCGGGTCGTCCAGCCGGTGGCGGGACGTGGGAGCAGCCCAGATCCCCCAGCACACGGCGGCGAGGACCGGGAACAGGATCGCCAGCACGATATGGAGCGCGAGTGCGGACCCGATCCTCAGGCCGCTCACCACAAGAAGCACCAGCATCGCAATCTCGGCCCCGAAGGAGCACGCGGCGATGACGGCGGCCAAAGCTGCGCGCCGGGCTGGCTGACTGGCTGGATCACGTGCTGGCATCGGCACCAAAATCGAGCGGGAAGAGGCCTCGGACGGTGGCTTGCTCAAGCCTCCGCCAAGACTTTAGGGGATAGACAGGTACTTGACCCACTTGCCCGAGGAGGTGCAGTACCAGATCCCGTGCGGCTCGATCCAAGTCGACGGGGCCGTGCAGGTGGTCTTCCCGTACTTGGCCGGGGTTGTGTAGGACTCGACGAGGGCTGGATCGGTGACGGTGCCGGGCGGGTAGACCGAGCGGTTGTCGCCAAAGACAGCATCGCCGCCGAACTCTCCGACCGAGTAGATTGGCGCGCCGTTTGTGTCGAAGACCTCGAACTCCTGGTCGTTCTTGCAGTTCGGAGGCTGCCCGTTCTGGACTCCCGCGCAGATGTAGACCAGAGACGGGTCACTTTGGGCGTGCGCCGCTGTGGCGGTGGCGATCGCGAAGCCAGCGCCGGTTGTGCTGGCCGCGAAGGCGAAGATTGCGGCTGCCTTACGAATACGCATGCGTTCCCCTTCTCGCTGGCTGGGCCTTAGCCGCGACTGCCCGGGTCCCGGACGCGCCCCCGTTCGCGGCGCCCGGGCTGCCCCCGGACCGCCGTGCCGGAACCCACCTTGGACTGCCGGGCTTGAAGGAACGTGGAGAAAACCTTGAATACGCAGGTGCACCGTATTAAGGAGGAATACCCTAATTGCTAAGCAAGAAGTACGGACATGCAGTTATCACCATCTTGGGGGGCGCCGGGGGCGCTGATGGAATTCGGGGTTCTTGGGCCTGTTGAGGTCCGGGTGGCTGGCCAGGTGGCCGACACGGGGCATCCACGGCAGCGGGCCGTGCTCGCGGTGCTGCTCCTTGACCTGGGCCGAGTGGTGCCGACGGAACTGCTGATCGACCGGGTGTGGGGCGAGAACCCGCCGGGCTCGGTCCGCAACGTCCTGTACGGGTATGTGGGTCGGCTGCGGGGAGTGGTCGCGGGCGCCGCGGACCCGGAGGCCACGCTGGCCCGGCGCCGGGGCGGCTACCTGCTGCAGGCCAGGCCAGGACAGCTGGATCTGCACCGGTTCCGCCGCTTAATCGCGGAGGCGGCCACCGCCGGTGACGATGGTCACGCCGCGGGGCGGCTGCGGGAGGCGCTGGGGCTGTGGCGCGGGCCAGCCTTAGCCGGGCTGGACAGCCCATGGCTGCACGGAATGCGGGACGTGCTCGAGCTGGAACGGACCGCGGCCATCCTGGACCTCAACGACATCAGGCTGCGGCAGGGCCAGCATGGCGGACTGATCAGCGGCCTGGCCGGCCAGGCCGCAGCCTGCCCGGCCAACGAGCGGCTGATCGGCCAGCTGATGCTCGCCCTGTACCGGTCCGGCCAGCAAGCCGAGGCCCTGCGCTGGTACGAGCAGACCAGGCAGCATCTGGCCGGCGAATTCGGCGCCGACCCCGGACCACAGCTGCAGGCGCTGCATCAGCAGATCCTGCGCGCCGACCGCTCGCTGGCCGCGCCCGGGCCTGCCATCCCTGGCCCCGAGCCTGGTTCCGAACTCTGCGAACTGCATCGGCAGCTATTGGCCGGCGACCCCGGCGGCCCCAGCGACCCCAGCTGGTGCGCCCCGGCTCCCCCGCCGCCCGTGGTGGCTGGCGCCGCGGCCGAGATATTCGTCGGCCGGCTGGAGGAACTGGCGGCGCTGGAGGCGGCCGCGGCGACGGCTCGCGGTGGGCGGTCTGCCGTCGTGCTGGTCGAGGGGGAAGCGGGGATCGGGAAATCGACCTTGCTGTCGAGGTTCGCGTCCGGCCTGGCCGACGCCACCGTCCTGCGGGCCAGCGGCGACGAGGCGGAACGGCTGCTGTCGTACGGGATCGTGAACCAGCTGACATCCGGCGCCGGGCCGGGGCTCCTGGCCTCGGACCTGAACGACGCGGTGGATCCGATCGCGGTGGGCAGCGAGCTCGTGGCCTGGCTCGGGCAGCAGTGCGGCGGCCACCGGCTGGTGCTCGCGATCATCGATGACCTGCAATGGGCGGACGGGCCGTCGGCGCGGGCGCTGCTGTTCGCGTTGCGGCGGCTGCCGGCCGCCCGGGTCCTGATCGCGGTGTCGGTCCGGACGGCGGAGCTGGCCCGGCTGGGTCAGGGCTGGCAGCGCTTCCTGGCGGGTGACCACCGCGTCGCCCGGCTGCGACTGCAGGGGTTCACCCCCGCGGAGGTGGAGCAGCTTGCTCAGGCACTGGGCCGGGGACCGCTGTCCCGCCCGGCGGTCAAGCGCCTGATGGCGGAGACGGGCGGGCACCCGCTGTACTGCCGCGCGGTGCTGGAGGAGGCCGGCCCGGATGACCGGCGGGGAGGGTCGCTGCCGGTGCCAAGCTCGCTGGCTGGCGTGGTGCAGGGCCGGATGAGTGCGCTGAGCCCGGCCGCCCGGATGCTGATAAACGCGGCCGCGGTGCTGGGCACCCGCTGCCGGCTGGCCGTTGCGGCCAGGCTGGCGGAACTGGAAGATCCGCTGCCGGCCCTGGGCGAGGCGCTGGCGGCGGGCATCCTGACCGAGGAGCCCGGGGGGACCGGGATAGGCATCGGGTTCACGCACCCGCTGGTCCAGCGGGCCATCTACAGTGATCTTTCTCTTGAACGGCGACGCACGCTGCACCTACGCGCGGCCGGCCTGGTCGACCGGCGCGCTGCCCTCCAGCTCCGGGTGGGCGCGGCGGCCGGACCGGACGACCAGCTGGCCGCCGAACTCGAGTCCGCGGCCTGGGATGCCCGCCGGCTGGGGCGGCTGGCGGAGGCCGCGGCCTGGCTGGCCCAGGCGGCGGAGGTCAGCACCGATCAGGAGGCGGCGGGCCATCGCCTTCTTGGGGGGCTGGAAATCCTGCTCAGTTTCGGCGAGGTGGCCGGGGCCGAGAATCTGGCCGCCCAGATCGGGATGGCCGGCCCGCACGCGCTGCGCAGCTGGCTGCTCGGTGTGCTGGACGTGCTGGCCGGCCGGATTGCGGCGGCCGAAGAACGCCTGGCCGAGGCGTGGCGTACCCACGATCGTGACCGGGAGGCCCGCGTCGGGTGCGTGGCCGCCACCTGGCTGACGCTGCTGTGCCTGTGTGCTGGGCGTATCCGGGAGGCGCTCGAATGGGGTGAGCGGGCCGCGGCCAGTCCGGCCGAGGCAGCGGCGCACCACTCGGCTTTAAGCGTGCTGGCCATGAGCCTTTTCTACGCCGGACGTGGCCCGGAGGGCCTGGCCAGGCTGGCGGAATTCGCCGATGCCCCGGCCGACGTGCCCCTGGAAGATACCGACACGCTTGTCCTGCGCGGTATCGCCCGGCTGCTTTCGGAGGAGCTGCCCGAGGCCATCGCCGATTTTTCGGTCGCGGCGGCAAGGCTGCAGGCCGGTGTGCCGCTGCGCTCAGCCAGCTGGTGCCTGTGGCAGCTGGCTGGCGCCGAGTATCGCACCGGATCGTGGGACGACGCCGTGCAGCACGCCGAGCTGGCGGTCTCGCTGGCCAGCGACGCGGACCGGATCTGGGACCTGGGCTACGCGCACAGCGCCGCCGCTGTGATCCGTGCCCAGCGCGGCGAGTGGGAGACGGCCGGTGGCCATGTTTTGCGGGCCCGGGAGGCCGCCCACGCCGTCGGCGACGTGGGGGCGATCGGCGCGGCCAGCATCGCCACGCAGTTCCTGGCCATGGCGCGGGGCGACCTGGAAGGCGTGATCGCCGCCGCGGCCGCCACCCGGGCCAGCGGCCGGAAAGAGTTCTTCTGCATTGCCGGCACCTATGACTGGAGGTGCCTTGAGATCGAGGCCCTTATCCGCCTCGGGCGCCTCAGCGAGGCCGAGACCGCGCTAGCAGAAATGGAAACCGACCTTTCGGTCTTCGGCCCGGCCGCGGCGAGAACGGCCGCCGCCACGCTGCGTGCCGATCTGGCCCTCGCGGGCGGGCACACGGTCGCCGCGACTGCGGAAATCATGGATGCCTGGGACCACGCTCAGAACCTGCAGGCACCACTGCTGCTCGCCCAGCTTGAGATCACAGAAGCCCGCCAGCTGCGCCAGGCCGGGGAGCCGGCGGCCGCCATCGCCCGGCTGGCCTCGGCCGGCCAGCGGCTGATCAGGCTCGGCGCCGTTCCCCACCTGCATGCATGTGACCGCGAGCTGGCTGCCGCAGCCGCCGCCGCGCGGTCACCCATCTCACGCGTAAAGGACGTCATCGACGTCTAGCACGGGTGGGACGCCTGGGGCTGACATAGAACTCACACAGAGATCATGCAGATTCCTGAGAGCAGCCGTAGAGGATGGAGCCATTCCTGGATTCGGGCGCGTTCCAATTCCCTTCTTGATCCGGGACGGAACGCGAAGCATCGGAGGATCTCGTGACACAACTTGGCTCTCCGGCCACCGAGAGCGGCAAGGGTGGGAGTGGCGGGAGTGAAAACAGTGGCGGGAGTGAAAACAGTGGCGGGGCTGAAAGTAGGAGTGAAATCAGTGGCGGGGGCGATAGGGGCGGCGGCCGGCGGGTGGCGCGTGGTTCGCGGCTGGCGCGGCGGCGGCGGGTGCTGCTGGGGGTGGGGATCGGAGCGGCGTTGCTGGCTGTTGGGGGGCTGATCGGGGCGTCGTTTGTGAAGTCGCCGCAGCAGCTGGCGGCCGATACGGCGGCGCCGCCGGCGACGGTGACCACGGCGCCGGTGGTGTCTCAGGTGCTGACCAGTTCGGTGCAGATGCGCGGGGTGGTGTATCCCTCGACGCAGTACGACGTGTATGCGACCGCGCCGTCGTCGGGTTCGTCGTCTTCGGGGGCGGCGGCGAGCGGCTCGTCGTCGGCGGGGGCGGTGTACATCTCGAAGCTGGAGGTCGCGGCGGGTGACACGATCCGCAACGGGCAGCAGCTGGCTGAGCTGGATGGGCAGCCGCTGTTCGCGCTGAGTGGTGCGGTGCCGGCGTGGCGGGATCTGACGCCGGGTGAGAGCGGCCCGGATGTGGCTGAGCTGCAGGACGCGCTGGCCTCACTGGGGTATTACGGCGGCGGTGACACCGCCGGGTATTTCGGCGCGGCGACCGAAGACGCGGTGGCCCTGTTTTACGGGCATCTGGGTTACACCGCCCCCTCATCGGGTGGGGTGCCGGCGGCGGATGTGGTGTTTTTGCCGTCGCTGCCGGCCACGGTGGTGGGGGTGAACGGCGCGGCCGGGCAGCAGCCGGGGCAGCCGTTCCTGGAGCTGGCCGCGCGCGGGTCGCTGGCGCTGACCGGGGAGCTGCCGCCCGCCTACGCCGGGCAGGTGAAGCCCGGGCTGACGGTGAGCATCTTCGATGAGGTGACCGGCATCCACGCCACCGGCACGGTGGCTGGCCTGGGCACCGCAACGGTCACCGTGCCGACCGGCACGGTGGTCGACATCGGCAGCTCGAGTTCGGCGTCGTCCGGCAGCTCGAACAGCTCCAGCTCGAGCAACTCGGGCAGCTCGGGCGGCTCGGGCAGCTCAAGCGGTTCGGGTGCGACGACGTTCATCCCGCTGGCGGTGGCGCCGTCGGCGCCGCTGGCGGCGGCGCTGAACGGGGAGAACGTGCTGGTCACCGTGGACACCGGGCGGACCGAGGGCCCGGTGCTCACGGTCCCGGTGGCCGCGATCGTGACCAGCGCGTCGGGCACCAGCTACGTCACCGTGGTGGGCGCGCGCGGCACCCAGACGGACGTGGCGGTGACCCCGGGGATTTCGGAGAACGGCTACGTCCAGGTGACCCCGGTGCATGCGGGGGCGCTGGCGGCCGGGGACCGTGTGGTGGTGAGCGGGTGATGATCGCGCCGGTGATCGAGCTGGATGGCCTGGCCCGGACCTATCCGGGGCCGCCGCCGGTGTGTGCGCTGCGCCCGGCTGACCTGGTCATCGGGGCCGGGGATTATGTCGCGGTGACCGGGCCGTCGGGGTCGGGCAAGTCCACCCTGCTGCACCTGCTGGGGCTGCTGGACACCCCGACCGGGGGCCGGTACCTGCTCGACGGGCTGGACACCTCGGCGCTGGGTGACCGTGACCGGTCCGCGCTGCGGGGACGGCGGATCGGGGTGGTGTTCCAGGCCTTCCACCTGCTGCCCTACCGCACCGCGCTGGAAAACGTGCTGCTCGCCCAGCTCTACAACAACACCCCGCGCGCCGCCCGGCTGCAGGCAGCGATCCAGGCCCTGGACGCGGTCGGCCTCGGCCACCGGCTCGACGCGCTGCCGACCACGCTGTCGGGCGGGGAGGCCCAGCGGGTCGCGATCGCCCGGGCCCTGGTCAACACCCCCAGCCTGCTGCTATGCGACGAGCCGACCGGCAACCTCGACTCCGCCAGCGCCGCCGCGGTCATGGACCTGCTCGACGAACTCAACACCGCCGGGTACACCATCGTGGTCATCACCCACGACGGCGCCGTCGCCGGCCACGCCCGCCGCACCATCGCGATCAGCGACGGCATGCTCTCCGAACACACCGGGATAAGTCATGGCTAGCGCCGCGACCGGCCTGCCCCGGCCGCGGCTGGCCGCCCGCGACACCGCCGCCGAAGCAGTCGCCGGGATCGTGCAGCGCCCCGGCCGCTCGGTACTGACCATGCTCGGCACCATCCTGGGCACCGGCGCGTTCGTGGCCGTGCTCGGCCTGACCGCCACCGGCGCCGGGCAGATCTCCCGCCAGTTCACCGTCCTGCAAGACACCACCGTCACCGTCGAAGACAACGGCCCCGCCAACGATGTCGCACCCCCCGGCACCAACCCGGCCATCGGCTTCCCCGCCGACGCCGGCACCATCGCCGGGCACATCCACGGCGTCACCGCCGCCGGAGTGTGGTGGCCGGTGTCCCTGCCAGCCAACGCCGAGTTCACCGCCTCCCTCGCGCTGGGCGCCACCGCCTCGCAGACCATCAACCTGCTCGCCGCCTCCCCCGGCGCCATCACCGCCATGGGCCTGACCATGGCCGCCGGCACCCCGCTGACCGCCTACGAAAACAACACCCGCCAGCACGTCGCCATCATCGACACCACCACCGCCGCCACCCTCGGCATCTCACCCGCCCGCCTCGCCGCCCACCCCGCGATCTTCGTCAACGGCATCGCCTACACCATCACCGGCATCTACTCCTCCGCCCAGCGCGTCGTCACCGACGAATCCGCCATGCTCATCCCCGAAAACACCGCGCTGGCCGACTACGGCAACCCGCAACCCGGCATCGGCAACCAGAACGAAGCCCAGATGGTCATCGCCACCCGCATCGGCGCCGCCCAGGCCGTGGCCAAGCAGATCGCCGCCGCCGAACTGCCCACCGACCCCACCCGCCTGGTCGTCACCTCCCCGCCCAGCCCCCAGAACCTGCAATCACAAGTGTCCGCCGACCTGGCCGGCCTGTTCCTGATCCTCGCCCTGATCAGCCTGCTCATCGGCGCCGTCGGGATCGCCAACACCACCCTGGTCGCCGTCCTGGAACGCACCGAAGAAATCGGGCTCCGCCGCGCCGTCGGCGCCCGCCCCCGCCACATCGCCGCCCAGTTCCTCGCCGAATCCACCACCCTGGGCACCCTCGGCGGCCTCATCGGCACCTGCACCGGCGTCGCCGTCGTCATCACCTTCGCCGCCACCAAAAACTGGACCGCCATCCTCAACCCCGCCTACACCCTGCCCGCCCCCCTCATCGGCAGCCTCGTCGGCCTGCTCGCCGGCGCCTACCCCGCCCTGCGCGCCGCCCACACCAGCCCCCTCGCCGCCCTACGGCACGGGTAACGGAGAACCACGATGCGCACCCGCACCACCCTCACCATCCTGGCCTGCTGCTGCGCGGCCCTGGCCGCCTGCACCGCCACCCCGCCCAAAGGCCCCAACGCCACCGTCACCACCCCCGCCATCAGCAAGCCACCCGCACCCGCCTCCGCCCAAGCCGCCCTGTCCAGCGAAGCATTCACCCCCTACGCCGCACTCGGCATATCCAGCAACGACGGCCTGGCACCCGGCGCATCGCAATACGCCCTCACCGAGCCGTGCATGAACGCCGCCGGCTACCCGGGTGTGACCGGCACCGACGGCATCGTTCCCGCCAGTATCAACATCGACGGGGGCCTGGCTTACACCCAGCCCTGGGGCGGATGGGGATACCTCGGCGCCGCCGACGCGCAGCAGTACGGCTTCCGGTTGGTCCCAGGCGCTGCGCTCACCGCCCTTGGCCTCGGGGGGCAACCGCCGGCCGACCGGCCGACTGTGCCCGCGGCGGAACAGATCGCGGCCGGCAAGTGCGCCACGATCATGCAGGACTTCACCACCGCCACCCAGAAAGGCGCGCTGGCCGGCATCAGCACCCTCGGCAACGACATCGGCAACGACGTGGCGGACGACCCGGCGGTCAGGAACGCCACCCGGGCCTGGTCGGCCTGCATGGCGAAGAACGGTTACAGCTTTGACCAGCCGCAGAACGTGTTCAACCAGGAGTTCCAGAACATGTACGCCGGTCAGGGGGTCACTCCGGAAACCACGGTCAGCGCATCGGCCAACCAGGCGCAGATCGCGGCGGCCGTCACCGACGCCGACTGCACCCAGTCCACCGACCTGGCCGGGATCTACTTCGCGGTCCAGGCCAGCTACGAGAAGCAGCTCGTCACCGCCAACCAGCAG
>Ga0335075_10009689_pt1 | contig 14656 bp, 16 predicted proteins | sample Lox_Sample_24_FD_206723 | JGI IMG/M metagenome (GOLD analysis project Ga0335075, IMG submission 206723) | Soil microbial communities from Loxahatchee National Wildlife Refuge, Florida, United States - Lox_Sample_2.4 | ecosystem: Environmental > Terrestrial > Soil > Wetlands | place: USA...
TCATTGCGAGACATGGGCCCGCCGCCCTCAAGGACCCTGTCTCGCATTACATGACCCCGAAGGTCGTGACCGTGACGAGCGAGGACACGATCGAGCATGTCATGCAGACGATGACGGCGGGACGGTTCCGCCATGTCCCGGTCGTCGACGGCGCTCGCCTGATCGGCATCGTCTCGATCGGCGACGTCGTCAAGCGCCACGTCAACGCGCTCGACAGCGAGCGGCAGGCTTTGCGGGAATATATCGCGACCGCTTAGGTTAGAGCGTCATCGGTTCCGATTGAATCGGAACCGATGAGGCTCAAGTCTTTGCTTTGAGTGTGATCTTATCCGAAAACCGGCATCGATTTTTCGGGATCACGCTCTAAGCCGGCGGCGGCGCCGAGGCCATAGCTCCCTCGGCGTCGATCCGCGCAAGACCGATATGCTCGTGGATCTCGGCGGCCGCCTTGCGCACCGCCTCGCGGCCGAGCGCGATCAGTTCGTCCGCGCGGTGGAACTCGAACATGCCGACGTCGCCGACCTTGACCTGCACCAGGGCGTCGGGCGGATCGCCCGCCAGCCTCGAGCGCATGATGCGGTCCTGGAGAATGTCGAACGCGCTGACCATCGAGGTCATGAGGCCCGGCGCGGCCGCCTCCCCGTTGACCCGGGTCCCGTTACCGCCGCGCCACCAGCGCGCGATCATGCCGCTCGTGTCGGGCGCCGGCTCCTCGGCCGGGGGCTCGCGGTCGGGACGGCCGAACGGGTCCTGAATGGCCGTGCCGCGACCGAAGCGGTCGCTCGAAATATTGAGCGCGATGACGCGCTCGGCGCCGAGCGCGCGCGCGACGCTGACCGGGACCGGATTGACGATCGCGCCGTCGAACAGCCAGCGCCCGTCGATATTCACCGGCTCGAACACGCCGGGCAAGGCATATGAAGCGCGAATAGCGTCGACCAGCGGCCCCCGCCTGAGCCAGATCTCGTGCCCGCCGCCGATCTCGGTAGCGACCGCGGCGAACCGGACCGGTAAATCCTCGATGCGAAGCCCGCCGAGCCCCGCCTCGAGCCGCGCGCGGAGCCGCTGGCCGCCGATCAGCCCGCTGCCGGTGAAGGACAAATCGAGCAGGCCGAACACCCGGCGCCGGGTGAGCGAGCGGGCGAAGGCCTCGAGCATGTCGAGCCGGCCGGCGGCGTGGCAGCCCCCAACCAGGGTGCCGATCGATGAGCCGACCACCACGTCGAGCTGCAATCCGAGCGCGTCAAGCTCGCGCAGGGCGCCGATATGAGCCCACCCCCGCGCGGCGCCGGCGCCGAGCACGATCCCCACTCTCGCCCGGCGGGAGCGCCCGCCGCCCGAGCCGGGCTCAATATCGTTTCTGCGATAGGCCGCTCTGAACATCGCCGAATTCGCTTGAAAATGACCTCACCGCTCGCCTTCCCTCGGAAACTTAAGCTTGCCCGCCAGACGTCGCCAGACAATTAACGTGAAGTTGTTTAATCCGGCGTGATGGCGAAGTATTGGCCTTGCGCGCATCGGCTCAGCCGTTCGACGGTTCGATGAATGCGAGCCGGGCCGTTTCGCCGTCCATTTCGACCCGGCGATAGAAGCACGACCGCCGGCCGGTATGGCAGGCGCCGCCGTCGCCCGCCACGGTGACGAATGCGAGAAACGCGTCCTGATCGCAGTCGACGCGCATTTCGACCAGCGTCTGGGTCTGGCCGGACGTGTCGCCCTTGCGCCAGAGGGCCCCGCGCGAACGCGACCAATAATGGACGATTCCGGTCGAGAGCGTCGCGCGTAAAGCGGCCTCGTTCATGTGGGCGACCATCAGAACGTCTCCCCGCGACGCGTCGATCGTGACGCAAGCAGCAAGGCCGTCGGCGCCGAATTTCGGATTAAACGCGCGACCCTCCTCCCGGTTGCGCGCGCAATCGGGCTCAAGCTTGGCGGTCTCGTTCATGCCCACCCTCGTTGCGGCTTTCGAGCCGCGCTTTCAGCAAAGGCCTCGATTTCGGCCGTTCTGGCTCCTATATAGGGGCCGAATACCGGGCGAGAATGTGATCAGCGAGATTTACAACCAGCGCATCCTCGAGCTTGCGGGCAACATTCCCCGCCTCGGAAGGCTTGCGAACCCTGACGCCAGCGCCAAGGCGCATTCGCGGCTATGCGGTTCGACCGTGATAATCGACCTTTGCGTCAGGGATGGGCGCGTGGTCGATTTCGCCCATGACGTGAAGGCCTGCGCGCTCGGCCAGGCGTCGTCCTCGTTGATGGCTCGCCATGTGATCGGCGCGACCGCGGAAGAGCTCAACGAGCTGCGCGACCGCGTAACTCTCATGCTGAAGGCGAACGGTCCGCCTCCTGAAGGCAAATGGGCCGAGTTCGCGGTGCTCGAGCCAGTGCGCGACTATAAGGCCCGTCACGCCTCCACCCTGCTGACGTTCAACGCGGTCGCCGACGCTCTCGCCCAGATCGCCGCGCGCCAAGCGGCCCCGGAGGCCGCGCCGGCGCCATGAGCGCCGTCCATGCCGCGCCTCGCCGCGCGGCCCACGCGCTGATCCGCCTCTACCAGCTCACGCTTTCGAGCCTGATCGGCCGGCAGTGCCGCTATTTGCCGACCTGCTCGGCCTATGCCGACGAGGCGATCGAGCGCCACGGCCTTTGGGCGGGCTCGTGGATGGGCCTCGCCCGCGTGTGCCGCTGTCACCCGTGGGGCGGCTCAGGCTACGATCCCCCGCCCGAGCGGATTCCCCCGGCCGCTTCATGGGCGCGGCCCTGGGCTTACGGACGCTGGCGCTCGAACGGATAGGCGAGCCTGTCCGGGTTCAGACAGACGCGAGGCGGCCCGCCGCAGGCGACTCCGGGTCATTGAATGCTTGGAGGCGATTTTGCGCGAAAGCCAAGCAATCAATGGCTCGATCTGATCGGCGTCTCGTGGACACAGCCTTGCCTCTCCCGCTTCCCGCCTTTATGGACAGGCGCTTCTCTTAACCCAGCCTTGACGAGACCTGACCGATGGCCGAGCCGCGCCGGGCCGCCACAACTCCGCCTCGCCTCGAAGACGGCCGCTTCCTCGTCGTCGAGGCCCGCTATTACGACGCGATCGGCGCCGACCTGCTCTTGGGCGCGACCCGCGCGATCGAGGCCGCGGGCGGAACTTATGATCTCATCAGCGTGGCGGGCGCGCTCGAGATTCCAGCGGGCATGGCGATCGCCCTCGATGCGGCGAAATCGGCCGGCCGTCCTTACGACGGCGCGGTCGCGCTCGGCTGCGTCGTCCGCGGCGAGACCTTTCATTTCGAGATCGTCGCGGGCGAATCGGCCCGGGCGCTCATGGACATGTCGGTCGAGCGCCGGCTTGCGCTCGGCAATGGCGTTCTCACCACCGAGACGATCGAGCAGGCGGCGGAGCGCGCGGATCCCAAGCGCGGCGACAAGGGCGGCGAAGCGGCGCGGGCGGCGATCGGCCTTGCCCATCTCGCGCGCCGTCTCAGCCGGCGATGAAACGATCGGACAAGCGGTCGGCGGCGCGGCTCGCGGCCGCCCAGGCGCTCTATCAGATGGAAATCGCCGGCAAGAGCCTCAACGATATTCTCGCCGAGTTCGAGGCCCACTGGATCGGGCGCGAGATCGAGGGCGACGCCTATGCCCCGGCCGACCCGGCCTTCTTTCGCGCCGTGGTCTCCGGCGTATTGCGCGATCAATTGCCGATCGACCGCGGCCTGGACGACGCGCTGGCCAAGGGCTGGCCGCTGCGCCGGGTCGAGGCGCTCATGCGCGCGATTCTGCGCGCGGCATTTTACGAATTGCGCAGCCGTCCGGACGTGCCGGCGCGGGTGGTGGTGACGGAATATGTGGACGTCGCCGCCGCCTTCTTCGGGCCCGAGGAGAGCGGCATGATCAACGCCGTGCTCGACGCGCTCGCCCACGAGACCCGGCCGGCCGAGTTCGGCCATCGAACCTGAAACCAGGATGTCGTCGGCGAGGCGGCGCAACCCCGGCTGCGGGCGGGTCTTCAAGCCGGCGCACAAAGTTACGCGCCACAATCATTTCATGGACTTGACTGCGCTTTTGCGCAACTTTTGCAATTCCCAACTCCCTCGTTCCCAGGCGCCGCGCCGCATCCTCGAAGCACGCTCGAGGAGGCGCCAACGACGCTGGGAGCTGGACCATCCCCTCGGCAGGCTCGGGGCAGGTTGTTCCAGACGCGCCTTCGGCGCTCCTTGAGGCACGAGGTTCGGCGCCGTTCCAAAGCCCGATATCGCGAAATGGCGCGAAATCCCGGCGGCGTCATCGGGGGCTCGCGCGACGCGGCGGCGAAACAAAAAGCCAGTAAAATCAGTCGCCTTCATTTCGCCGCTCGACAGGCCTCATTGCGCCAAGCGAAGCGAAGCGTTTCGCTTGGCCATCGGTTAAGTCCTTGAGATCGTTTGGGGCGCGAAATCGGCCGTTTCGCGGGATTGTTTGTTTTCAAGGGGTTTACAAGCACTTTGGTTCGCGTTGTTTCTTTCAGGCGCCGAGGGCGGGTCTCGAAAACTCGAATTCCGTTCAATAGAAATTATTCCAGTAGATTCCGTATTCGTCAAGGGTTTGTTCAGGATGACAATTCACCGAATCGCTCCGCAGGCCCTCATCCGTCGCCATAGTCGGTTCGAAAGAACGCCCGTCGCTCGACGGGCTATGGGGAGAAGGGGAGCTGCGGCGCCGGCGCGCGCCCTCGTCATGCTCAGTGGATCGGACAAGGCGCATCACCTGCTGAAGGTGAGGGGCCTCGTGCGTGTCTCGCCGTTCAGGCGATCAACCCATCCGTCGAGGCCGGTCCGCTTCGCGCCGGACGGCGCAGCGCTTCCGCCGCGTCAAGATGGAACCGAGGTTACCGGCGCGATTTCTGTGGATAACGCATTTCTGGCGATTTACTCCGCGTTAACCATCGCCAATCACTTTGCACGTCGCATCGCCAGGCCTAACCTCCTGATTCGCATTGCGAAACAAGTCGTTGAGGAGTCTTTGTCATGCGTTTGGCCGACCTGTCCGAGGGCTTCTCTGGCCTCAAGCAATGGTCCGAGCCGGTCATCTACGATCGGCTTATCGCCGCGTACTGGAAACTGATCAGCGACCGGGAGCTTGCGCGCAACTTGGCGCGCCTGCACGCCCGCGTTTGGCGCGCGCTGATCGCGGGCGACATGACGGGCTTTGAGGAATTGCGCGAGACCCTGGTCGGCGCGCTTGAGCCTTGCGGTCTGACACTGGATCATTTGGCGGAGGTCGACGCCGAGATCATGATCGAACTGCTCGATGTGGTGATGGCGCGCTACAATCGCTCGCACCGCACCGCCAGGGCCTACCATCTCGCGCTCATGGAGCTTGCCGGAAGATTGCCGCCGGTGCGGCTCGCTGCGTGAGAAGCTGCGTTTGTAGACGCGGTCGCAGACCGCGTCAGCCCCGCTCCAAAGCGCGTTCCTAAAGAACGCCCATCTGAAGACGGAGCGCGGTTACAACGCCTCCCGCAGGCGCCTGCCCCTCAGCTCGCGATAGAAAGGTCGCGGCCGGCTTTTGTCCAGGCCGCCTTCGAGCGCTTGGCTAAGGTCGTCGAGCGCCGCGTGGGTGATCGAGGGCAGATCGAGGCGCCGCGCCTCGTCGAGCGGGGTCCAGACGAGCTCGACCAGCTCCGCCTCGGAGTGAACGGCCCCCTCGACACGCCCGGCGATGAAGCGCGCGTCGACGACGAGAAAGCGCGCATCGAAGCGCCTCACGCGTCCGGGCGGGGTGATCGCGCGGGCGAGGAAGTCGATGGCGTCGAGCGCCGGACGGACGCCGGTCGCCGCGAACCGGGTCCAGGCGCCCGGCGGCGGATTCTCCGGCGCGCCATAACCGGAGACGCCGATCGCAAGCCCGGTTTCCTCGAAGGTCTCGCGGATCGCGGCCAGCGCGAGGGCTCGCGCAAAGCCGGGCGAGGGCCGGCGCACGCGGGCGTTGAGCTTCTCCTCGACATAAGCGTCGAGCGCGCCCGCCGCGGCCATCCGCTTATCCTCGGGCTCGACCCGGCCGCCGGGAAAGACGAACTTGCCCGGCATGAATCGGTGGCGGTCGTGCCGCCTGCCCATCAACACCCGCGCGGCCCCGCTTCCCGAATGTTCGACCAGAATGAGCGTGGCGGCGTCACGCGGGCGCAGCGCGCGTCGCGGCTCGGCGGGCTCGATCACATTCGTTCGCCCTGGGACCCGAACCCGTGCATGCACAGCGCCCATTGCTGGCCGACGATCGCGCCCTTGGCCCGAGGCAAGATAATGAGGCTCGCCGCGAGGGTCACCAGGACCCAGAAAATCGCGACCCAGAGAAGCGACGAATGCGGCCAGATTTCATCCGACATCAGGACGCCTGCGCCGACCGCGTGGGCGACGATCAAGAGGGTTATGTACGCGGGCGCATCGTCAGCGCGATGGCCGCTGAGCGGCTCGCCGCAGACCTCGCACGCGTTGACGACCTTGAGATATGAGCGGAACAGGCGGCCTCGGCCGCAGGCCGGGCAGCGGCCGAAGAAGCCGCGCATCATGGCCTCTTTTAGCGAGCGGTCCGGCGGGGGCGTCGGAATACGCCAGATGCGCGACATGTCGTTCATCGACGCTTGCCCATACGAATCGGCTTGCGCGGCGCGGGTGCGCCCGGGTTTCGCATGGCCCGCGACTCGGAACCGGGCCGCACAATTTCGAACCTGAGCGCCCCGGCGAAGGGCGCGGCCTCGACCAGACGAACCTTGACTTCGCCCCCGAGCCGGAACGTTTCCTTCGTCCGCGCCCCGATCATGGCGCGGTTCGCCTCCTCGAAGCGGAAATACTCGTCGCCGAGCGTCGCCGCCGGAACGAAGCCGTCGGCCCCGCTTTCGCTCAATTTCACGAACAGGCCCGCGCGGGTGACGCCCGCGATGCGGCCGGTAAAAACGGCGCCGACGCGATCGGCCAGATGCGCGGCGATCACCCGGTCGACCGTTTCCCGTTCGGCCGCCATCGCCCGGCGCTCGGCGGCGGAGATGTGCTCGGCGATCTCAGCCAGTTCGCCCGCCCGCATGTCGTTGAGGCCGCCCGGACCCAGGTTCAGCGCGCGGATCAGCGCGCGATGGACGATAAGGTCGGCATAGCGGCGGATGGGCGAAGTGAAATGCGCGTAGCGGCGCAGGTTCAGACCGAAATGGCCGTAGTTCTCATGGGCGTATTCGGCCTGCGCCTGGGCGCGCAACACCACCTCGTTGACCAGGGCCTCGACCGCCTGGCCGCGCACCCGGGCGAGGACGCCGTTGAAATGCGACGGGCGAACCCGCTCGCCCTTGGCGAGCTTGACGCCGATGGTGCGCAGAAACTCGATCAGATCCTCGAGCTTCTCCGCGCTCGGCGCGTCATGGGCGCGATAGAGGAGCGGCGAATGCGCCGACTCGAGCGTCTCGGCGGCGGCGACATTGGCGAGGATCATGAACTCCTCGATCAGCCGATGCGCCTCGAGCCGCTCGGGCCAGGCCACTTCCTTGAGCCGGCCTTCGGAATCGAGAACGAGCTTGCGCTCCGGCAGATCGAGATCGAGCGGGTCACGCCGCCCGCGCTCGATTTTGATGGCCGCGTGCGCGGCGTAGAGCGGCTTCAGGACCCCGTCGAGGAGCGGCTTCGTCGTCTCGTCCGTGCGGCCGTCGACCGACGCCTGGGCCTGCTCGTAAGAGAGCCTAGCCGCGGAGCGCATCATAATTCGATGAAATTGATGCGAACGCTTGCGCCCATCGGCTCCAATCACCATGCGCACGGCGAGCGCTGGCCGGTCCTCATGCGCGCGCAACGAGCAGAGGTCGTTGGAGATGCGCTCCGGCAGCATCGGCACGACCCGGTCAGGGAAATAGACCGAGTTGCCGCGCTCAAGCGCTTGCGCGTCCATCGCCGAGCCTGGACGAACGTAGGCCGCAACATCGGCGATGGCGACGGTGACCACGAATCCGCCTGGGTTCTTAGGATCGGAATCTTGGACGGCGTGGACGGCGTCGTCGTGATCCTTGGCGTCGGGCGGATCGATGGTGACCAGGGGGAGCGCGCGCCAGTCCTCGCGCGGGGGGCTCAGTCGAACGGGCCGGGCGGCTTCGGCCTCTTTAAGCGCCGCGGGCGAAAAGACATGCGGGATATGATGCGTCTCGAGCGCGATCAGGCTCACCGCGCGCTCGGACTTGACCGAGCCGATCGTCTCGACCACCCGCGCGGGCGGCAAGCCGAGGCGGCCCTCGCGCAAAGGCTCGATCGCGACGAGGTCGCCGTCGCGCGCTTCGCCCGCCATGCCGGGGGGCACGCGATATTCGCGCCCCGCCGCCTTCTTGTCGACCGGAAGCGCGCGTCCCGAACCGTCGGCGCCCGTGCGGTAGACCGCGAACGCGCGCGCCTTCGCTTTGTCGAGGATTTTCACCACCCGGCCGGAATAGGCGGGCGCCTTGGGGCCGCCGTCGGGATCGAACTCGATCCGCATCAGGACCCGTGCGCCCAGAGCCGGGGCGGGCGCCCGGTCGCGCTTGGCGCGCGAGCGCCGTACGAGAATGCGCGGGGCGGGACCATCGCCGCTCCATTCGATCGGCTTGGCGACCAGCTCGCCGTCGCGGTCGCGCTCGGCGATGTCGGCGACCACGAGCGATGGCAGGCGACCCTGCACAGTCAGCGCTTTCCGGCCGCGCGCGACCGCGCCTTCGGCCTGCAAATCCTTGATGATGAGCTTCAGCTCCGCTTTCGCTTCCCCCTTCACGCCGAAGGCGCGGGCGATGTCACGCTTGGTGACCCGGGCTGGCGCACGCTCGCCATTGGGCGCGGGGGCGCCGCCGATGAAGGCCATGACCTCCTCGCGCGAAGGAAGCGCGGATCTCGGCTGCGCCGCTCCGCCGGCGACGCTTGGCGCGCGCCGAGCGATTTTTTGATTTTGCAAGGCTTCCACTTCATGAAGGGCCGCGGAAGCGTCCCCGTGGCGAAGGTAAGTTCGAAGGCCCGCGGAAACAAGCGCCGCGCTTCTTAAACGCGGTCGACAATAGACTGGTTCAGCGCCCGACGGACTTTTCAATCCTAAGCAGCGTAAAAAGCTTCATCGGCGCAAGCTCGCTGCGCTCGACGATGCGCGCGTCGGGGTGCGAATCGATCCAGTTTCCGACCGTCGAATAGGGAAAATTCGGATGCCAGCCGAGCCAGGCGGCGGCCGTCTCCATCCGGCGCTCGATCGCCGCGCGAAGCCCGCCCGATGCGGCGAAATGGTTCATCACGATCAGGCTCCCGCCGGGTCTCAAGACCCGCCAGGCCTCCTCGAGCGCCCGCTCCGGATTTGGAACGACGCTCATCACATAGGGCGCAAGCGCGACGTCAAACGCCGCGTCAGGAAATTCGAGCGCACCGGCGTCCATCACATGGAGCCCCTTGACCTGCGCCAGTCCCTTGCGCTCGACGCGCGCGTACGCCGCGCGCAGCATCGGCGCGGAAATATCGATGCCGGTCACCAGCACATTGCCCGGAAGCAGCGGCAATTCGAGGCCGGTGCCGACGCCGACCACGAGAATCTCGCCGCCGGGACCGGCGGCTTTGGCCGCCGCCCGCGAAGCCGCGGCCCGGCCGGGATGGAACGGCAGGTCGAAAATCAGGTCATAGATCGGCGCCCAGCGGCTGTAAGCCGCCTCAGCCGTATGCCCCGCATAAGCATGTGTCGCGTTGATCGGATTCATCGCCGGGGCCTCCCGACAAACTCGCCCCTGCCTGCGCCCTCGCCCAGACTCTTCCAACGCATTATAGCACGAACCTGCGCCACGGCGACCGGGCCGGGCCGGCAAAATCGGGCGACATCGAAGGGTCCTGTCATGATTGACCATATCGGCCTTGCTGTCTCCAATATGGAGCGATCGAAGGCCTTCTACTTAAACGCCCTCAAGCCCCTGGGGATTGGGGTCATCATGGAGGTCTCGGCGGAGCAGACGGGCGGCGACGCCCATGCCGGATTCGGCAAGGACAACAAGGCCTTCTTCTGGATCGGCACGGGAAGCAGGCCCAAGGGCGGCGCGCATGTCGCTTTCACGGCCCAAACGCGCGCCGAGGTCGATGCGTTCTATCGCGCCGCCTTGGCCGCCGGCGGACGGGACAACGGCGCGCCAGGCCCCAGGCCCCATTACCATGAGCATTACTACGGCGCCTTCGTGCTCGATCCGGACGGCGCCAACATCGAAGCGGTCTGCCATCGGCCGGAATAACGATATGTTGCCGCAACGTCGCGGACCGTCACCATAGGAGCGCATGAACCGCGTAGGCGGCGAGCATAATGAAGACGAAGAGGTCGCTGCCCATGGCGACGGTTTCGTTGAGGGTGCGGCCGGTCTCCAGGGCGTGCCGGAAGCCGGCTATCCCGTAGAAAATCGTCCCCACGAGCGCAATTGGCGGAATGAAATCCGGACGCCAGAGAGATGCGGCGCCGACCGCGCCGAGGGCGAGATTCGCGGCCCCGATCTCGCGGACGAGCGGGAGGGCGTCCGAACCTTCGATCTTGAAGATCTGTCGGGCCGTGAACTCAGGCTGAAAGAGCTGGCGAGCGCCTGCCAGCGCGAGCCGCACCCCAGCCGCCCAGAACACGAACCACTTGCCGATAAGCCCCATGAACGGAGCGGCGCCCGGCGGCGCATGCTCGACGAACGCGCTTCCCAAGGGAAGCACGAAGGTGAGCAGAGCGACGACGGCTATGTACATGGGCTAGCGATGGGCCGTCGGCGGGGATGAGAAGGGCGCGCGCGGACTATCCGCGCTTGCCGGATGTGGCCGATTTCGGCTTGGCTGCGGCGGCGTTCTTGGTCGCCGGCCGCTTCGGCGCGGCGGTTTTCGCTCTGGCCTTCGCGCTTCCGGTCGCCCCAGACTTAGCCTGAGGTTTCGCCGGCTCGGCGTTGCCCTTCGCCGGCGCTTTTGCCGACTTGCGCGGCCGGGCCGCGGGCTTGCCCTCGCGTTCAGCCAATAGCTCCAAGGCCTGGGCGAGCGTGACCGAATCCGGCGAGGTTCCCTTCGGGATGGTGGCGTTGACCTTGCCCCAGTTGACATAGGCGCCGAAGCGTCCGTCGCGCACGGTGACCGGGCCGCCGTCGGGATGCTCGCCCACCAGGCGCCCGATCACGCCGCCGCCCGCCGCCTTCGCCTTCAGGAGCGCCACCGCGTCGTCGAGCGTGAGAGCCGCCGGATCCGTCCCGCGCGGGATCGTCGCGTTGATCTTGCCATGATTGACGTACGAGCCGAAGCGGCCCTGCTTGACGCTGACCGGGCCGCCCTCCGGATGCTCGCCGAGAACACGGGCCGGGCCGCCAAACCGCGAGCCCGCGCCGCTCTCCTTGGCGACGATGAGGTCGATCGCACGGTTTCCCCCGATCTCCAGCACGTCGTCGTCGCGCCCGAGATTGGCGTAGGTCTTGCCGTGCTGCACGTACGAACCATAGCGGCCGATGCCGGCGAGGATCGGCTCGCCGCTGGTCGGGTGGCGCGCCACTTCGCGCGGCAAAGCGAGGAGCTTCAGCGCCTTTTCCAGCGTCACGTCGTCCGGACTCAGGCCTTTCGGCAGGGAGGAGCGCTTGGGCTTCTCGCCCTCGCCTTGTTGCACGTATTCGCCAAACCGCCCGTTGCGCAAAGTGATCTCCTCGCCGGTCGAGGGATCCTGTCCCAAGACCCGCACGCCCGGCCGTTCGCCCTCCGAGGCTTCCGCGCCGGACGGCGCGAGAACGCGCGAATATTTGCACTCGGGATAGCGCGAGCAGCCGATGAAGGCGCCGTATTTGCCGAGTTTGAGCGACAATTGCCCCTCGCCGCAGAGCGGGCAGAGGCGCGGGTCGCCGCCGTCGCCGCGGGCCGGGAAGATGTGCGGCCCCAAAAGCTCGTTCAAGCTGTCGAGCACCTGCCTTGTGCCGAGGTCCTTGATGTCGCCGATGGCGCCCGAGAAATCGTTCCAGAAATCGCGCAGGAGCGCCTTCCAGTCGATCTCGCTGTTCGAGACCTTGTCGAGCTTCTCTTCGAGATCGGCGGTGAAGTCGTAGCCGACATATTTGGTGAAGAATGATTCGAGGAAGGCGGTGACGATCCGCCCCTTGTCCTCCGGGTAAAGCCGCTTCTTGTCGAGCCGCACATAGTCGCGGTCCTTGAGCACCGCGATGGTCGAGGCATAGGTCGAGGGCCGGCCGATGCCGAGTTCCTCCATCCGCTTGACCAGCGTCGCCTCAGTGTATCGGGGCGGCGGCTCGGTGAAATGCTGGGAGGCGTCGATCCGGTCCTTCTTGAGCTTCTCGCCCTCGCGCATCGCGGGCAGGCGGCTCGACTCCTCGTCCTCCTCGTCGTCCTTTCCCTCCTGATAAAGGGCGAGAAAGCCGGCGAAGCGAACCACCTGGCCGGTCGCGCGGAATTCAAGCTTGCGCGCCCCGGCCTGCGCCAGAATGTCGACAGTCGTGCGCTCGAGCTCGGCGCTCTCCATCTGGCAGGCGATGGTGCGCGTCCAGATGAGCTCGTAGAGCTTCGCCAGCTCGGGCTCGAGATGGCGCGCGACGTCGCGGGGGCGCTTCGTCATGTCGGTCGGGCGGATCGCCTCGTGCGCTTCCTGCGCGTTCTTGGCCTTGGCCGTGTACTTGCGCGGCGCAGATGGCACATAATCATCGCCGAAATCCTTGGCGATCACCCGTCTGGCCGAGGCAACCGCCTCGGGCGCAAGATCGACGCCGTCGGTGCGCATATAGGTGATGAGGCCGGCCGCGCCCTCGCCGACGTCGACGCCTTCATAGAGGCGCTGGGCGATCTGCATGGTGCGGGCCGGCGCAAGGCCAAGCTTGCGCGACGCTTCCTGCTGCAGGGTCGAGGTGGTGAACGGCGGGTAGGGGTGGCGCTTGACCGGCTTCGATTCGATTCCCGCGACCGAGAACAGCGCCTGCTCCAGCGCCGTCTTGAAGGCTTCGGCCTCGGCGCCCGAGCCGATGTCGAGGCGGGCGATCTTCTTGCCGTCCGCCCCGACCAGACGCGCGGTGAAAGGCGCGTTCGCTTCCGTGCGCAGATGGGCGATGATCGACCAATATTCGCGTGGGATAAACTTTTCGATCTCGAGCTCGCGGTCGCAGACGATGCGCAAGGCGACCGACTGCACCCGCCCCGCCGAGCGCGCGCCCGGCAGCTTGCGCCACAGGACAGGCGAAAGGTTGAAGCCGACCAGATAGTCGAGCGCGCGGCGGGCGCGATAGGCGTCGACGAGCGCCTCGTCGATCTCGCGCGGATTGCGCATCGCCTCCTGCACGGCGTCCTTGGTCACCGCGTTGAACACGACGCGGTCGACGCGCTTGTCCTTGAGCAGCTTCTTGTTCTTGAGGATCTCATGAATATGCCAGGAGATCGCCTCGCCTTCCCGGTCCGGATCGGTCGCCAGGATCACGCGGTCGGCGTTCCTCACCGCTCCGCCGATGTCGCTGAGCCGCTTCGCCGCCTTCGCGTCGACTTCCCAGCGCATTGCGAAATCGTCGTCGGGATCGACCGAGCCGTCCTTCGCCGCGAGGTCCCGCACATGGCCGAACGAGGCGTAGACGTCGTAGTCCTTGCCCAGGTATTTGTTGATGGTCTTCGCCTTGGCTGGCGACTCGACGATCACGACTTTCATACGAGAAAATTTCCTCTGAGCGGCCGCCGACGCGGGTCCGGTCCCCTCGGCCGTTCGGGCCGGGGATATGGAGAGCGGAGGGCCGCCTGTCAAATTCGGGAGGACGGAAACGTGCGCGCTCAGGCCGCGCTCACGATGTCCGTCTTCGAGAAATCGTCGCCCTTGAAGAGAAGCGAAGCGCCGGAAAGCTTGGCCTGGGCGTAAATGAAACAGTCCCCGAGATTGAGCCGAGCGGGATGTCCTCTTCCCTTGCCGTAGCGAGCGAAGGCCGCGAGGGCGATATGCACGGTGTCGGGCTGGTTTGGTTGAACGGCGACCTCGGCCGTCCGCAAAAAATCGCTGACGTGAGTTTCGGATTCCTTGACCGACCATTGCCGCTTTCGCGACACGCCGAGCACGGCTTCATAGATGGCCAAGGGCGTTGTCTCGACACGGCCGCCCGCCTGCAGCGCCGACACGAGCGCATCCGCCTCCGGTTCGCGAGTCAAAATCGCGACGATCGCGGAGGCGTCGACGACGATCACTCGTCGCCGCTCAGGTCATCATAGAACGCCTTGTCGGCCTCAAGCCCGGTGGCGGGGCGGCTCATGACGCAATCCTGAAGCGGCTTGATGCGCTCGGCGAGCGTCTTCGCCGGCCTGGCGCCAGCCTTATCCCCGTCGATCCTAGCGAATTCGGTCTCCAGCGCGCGGAGCACGGCCTCCGTCTTTGTGCTGCGGCGGACGGCCGCTAGCTTCGCCGCGAGCTCGACGACGCGCGGATTGCGGATCTGGAGCATGGAGGCTTGCGGCTTCATGTATTGAAGATAGGCGCGCCCCATCAATACGGCAAGCGTTGCATTCCGCCCGGGCGTCGTGCGAGCATTGGGCTCTCCCCAACACCTAACTGCGCGAGGCCGCCATGGCGGACGCCCAATCCAAACCCGTTTGGTTCATCACCGGTTGCTCGACCGGATTCGGCCGTGAACTGGCGCAGATCCTGCTCAAGCGCGGCTACCGCGTCGTCGTGACGGCGCGCGACAAGACCA
>Ga0335075_10009690_pt1 | contig 14655 bp, 17 predicted proteins | sample Lox_Sample_24_FD_206723 | JGI IMG/M metagenome (GOLD analysis project Ga0335075, IMG submission 206723) | Soil microbial communities from Loxahatchee National Wildlife Refuge, Florida, United States - Lox_Sample_2.4 | ecosystem: Environmental > Terrestrial > Soil > Wetlands | place: USA...
TCCTCGTTTAGTGGGCCCGAGACGAAAATTTCGCGATCATCTCAAACGCAATGTTCGCCGCAAGGTCTCACGCCTCCGAAACCTCGGCCTTATGTAAGGGCCATTCCCCTGTAAGGGTGTTCACAAAACGGCCTCACCGGTTTGTTTTAAAAGCGGACAGATTACACGTCTGAATTCCGAAGCCACCCAGAATAGGCCGGGCAGGCAAAAGAGGAAGGTGAGGCTGCCACGATACCATGGCGGGCTTGGTGCATTTCTAACGAGGCAGGGCCTCAGACCGGCAAGGCGGAGTCATAGGTATTCGATGGATTGGGAGTTGTCTTGCCGCTCTGAGGCCCTGCCTCGTTAGTAAAGGTCTTGGCGCATCTTAGTCAAAAGTGAGCCCGGTTGAGCCGCGCGGTACCCGAGGGCACCGGGATATTGCCGACAAGCGGCGGTTGCTCCATATACTGGAGTACAAATGCCCAACCGGAACTCACTATGAAAATAACCTGCAGCCTCGCCCAACTCCAGCAAGAACACGTCGTGATGGAACTGGAATGCATCGATCGGATGTATTTGAACGCCTACGTTCCCCAACTAACCACCGAGACGGGCATTGCCGCTTTCTGCCGCGGCTATTTGGGCCACCGCTTTGCCTCCACCAAGCAAGCCATCGCCAGGACCGAGGCCTTTGTCAAAGCCATCCACGACTTCATCCAACAGGAAGGCCTGGAACTGGTGCGCTTTCAAAAGGGCCAGCGCAAGGACGATGTCTTCCAACAGAAATTGCGACACTTCAATAAGGCCGAAGGCGTGGTGTTGGTCGGCGTGGCTCAGGAAAAAAACCGTCTGCCCCGAACCACCCGCAAGGCCCTTTCCAACGGCGGTACCATGCCTTGGATCATGTACTCGACCATCATGGTCAATGTCTATTACTTCTATTGCCTGGACCGCGACTTCGGTCCTTTTTTCCTGAAGTTTTGCTCCTATTTTCCCTACCCGGCCAAGCTTTGTCTCAACGGCCACGAGTATTTGAAGTGTCAACTCACCCAGCGCGGCATCGCCTTCCAAGCCTTGGACAACGGCCTGTTAAGCTGCGCGGACCTGGCCCTGGCCCAGCGTATTTGCGAAGGCTTGAGCCCGGCCAGGATTGAAACCTTCTTTCGCAAATGGCTGGCCCGTTTGCCCCATCCCTACAGCGCCAAAGACCGCCGCGCCGGTTACCGCTACGCTTTGTCGGTGCTTCAAGCGGAGTTTTCCCTCACCCAAGTTTGGAAACACGGCGTTGATGGACGCTGCTTCTTCGAAGAGGTCATCCGCGAGAATATTGATTTGGGCCGTCCCGATCACGTGCAGTTGATCTTCGCTCGCACCATGCGAAGAAAGACCGCCAATGACGGCCGATGCCGGACGCGCATTATCACTGAGGGGGTCGTGCCCTCTCTGCACGTCTATTACAAAAACACCCACCTCAAGCAATATCACAAAGAAGGCCGGGCGTTGCGGACCGAAACGACGATCAACAACACCTATGACTTCGGGGTGGGCCGCCGCCTCAAAAACCTGCCAGCCTTGCGCCAAATTGGCTTTGCCGCCAACCGCCGGGTGTTGCAGGTCCAACAGGTGACGCACGACTGCCATATCGGCGCCAAGGCCTTTGCCAAACTCCAATCCCCGGCCCAGGTCCAGCATGTCTCCGCCTTGCCTTTTGGCCAGGCGCGCACGCAAGCCTTGCTCTCAGCGCTCGTCTTGTTTTGCCTCCAGCCTGATGGCTTCCGTAACCGCCAACTGCGGCCATTGCTTGCGCAGTTGCTCGGACAGGACGACTCGCAAATCAGCCCCGGACGCATGAGCTACGACTTGCGTCGTTTGCGACTGCATGGCTTGCTCGAACGCATCCCCAAAAGCCAGCGCTATCGATTGACTCCTTTTGGACTTAAAACGGCCTTGTTCTATAGCCGAATCTTCCAACGCCTGTTACGACCCGGACTTTCTCAACTCCACGACCCCAGTCCCTCAAACGCGTTGCCCCTGACGACCGCTTTCAACAAGTTCCAAGCCACCTTGGACCATTTTTTCACAGAAAGGATTCCCGCTTGAAAACTTGATCTGTTTACATTCAGTTTTAAACTTCAAGGACTCTAGAAAGCGCTTCAGCAAGCCGAGCGAGGTCCGCAGGGTCGCCTGTTCCGGTGACCACAGCCTTTGAGTTTGGCTCGGGAGGAAGAATAAAATAAAAGGCAATAAAAGCCAGGAGTAAGCAAAGAACCAGGGAAATAACCCGGCTCATGCGGTGGCGACGGGTCTTCGCCAAATACCAAAACACTATTTCCATAGCGGCTATCCCGAGGATGTTAACAACTGTCATTAATTTCCATTCGGGACAAAAGTTGAAAAAATTCCAGTCCAAATTCAGGTTGCCAATAGCACAACACAGCGCGCCGCCCGCTGCCAGCCAACCGAAAGTCAGTCTGATCTCTGGCGATATCCTGTGGCCGGCGTCCACTTTGCTGAATTCCGTCCGCAACTCGCAGGCCTTTCCGATTTCAAGAGCGGCTGCCGTAAACGCATCGCCTTCGCTTAATCCGGTTTTGATCTGCTGCTCAATTTCATCCCGCAAATGAGTTTCCAGTTCCTCCAGCGGCACGGGTGCTTTGATTCCCGCAGCCAGCATTTGCTGCCGCCATTGAGCGATGGATTGTTCGAGATTGAACATGTTTTAAAAATCAGCAACGGTTGCTTGCCTGTGAGCAGCTTTTTCCAATCCATAGCCGATACCGCCAAGGATGGCGAAAACTGTCCATTCCAGTCCGAAAAGCAACGCAAGCAGAAGAACATTGTTGGTCGCGCCTATTGGCAAATGAAACAGGACGAGTGGCATCCAAAGCAGGCATCCCACAAAGCAGGCCATGCCGATGGCACGTCTAAGCCCGTGATTGGCAATCTCCGGAAGAAGCTTGTGATTATATTTCCAGCTCAAAACCGTTATTGCGAGGGTAATGATCAAAATCGGCAATGGGAGCGCCCTCGTCATCAAACTAAATCGATCGTCGAATAAAAGATGAAGACAAGAACGAAAACCAATCCATGCCGGAACGAATAACGCGACGGCTACACAAGCGATGCCCGCCAATTTAATGATCCTCTCCATTTCCATTGGAGCGCCGACTTTTCTGAATTCGCCTTTGAGATCAGGGGCTCGGCCGATTTTTCCAACGGCGATCGCAAAAGCTTGCTGCGCGTTTGCTCCCGACTGGATTTGCCTGTCAAATTCCTCCCGCAAATGGGCTTCCAACTCATCCAGCGGAACCGGTGTTTTGATTCCGGCGGCACGCATTTGCCGCCGCCATTCAACAATGGATTGTTCCAGATTAAACATATATTCAAGCAGTACCGCGGTTCTCGCCCATTACGATGAGCAATTCTCTTCGGACATCTTCAATTCGGATCCCAAGATTTTTTAGGGCTCGCCATGCTATGCCATCGCCTTCACGGATAAGTCCCAGCAATATGTGTTCAGGGTTGATCTGCTGCTGGTTTAGCGCCCGCGCTTCATTGCCGGCAAGTTGAAGCGCATTTTTGGCGCGGGGAGTATAGGGGATACTCATCGGAATTTCGTGCACCGGTCCGTTGCCCACAAATTTCCCGATTTCAATACGGACGGCCTTCTCGTCCACTCCCAACCTTCGCACCACATTGGAAACAACCGTGGATTCCGATTTGAATAGGCCCAACAAAATATGCTCGGTGCCGATGTAATCATGGCAAAAATTGCGGGCTTCCCCGGCTGCCAGGCCCAGGGACTGCATCCCTGCCGGGGCGAAATCCGGCGCGGGGATCTTATTGAATCCCAGGAATGTCATTATTTTTTGCCAGGACGGCCATATCCCATCAACTTTTGCGAATTCTGCTTTCAGCGCCGCCGCCCCCCCAATTTGGTCCGCAGCCATTTCAAAAGCCCGATCCGGTTTTTGTCCCAATTTTATCTGTTCCTCCACCTCTTCGCGGAGGTGATTTTCCAATTCGTCAAGTGACTTAGTCGCCTTGATTCCCGCGGCAAACATGTGCCGCCGCCAATATTCGATGGATTGTTCGAGGTCAAATATATTATTCTTCACAAATTCTGCCTTCAATTCTTTGGCTTGCCCAATTTGTAAAACCGACCGTTGAAATGCTTCCTGCTCGCTTGCTCCTGATTGGATTTGCCGTTCAAACTCCTCGCGCAGGTGGCTTTCCAACTCGTCAAGCAACGCGGGAGTCCTGATCCCGGCGGCAAGCATTTGCTTGCGCCAATCGGCGATGGATTGTTCCAGGTTAAACATAGTTTTCCTTTTGTAATCCGCTCAAAACCGAATGAATCAACGACCATTGCTCATGATGTTTGGCCATGGCCGTTTTGCCGTCCTTTTTGATGGAGTAGTATTTGCGTTTGCGCCCGGTCTCGCTCTCGCCCCAGCGCGATTTGAGCAGCCCGCGCCGTTCCAGCCGGTGCAGCACCGGATAGAGCATGCCGTCCGTCCATTGCAGTTTTCCGCCGGAGCGTTCCTTGACTTCCTGGATAATGGCGTAGCCGTAGCTCTCGCCCTTTGCCAGGAGCGATAAAATCAGCGGCTCCGCCGACGCCGCCACGAGTTCTTTGCGAATCATAGAGACACTATACATATGAACACGATGTATGCAACAACTATATTGAAAATTTTTTGTCCACCATTGAAATTTTGAATGAACGGCAGGGGGCCCGGTCTGGTACTGTAACGATGCTAAAACAAAATGAAACCTGAACGCGCGTTCATAACCATTCTTGCCATGGCCATGTTTGCAGTTTCGTCGCTGGCTCGTGATTCAATGGCCGTTTCAACGAACGGCCGATTCAAATCCGAAAACGTCATCCTCTTGCACGGTCTTTGCGGCACCACGCTTTCGCTGAACAAAATGCAGCGGGCGCTTGCGGACGCCGGTTACACGGTCTGGAATGTGGATTATCCGTCACGAACGGCCCTCATCCCGAAACTCGCCGACGACGCCATTGGCAGGGCCCTCGCCGAATGCCGGCAAAATGGCGCAACCAGAATTGATTTCGTCGCCCATTCGATGGGCGGGATTCTGGTTCGCAGTTACCTGGCGCGCCACAGCGTCCCTGAGTTGGGCCGCGTCGTGATGCTCGCCGCGCCAAACCAGGGCAGCGAGATCGTGGACAAGTTGGGCGGACTCGGGCTTTTTAAATGGATTACCGGTCCGGCCGGAGACGAGCTGGGCACGGACGAGGACTCTCTGCCCAATCAGCTTGGCCCGGCCAATTTTCCGTTAGGCATTATCGCCGGGGACCGCTCGATCAATTGGATTGCCAGCCTCTTCCTTATCCCCGGTCCGGATGACGGAAGGGTTTCGGTAAAAAGAGCCGAGCTGGACGGAATGGCTGATTTTATGGTGATTCACGCCACCCATCCGTTCATCCCGCATAATAGCGAGGCCATCCGGCAAACGATTGCATTTTTGCAAAATGGGAAGTTTACTGCCGCTCGTACTCACCCTTGCGTAGTTTCTTGTAGACCGTAAACCCGGCTTTTTTGGCGTCAGAGATCGAGGTTGGCTTGAGCTTGTGGGGCGTGCTGAAACTCGAGATGATTTTGCGCACCGGTTTCTTGCACGACGGACACTTGGTCAGTTCCGGCGCGCTCAACGGGCGTTGCAGGGTGAAGTGCCCTCCACAGGCCTTGCATTCGCCCTCGCACAATTCATATTCGTAAAGCGGCATGGACTTAATTCTCGTTTCTAAGTGAAAAATGTCGAACGAATTTCTTCCTAGCAGGGACGGCGCCGCCGCCACAGTGGTGGAACACAGCGCGCTGCGCCGTGTAGCGCCGCGTGCAGCGGCGCAACGAGCGTGGTTGGACGTAGTGTCGTCTCACCACTGCGGGATTCCAACCGGGCGCTAATTCATCTGACATTGTCATTTGACCCCCGTTTGTTACAGTGCGTTCATGCGAACGGCGATTTACCCGGGCAGTTTTGACCCGCTCACCAATGGACATTTGGATGTCCTTGAACGCGCTTCCAAGCTCTTCGACCGTGTCATTGTTGCCATTGCCAGTAACGAAAGTAAACATCCGCTCTTTACCATGGAAGAACGGCTGGCGTTGATGAAACCGGCAATCGCCCCGATCAAAAATGCCAGGGCCGATATTTTCGAGGGATTACTCGTCGAGTATGCGGCCAAACAAAAAGCCCGGGCGATAGTTCGCGGACTGCGCGCGGTATCGGATTTTGAGTTCGAATTTCAAATGGCCCTGATGAACCGCAAGTTGGATGAAACCATCGAAACCATTTTCATGATGCCCAAGGAAACGTACACGTTCATCAGCTCGCGCATCGTGAAAGAAATCGCGCGCCTGGGCGGGGACGTCAGCCCATTTGTCCCGCCTCACGTTGGAGTCGCATTGCGAAAAAAATTGGCGCTTTAGCACTGTGATCTGCCGGACTGTAGGGCAGGCATCTTGCCTGCCGGTTAAGGCGGCTTCCAGCCGCCTGTTTCGACTGCGCGCGGAATCCCGATACAATCGGGAGGCGGCTGCCCTGCACAGCGGTCCATGGAAGACAAGAAACATGAAAACATTTCAACTATTGCTGGCAGCGTCCTTGATATTGGCCGTTGCGATATATTCCCGCGCGGATGCTTATGATCCGCTGGCCGTGGATCCCACCTTTTCCGCAACGTACGTGGACATGACCGTCCATGACTCCTCCCGTGACCGGGACATTCCGGTGCGGATTTATCTGCCGGCGCAGACCCATCCGGAGCCGGTCATTCTCTTCAGCCACGGACTCGGCGGTTCGCGCGCCGGCAACGTTTTCATGGGCGAACGTTGGGCTGCGCGCGGCTATGTGGCCGTATTTGTCCAGCATCCTGGAAGCGATGAATCGGTTTGGCAAAATGTGCCGGTATCCCAACGGATGCAAGCCTTGAAAAACGCTGCATCGTTGGACAATTTTGTGCTGCGCGTCCAGGACATTCCCGCCGTCCTGGATTGGTTGGAAATTTGGAATCGTGACAATACCAATGTTCTCTTTGGTCGCCTGAACATGAAGGAAATCGGCATGTCCGGCCATTCGTTTGGAGCAATAACAACCCAGGCGGTAAGCGGCGAAAGCCTTCCGTTTACCGGCAAAGAATTTACGGATCCTCGCATCAAAGCCGCTATCGCTTTTAGTCCCAGCCCGCCGCATGCCGGCGATCCGGCCAAGGCCTTTGGCTCCGTTAATATCCCGTGGATGCTCATGACAGGAACGGAAGACGTCGCCCCCATCGGTGACATGGACGTGCAATCGCGGCTGAAAGTGTATCCAGCCCTTCACGGCGCGCCGAAGTATCAGGTCGTGTTGTTCGGCGCGGAACATTCTGCGTTTACCGACCGTGCGCTGCCGGGCGACCGCGAACCGCGAAATCCCAATCACCATCGCGTGATCCTCGCCCTCTCGACCGCCTTTTGGGACGCCTACCTGCGCGGCGACACCAACGCATTAAATTGGCTGAACGGCCCCGGCCCGCGCTCAGTAATGGAACCTAAGGACGAGTGGGAGCATTCCGAGCATTGACCCTGCAACGTTTCAACGGTTTAACGATTCAACAGATTTAAAATTTCCTTTTTAATTTTCCCTTTTTAATTTTTAATTGGCGACCGTGTTAAAGTGCCGTCTGCCGGATATCAATGCCACCACGCGCCTCTGCGCCGTCCTGGGGTCGCCCATTGCCCATTCCGCGTCTCCGGCGATGCAAAACGCCGCCTTTCAGGCACTGGGTTTGAACTGGTGCTACGTGGCGTTTGAGGTTGAACCGAAAAATTTGCGCGCGGCTATCGAAGGCGCGCGCGCGCTAAACATCGCTGGTTTCAACCTGACCGTTCCTCATAAGCTGCTGGCCGTTGACATGATGGATACGTTGGACGAATCGGCAAAAATGTTCGGCGCGGTCAATACGATTAAATTTGAGAGAAAGAATGGAATGATTCAGATTGCAGGTTTCAACACGGACGCTGATGCCATTTCGGTCTCGCTGCGCGATGACCTGGGCATGAAACTGCGGGGCGCGAAAGTATTGTTGCTGGGCGCAGGCGGCGCCGGGCGAACTGCGGCCTTGAAACTGGCCTCGGAAAAAGTGGCCGAACTGTATTTGGTAAACCGCACTGTGAGCAAAGCGGAAGAAATCGCGAATGAAATCAAAGAACGCTTTCCTTCCGTAACGGTGGCCACGAAGTATCCGGAAGGCAAAATAGATTTGGTTTTGAACGCCACGTCACTGGGCCTGAAACCCTCGGATCCGTCGCCTTTGGATGAAAAGCAATTTCCGCTCGACAGGGCGCGGGCGGTTTACGATATGATTTATCGCCCGCCGCGGACGCGATTGCTGGCCTCGGCAAAAAAAGCTGGCTGCAAAACTGCTAACGGCCTGGGTATGTTATTACACCAGGGCGCAAAAGCGTTTAAGATCTGGACCGGACGAAATCCGCCGGTCAAAGTCATGCGATCCGCTCTCGAACACAATATCTATGGGCATTAACCCTGTTTTTAGCGCGCATACCTGGGAATCAGTGCCGTTCCAATTTTGGTCCCTGTGCTTTTTTGTTTTCGGCTGCATTGTCGGAAGCTTTTTGAACGTGTGCATTTATCGAATGCCGCGGGGACTGAGCCTTGTTTCTCCCCCATCGCATTGCCCGCACTGCAAGTATTCGATTCCCTGGTACCTGAACATTCCTCTGGTGACATGGCTCGTGTTGCGCGGCCGCTGCAAAAATTGCGGTGCTCCGATTTCACCCCGTTATTTCATTGTGGAACTGTTGACGGGCGCGGCCTTTTTGGGCTGCTGGCTGCGGTTCGGCAACGTTGATCATCCTCTCCCGTCCATTCCGCTGGCGCTGGTCTATGCGGCGTTTTTGGCGGGGTTGATCGTCGCCACATTCATTGACTTTGAGCATCTCATCATTCCTGATGAAATCACGTTTGGTGGCATCGCCGTCGGCCTGCTGGTGTCCTTTCTTTTGCCGCAAATGCACGATGCCACGCTGCGCCGCTTCGGATTGCTGAACAGTTTTATCGGTGCCGTCGTCGGAGCCGGAATCATTTATGCCCTGGTGCGTCTCGGGAAACTGGTGTTTGGCCGGCATCGTGTGAAACTGCCGGAGGAAACGAAAATTATTTTTTCCGAAACATCCGTGCGCCTGCCGGACAAAGAGATTTCTTATGACGATTTATTTTATCGGAAGTCCGACGCCATCGTACTCCACGCGCGGACGGTAGAACTGGTGGACCGCGGTTATAAGGACGTGACCGTGCGGCTCTCGCCCTCAACGCTGGAAATCGGCGCGGAAAAAATGTCGCCGGATAATGTGTTGTTTATGGAATGTGTGAGCGCGGAAATTGTATTGCCCCGCGAAGCGATGGGCCTGGGCGACGTGAAATTTATGAGCGCCATCGGCGCATTCATTGGCTGGCAGGGAGTGATCTTCTCGCTCATGGTCAGTTCGATGATCGGAGCGGCAGTGGGCCTGGCTTTAATTATAGCAAGGCGCCGCGAGTTTTCGTCCCGAATGCCCTACGGACCCTACATCGCGCTGGCAGCGGTCGTTTGGCTGTTCATCGGCAAACAATTTTGGATGATGTTGTTTCAGGAATGAGCTTAATCTCGTTGCCGCGCATTTCCATTTTCGCTACCGTCTCACTCTGTAAAATTCTTTATGCCTAAAGAAATTCTGGAAATGTCAGTCGAAGTGGCCACCATGGAACTGCCGGATACCAAAACCATCCGGCTTAAATGGCCGGACGGCCATAATCCGGACTTCAAGACCGGGCAATTCATTACCGTCTATTGGCCGGACGCTCCGAATTATAAGCGCGCTTACTCGCTATCGTCCTGCGCCATGGACCGCGGTTTTTATGAGGTCACCATCAAACGCGATGGCAAGATGGGCACGCGCATCGTGGATTGGGCCAAGCCCGGCGATAAAATGTTTGTCATCCCGCCGGTCGGAAAATTTCTGCCCGTTTATGAACCCAATAAGCACCTGATTTGCATAGCGGGCGGTTCGGGCGTGACGCCGTTTCGCGCGTTTGCGCGCGAAGCCACGCGGCGCAAATTGGAGACCAAACTCACCATCCTTTACAGTGTTCGCCAGCCCAAGGACATTATTTTCAACGCCGAATTTCGCGAGCTTGAAAAGGAAAACCCGCGATTTCAATTTCACGTGACCTGCACCCGGCCGCTGCCCGCGGACAATTGGACCGGGCGCACCGGGCGCATCGACGCCGAATGGGTCAAACAGCACGTGACGGATTTGCAGAACACAGTCTTTTACGCCTGCGGCCCCAACTCAATGGTGGAATTTGCCGAAGCCCTCGTCTTTGAACTGGGCGCCCCAAAAGACCAGATGAAAACCGAAAAATGGGGATAGCCTGCCGCTTGCGGCAGGCCTTGTTTTGCATTAGGTTTTAATCGTGAGCCTTGAACAACTCAAGCGTGAAGTGACGGCGTTGAGCGACCATGAACAAGCGGAACTGATCCGTTACACGCTACAGCTTCGCCACGCGAACGATTCAGAGTATCGCCGCGAAGTGACCGAACGCTTGAATGACAAGGACAAATCACGTTGGCTGACCCCGGATGAATTTGAGCGCCGCCTTGATAACGCTTGATGCGGCCCTATTCGATTTACATAAACGAAGCGGCGCTGTCTTCCGCTCCGCGTTCAGGGCCACAGCGTGAGAGACTGATGAAGTTTATTCGGTCGCTGGCGGACAATCAAAATGCCCTGGGCGATTTTTCCGAGAAAGACGAAATGGGCCGCACGGTTCAAGTAAAGATAGTTGGCGGTTATGCCGTTAGCTATTGGGCCGACCATCCCGTCTCTGAGATTAAAGTGACGCACATCAAATCTGCGGACCAATAACGTGTGGAACACACGGCTCGCCAAAATCATTCCGCATTCCGCATTCCGCATTCCGCATTAGCTCCCGCCGTCCGCGCCTCCAAAAACTTCTTCAACTCTTCCGCCGCTTTTCCACCAAAACCCGGCACTTCCGCGATCTGTTCGAGCGTCGCCGTGCGCAATCGCTGGACTGAGCCGAATTTTTTCAACAACGCGGCCTTGCGTCGTTCCCCAATGCCGGGAAATTCATCCAACAGGCTTTCGGAAATGCGTTTCAATCGCAATTGCGCGTTGTACGAATTGGCCACCCGATGCGACTCATCGCGGATGCGTTGCAACAATTTCGTGGCCGGATGGTCCAGGCCCAGTCGCAGCGGTTCGCTCTTGTCGAGCATGTAAATTTCTTCGAACTCTTTTGCCAGGCCAATGACTGGAATCCGTTCCAGGCCCAATTTTTTCAGCTCTTCACTGGCCATGCCCAATTGCCCTTTGCCGCCGTCTATCAGGATCAAATCCGGTAGTTGCGGCGAAGATGGAGGATTTAGGATAGAGGATGGAGTTGCGGACGCCTGCCCATCTTCCATCTTCGATCTTCTATCTTCGTTTCTGAAGCGGCGGCTGGTTTCATCCACAAGCTTTTGCAACTCTTGCGGCACGGCTTCGCCCGCTTCGTCGTTCTTGCTTTTCTGTGCCGGCGCAGAGTCTGCCAGCAGCCGCGTATAACGCCGCCGCACGACTTCCGCCATGCTGGCGAAATCGTCCTGGCCGGCGACCGTCTTGATTTTGAAACGCCGGTAATTGGCGCGGTCAGGCCGTCCATTTTTAAAACTCACCAAAGACGCCACGGCAAACGTGCCGCTGATATTCGAAATATCGAAGGCTTCAATGCGTTGCGGCGGCGATGACAAGCCCAGCGCGCCGGCCAGTTCCGCGACGTTGGAAGGCTTTTGGATATGGCCGGGCAGGGTGTAGGGGATTCGCTCGAATTTTTCGGTGCGCCGCGTCGTGGCTTTCAGGTCCCGAAGCATGTCGCGCAGGCCGGCGGCCTTTTCAAAGTCCTGCGCTGCGGCGGCCTTCTTCATTTCGGTTTCCAATTGGTCCTGCATCTCGCGGCATTGGCCTTCGATGAATTCGCACGCTGCCTGGACCTGCTGCATGTACTGCTCGCGCGTCACGTTGCCCACGCAGGGAGCGGTGCAATATTTCAGGTGCGCGTACAGGCAATGTTTGTAGTCAGCTTCACCCGGCGTAAAGGCCCGGCAACCGCGCAGGTTGAACTGCCGCCGCACCAGCGCCATCGTGTTTCGCAACGCCCCGGCATTGGCGAATGGCCCGAAATATCGCGCCCCGTCGTCCTTTTTAAACCGGGCAAAGGTAAAATTCGGGATGGGATCATTCAGGTTCACCTTGAGCATCAAATGGCGTTTGTCGTCGCGAAAACTGACGTTGTAACGCGGCTTAAATTCCTTGATCAGTTTGCTTTCGAGCAAGAGCGCCTCGGGTTCGCTGCGGACGAGATGGAAATCAAAATCGCAGACGGCCTCAATCAATGCGTTGAATTTGAGGTCCCAGCCCATCCGGCGTGAGGGATGAAAATACTGGCTCACACGCTTGCGCAGGTTCCGTGCCTTGCCCACGTATATGACCGTGCCGAACCGGTCGCGCATCAGGTAGATGCCCGGTTTGTGCGGCAACGCGCCAATCTTTTTGCGCAGGAGTTCAGTCACAATAAAACAGTTTAGCCGAAATCGCCAGCGCGCAAGGACATTTTCAGCCAGATGCATGCGCGTTTTGACGTTTCAACACTCTTGCCGCGCCATAGCTTCCGAGCGACGGCGGGTCAACGCTTCAACGTTTTAACGCACATTCAAGTTTGATTTTTCCGATGAATGGACAATATTCATTCAGGAGTTAATCGAAAGGACGACTGACCAATGAACGATACAAGCAGGTTTCTCGTAGTCCACGGTTTGCCAATTATTTTTGGGGCCGTATTTTTGGACCAGATGGGCGTGCCCATACCGGCCGCGCCGTGGCTGCTGGCCGCGGGCGCGCTCGCCGCCGCGGGCAAATTTCATTGGTTCATGGCGATCTTGCTATCGATTCTGGCCTGCCTGATCGCGGATTTTTTCTGGTTTTATCTGGGACGCTACCGGGGAACCCAGGTCGTGGCCGTCCTGTGCCGCATGTCGCTGGAGCCTGACACCTGTGTCCGCAAGACGGTCAATGTCTTCACTCGCTACGGCTATCGGGGTATTATTGTGGCAAAATTTGTGCCGGGCATGAGCACCGTCACGCCGCCATTGGCCGGGATGGCCGGGATCAGCGCTGGCCGGTTTCTCCTGTTTGACGGCCTGAGTTCTGTGCTCTACAGCTCCGCGTTTATCCTGCTGGGCTATATATTCAGCAATCAAATTGCGCAAATCGCCGCGGCCCTGAACCAGTTTGGCGGCGGGCTCCTGACCATTATCGTCATCCTGGTCGCATTGTATCTCCTGTATAAATTCTGGGACCGTCAGCGTATCTTGCGGGAGTTGCGCACCGCAAAAATCACACCCGCCGAACTGGGGCAAATGCTCAATGCCGGCGGCGAACCGCCGATCATCCTCGACGTGCGCCCGGTCCTGGAATTGGAGCAGGACCCGGCGATCATTCGCGGGGCAATGCACCTGGCGATGGAAGACCTTGAGGCCAGGCAAAAGGAATTGTCCCGCGACCGCGAGATCGTCATTTACTGCGATTGTCCCAATGAAGCATCCAGCGCCAAAACCGCGCTGCTGCTCCGTCGGAAAGGTTTCACCCGCGTGCGCCCGTTGCTGGGTGGAATTGATGCCTGGCGCAAAGGCAATTATCCTACGGATGTTTGGGCCAAAACCACAGGCGCTGCCACAACGACCGTCGTCGTCAACAACGAACAGTCCTCGCCGGCAAAAGACGCAAAAGAAACGTCCCGAACGGAATAATTCGGGATTCATGAAACGTTTCGCGCGGGCAGTCACCGAATATGAATAACAAGCTTCCTGCAGTCTATATAGCGCGGCACGGCGAAACGGCCTGGAGTCTCAGTGGCCAGCATACGGGATTGACCGACCTGCCGTTGACAGAACAAGGCCGGAAAAACGCCGCACAGCTCGGCGCATGGCTTCGAGAACTTCAACTTCAATTAGCCAAAGTATTCACCAGCCCGCTGCAACGCGCGGCAACGACGTGTCAATTGGCGGGCTTCGGCGCGGTGGCTCAAACGGACCCGGATTTGGTTGAGTGGAACTACGGCGATTACGAAGGATTGCGCACCGTGGAAATCCATGCCAAAAGGCCGGATTGGGAGCTGTTCCGCGACGGCTGTCCCGGCGGCGAATCGCCCGAACAGGTCGGCGCGCGCGCCGATCGGGTTGTCAAGCGGTTGCGGGAAATTAATGGAAACGTGCTGATCTTTTCCAGCGGACATTTCATCCGCACATTGGCCGCGCGCTGGCTTGGGCTCGAACCATCCGGGGGCCGATTCTTTGTGCTGAGCACGGCCAGTTTCAGCACGCTCGGCTATGAAAATAATTTAGCGCAGCCGGCGGTAAAATTGTGGAATGACACAAGCCATTTGACTGGGTAAAGAATCGCCCCATATTTCGCGCGTTGAACCCCTGAACCGGGGTGACCGTTCGCCGTGTCAAACCATCGGACGATGATTCTCCCTCTCCCAGCGGGCATAGGCGCTAACTTAATAATGGACATATGAATAAAGATAAATTATTATGGCGCT
>Ga0335075_10009691_pt1 | contig 14654 bp, 16 predicted proteins | sample Lox_Sample_24_FD_206723 | JGI IMG/M metagenome (GOLD analysis project Ga0335075, IMG submission 206723) | Soil microbial communities from Loxahatchee National Wildlife Refuge, Florida, United States - Lox_Sample_2.4 | ecosystem: Environmental > Terrestrial > Soil > Wetlands | place: USA...
GGGTCACTGCGCGGCCGCCGCCACCGGTGGACGATCAGCATGGCTCTGCTGGCGGCGATCGCCCTGATCGTGATGGGCGCGCAGCGGACTGTGATCGGCGTCGGCCTCTTCTGGGTGCTGTTCAGCGCCTTCCAGAACGGCGAGTACGCCAGCCTCAGCGCCGCTATTCCGGACCACGTGCCGGTCAAGCAGCGAGCTACGGTCGCGGGCTGGGTTGGCATGCCGCAGGCTCTCGGCCTCGTCATCGGGACCGTCGTCGCCGTGCTGGTACTCAACAGCAAGGTCTTCCCCGGCGACACCGCGATGGCCGTTGCCCTGTTCGCGCTGGCGGTCCCGTTCGTGCTGCTGACGCCGGACCACCCGCTGCAGGCCGAGCACCGCGAGCCGTTCTCCTGGCGGCGGCTGGCCGGCGCGTACTGGATCAGCCCGCGGGATTACCCGGACTTCGCCTGGGCCTGGCTGACGAGGTTCCTCATGTCGCTGGCGATCGCGATGGGCACGCTCTACCTCCTGTACTTCCTGCGCGACAAGGTCCACTACGCGAAGCTGTTCCCCGGCCAGACCGCAGCCGACGGGCTGCTGATCCTGATCGTGATCTACACGGTTTGCGTCGTGATCACCGCGATCGTCGGCGGGATGATCTCCGACCGGATCGGCAAGCGACGCGGCGTCGTCACCGTGGGCGGCCTGCTGATCACGGCGGCCGCGCTGCTGCTCACGGTGGTCGAGACCTGGGACGCCGCAATCGTCGCAGCTGTCGTCTTCGGCCTTGGCTTCGGCGCCTACCTCGCCGTCGACCAGGCGCTGATCACCCAGGTGCTGCCAGCCGCCAGGGACCGGGCCAAGGACCTCGGCATCATCAACATCGCGATCGTCGGCCCCGCCGCCATCGGCGCGGCGATTGCCGGGCCGCTGGTGACCGTCGGCGGCTACCCGACTCTGTACGCCGGCACTGCCGTGGTCGGCGTCCTCGGCTCGGTGTTCGTCTGGCGCATCAAGGGCGTCAAATAGCTCTGGGTGAAGACTTCGGTGCACCATGAGGCGCCGAAGTCTTCACGATCATGAAACGGAGCTCGCCTCCGCACGGCCGTTCGCCGCACCGTCGCCGGCCAGCGGGCGGAGCGGCCCGCGGCCGACCCTGGCCAGCTGCCTGCTCTGCGCGACCAGGCGGCCGGATGCGTCCCAGACCTCAGCCTCCTCGTCGAACCAGCCGCCGCTGACGTGCCGGGAGCGGCACGCCACCCGCAGCCGGCCAGGCACTGGTATCCCGCGCATGTGCCAGGTCAGTTCGACTGTCGGCGCCCAGCCGGTAGCACCGAGGCCGAACACGACCGGCGGCAGGGCGTCGACGGCCAGCGCCAGGAGCAGCGCGTCCGGGTCACGAGGCTCGCGCAGCCCGACGTAGCCGCGCATCTCAGGGACGCCGGACGGCGCGCCGCCGCGCCAGCCGGTGCTGGCCGGGTCAAGCCGCACGTCGACGTGCGCGGCATACCCGGCCGTGCCGTCCGCGCCGGTGGTTCCCGGCCAGTGACCGAGGTCGATGCAGTCCTCGACGTCCGGGAAGGCAGGCGCGCTGCCGGTCCAGGTGAGTGACTGCCAGGTGTACCCCGCCGCCGGCTCATCGGCGGTCGGCCCATTAGCGGCCGCGCCGTCGTGCCCGACGCGCACGTCCGCCCCCGCGGACGCGGCCGGGCGAGCCGCGACTGGCGGAGGCGGCAGCGTTCCCGTGGTGATGGTCGTATCCAGCACAGGCTCGCCGTCCTGGAGCAGGGTGGCCCGCGCGGTCGACGCGGTCTTACCGTGCTTGAGCCAGCTCACCTGGATCTCAGCCGGGCCAAGGTGCGGCACCCGGAGAAAGTTCGCGCTGGTCGCGACCGGCTGCGGGTTCGGCGCGCAGTCCAGGACGGCGCGCAGCACCGTCGCCATCAGCACGCCACCGTTCACGGCGGGCGGGGTGTTCCCGCCCGGCGCGACAACGATCGCAAACCGAGGGTCCGCCTGCGCCGCATAGCTCCCGTCGCCGCGACGGCTCACCGCCGTCGCCTCGTCAAATGCCGTCGTCATGCCCAGAGCTGGCCCTCCAGCCTTGCCGCGGCCTCGGCGAGCGTTCCGCCGTAGGCGCCGGTCGACAGGTACTTCCACCCGGCGTCTGCGATCAGCAGCGCGATGTCGGCCCGCTGGCCGGACGTCTGCGCCTTGGCGGCCAGGCCGAGGGCGGCGTGCAGCACGCAGCCGGACGAGATGCCGGCGAACAGCCCCTCGGCCTCGAGCAGCTCCCTGGTCCGGCGCAGCGCGTCCGCGGACGAGACCGAGAAGCGCGAGGTCAGCACGGATTCGTCGTAGAGCTCAGGGACGAACCCCTCAGACAGGTTGCGCAGCCCGTACACGAGCTCGCCGTACCGGGGCTCCGCGGCCACGATCTGGACTCCCGGCACGTGCTCGCGCAGGAACCTGCCGGTGCCCATCACGGTGCCAGTCGTGCCGAGGCCGGCCACGAAGTGCGTGATCTCCGGCAGGTCGGCGAGGAGCTCAGGCCCGGTCGTCTCGTAGTGCGCGCGGGCGTTGGCCTCGTTGCCGTACTGATAGAGCATCACCCAGTCTGAGTGCTCAACGGCCATGTCCTTGGCCACCCGGACAGCCTCATTGGAGCCGCCGGCCGCCGGGGACAGCACGATCTGCGCGCCATAGGCCTCCAGCAGCATCCGCCGCTCCGCTGAGGTGTTCTCCGGCATCACGCAGATCAGCTGGTAGCCACGCACTCTGGCGACCATGGCAAGGCTGATGCCGGTGTTACCTGAGGTCGGCTCGAGGATGGTGCTGCCGGGGCCCAGGCGGCCGTCCTTCTCCGCCGCAGCCACCATGTAGGCGGCGATCCGGTCTTTCACCGAGCCGGTGGGGTTGCGATCCTCGAGCTTGGCCCACAGGCGCACGCCAGGGCCTGGCGACAGCCGGGGCAGCCCGATCAGGGGCGTGCCGCCCACGGCGTCAAGCAGCGACTCGTAGCGCATTGGCGGAGGCCCCGGGCCGAGCCAGTCTCAGCGCGCGCCGCCGGCCACTGCCGGCAGCACCGTGACTGTGTCGCCGTCCCGCACCGGAGCGGACAGCCCGCCGAGGAACCGCACGTCCTCGTCGTTCAGGTACACGTTGATGAACCGCCGAAGCCCGGCGTCGTCGATCAGCCGCTCGCGCAGCCCGTCATAGCGGCCGTTCAGGTCAGCGAACAGCTCGTCCAGAGTCGCGCCGGAGCCCTCGACTGACTTCTGGCCGCCGGTATAGCTGCGCAGGATCGTCGGGATGCGGACCTCGATTGCCATAGCTGTCTGCTCCAGTCAGTACGTGCGGCCGTTACCAGGCGTTGCAACCCTGGGCCGGCTCTGGTCATTCCGGCCAGCTCCCCCGGGCTCGCCGCCTCCTGGCCGGGCACCCGCGCCCGGGCCGCGAGCGCAGGCCAGCGGGCGCTGACCTGCCTCGTTCAGGCGGCTCAGGCCGGCTCGACGGCGACGTCCTCCTCGGTGACCTCGCCATCCACGATCCTGAACGACCTGAACTCGTCCTGGTCAGGCTCTCTCGTCGATACGAGTACATAGTGTGCCCCGGGCTCGCTGGCGTAGGAGATATCGGTCCGGGACGGGTACGCCTCCGTGGCCGTATGCGAGTGGTAGATCACGACCGGCTCCTCGTCCCGGTCGTCCATCTCCCGCCACACCCGCAGCTGCTCCATCGAGTCGAACCGGTAGAAGGTCGGCGAGCGCTCCGCATTCAGCATCGGGATGAACCGCTCCGGCCGGTCGCTTCCGGCCGGCCCGGCGACGACTCCGCAGGCCTCATCCGGATGGTCAGCCCGGGCGTGCGCCTGGATTTTCGCGCGCAGCTCCGCGCTGATCGTCAGCATGCCAGGAGACTAGTCCAGGCTCCGGACGAGCCAGCCTCCGGACCCGGGCGGGCGCTGGACGGGCCGAAGGACTAGGTGAGGGCCTCGATCAGGCTGTCCTGCAGGTAGGCCAGCCACTGATACACCCAGATGTAGGCCGACCGGGGATCGCCGACTGACAGGCGCTGGGTCAGGTCATCGTCCTCGTCGGTGATGCCGAGCCGCACGCTGAGGGCGAGGCGGACGTCGTTCAGCGCGCGCAGCCACTGCTGGCACTCAGGCTCGGACAGGCGTACCTCGCCGCCGCCGGGCGGCAGCGACGCGAGGACGGCCTCAGCCGAGGCGACCTTCGCCGAGCGCAGCGTCTCCTCGGTGTACCGGCGAAACTCAGCCGAGGCCTCGGGGTCGTCGGCATACCCGTCCGGCAGCAGCCGGGCCAGCACCGGGTCCTCCGGTGGTCCTGCGTGGCTGGACAGGCCGAGCTGTGTCTCCAGGCTGTCGGTTTCGCCCGCCTCGGCGGCCTCCGCCGCTGAGCTGTCAGCGCTGACCAGCTCGGCTATCTGGCCGACCAGGCTCCGGATCACGCCGGCCTGGGCCTGCTCGAAAAACGCCGCCGCACCGCCGGGCACCGCGCGGAACGAGGCGGCCAGTTCCTCATCCTCGCCGAGCTCCTGGCCTTCGTCGTCAGGGGGCAGGCCCTCCGGAGGCATGTCATCCGGTGGCCAGCTACTGTCCCAGGTCACGAGTCATGGGTCACGGTCGCCCACAGGCCGTAGCCGTGCAGGGTCTCCGCGTCCCGCTCCATAGCTTCGCGGGTGCCGGACGAGACCACTGCCTTGCCTTTGTGGTGCACGTCGAGCATGAGCTTCTCCGCCTTGGCCTTGGGGTAGCCAAAAACCCGCTGAAAGACGTAAGTCACGTAGTTCATGAGGTTCACCGGGTCGTTCCAGACAACGGTGACCCAAGGTGCGTCCAGTGCCGCATCCTGGCCCGTCGCCGGCTGCTCGACCTCAACTGGCGCGACGCCCACCTGCGTCACCTCCCGATTAGGTCGGTCTCCCCGAGTAGCTCAGTCTCCCCGAGTAGCTCAGTCTCCCCGAGTACCTCAGTCTCCCACTCCCCCGACGGTAGTGTTCCACTCCTGCCGGGCGCGAATGCGTACACATTCCTCGCGAACAGGGACAGATGTGCGCGCCAGATTGGGGATGCCATCAGGAACTGAGTTCCACTCCGTAACGGTTGCGGTTATATGCCCGCCATTTAACCGTGTCATTCTCCTTCAAACGCCACGGAGTCTTCCACCATCGCCACCATCGCCGCGCCGGCCGGCCAGCGGTACGTAAGCTGCGCTAGTGATCTCCGACCTGGCAGGCGGCCGGAATGCGGCCGGCACGGCACTGCTGACCGATCATTACGAGCTGACCATGGTGCGGGCTGCGCTGCGCAGCGGGACGGCGCACCGCTGCGCAGTGTTCGAGATGTTCGCCCGGCACCTGCCGAACGGGCGCCGCTACGGCGTGGTCGCCGGCACCGGCCGGCTACTGGACGCCCTCGAGCGGTTCCGCTTCGGCGACGACGAGCTGGCCTTCCTGGAGCGGGCGGGCATCGCCGACGGCCCGACCCTCGATTTCCTCCGCGACTACCGGTTCAGCGGCAGCATCTGGGGCTACGGCGAGGGCGACTGCTACTTTCCCGGCTCGCCGATCCTGGTAGTCGAGGGCAGCTTTGCCGAAGCCGTGGTGCTGGAGACGCTGGCACTGTCGGTGCTCAACCACGACTGCGCGATCGCGTCAGCGGCGTCGCGGATGGTGACCGCCGCGCACGGCCGGCCGCTTGTGGAGATGGGGTCCAGGCGCACGCACGAGCGGGCCGCGATCGCGGCCGCGCGAGCCGCGTACATCACCGGCTTTACCACCACGTCAAACCTCCGGGCCGGCTACGAGTACGGCATCCCCACCAGCGGCACCAGCGCCCACGCCTTCACGCTGCTTTACGGCAGCGAGAAAGAGGCGTTCACCGCCCAGCTCGACGCCCTGGGAACAGGCACCACGCTGCTAGTCGACACCTACGACGTGGCCGGGGCGATCACCGAGGCTGTGCAGCTCGCCGGCACCGGACTCGGCGCAATCCGCATCGACAGCGGCGACCTGGCCGTGGTGGCGGGCGAGGCGCGCGCGCAACTTGACGCGCTCGGCGCCCTGAGCACCCGGATCATCCTCACCGGCGACCTGGACGAGTTCTCGATCGCCGCGCTCGCCGCCGAGCCGGTCGACGGCTACGGTGTGGGCACGTCGCTGGTCACCGGGTCGGGTGCCGCGACGGCCGCGCTGGTGTACAAGATGGTCGCGAGAGCCGACACTCCCGACGGCGAGCTGCGCCCCGTGGCGAAGCGCAGCGTCGGCAAGCCATCCCGCGGCGGCCGCAAATGGGCCATCCGTCAGCCCGACTCCACCGGAGCCGCGGCTGCTGAGCTTGTCCTGGTGAGCGACGCAGAGCCAGCCGGCGATGACCGCGGTCGCCTGCTGCTTCGCCCGCTCGTTCGTGACGGCGAGATCGTCGGCAGGGAACCGCTCAGTGCAGCACGCGACCGGCATCAGGCCGCCCTTGCGGAGCTGCCCGGCCATGCCCGCCAGCTGTCCCGCGGCTACCCCGCGATCCCGACCGTGTTCGAGCCGGACCGGTTCGAAGCCGACCGCGGCTGACCGTCACTCCGCCGGGCACCGGGCATGCCAGACTGACCGGGTGCATCCGAACGCTGAACATGTCGCCAGCGAGCTCGCTGCGCTTGGCGTGCCCGGCAAGGTCACGGAGCTTCCCGAGCCTGCCCCCACTGCCGCCACCGCCGCAGCCCAGCTCGGCTGCGACGTTGGCGCCATCGCCAACAGTCTCGTGTTCAATGCCGATGGCGAGCCGCTGCTGGTGCTGACCAGCGGCGCGCACCGGGTCGACACCGCCCGGGTCGCCGCTGACATCGGCGTCGGGACGGTGCGACGGGCCGATCCAGAGTTCGTCTATGCGAGCACCGGGCAGCGCATCGGCGGGGTCGCGCCAGTGGGCCATCCCCGGCCGATCCGCACTCTGGTCGACACCGCGCTGAAGCAGCACGAGGTCGTCTGGGCGGCGGCCGGCCATGCGCATACGGTGTTCCCGACCACGTTCGACGAGCTTGTCCTGATCACGTCGGGAACGCCCGCAGACGTGACCTAGCGGTACGCTCGGGCCGTGCGCGCACTGCTAATCGTCGATGTGCAGAACGACTTCTGCGATGGCGGCTCCCTGGCCGTGAGCGGCGGCGCCGCCGCTGCCAGGGCCATCTCGGATTACCTGGCTTCCTCAGGCGCCAGCCGCTACGACCACGTCGTGGCCACTCAGGATTTCCACGTTCAGCCCGGCACGCACTTCTCGGCGCATCCCGATTACACGGAGAGCTGGCCAGCACACTGCGTGGCCGGGACACCGGGCGCACAGTTTCACCCGGACCTGGATACCAGCCGGATCGAGGAGATCTTCAGAAAGGGCCAGTACGCAGCCGCCTACAGCGGTTTCGAAGGCAGCAGCGAGGCCGGAGAGACCCTGCAGGAATGGCTGGCCAAGCGCGGCGTGACCGACGTGGACATCGCCGGGATCGCCACCGACTACTGCGTCCGGGCGACCGCGCTGGACGCCGCACCGAGATTCGGCACGACAGTGCTACTTGACATGACCGCAGCGGTGGCCGCGCCCAGCACGGTGGCGGCGGTGGAGTCGATGCGCGCCGCGGGGGTCGTGCTTACTGGCTCGGCACCGCAGCGACCTGCGGGCTAGCCCGCCCGGCTACGGCTGCAGAGCGGCGGTGCTGGCCTACTCCTCTGGGCTGGCCTACTCCTCCGGGCTGGCCTACTCCTCTGGCAGCGACTCGTAGATCCGCTGGCAGTCCGGGCATACCGGGAACTTCTTCGGGTCCCGGCTGGGTACCCAGACCTTGCCGCAGAGCGCCACGACGGGCGTGCCACTCACGGCGCTGTCGACGATCTTGTCCTTGTCGACATAGTGCGCGAACCGCTCGTGATCGCCGTCACCGAACGAGAGGTCTGGCCGGATATCGGTGTCCTGGCGGGTGTCGGTGCCAGGCATGACGTCTGTACTCACGGTTGCCTAGCTTACGCGGGGCGGCCAAACCGGCCGGCTTCGGCGACACCGGCGCGCCGCACCCAAGGGCCGGTGCCAAGGGCCGGTGCCGGAGCCCGGCAGCCGGAGCGCTCAGTTCCACATCGGGTCGTCCGGGAAGGTCGCCACCAGCGCCAGGTCACCGCCCTGGCGCCGTAGCACCGCCTGCCACAGGTGCTCAGGATCGGCCGCGAACGCATCCCCGGGATCTCCCGGCAGCACGAACCAGGCTCCCTCGTCGATCTCGTCCCGCAGCTGCCCCGCGCCCCAGCCCGCGTATCCGGCGAACACGCGCATCGAGGTGATGCCGCCTACCAGCAGCTCGGGCGGAGCGCCCAGATCGACCAGGCCGAGCTTGGCCATCATCGGCGTGCCGTCCAGGGAGCGCCAGCCGACCGGCTCAACGCTGCCAGGAATGAGGGCCAGCGCGAGCGCGCTGTTGGGCGAGATCGGACCGCCACGGAACACCACCTGCGGGCCGGTGGCAAGCGACGTCCAGGACTCCAGAACCTGATCGAGCGGCACCTCAGTCGGGCGGTTGAGAACGACTCCCAGGGTGCCTTCCTCGAGGTCGTCCTCGACTATCAGGACCACGGTCCGGCGGAAATTAGGATCGCCGAGCTGCGGCGTGGCCGCGAGCAACCGTCCGCTGAGGGATTGCTCCGTCATGGCACCATAATGCCCCGCGAACCTGAACACCGGCGCAGCGGTGTGTCACAGTCTGGCGACAACCAGCAACATAGGTGACGGAAGCTGCGTGCCTATACCGCCGGGGTCGCTTCGCGGAAGTACGCTTCAAGAGTGACATCAGCAGTAACCGGCACTACTGTGCCGACCGTGACCGAGCCTGACCCGGACGGCGACCCGCTGTCCGGCCAGCCCGGCATCGATGCCGCACGGCTGCGAGTAGCCGTCCTGCGGCTCTCCAGGAGGCTGCGCAAGCACGAGCTAGCCGGCCTCACTCCGAGCCAGCTGTCCACGCTGTCGTCGGTCCGGATAAGCGGCCCGGTGCGGCTGGGTGACCTGGCAGCCGCGGAGCGCATAGCCCCCTCGACGCTCACCCGGCTGGTGAACGTGCTCGAGGACCGCGGTTACCTGCGGCGCCGGCCTGCACCGGACGACGCGCGCGCCTACCTCGTCACTGTCACCGACAGCGGCCTGGAAGCTCTCGACCGCATTCGCTCCGAGGCCACGAGCATTCTCACCGACAGCATCCGGGCGCTGCCTGCCGACCAGCTGGCTGCACTCGAGGCCGCGCTGCCTGCGCTCGAGCGTCTCGCCGGCTCGGATTAGCCAGCCCGGCTCGGATTAGCCAGCCCGGCACGGGAGCAGCCGGGCCGGCCTGACCGCGCCCGCCTAGAACAGCAGCCCCGACAGGGTCGTCCTCGCCCTCACGACCCTCGGATCCCGCGGCGGGAAGACCTCGAACAGGCTGACCAGCGCCTTGCGCGCCTTGTCCCGGTCCTCACCTGACGTGCGCCTGACAGTGCCGAGCAGCCGGTCAAAGGCCGCCTCGACCGAGCCGTTCGCTAGCTCGACGTCCGCGAGCCTGGCCTGCGCATCCACGTCATCCGGGTGGCCGGCCGCCTCGCGCCGGACGGCGGCCTGGTCGTACGACTCAACCCGCCTGATGAGCGCGACCTGGCTCAGCCCCATGGTTGCGACCGGATCGCCAGGGTTCGCCGCCAGCACCTTCTCAAAGGCTGCGGCGGCCCCGTCCAGGTCACCACGCTCCATGGCCTGCTGTGCCTCGGCGAACACAGCATCCGCCCCGGTCTCGTCGCCCGCGCCAGGGAACCCGGGCGCCTGCCGGGCGGCGCCGTCCTCGGCGCTGCCGTCGGCCGCGGCATCCGCCCCCGGCTGCAGCCCGTACTGTGCCGCCACCTGCAGCAGCTGGCCTATCCACTGCCGGACCTGAGCCTCGGGCAGCGCGCCGATGAACGCATTGGCGATCTGACCATCGACAAACGCCACCACCAGCGGGATGCTCTGCGCCTGGAGCACCTGACTGAGCGCGGCGCTGACCTGGGGGTTGGCGTCAGCATCGACCTTGGCCAGCACGAACGCCCCGTTCGCCTCACCGGCCAGCTTCTCGAGCACCGGGCTGAGCTGCTTGCACGGCCCGCACCAGTCGGCCCACAGGTCCACGATCACCGGGACCGTCTGCGACCGGGTTATGACGTCGCTGCTGAACGTCTCGTCGGTGACGTCGACGACGAAGCCGGACTGCTGGCCCGGCTGGCCTCCATCGGCCTGGCCCTGCTCGGCGGCGCGCTGCCGGCGCTGCGCAGCGGCCTGGCGCGCGCCCAGATCAACGGCGCCATGAAGGGAAAAATCCCGCGGCTGCTTCATATCTCCATCCTGCCGTATCGCCGCCTGCTACCGGGCCCGCAGGGCCAGCACCATCCGGGCGCGGCCGGCGGACCGCCGCGGCGACATGTTTTCCTGATAACAGCCGCGGCCCCGCAGACATGCCCTCAGTCGAAAGCGAGACCTCAAAAAGCGGGCGGCTCGAAGTAGCTGCCCCATTCGTCCCGCAGCGCCCCGCAGATCTCGCCCAGCGTCGCCTCGGCGGCAGCGGCAGCGATCATCGGCGGGATCATGTTCTCCCCCGACCGGGCCGCCGCCAGCATCGCCGCCAGCGCGGCGGTCACCGCGCCCTCGTCGCGCGAAGCCCGGCGCTCCGCCAGCGCCCTGGCTTGCTCGACCTCGACCTCATGACTGACCCGCAGGATCTCGATGGGCTGCTCAACAGTGTCGGTGTAGACGTTCACCCCGACGACGAGCTTGTCCCCCTTCTCCAGCTTCTGCTGGTAGCTGAAGGACGCCTCGGCGATCTCTGATGAGAACCAGCCGTCCTCGATGCCGCGGAGGATGCCGCCCGTCATCGACCCGTCCGGGCTCATTGCCCTGATCCGGCCGAAGATCTCCTCGGCCTCCGCCTCGAGGCGGTCGGTGAGCGCCTCCAGGTACCAGGAGCCGCCCAGCGGGTCGGCGACGTTGACGACGCCGGTCTCCTCCATGATCACCTGCTGCGTCCGCACGGCGATCTCCGCGGCCTTCTCGCTCGGCAGCGCGAGCACCTCGTCGAGCGCGTTGGTGTGCAGCGAGTTGGTGCCGCCGAGCACTGCGGCCAGCGCCTCGATCGCCGTTCGCACCACGTTGTTGTCCGGCTGCTGCGCGGTCAGCGACACCCCCGCGGTCTGGGTGTGGAACCGCAGCCACTGCGCGCGCTCGGTCTTCGCGCCGTAGACGTCGCGCAGCCACCGCGCCCAGATCCGGCGCGCGGCGCGGAACTTGGCGATCTCCTCGAAGAAGTCGATGTGCGCGTCAAAGAAGAAGGACAGGCCGGGCGCGAACACGTCCACGTCCAGCCCGCGGGAGAGACCGAGCTCCACATAGCCGAACCCGTCAGCCAGCGTGAACGCCAGCTCCTGCGCGGCCGTCGAACCAGCCTCGCGGATGTGGTAGCCGGACACCGACAGCGGCTTGTACGCCGGGATCTCCGCAGCGCAGTACTCCATCAGGTCGCCGATCAGCCGCAGGTGCGGCTGCGGCGGGAACAGCCACTCCTTCTGCGCGATGTACTCCTTGAAGATGTCGGTCTGCAGCGTGCCGTCGAGCTTGCTGATATCGGCGCCCTGCCGCTGCGCGGCCGCCAGGTACATGCAGAACACCGGAACCGCCGGGCCGCTGATCGTCATCGATGTCGTGATATCAGCCAGCGGGATCCCGGCGAACAGCGTGTCCATGTCATCGGCCGAGTCGATCGCGACTCCGCAGTGCCCGACCTCGCCCGCGGAACGCGGGTCGTCAGAGTCGCGGCCCATCAGCGTCGGCATGTCGAAGGCCACCGACAGCCCGCCGCCGCCCGCCGCGAGCAGCATCTTGTACCGCTCGTTGGTCTGCACTGCGTTGCCGAAGCCGGAGAACTGCCGGATCGTCCAGGTCCGGCCGCGGTACCCGGCCGGGTAGAGCCCGCGGGTGAACGGGAACTCCCCTGGCCAGCCGATCCGCTCGAAGCCAGGCACGGCCGAGCCCTCCGGTGGCCCGTACACCGGATCAACCTCGAGCCCGGACAACGTGGTGAAGTCTGCCGTCCGCTTGCGGGAGGCGTCATATCGGCGCTGCCAGCGCTCCCGGCCCTCGTCCATCCCGCACCCCAGGTAATTAGTTGGACGTCCTACTACTTTGAGTCTACCCGCCTGCGCCAGCGAAAACCCGCAACCATCCGCACCTTCCGTCGTCTTAGCAGGTGCCGGTATGTGACGACGACGCATGACGGGAACGAGCCGTCTGCCTAGCGGAGAAACGTGGTGGAGCCGTGCCAGACGTGATGACAAGCGGCGGCTGTGCTGTCCTTCGCCCGCATGGCGCATGTCTGGAGGATTCGGGACCCTTTCGGCTAACCTGGCCAGTACCTTCAGCTCGCACGGCCAACCAGAGGGGCACGGTGGCCAGGCTCCGCACTTCCGACCGCCAGGCTGTCGAGGAGTTGTTCAACACCTGCTACCCGCGGCTGGCTGGCTGGGTCCGGCGACTGGTAGACGATGACGAACTGGCGCACGAGATTGCGTCCGAGGCCTTCACCCGGCTGCTGGCGCGCTGGTCAGGGCTCGACAATCCGCAAAGTTACCTTTACATGATCGCTACGAACCTAGTCCGTGATCACTGGCGCAAGACCGGCCGTGAGCGAAACGCGGTCCGGGTGATGAGCGCGGCCGGCCAGGGCGAGGCGATCTACCACCCGGCACAGGACGTCGACGTGCGAGCGCTGATCCAGGACCTGCCCGAGCGGCTGCGCAGCCCCTTCCTGCTGCACTATTACGGCGGCTTCGGGCTCAAGGAGGTGGCAGCGATGCTCGGCCGTCCGGAGGGCACGATCAAGGCCGACCTCTTCAATGCCAGGGCGAAGCTGAAAGCGGCGCTGGGAGAGGCCCGTGGCTGACGCTCGCGACCAGATCGACGACTGGCTGGCGGAAGACGTGACGCCGCTCTACCCGCCGTCCGGCTCGCTTGACCGCATCCGGCACCGGGCCAGGCAGCGTAAGACGAGGCAGGCAACGCTCACCGCGGCCTGCTGCGCGGTGCTGATCGGCGCCGCTGTCACCGTCCCGCAGCTGATCTCGTCAGCTACTGGCCATCCTGCCGCGAGCCATTCACCGCGAATCGCGACAGGCCAGTCGGCACCTTCTGTGACGGCGCCGTCTAACAGCCCCGGCGGGTTGGGCTACGGCGGAGGAACGAAGATCCAGGGCCCCCAGCGCACCACGCTGCGCCACTCGTGGACGGCGCCTCCAGACAACTTCCGGCCAACGTCGGTGACGTTCGTCGGCAACGGCTCGGGCGGCGTCATCGGCGCGGTGATCGGCCAGGCCGGCACCCCGGGGCACTGCGCGAACCCGAACGACTGCACATCACTGGCGGGCACATCAAACTACGGCACCAGCTGGTACGGCGTCAGCGCGCCGGTGACAACCGGTCCGCACGGCAGCGCCGGGGTCAGCCAGCTCCGGTTCGCGACGCTGTCGGACGGCTGGGCTTACGGTCCTGCGCTGTACGAGACCAGCCACGGTGGCTGGCCCTGGCTTCCGGAGAACACCAACGGCCAGCGGGTCATCGATGTGGAAGCCGCCTCCACCCGCGCATTCGCGGTCTTCGGCACCTGCACTGGCGCCAGTTCCCGGTACGCCGCGGACTGCAGCAGCTATTCGCTCTGGACGTCGGCCGCGGGCAGCAGCACCTGGACCCCGGTCAGCGTCCCGGCCGCCTACCGGCAGATGGCGTCAGCGGACTCGGCCGCTCCGCTGCTGGTGGTTTCCGCCGGTGCCGGCTACCTGATCACCCCGAGCGGCGAGGTCCTGAGCGGCCCGGCGAGTGGCGGAAGCTGGCAGGCAGTCGGCCAGGCCCCGTGCAAGCCCGGCCCCGCAGCACCCGGAGCGCGCACGGGCGCATCGCCGGGCGCCCAGCTCACCAGCGGGCCGGAGCTGCTGCTCGCCTGCGACGCGCCGCCCGTCACGATCACAGCAACGCCGAGCACCAGCACCAGCACGCCACAGGCCGGCGCCGGCCCAGCGACAGGCGGCAGCAGCGGCCCGGCATCTGTCCTGTACCGGTCCTTCAACGGCACGAGCTGGCAGTCGGACGGACCCGTCCCGGCGACAGGCACGCCGACGTCACTCTCGTCGTCACAGGGTGGCCAGGCCGTGCTCACCACGACGACCGGGATCTGGTACCTGGCCGGCGCCGGAAAGACCTGGCAGCAGGCCACTTTCCCGCCGACAGCTCCGACCGCACCGACCGGCGGCTTCACCTACGTCGGCATGACCACCCCGCAGGACGGCGTCGCCGTCCCGGCCGATGCCCAGCTAGGCGAGGTCTACGTGACGAACGACGGCGGCCTGACCTGGACCCCGTCCCGGATCAGCAGATAGCCGCCCGGCCGGCTAACCGTCCCTGAAGTCCCCTGCATTGACCCGAAGGCCACGCAGCAACCCGAACATGTCTTCAAGCTGCTCATGGCTGTAGTCACCCATACCGAACTTCGCCGCCATCAGATCGTCGGTAGCCCGCCGCATGACCTCCCGCCCGGCGGCCGTGATCTCGGCAAGCGTCCCGCGGCCATCCCTGGGGTTTG
>Ga0335075_10009692_pt1 | contig 14653 bp, 16 predicted proteins | sample Lox_Sample_24_FD_206723 | JGI IMG/M metagenome (GOLD analysis project Ga0335075, IMG submission 206723) | Soil microbial communities from Loxahatchee National Wildlife Refuge, Florida, United States - Lox_Sample_2.4 | ecosystem: Environmental > Terrestrial > Soil > Wetlands | place: USA...
TCCGTGCGATGGGGTGAAGACCTGAACAGCTCCACACCTCGCACGGAGGTCGTCTAAATTCCACCAGCCACGCCGTCAACAACGGTCATGGGCATTACATCTAGCTAGCGACGCCAGTCGGCGTCGTCGTCATGCCAGGGATCACCTGAGTCGTCGCCATTGTGGTCGGCTCCGCCCTCATCCGACCCGGACAGCTCGCGCTGAAGCCGGTCGAAATCGGTCTGCGGTGAGCTGTATTTAAGGTCTCGAGCGACCTTGGTCTGCTTCGCCTTAGCCCGGCCACGGCCCATGGGGGAACCCCCTCGCGCAATAACGGAGCGGCCCAACAAGTAGGCGGCTCCGATCTTTTGTCTTTATTGTCCTGACGACAGTTTAGCGTGCCCGTTGGTTGCGTGCTGTTGCGCCCCGCACGCTGTGCAGAGCGTCATCGCGCTGTTCCCCTTAACCGCTCGACGGCCACCCGCCCGGCGCCGGGCGCATCGACGGCGGGCAGCGAGTCGGCGTCGATCGTCGCGGCCACGTCCGCGTCGCCGCCGGTCGTCAGCGCGGTGTCGGCGGGTATGCCGCGCTTGAGCAACGCCAGGGCGACCGGGCCCAGATCGACGTGGTCGACCACGGTGCCGAGCCGGCCCACCGCGCGACCGCCGGCCAGCACCGCATCGCCGGTGGCGGGCCGGTCCACCGACCCGTCCAGGTGCAGCAGCACCAGCATGCGTGGCGGTTTGCCCAGGTTGTGCACCCGCGCGACGGTCTCCTGGCCGCGGTAGCAGCCCTTGTCGAGGTGGACTGCGCTACCAATCCAACCCACCTCGTGCGGGATCGTGCGCTCGTCGGTGTCGACGCCCAGCCGTGGGCGCACGGCGGCCACCCGGTGGGCCTCGTAGGCCCAGACCCCGGCCGGGCGCACCCCGGCCGTTGTCAAACGGCGTTGCAGGTCAGCGGACCCGGCGCGGTCGACCAGCACGTCCAGTTCGACCGGGCCCATCCGGCGCACGAAGCCAGATGGTGTCGGCGTCGCGGTCATCTCGGCAGGCAACGCGTCCAGCCCGAGCGCATCGAGTACCGCCGGGTCGTTGAGGTGTGGCCCCAGCAGCGACAGCACGGCCAGGTCGGCCGGGGCCGGCGCGACATCCGACCAGAACACCATCTTGCGCAGGTAGTCCAGCAGCGGCTCGGCCCGCCACGGCTCGGTGTCCAGATAAGTGACGTCGCCGAGCTCGCTCTGGATCCAGTGATCTTCGACCCGCCCCTGCCCGTCCAGGCTGAGGTTGTGCGTGCTGGCGCCGTCGGGAAGGTCGCTGACGTGCTGCGTCGAGATGCTGTGCAGCCAGGTCTGCCGGTCGGGGCCGGTCAGGGTGAGCACGCCGCGGTGCGACCGATCGACCAGCACGGCCGAGGTCTCGGCGGCGCGCTGCTCGCCAAGCGGATCGCCGTAATGCCAGACCGCGCCGGCGTCGGGGCCGGCTTTGGGGGCGGGAACAGCGGACACACACCAACTCTACGGGGCGCGGCGATAGGCTTCTGGTCCATGACAGGCCACCCGGGCGTCATCGTCACGCTCGACGGCGAGATACACCCGCCGGGGACGCCGCTGCTGTTCGCCGACGACCTGGCCGCCGTCCGCGGCGACGGCGTATTCGAAACACTGCTGGTCCGCGACGGCGGCGCTTGCTTGGCGGAGGCGCATCTGAGCCGCCTGGGCCACTCGGCGAAGCTGCTCGACCTGCCGGAGCCGGACCTGCCGGCCTGGCGGAACGCGATCGACCTGGCGGTGCGGCAGTGGGCGGCCGACACCGCCGACGAGGGCGCGATGCGCCTTGTCTACACCCGCGGCCGGGAACGCGGCTCCGCGCCCACCGCGTACGTGACGGTCAACCCGGTCGCCGAGCGGATCGCCGCCGCCCGTCGCGACGGAGTGGCCGCGATGACGCTGGCACGCGAGTTGCCGTCGACGGGTGTCGAGGCCATGCCCTGGCTGCTGGCCGGCGCCAAGACGCTGTCGTATGCCATCAACATGGCCGCGTTGCGGCACGCCGCGGCCCAGGGCGCCGGCGACGTCATCTTCGTCAGCTCCGACGGCTACGTCCTGGAAGGTCCCCGGTCCACCGTGGTGATCGCGGTCGGCGGTCAAGCGGCCGGCGACAACGTGTGCCTGTTGACCCCGCCGCCCTGGTACCCGATCCTGCGGGGCACCACGCAACAGGCGCTGTTCGGGGTCGCCCGCGCGAAGGGCTACGACTGCGACTACCGCGCCCTGCGGGTGGCTGATCTCCTTGCCGCGCAGGGTATTTGGCTGGTGTCGAGTATGACGCTGGCCGCGCGCGTGCATACCCTCGACGGCCGGGCGCTGCCGAAGGCGCCGATGGCGGCGGAATTGGCTGAGCTGGTCGACGCCGCCATCGTCAGCGATCGCTGATCGCTGAAATCAGTTGTCTCCGTGACGCGCAGCGAGTACGGTCGGCCGTACACAGGAGAGGAGGTGGTCCGAGAAATTGATAGCTTTTTGGACATGTGAGGTGGCTGCCCGCTAGCAGTACCGGGCGAGGAATCACCTGCGCGCGCTGGCGAATTCCCCGCAGCCACCCGGCCCCCGAGCCTCCGGTTCGTCCAACCTGGAACTATGGCTCGGGGGCTGCCCATTTTCTGGGGTCAAACCTCAAACACCTTGTGCCGCAACGAATACGGCTAGCCGACGAACCGGGAAAGCCGCGCGGACAGGTGCGGAATCAGCCCGCCGTCGGCGTCCACCCGCTCTTCGACGTAGGCCAGGTCGCCACCCTCGACGATGCCGTAGAGCCGTTTGGCGCCGCCGACCAGCACGCCCGACCGGCTGCGGGCCATCGCGTCGGTGACCAGTTCCCACGACGACTGGTTGAGCGGGCGCCCGTAGAACAGTTCGACGTAACCGGCGGAATGCGCCAGCAGCAACTCGATGGCCTGCGACTCACTCGGGTCGTGCGGATCGTTCACGAAACGCCAGTAGCCGGTCTCGCGTAGGTCGGGTCCTTGGTAGTCGCCGCCGTCGGTCACCCGCCACGAGCGGGCCTCCCAGTTCAGATAGTCGCCACCGTCGTGGGAGACCACGATCTGCTGGCCGAACCGGTAGTCGCCGTCGGTACCGCGGCCCTCTCCTTCGCCGCGCCACACGCCGACCAACGGGAGCAGCGCCAGCAGCGCGTCATTCAGGTTGGCGCCTTCGCGAAGATTGGCGGTGTCGACCGGGATGGGCAGGTCGTCGAAGACCGGGATGTTGCGGGTCGCGGTCAGCTTCGCGCGTTCGGCGGCAGCGGCCACGGCGGGGTTGATGCGCCACTCCTCAGCATCGCTGCGCTCTGCATCGTCGCTGGCACGGTCCCCGGAGCCGACCGGGCCGAGCGGCTCGTCACCGGTGTCAGCGCTGCTCACGACTCGTCGGTGATCAGCCGATACAGCGTGTACAGCGCGAACCAGGAGATGACCACGACGGCCGCGACGAGAAGAATCTCGAAGAACAAAACCACGGCAACGAGTCTAGTGCGCCCAGCGGTTAGGCGATTTTGATGTCGACCTCGTGGATGCCCGCGCCCCTGGGCTCTACCACGGCGTCACCGTTGCCGGCGGCGGACAGCGCACGCAGGGTCCACGACCCGGGTGCGGCGAAGAACCGGAAGTCGCCGGTGGCCGACGCGACGACCTCGGCGGTGAACTCACCCGAGGAGTCCAGCAGGCGCACGAACGAACCACCCACGGCCTGACCGGAGCCATCCACCACCCGGCCGGTGATGACCGTTTCCTTCTCCAGGTCGACGCTGGCTGGCAGAGTCTGTCCTTGCTTTGGCGCAGAGCACATATCAGCTTCCCAACTCGATTGGGGCCCCCACCAAGGAGCCGTATTCCGTCCAACTGCCGTCGTAGTTCTTGACATTCCGGTGTCCCAGTAATTCCTGCAGGACGAACCAGGTGTGCGACGAACGTTCCCCGATTCGGCAGTAAGCAATCGTTTCCTTCGAACCGTCGAGTCCGGCGTCGGCGTAGATCTTGGCCAACGCGGCGTCGGACTTGAAGGTGCCGTCCTCGTTGGCCGTCTTACTCCACGGCACGTTGATCGCGCCGGGGATGTGGCCGGGCCGCTGGCTCTGTTCCTGCGGGAGGTGGGCCGGCGCCAGGATCTTGCCGGAGAACTCGTCGGGGGAGCGCACGTCGACCAGGTTCTTCGCGTTGATCGCGGCCAGCACCTCGTCGCGGAACGCCCGGATCGAGTTGTCGGCCGGCTTGGCGGAGTAACTGGTCGCGGGCCGCTCGACCGTCTCCTTCGACAGCGGGCGCCCGTCGAGCTCCCATTTCTTGCGGCCGCCGTCGAGCAGCTTCACCTTGTCGTGGCCGTACAGCTTGAAGTACCAGTACGCATAGGCGGCGAACCAGTTGTTGTTGCCGCCGTAGAGGATAACGGTGTCGTCATTGGCGATGCCCCGGTCGCTGAGCAGTTTGGAGAACTGCTGGGCGTCGACGAAGTCGCGCCGGACCGGGTCTTGCAGATCGGTACGCCAGTCCAGTTTCACTGCTCCGGCGATGTGGCCGCCGTCGTAGGCACTGGTGTCCTCGTCGACCTCGACGAAAACGGTGTGGGCGGCGTCGAGATTGCTCTCGGCCCAGTCAGTGGAGACCAGGACGTCGGAGCGTGCCATGTGCGGGGTCCTTTCGATCGCTTACGACGAAGTGCTGTGCGAGGGCCGGAGCCGCACGACGAGCGGGTATAGCTGGCAGCCCAGGCAGATGCCGAAGGCTGCGTTGAGGAAGGCGGCCACCAGCGCGAAGCCGGTGGCGATGACGCCGACGAGCGGAGCGCCGAGGGCGAACCCGCCGAAGCCTACAGCGGCGAAGATCAGGCCCACCAGCTGGGCGAACTTGAGCGGTGCCACCGGCTCACGCTCCCGGACGGGTGTCAGGCGGGGCGCCACGAGCTTGGCGAACACCAGCCCGTAGGGGTGACGCCGCGGCCCGGCCACGGCGCCGATCGCGAAGACGATGGCCTGCAGGCCCAGAATGACCGCGGCGGCCAGCGTGCTCACGCCGGAGACGAGCAGGATGGCCACCAGCACAGCGGTCGTGATCCAGGCGGCGAATCGGGGTCCCCGGACGTCGACTTGGTCTGAGGTCTTGGGGCTCGACATGATGTTGCTCCTAATTGCTATATGCACGGAAGGTTGGGCGGCTCGCCATAGGTGATTCCTGGCTGCCCCGAGCGCGGCGCGAGAAGGCGCGGCTACTCAGTGACTACAGCAACAGCAACAGCCCGCGACGCGGCACAGGTCGACTGCGCGGCGCTTGGTGAGCAGGAGCTCGACGCGGGTGGACACGGCCGACAGCTTACCCAATGTCGGCATGCTCAAGCCAATAGCGGGGCCAGCGCGGACCGCAGGTCATCGGCTTTGGGTACGCCCGAAGCCCGGTACCGTTGCATGCCGTCGGCATCGAAGATGAACGTGGTCGGCAGCGAGAGCACCGAAAGGCGTCGCGCAGCGCGTGGATTGGCATCCATGTCGATCTCGACGTGGGCCACGTCACCGAGGTCGTCGCAGACCTGGTTGACCACTCGACGCACCTGGGTGCACGGCGAGCACCACGGTGCGCTGAAGTGCACGACGGTGGGACCATCGCCGGACAGGCCCAACTCGCTGGTGTCCACGTCGCCGGCCGTCGCGGGGTCGGTCGCGCGCACGTGACCCGCGCGCCGGGTCATGAGCCATCCGATCACCGCGGCCACCGCCAGGGCCGCCGCGACAGCCGCGATTGCTGAAGTCATGCCCGGTTGAACCCGTCGAGGGTGATCGTTAATCCCGAGGTGATGCCCTCGATGATCACATCGGAGCCGCGTGCCCCCTCGTGTGTCGGCGCCACCCCGAAGGGGAGTTTCTGGTCGGGCAACTGGCCGGTGAACGCGGCCAGCACCGCGTCACGCTTGTCGGCGGGCACCGGTTGGTTGGCGGTGTTGGGTCCGGTCATCACGTCGTTGGCCGTGTAGACCAGCGTGGTTTTGTCGTCGCCGGCGATCGACAGGTCCACCGAGACGCTGACCCGCTTGTCGAAGTGGGCTGCCCGCGGCGTTCCGCTGAAGACCAGGCCGTGGGGGCCGGAGATGCCGGATTCCGTCGTGCCGCCACTGGCCGTGTTGGTGTACGACGGCGGAGCCTCGACGATCAGGTCACGAACGCCCATGTAACGGCCGAGGTGCATCGAGTCGATGATGATCCGGCTCTCCAGTTTGCCGACCCGCAGTTTGGCGTCCGGCCTGATCAGCCAGGACGCATCGGTCAGATCGACCGAGTGCATGGTGGCCTCGAGCGTCGCCTTGCCGATCACCGGGCGGTCGACCGCGGTCGCCTTGATCTCCAGTTGCTTGTACCGGTCCCGCATCGCCTGCGGGATGAGCGGAAACGCGATAATCGCGACGAATGGGTCGAAGCCCAAGTGGGCTGTCTCACGTACCGAACGGGCCAGCCGGTATTCCGCATAAATGCTGGTCCCAAAGTCGACGCCGGCCGCCCCGACCAGCACAATCACGATGACTGCCAGCACCGCCGCCGCGCCGATCAGCACCTTACGCATCCGCATATTGTGGCGTACCTCTTTATTGTCGCCGCGCTGAATAGCAGACTGCAGGCTATCGTTTGATGACCAGGCCGTTAAACTCACATCTCTCATGTATTTGGGGGACGCCTTTTCCAAGACCGCTGGAGGGGCTTTCGTTGGACCTTTTGCTGCTGACCGCAGAGCCGCATCCTGATGCGGTGTTGCCGTCGTTGTCGCTGCTGGCGCACACCGTGCGCACGGCGCCGCCGGATGTCTCGTCGTTGCTGGAAGCGGGCAGCGCGGACATCCTGATCGTCGACGCGCGGCTCGACCTGCCGGCGGCGCGCGGCCTGTGCCGGCTGCTCGGCTCGACGGGCCGCTCGATTCCGGCGGTGGTGGTGGTGAACGAGGGCGGATTGGTGGCCGTCAACGCCGACTGGGGCTTGGACGAGATCCTGCTGCCGAACACCGGGCCGGCCGAGATCGACGCCCGGTTGCGGCTCCTGATCGGCCGTCGGGGCAGCCTGCAGGACCAGGAGGGCATCGGCAAGATCAGCCTCGGCGAACTGGTGATCGACGAGAGCACCTACACGGCGCGGCTGCGCGGACGTCCGCTTGACCTCACCTACAAGGAATTCGAGCTGCTGAAATACCTGGCACAGCACGCCGGCCGGGTGTTCACGCGCGCGCAGCTGCTGCACGAAGTGTGGGGATACGACTTCTTCGGCGGCACCCGCACGGTCGACGTGCACGTGCGGCGGCTGCGCGCCAAACTCGGCCCGGAGTACGAGTCGCTGATCGGCACCGTCCGCAACGTGGGCTACAAAGCGGTTCGGCCGACCCGAGGTCGGTTGCCCGGCGGCGATAACGACGCCGTCAACCTCCCCGAACCCGATGAAGACAGTCGCCATGACTCGTTGGCCGACCCGTTGCACAGCCAGTGACGACACCCCAATGGCGGGTGGGACTGGCAGTCGAGGAACAACAGCAGATACGTGAACTCGTCGCCGCGGCAACAGAATTCGACGACGAAGCACCCGTCGGGGAGCAAGTGCTGCGGGAGTTGGCGCATCAACGTACCGAGCATCTGCTGGCCGCCGGTGACGACGATCGCGTCGTCGGCTATCTGAATCTCGCTACGGGCGAAGAAGATAGCTCAGGCATGGCCGAGTTGGTCGTGCATCCGCATGCGCGCAGGCGTGGGATCGGCGCGACGATGATACGTGCCGCCTTAGCTAAAACCCATGGAAATAACCATTTTTGGGCGCACGGAACTCTCGAGCCGGCGCGATCGACCGCGTCGGCCCTGGGTTTGGTGCCGGTGCGCGAACTCGTCCAGATGCGCCGCTCGCTCGACGGCTTCACCGAGCCTGCGGTACCGGACGGGGTGCGCATCCGCAGCTACGCCGGCACCGCCGACGATGCCGAGCTGCTGCGGGTCAACAACGCGGCGTTCGCAACGCATCCCGAACAAGGCGGCTGGACCGTCGCTGACCTGGAGGAGCGGCGCGCCGAATCGTGGTTCGACCCCGACGGGCTATTCCTGGCCTTCGACGATCAAACTGACGCCCTGCTGGGCTTCCATTGGACGAAGGTGCATCCCGAGGAGGCCGGTCTCGGCGAGGTGTACGTCGTCGGCGTGGACCCCGCGGCGCAGGGCCGCGGCCTGGGTGGGCTGCTGACGTCGGTGGGCGTCGCGTCCTTGGCGCGGCAACTGGCCGCCGCCGCCCATCCGACGGTGATGCTCTATGTCGAGTCGGATAACACGGCGGCGGTGCGGACCTATGAACGCCTTGGTTTCGCCCGGCATAGCGTCGACACCGCCTACGCGCAGGCTACCAACTGAGCTGTTCACCCCCCGTTCATGCGACTGCGGGACACCGTGCACGCCCGGCGCATACTTTCCCGGTAGCCGGCAAACCGGGCCGGGAGACAGTCGTGGACAAAGTGATTGAGAAAGCGAGATCAGTGAAATTCGACGGGCTGGGCAGGGCGCTGGTGGCAGCGGTTTCGACGACGGTGATCGGTTGTTCGGTGTTGACCGGATGTGGCAGCGACAGCAATCTCAACGGGGTATCGCCGGCACCGACGGGCCCGGTCAACTGCGGCGGCAAGAACGACCTGACCGCTGAAGGCTCGACGGCTCAGCAGAACGCCGTTGCTTTGTTCAACAAGGAGTGGGCGCAACTGTGCCCGGGAAAGAACCTGGCGTACAACCCGACCGGATCGGGTGCCGGCCGTGAGCAATTCATCGCGGGCCACGTGGATTTCGCCGGCTCGGACTCGCCGCTGAGCAAAAACCAGATCGACCCGGCCGCCAAGCGCTGCGGCGGTAACCCGGCGTGGCAGCTGCCGATGGTGTTCGGGCCGGTGGCGGTCGCCTACCACCTGGACGGCGTCAAGACGCTGGTCGTCAATGCCGATGTGCTGGCCAAGATCTTCAGCGGCGGAATCAGCAATTGGAACGATCCGGCCATCGGCGCACTGAACAAGGGCGTCACCCTGCCCGACGCCAAGATCTCGCCGATCTACCGCTCGGACTCGTCCGGCACCACGGACAACTTCCAAAAGTACCTGAGCGCGGCCGCCCCGGGAAGCTGGACCAAGGGCGCCGGCACCGAGTTCCAGGGTGGTGTGGGTGAGGGTGCCCAGAAGTCCGCCGGAATCATCCAGGCCGTCCAGGCCACCCCCGGCGCGATCGGTTACGTCGAGAAGGGCTTCGCCGACCAGGGCGGTGTGCCCTACGTGCAGATCGACAACGGCAGCGGCGCGGCGGCCTTGAACGACGCCTCGGCCGGCAAGGCGATCAACGCCGCCAAGTTCGCCGGCAGCGGCAACGACTTGGAGCTGGACCTGAAGTCGCTGTACAGCACCAAAGAGCCGGGGGCTTACCCGCTGGTGCTGGCGACCTACGAGATTGTCTGCTCCAAAGGCTACGACGCAGCCACCGGTGCCGCCGTCAAGTCGTTCCTGACGGTGTCGGCCAGCAACGGTCAAACCGGTCTGTCCGCCGCCGGATACATTGCGCTGCCCGACCAGTTCAAGCAGCGCCTGCTCACGTCGATCAACGCAATTCAGTGATCGAGCGAACGGTACCTTGGAGCAATTGATGGGGGCGCCATGACCACACCGGATCCGGTAAGCGCCGGCTCCGGTGAGGTCGTTGCGATGCCTTTCCGCCAGCCGGCGATCGCTCCGACGCTGCCGTGGGGCCAAACCAAACCACAGCGCGGCGACCGGGTATTTCGTTGGCTAGCAGAGGGATCCGGCGTCCTTGTCGTCGTGCTGATCGGCGCCATCGGTGCGTTCCTGCTGTGGCGTGCCCTTCCGGCCTTGGCGCGCAACAAGGAGAACTTCTTCACCTACGGCGGCAACTGGATCACCACCGACACCTCGGCGATGCATTTCGGCATCCTCGACCTGCTGCAGGTGACGGTGTTCGTGTCGCTGTTCGCACTGATCCTGGCCATGCCGGTCGCTCTTGGCATCGCAATCTTTCTCACCCAATATGCGCCCCGCCGGGTGGTCGGCCCGCTGGCGTACCTGGTTGACCTACTCGCCGCGGTGCCATCGATCATCTACGGCGTGTGGGGACTTTACGTATTGGCACCGCGGTTTGCGCCGCTCGCGATGTGGCTCAACCATCACCTGGGCTGGTTTTTCCTGTTTGCGACCGGCAACGCCTCGGTGGCGGGTGGCGGCACCATCTTCACCGCCGGAATCGTGTTGTCGGTCATGATCCTGCCGATCATCACCGCAGTTACCCGCGAAGTCTTTGTCCAGACGCCGCGCACCCAGATTGAGGCTGCGTTGGCGCTCGGCGCCACTCGGTGGGAGGTAGTCAAAACGACTGTCCTGCCGTTCGGCCTCTCCGGGTACATCAGCGGTGCGATGCTCGGCTTGGGCCGTGCTTTGGGTGAAACGATCGCATTGCTGATCATTCTGCGGGGCACGCAGACGGCATTCGGCTGGTCACTGTTCGATGGTGGTTACACGTTCGCCAGCAAGATCGCCGCCACCGCATCGGAATTCAACAACCAGTACAAAGCCGGCGCGTATATCGCGGCCGGCCTCGTGCTCTTCCTGCTCACGTTCGTCGTCAATGCACTGGCGCGCGCGGCGGTCTCCGGGAAGGGGCGCCGATGACCTCGATCCTGGATCGCCCGCTCAAGGCGCGGACATTTGTCGGCGTCAGCCTGCGCCGTCGGATTGCCAACAACGTTGCGACCGTGCTGGTGACCCTTTCCCTGGTTCTCGCACTGATCCCCCTGCTTTGGGTGCTCTATTCGGTTGTGGTCAAAGGTTTTAAGATCATCAGCACGAGCGAATGGTGGATGCATTCCCAGGCTTCCATGACCGCGTTCCTACCCGGCGGCGGCGCTTATCACGCGATCATCGGCACAGTGCTGCAGGGTTCGGTATGCGCGATCATTTCCATACCGATCGGCGTTTTCGTCGCCATCTATCTGGTGGAATACGGCGGCGGAACCCGGCTGGGCAGGCTGACCACCTTCATGGTGGACATCCTCACGGGCGTGCCGTCGATCGTCGCGGCGCTGTTCATCTATGCACTGTGGATCGCCACCTTCGGTTTCCCGCGATCCGGCCTCGCCGTGTCACTGGCGTTGGTGCTGTTGATGATTCCGGTGATCGTGCGCGCAACCGAAGAGATGCTGCGGATCGTCCCGATGGACCTGCGTGAGGCCAGTTATGCGCTGGGCGTGCCGAAGTGGGTAACGATATCCAGAATCGTTGTTCCCACTGGGCTATCCGGGATCGTCACCGGCATCCTGTTGGCACTGGCCAGGGTGATGGGGGAGACAGCCCCATTGCTGATCCTGGTGGGTTACTCGCAGGCGATAAATTTCGACATGTTCCATGGCTTCATGGGTTCGCTGCCCGGGATGATGTATGACCAGACGTCAGCGGGCGCGGGTGCCAACCCGGTTCCCACCGAACGGCTTTGGGGTGCGGCGCTGACGCTCATCCTGGTGGTCGCCGTAATCAATGTGGGAGCCAGGATCGTTGCCAGATTCTTTGCGCCGAAGAAAACTTAGGTAGGAGTTCCGGTGGCCAAGCGGTTGGACCTCAAAGAGGTCAACATCTACTACGGCAATTTTCACGCGGTCGCCGACGTCACGATGTCGGTTCTGCCCCGCAGCGTGACGGCGTTCATCGGTCCGTCTGGCTGCGGCAAGACGACCGTGCTGCGCACCTTGAACCGGATGCACGAAGTCACGCCCGGCGCTCGCATTCATGGGAGCGTGCTGCTCGACGACGACGACATCTACGGCTCCGGTGTCGACCCGGTCGGTGTGCGTCGTGCGATCGGAATGGTGTTCCAGCGCCCGAACCCGTTCCCCACCATGTCAATTCGAGACAACGTGGTCGCCGGGCTGAAGCTGCAGGGCGTGCGCGGCCGGAAAACACTCGACGACACCACCGAATACGCGCTGCGCGGCGCCAACCTGTGGGACGAGGTCAAGGACCGGCTGGACCGGCCCGGCGGCGGATTGTCCGGCGGTCAGCAACAGCGGCTGTGCATCGCGCGAGCCATTGCCGTGCAACCCGATGTGCTGTTGATGGACGAGCCCTGCTCGGCGCTCGACCCGATTTCGACGATGGCGATCGAGGACCTCATCGCGGAGCTGAAGCAGCATTACACCATCGTCATCGTCACCCACAACATGCAACAGGCCGCGCGCGTCAGCGACCAGACCGCGTTCTTCAACCTGGAAGCCGTGGGAAAGCCGGGGCGATTGGTCGAGGCCGACGACACCGAGAAGATCTTCTCCAACCCGACCCAGAAGGCCACCGAAGATTACATCTCCGGCCGTTTCGGTTAGGGACTAGCCGGAATTGGCGATGGCCTCGTCATCTGGAAAGTGGCCGGTCGCCTGGAAGATGACCCGCCGCGCCACCTCGACGGCGTGATCGGCGAACCTCTCGTAGAACCTGCCGAGCAACGTCACGTCGACGGCGGCGGCCACGCCGTGCTTCCACTCCCGGTCCATCAGCACCGTGAACAGGTGGCGGTGCAGGTCGTCCATCGCGTCGTCTTCTTCGCGGATCCGCGCGGCCTTCTCCGGGTCCCGGGACGACAGCACCTCTTGCGCGCTGTTACCCAATTCCACTGCAACTCTGCCCATTTCGGCGAAGTAGCCGTTAACCTCTTCGGGCAGCACGTGCTGAGGATGACGCCGTCGGGCAATCTTGGCGACGTGCAGGGCCAGCGCCCCCATCCGGTCGATGTCGGCGACCATCTGGATTGCGCTCACGATCGACCGAAGGTCGCCCGCGACGGGTGCCTGCAGGGCGAGCAGCACAAAGGCGCTCTCCTCGGCGTGCGAACTCATCTCTGCGATCTTCTCGTGGTCGGAGATGACCTGCTCGGCCAGCACCAGATCCGCCTGCAGCAGCGCCTGAGTCGCGCGTTCCATCGCGGCGCCGGCGAGCCCGCACATCTCGCCGAGTTGCTCGGAAAGATCAGAGAGCTGTTCCTGGTATGCGGTACGCATGTGGCCAGCCTACGTTCTGAATCCGCGGCCCGGCGTGAACCAGCATGAAGTGTGCTGTGAACTCACGGTAAATGGCGGTTTGACCGACAGCTTCGACCCTGGCGGCTATTCGCAGCTGGTGTCGGCGGCGTTGGTGACCGTCAAGTCGTCGGGCAACTTGGTCGGTGGGCTGATGGCGCTGCGTTCGATCTGGACGTTGACCGACGAGCCGGCCGGCGGCGGAGCGCTGACCGAGCGAAAGTCCGACCCGAGCACCACCTGCACGACCTGGCCGGTTCCGGTGATGCGTTCGACCTTCGCGCGCCCGAAGGTCGCGGCGACCGTCGCGGCCGCCTGCTCGTTTCCGGACGAGAAGAACACGGTGGTGGTTTTCAGCGCGTTCGGGTAGTCGTCGGGTGACTTGACCCTGAACCCCTGCCGTTTCAGCTGGTTGCTGGTCGTGGTGGCCAGCCCCGACTTGGCGGTGGAGTTGGATACCTGGACGGTGACGTCCTGGGGTGCGGCCGTGACGGCCTGGACGTTTTCCGGATGCGGGTCGGGGGACGGGCTGGCCGGGGTCTGGCTCGCCTTGCTGGTCTGCGACTTTGTCGGCGGGCTGGTCGTCGCGTTCAGGTTGTTTTCGCCCGGCAGCGGATCGTCGTTGATGATCGCGTCGAACAGCGCCCGCATGTCGGCGGTGCGTGGCGGCTCGTCGCCGTTTTCGTCGGTGATCCCGGTCGGCACGGTCACGAACGACACGTGCCCGGCGGCCATGCCCTGCACCGACTGGCCGAGCTGGACGAGGTCCTTGGTCTTGACGTTGTCGACGTAGCTGTTGCTGATGAATGTGTTCACCACGTTGTTGAGCTTGGTCAGCGAGAAGAAGGTGTCTTTGGAGATCAACGAACGCAGCAGCGACGACAGGAACAGCTGCTGACGCTTGATGCGTCCGTAGTCGCCGTTGTTCTCGGTGGTGACATTGCGGGCCCGCACGTAGTTGAGGGCTGTTTTCGCGTCGATCAGCTGACGGCCGGAGTGCGCCAGTATGGTGCCCAGCTCATAGTCCTGTAGCGGGGTGGTGCTGCACACCTCCACGCCGCCGACCGCGTCGACCATCTTCGCGAAACCGGCGAAGTCGATCGCGATGAAGCGGTTGATGCTCAGCCCGGACAACTTCTGGATCTCCTTCACCAGACACTTCGGGCCGCCGAAAGAGAACGTCGAGTTCAGCTTCGTCTCGGTGTAGACGTATCGGGGCCCCCACTTCTTGGTGTCCGAGTCGTAGATCGGGCCGTATTCACCGGTGTCTGGATTCCATGCCTCGCACTGGAACGGGGTGATCGCCAGGTCGCGCGGAAACGACACTGTCACAACGCGTTTCCGGTTCGCGGGGACGTTGACCAGCATGATGGTGTCCGAGCGGGCTCCGCCGGCGTCGTCGGTGTTGCCGGCACCCATGCTGGCGTTCGCCCCGGCGCGGGTGTCCATGCCGACGATCAAGAAGTCCTCGTCGCCGTACTGTGCGTTGGGGTCGACGATGTCCTTCGAGTGTGGGTCCAGTGCGCTGATCGTGTTCAGCCGGTGGTTCTTGGTCGCGCTCCACTGCC
>Ga0335075_10009693_pt1 | contig 14653 bp, 6 predicted proteins | sample Lox_Sample_24_FD_206723 | JGI IMG/M metagenome (GOLD analysis project Ga0335075, IMG submission 206723) | Soil microbial communities from Loxahatchee National Wildlife Refuge, Florida, United States - Lox_Sample_2.4 | ecosystem: Environmental > Terrestrial > Soil > Wetlands | place: USA: Florida...
TTGCTCCGACAGGAGCGTAGCAAAGGCAGCGTCAGCGGCAAGGTACTCCGCGCCGCCTGGGACGATGCGTTCCGGCTGCATCTCCTTAATCTCCTATCCGACGAGTCTGCGTAGGCCGTGGCCAGGTAGGAGTCCATTACAATTCTCGCAAAAGAGTTGGTGGATGCGTTCAACGTTCCCAATAACCCACCCGATTTCCACCAACTTTCCAGACGCTCACCCATAAGTATGAATACCACAAATTGCTTCTTGGCGCGGCCGCGCCGAGACGTTACCATCATCTACAATTCCTTACTCTCTCGTAATCTGTCGTCGGCCGAGTCATGACGACAGAGGCGCGTCGTAGCTGTTTTTGGCTTTGTTCCCAGCGTCCTGGAGGCCCCTCCGATGAGCATTCGCATCGTTTGTCCGTCCTGCCGCAAAGTGTACAATCTCGCCGACACCATGCAGGGCAAGACCGTTCTTTGCCGCGCATGCCAAGCGTCGATCACTATCCCCTCCCCGGCTGGGAAGGGGCGCCGCGAGGAAACGAGCCGGTCGTCCGATGAGCGGATCGCAAAGTCCACTCGTTCGGCGAGCGCGGCGACTCGAGTCTCCCGTGAGGAAGACGACGAGCCGCTGCGCCACCCGGCCCAACGCCGGTCTCGCCGCAAGGACAACGACTCGCCGGGTAGCAAAAACCTGGTGCCGATCCTCCTTGGTGTCGGTGCGGCGGCGCTTGTTCTGATTGGCCTCGTCATCGGAGGCATCGTCCTTGCCGTCGGTCTGCGCGGAAGCAAAGACCAGGCGGCCGCCAACGAGCCGCCTTCTGGCACGGTCGCGCGGCGAGCGGACGCGCCGGCCGGACCCGCCGCACCCGCTGCCGTTCCCTTCAACGTCCCTTCTGCCGTCCCCGTGAGCAACAAGCCCGCCGGGATGGCGAACGGGGGCGAGGCAGCGATTCCGCCGGGTCCGGTCCCCGCCGAGATGGCGACGGACGTCGTCAAGAAGGTGAAACAATCGACTGTCTACCTCCGCGTCACCGAGCATAACGGTGAGGTCGCCCAGGGAAGCGGCTTCTGCGCCCTGGAGCGAGGCATTGTCATCACCAATGCCCACGTCGTGGGGATGCTGGAATCCGATAACCCGCCTCGCGGCGTGGAGGTCGTCATCAATAGCGGAGAGAGCGGCGAGACGAAGCTGGCCGGGACCCTGCTGGGGATAGACCGCGTGAACGATCTGGCCGTCCTGCGCCTGCCGGGAGACCCCTCCCGCCTACCTCCGCCGTTGCCGGTCGCCAGCGCCGCCGAGCTGACGGAAACGCAGAAGGTCTACATTTTCGGCTTCCCCTTCGGCGCGCAGCTGGGCAAAGCTATCACCATCAGCCCGTCCAGCGTCAGCTCGTTTCGGAAAGAGAACGGTGTTCTCAAGGCGGTGCAGGTCAATGGCGGCATGTCCCCCGGCAATTCGGGCGGTCCCGTCGCCGATGCCCGCGGCGCCGTGGTCGGCGTCTCCGTCGCCGTCATTCGCGGCACCCAGATCAATTTTGCCGTCCCCGCCGACTTCATCCGGCCTCTCGTCGCGCGCGGGAAAAGCAACCCGATGGATTTGACGCCGCGGCCTGGCCCGCTGGCCCAGCGCAACCCGGCCGGCCGGCCGGCTGCAGGCGGCGGTCTGGCGAGAGATGTCGCCGCAATGAAAGGCACCTGGCAGACCGGCCCCGTGGGCGCCGACGGCGGCGGCGGGATGGCCACCCTCCAGATAAGCATCAATCCTCAGCCGGGCGGCACGGGCGGCCGCATTCAGCTGGTCATCGCCGCCCAACAAGGCGGCAGGACCAACAAATTGACGATGACATACTCCTTCACGCTGGAGCAGGACAAGGGCAATCGATTCCTGGTCACCCATCTTAAGCAGAGGAGAGGCACGGTTCGTGGCATGGTCTTCCTCTACCGTTTCGAGGGGAACCAGTTGATCCTCAACGGACTGGTCCTTGGTCCCCGTTCCCGATACAAGCTGGAAAACGTCGCCCTACGGCGTATCGCGGCGGAGCCGAGCATGGCCGCTGGCGGCAATCCCGCCGCTCCCGCAGGGGGCGCGTCTGCTGCGGGAGGTAAGCCCAAAGGCTCGCCTGCCGCGCTGAAGATCAGTGGCGAGGTCTTCGCGTTCGTTGAGGAGGCCGTCCGCGCGAATCGGCTCACCGATGTCGATATCCGCGGCTTCAAGCTGTCCAAGAAGATTTATCGCGATGTTGGCGCGGAGGGCGGCGTTCTCATCGGCTTCCAGGTGGGCCTAGGGAAATTCGTCAACAACGGCATCGTGAAATCCGTGCGGCCCATCTTTTTGACGAAACGCGGCGAGAAATTCGGCACTTGGCACGGGCCGGCACCCGCGACCCCGATCACCGTCAAGGCCAAGCCGGGTTATGTGGTGAGTGCCATGTCGCTGCGAACACAACTATCGCTCGATGCTTTCCGCTTGACCTACGCGAAGCTCGGCAAAGACGGTCTGGATCTGAGCGACACCTACAACAGCAAGTCGGTCGGCGGCAACGGCGGCGGGCCTTCTGAAATCGATGGCAAAGGGGCTCTCTTTATCGGCGTGACCGGGCACCTGAATCACGAGGGGGTGCCGTGCTCGCTCGGCCTGGTCGCCGTACTGCCGAAGGACTAATGGTGCGAGAGATTCCTTTTGTTTAAGCAGGAAAAGTGAACGTGACTCGCTTTTACTTATTACGCCGGCACGAAAGATCGTCATTAAAGTCGGAAGCGTAAGCGGTGGCTTGCTGTCCCTCGCTTACGCTTCGGGCTCCGATAGGTACGTTTCTTTCTTGCCGGGGTAATCAATTCGAGTCGCGTCCCCTTTGTTAATCGGCACCACATGCCTCCTGCTGGAACGCGGCTGTACCCCGACGGAAGCAGTAAGTGTTGTTCGACCCCCGACCTCCGGTGCCCAGCCGTCGGGGATGTAGAAAAAGCTGAATGTCCCGCCACTGTGGTGCGACGGACATCCCTTTGGTGTTCGGGATGACGTTGCCTTGGGCGTCGATATCGACCTCTCCAGGCCGGACGCCGAGATTGGCGAACGCCTGGCCAACGGTTGGTTTGTCGTCAGCGTCCTTCTTCATGATGCGGAACATTCGCGGCACACGAGACTCCCTTCGTCGTCTTGCCAAGTTTCTCCCTATTCTAGCAGGGACGAGGGTTCGTGACGGCGTCAACCTCAAGGCTGCCCTTCAGCACCCCAACGTCAGCAATCGCGTGCATCGGGCAATATCGTCACCGTGCCGCTGCCGCCGTCCACGCGCACGCGCTGGCCCGTGCGCAGCCGGCGCTGCACGTTCGGCAAGCCGGCGACGGCGGGCAAACCATACTCGCGGGCCACGATCGCTCCGTGCGACAGAACGCCGCCGATCTCCATGACCAATCCGCGCGCCTGCACGAAAAACGGCACCCAGGCCGGATCGGTCGAGGGACAGACCAGGATGTACGGCTCGCTCGGCAGATTGTCGGTGCGTGGCTCGTCCAGCACCAGCGCCGGCGCCTCGGCGACGCCTGCGGAGAGCGGCACGCCTTGCAATTGATCCGCGCCGTCGATCGTCTGCGGCCGGCCGATCGCTTCCAGATCGTCGCTGAAAAGCACCGGCGGCACGTCCAGGCTCAGGGCGATGATGCGGCGGCGGCGACGATCGGCGATAAGCTCCGTCATGTCCTGCCCCGAGGCCAGGGCCGGTAATTCCTCCGGCGTCAGATAGAAGATGCCGCCCTGGAGGCCGAAGCGTTTATCCAATTCCACCAGCGCCCGGCGGATGAGAGCGTATCCACGCATGAAATAATGTTTCGCTGTCTCGCGCAGGTTCAGGTACGTTTGCATCATTCGCACCTGTGGCTCCAAGGCCGTGCGCTCCAGGGCGGACAGGTTTGTTTCCGCGGCGATCTTCTCCCAGTGATCGGAGCTGTCCTCCGTCCCCGACCTGGCGTGATGGGGCAGGCGGTCGAGCGCGGCAGGCTTTTCACCCCAGCGCGGCTGGGCCAATTCCATGTCCTGCGGACCGCGATGGCCGAAACGCTCAAGAAACGCTGTCCGGTCCAGCCGTCCCTCCATCAAATCGCGAATGGCGCCGGCAAGGTCCGCCTCCGGGTCGGGGCGAACGCCCATGCTCAGCTCGCCCATCACCGTCCGCGCTCGCTCCGCGCCGAGCTTGCGCGTGAGCCACGCTTCGACGCCGGTGCGGGCGATGGCAGCCAGCGCCGTCGGTTTGAGGCTGTCGCCAGCGTAATCGTCGAGTGTTCGTTTGCTCCAGTAAAACAGCCGCTCCAGTAGGGCAGGGGGGTCGAGGCTGCTCCAATCCTCGGCGGCGGCTTGATTCGTCTCCGCGGCGAAGGCAGGCAGAATTTCCTCGCGGAAGCGTGCCGCAAAGGTACTGCTCAATGTGGCCAGTCGCAACATGCGTCGCACCGAACCGGCCATGATGAACGGCAAACGAAGCGGCAGCAACAGCCAGAAGATTGCCGCCGCGCGCGACGGATCGCGCACCGGCTGCGGCGACAAGGCACGCGCGGGGTTGGCCTTCAAGCCATCGAAGGGGAACACACGCGGCAGCCAGTCCGAGAGACGGCGAGCCTCGCGGCTGAGATTGCAATAGGGCCGTCCGGCCACCAGATCGTAGACGCACTCTTGGGAGCCGGGATCATCGTGTCCGTAGCCCAGATCGCGGTACATGCGGCCACAGCCGCCACGGCCGGACAGCAGATGACTAACCAGCGCCCAGGTCATCGGCGTCGGTTCAGGCATGCCTTCGGGAATGTTGTAGCGACTCCAGACGGTGCCGCTCGCCTCCGCGCGTGCCGCCAGGGCAGCGATCTCTTCGCGCCGTACCTGCTCGCGCTCGGCGGCACCAGCCGCCGTGATCGGCCGGGCTTGCAGCAGCCAGAAACAACCTTCCGCCCACGCCCATTCGACATCGCGCGCCTCGCCGTAGAACGCCTCGATCCGCCGTCCCAGCTCGGCCAGCTCCGACAATCGCGCCGCATCGAGACAGAGCTGCATCTGCTTCTCGACCGGCAATTCACCTGTGCCAGCCGCCGTCACCTGCACCGTTTTCGCCGCGATGTGCTGCTCGACGACACCGCCTGTCTCGCGATCGATGTGGTAGCGATCCGGCGTCACCTTGCCGGAGACGACGCTTTCGCCGAGTCCCCACGACGCCTCGACAAGCATGCGTTTTCCGTGCGGGTCGAGTGGATCACGCGTAAACAGGACGCCGGAAACTTCGGCTGGAACCAGGCGCTGGACGACAACAGCCATCGCCAGCCCCTCGTCGCCTACCCCGCGATCGCGCCGATAAGCGACGGCGCGTTCGCTGTGCAGCGAATCCCAGCAGCGAGCGACGGCAGCACAAACGTCCCCTTCGCCCTGAACGCCGAGGATGGTTTCCTGCTGTCCGGCGAAGCTGGCGAAGGCCCCATCCTCGGCGGTCGCCGACGAGCGCACGGCGACCAGCCCGCTTCCGAGCTGTCGATACGCCGCGCCGATTTGCTCGACGAGGGCCGCATCGCTGTTGAGGGCTTGTCCTCCGAGTCGGCGATAGGCGGAGGTGGTGACGCAAAAGCCTGGCGGCACAGGCAGCCCGGCGGTGGACATCCGCCCCAGGCTCAAGCCCTTGCCGCCGACCAATCCTACATCGTCATCGTGGATTTGCTCGAAAGTGCGAAGCTCGCTCATGCGATTTCAATGTCTACTGGAGAGATTGATCATTAGACACAGATGAACACGGATGAACACGGAAAAACGCATTATCTGAGTTCATCTGTGGCTAATTGCTTGCCGGCTCGATGGCGCGTTCTTCCAGACAATACAGAATCCCGCGCGTGAACCCGTTCAGGCCGCAGCCGAACCAGATCAAGCGCGATTCGCCTTTTTGTCCCTCGCGGACCTTGACCAGCGGCGACGAGAACACTGTCGCCGACTGCCCGGCATCCTTGCCCGCGTCAAACGTCCAGTCGATGTTGCCTGTCTCGGCGTCGAGCTTCCTCAACAAGCCGTCGCTACCGGCGACATACAGGCTTTTGCCGTCGCCGCGTCCCACGAGAGCAGGGGAGGCTAAAACCGAGCTGCCGATATCCGTTTTCCAGAGCCGTTTCCCCTCGCGGCGATCCAGACAGTAGCAATGCCGATCCCGTGAGGCAAACCAGACGTGCTTGTCATCGACGCAGACGCGGACATGAACGCCGTCGCGCACGTCGTAGCGCCAGACACGCTTTCCGGTGGCGCGCTCCAGGCACAGTACGGCGCCGGCCGGCTTCTCCGGGTTGTCCAGCTGGTCAGCACTGACAAGAAAATTACCGTTACCGATGCCGGCAAACACGTATTCGCCTTGAACGGCCGGCATGCCCCACACCGGCAGATCCACCGCCATACGCCAGCTCTCCTCGCCGGTGTCGGCGTTAAGACAGAACAGCACCGTAGCCTTGTGATAATCGCCGACGCCGCTGCCGCCGTAGAGGCGATTGTCGATCACCAGCGGATTCGCATCGACATGGAGGCCCGTCAGGTGCCAAATCTGCTTGCCGGTCGCCGCGTCGAGACAATACAGGCCGTCGTCGCCGGCGCCGAAGTAAACCTTACCTCTGACCACGCACGGCGACGATTCGGTGTGGCTGGTCGTGGTGAAGTCCCACAGCTTTTTGCCGGTTGCCGCGTCCAGGCAGTAGAGCTTGCAGTCGGAGTGTTGATGGAAGCCCTCGCCGATGTAGAGCCGGCCATCGGCCACGCACGGCGACGAAAACACATCCTTCATGTCGCCGTCCTCGTTGAACATCCAGATTTCCTTGCCGGTCTTGCGATCGACGCAGTAGACCGCTCCGCTGCCCTTGAAGGCAGAGGGCAACACCACACCAACGTACACCCGTTCGCCATCCACGATCGGGGAGCATGCGATCCAGCAGCGCTCGACCTTCGGCTGAAAGCGCCAGGCCACGCGATGCTGCCGTTCTCCCACGGCGATCGCGCCTTCCTCCTCGCTGACGCCGGCACCGCTCGATTCGCTCAAGAAGGTGGAGCTGAAAGCGACCCCGACCAGAAGCATCGTCCCCAGGAGAACCCCCTCGCCCGGCAACCCTGGCTGGAGTCCGCCTCTCCGACCTGCCGCCAAACGACGGGAGAGCGCGTGCAGCGTCGCCATCCACAGACCGGCACTGAACATCAGAAGCATTTTGTCCCACAAATCGAGGTGCGTCAGCGACCAGCGCAGGGAGAACACCGCCAACGCCAGACAAAGCACGCTCAGTAGGCCAAGCGTAATCAGCTCGCCGCGGCCCGGTCCCGTGCTGTGAGCCGGATTGTTCGCTGGAGCGGCTGCGCTGGCTTGAGGCGGCGGCCCTTTTTGAATCGCCATGCTGCTCTCAGGCGAGGGCGGGACGAAGGGAGCTAAGCTCGGAAGCTTTTTTTTCACCGATTCGGCGGCAAGTATGGCAACGTGACGCCGCCACGCCCACAGGATGGCTAGCACGGTCACGATCATCATCGTTATCCACAGGGCCAGCGGCGTGCCCCACCACGAACCGGCGAGACGGGGGCCGTACCAAGTCTGAAGTGCGTAAAGCGTGCTGTTCAAGCTGAGAACCGACAGCGCCACCATCCAGCGCCGCATTACGAGGATCAGACCGCCGAATACCGCGGGAAACAACATCGCCAGAATGGCCAACGGGCCGCCCACCAGCACGGTGGGAATCACCGCGAACACCGGGCCGGTTGCGCTCGGACATCGATAACTGGTTTTCTTTTCCGTCTCCACCTCCGGCCCGAACCCCGGCTTCTCCTTGGTGTCAGGCTTCGGCGGGGCTTTCTTGCCGGACAAGCCATCAACGACCGTTTGTTTCAGCTCGGCGGTACCGCCCTTGAAGGTCTTGCGCAAATATGGCTCGCCATGCGTGAAACGCCAGCGCACCGCGCCGTCGGCCGTGACGCCGACGATCTGAAACCAGGTACCGTTGGTGTAGGCGAAAGCAGTGTATTTCTTGCCTTGCTGAAGGATGAACAGAAGAATCGGCAGCTTGGGAGCGACGCGCTTGAGAATGATCGGGACGTGGTTCTTTTTCTTCGCCTCGGCGTCCCCCATGAGGAGGATAGGCAGCTTACGCACCGGCGCTTTGCCCTTGAGATCTTCCTCAACCACGAGGACGATGGCCGGCTTCTCGGCATCCACAGATTCAATGCGGGCGCTGACGATGAAGGTCGATTGTTTCAACACGTCTTGCAGCGGCGTCAGCGCCGTGATGAGTGCCCGCGCCGGCGAGGCCGCCAGCAGAGCAAGCCCGACGACCAACCCTACCACCCAGCTGCCTCTCCGCATGGTGCCTCCCTCGATGCGGACTCGTTGGTTGCAACGCTGGGAACATCTTAACCGCCACGCTCGGAAGTGCCTAGCACCGAACGATTTTTCGTCCAAGGTTTGTAAACGATGCGACGGCACGCTTTCGCAGGACCGGCCAGGAATCATGGCGACAAATCGACCAGTCGAGGCAGAAGCGTAGCGGGCGATTGTTTACGAAAAACGCCCGAAAAAACGTTCGGTGCTAGTAGGTGAGCCGGTATCCAGCCTTTGCCCCAGACATAGAACGGATGTTCCGCCGTTGTGCGGATCGTTCGCCCCTTCACTTCGACATGCCAGATAGGCGCCCTCTTGATGAACAACTCCTCTACCGCACGATACTCGATAGCCCCGTATGGATTATGCTCATCGCAGGAGGCAACCTCATCGGTCACCGTCAAGTCGTCCCAACGCACCCAGCCGCGACGAGCCAGCACCTGCATGTCGCCGGTGAAGCACGCCTTGAGCATGGTGGACACGTTGCCCAACACACCCAGCGTATCCAAACCGGCCATCAGGTAGTTGCCCTTCTGGAGGTTCTCCTCGGCGTTCAAAGCCCCGCCAATGGCCTGCAAACCATTGATCGTCCGCAAGCCAAGGCTGCCGAGGGAACCCATCGCACAGGGATTGCCGAAGCCCAGGGCCAGCGTATGGATCGAACCCACGGCGCTGCCGGCGTTGAACCACGGACCCTGATGATTGCGCGTCGCCAAATCGCCGTACATCGACGCACGCAACCGGGTCGTCAGGCCTGCCGTCAAAGCGCCCGACCAGCCGGCGAAGAAGGCATCGGTGGCATTGAGCGCCGCCGTGAACTGCGGCGACAAGGCCACATTCGACCAACCGCCATTGGTCGCCAGATCCAGATAGAAATTGACCTCGCCCGCCCAGCCGTCCGCCTGAACTGCCTGCTGGTACTGCTGTGATATCGTCTGGAACGGCGGCGTGGCCGTCACGTCATCGAAGTATTCCGGCGGTTCGGCCTGGTCGTTCGTCAACGTCTGCTGCGCCTGGGCCACGGCCTGGCTCGTCGTCAAGGTGCTGTAATTGACCTGGTAGCTAGCCTGGGCGTTGGCTTCGGCTTGACGCCGCGCGATCTGGGCTTGTCCGACGGCCTGCGTGTAAGTGATGTTGGCTTGGCTGTTGGCCTGCTTGAACGCCACCGCCGCCTGAGCATTGGCGCTGTCCTGCTGCCCCTGCGCCGTCGTCTGTGTCTGCGCATAGGTGGACCACGCCTGCCAACCGCAGACTTCTCGCGTCGTCTCCGCGTCGGTATCCATCTGAACTTGCTGCGTGGTCGCCTGGGTCTGGGCATCGGTCTGCGTCTGCATGGCACTGGCCTGGGCCTGAGCATAGCTCAATTGCGCCGACACGATCTGATCGCTCTGCGTGGCCTGCGCTTGCGCCATCGCTTGCAAGAGGGTCAGCGACGCCACCGCGTTGGCCTGCGACCATGTCTGCCAGTCCGTCGCCTGTGCCTCGGCGAAGATGGCGTCGGCCGCCAATTGCTGGTTGGCGGCGTCTACCAGTCCCTGGCCTTGCGCCTCTACCATCGTCACCGCCGCCGACGCCTGGCCGGAAATCTCCGTCAACGCCGCGTTCAGCACCGCCGCGGCATAGGTCTGCCAGGCCGCACCCGTCTGCTGGGCCAGCGTACTCTGGCCCGTCGCCACGCTGTTGTTGGCCGTCACCCAGGCCGGCGCCACCGCGTCCATCCACACCACCGCCCCGCCCGCCAACGCCTGCACGAAGCCCGCCTGCGCCGGCGCCGTTTGCTGCACGGCACTGGCCCAGGCGTCCATCTCCTGGTCGCTCATGGCGGCGTAGTTGGTGCCCTGCTGCTGCGACCAGGAATCCGCCGTCGAGGCCGCCGCGCTGGCGATGCTTTCCGACTCCGTGGCCCAGCCCGGTGCTGTCACGCCCTGCCACACGTTGTACGCTTGCTCATCTGTTTCTGCTTGAGTCTTGGCGGCATCGGCGACCGACTCTTGGTAGGCGGCGAACGCCTGCCCCTGCGCTGCTTGTTGCGTCGCCCAGGCCGACATCTGGGCGTTCTGCTGCATCGCCTGCGCCTGGCCGATCGCATTCTCATTGCTCTGGCCGGCGATCTCCAAGGCCGTGTTGTAGGCGATGCTGGCATTACCGAGACTGCTGCCCAGCGTCTTCTGTGCTGCATTGCTGGATTGTTGCCAGGTCGATTGCGCCTGAGCCACCGTCTGTTGAAAACTCTGTTGTGCCGTCGCCTCGCTGTTGGTCTGCGTCTGCTGCGCCGACGCCTGGGCCTGCGATAGCGTCTGCTCGGCCTGCGCCTCGGTCTGCTGCCAGTTATCCACAGCCTCGGCATCGGACTCCGTCTGTGTCTCCGTCGCCGAGGCCAGGGCATCCTCATAGGCCCCGCTGGCCTGGGCGATGGCTTCGCTCTGCGTCGCGCCCGCCGCGCTCATGGCACCGCTCAACGTCGCCGCCGCTTCGGCCAGGCTGCTGTTGTAATCGGCCACCGCCGGGTCCACGGCCTGACCGTAAGCAGCATCGGCCTGCGCCATGCTGTTGGCCAGAGTCGCCTCCGCCTGTGCCAAGGCATTGACATTGGCCACCACCGCCGCCTGCTGCGGAGGCACGTACTGCGCCGCGATCGATTGCTGCGTCTGCGTGAACGTCAGCTGCGCCGTGTCCAACGTCAACTGATACTGCTGCTGCGCCAGCACATAGGCACTGGTGGCATTGGTCTCGCCTCCCGCGTTGGTGGCCGACTCCTGAGCGACCTGCTCGGCCTGCTGCGCCTCCAGCAGTGTCAGGGCCGCCTGCGCCTTGCTGTCGTTCAACTGCACCAACGCCGTCTGCGTGGCGTTCCACTGCTGCTGCTGCGACGACCGCTGCGTGCTGGTGGCCGTGCCCTGTGCTTGCTGAATGGCCGTTGCCGACGCTGCCACCGCAGTGTTGCGTGCCGCCGCCCGCGCTTGCAACGCCGTCCAGGTGATGCTGTCCAGCGTCGCTGACGCCGTTTGCACGGCGGACGCCGCCGTCGCGGTCGCTTGCTGGGTGGTGCTGGCGTAGGCAGCATGGGCCTGGCCGATGGCTTGCGCTTCCGTCGCCGTCGCCGAAGCCACGTCTTGACCGTAAGCCGTCTGCGCCGCCTGGAACGCCTGCTGCTGCGTCTGGTCGGCGGGCGTCATGGTGTTCTCATAGGCTTGCTGCGCTGCCACGTTGGCGGCGTCGGCCGTCTGCTGCGCCTGCTGGATGGCGTCCTGATAGGTGGTCTGGGCGCTGACGGAGGTGTTGTCGTAGGTCAGGTTGGCGGCTTGCAGGGCGTTGGCCGCCGTGGTCTGCGCCTGCTGGGCCGACTGCTGGTAGCTGCTTTGGGCGCTGGCGGCGGCGCTGTCGTAGTTGTTGGAGGCGGTCTGGGCCGACTGCGTGTAGGTGCTGTTGGACTGTTGCACCGACTGTTGGTAGGTGCTGCTGGCCGACTGCATGGCGGCATCGGCCGTGGTGGTGGCGGTGACGACGGTGGCTTCTTCGTCAGCCTGGGCTTGCTGCAAGGTGCCTTCGTAATTGTCGTTGGCCTGGGTGATGGCGGTATTGTAGGTGTCCTGGGCCTGGGCCACGGCGGCGAGGTAGTCGGGGTTGTCACCCAGGCTCAGCGGGGTAGTGCTGGACTGGTCCTGGGTCTGGCCGGCGTAGGTGGATTGCGCCTGGGCCACCGCCTGGTTGTAGGCGGCCAACGCCTGCTGCACGGCGGCGTTATTGTCGGGAATGCCGTCGATCGGATAGCTCAGGGCCAGCATGGTGGCGGCGTCCGTACTTCCGTGTGATTACGAGGCCATCGGGTTGGGTGGAGTGCTCGGCGTCGGGTTGGGCCGCGATGGCGGAGCCTGGAGGGGACCGAAGTTTTTTTCCTGGTTTCGGATGAGCAGGTTCAGGAAGTCCAGGAGCTGCTTGGCGGTGGGCATGGGCATGATGAGCCGTTGCGTGACATGCACGGGTTCGGGTCCGCTGCTCATACGGAGGCCGCTGTGCAGTCCGAAGTCGAGGATGAGTTCACGCGGCGAGCCGCAGGCGTGGAAGTAGTTCACGTAGGTCGTCGTCACATGGCTCATGTCCAAAGGCACTTCGGAACTGCCAGCGGAAGCCACTGGTGATTTTCCGGAAGTAGTGATATGGTGGGATTGTTCGCTCATATCGATTTCTCCTCATGGGTCGGGCAGAGACCAGGTTCCAATGTGAAATCAAAAACTCACCCAGTTATTTCCCATAAATCGCCTTTCTAATTGGAACGTCTTTTTCGTCAAATCCTAGTAGCCAGCAGCGTAGATGGACAGGGGTTTTTTCGTAAGCCTCCTTTAATCTAAGCCGAGTGGCCTCATTAGGATTTTGCATGTAGTCATTGTAAGCATTAATGCAGAGTTCGGACGTTGTTTGTTGGCCATTCAATTCTCGAACAATGTCAGTAATTTCCTTTAGAAACTCATCTTCGCTAACTATCGGGATTACATTCGCCGCTTCCATTAATAGCAAATCTGGTATCAGTAGCCGCTCCCCATTACTAATAGATGTGCGAATTGTTCCTTGGCTAATTAACTCGCAGATTTTATCAAGGTGATAAATCTCCGATTCACACATAATCTCTGAAGAAGCGAAAATTGCCAAAAAATCAAGTTTTACCACCGACCCCGATTTAAGAAAAATAGGGTATAACCGTGCCATCTGAAACCGATCATGAAGCTTTACATTGCAGGTTAACAGTCCCATTTTTGTGTCCTTTACGCCTCTGGATGTGAAACAAGTAATCGTCCAAGAGCCTCTCTAACAAAGAACGATGACTGACTATTCAGATTCCTGGAATACCCAGGTTGAGCGGCTTCACTTCACCTCCAATAACGATTTTCGTGATGGCTGATCGGGGAATCTCGTTGATTACTAAGCCATGTTGCTGTTGCACAACCCATTGTGGGCGGCTTAAGTGACTCATCAAATCCCGGTCATTCAACAGGCTGTCCATGCTTCGATAATTGACCGCGCTCTCGTCAAATTCAATATAATTCTTGAAGTCAAATTTTCTGATTTTTGTACTCTCAGTCACAGGTATATATTTCGTGTCTTCGGCTGCATTGTCAATAAGGTCAACGATGGCATCGCGGCCGCCTCTCGACCCTTTAGCCGAAATCCCACCGCCAGCTTCAAGAGATGCAATGTCTTCATTGTTTAAAGACCTATAACATGTATTATGTGCCCAGGCGCTGAATCCCCAGTCCTCGCCGCCCACAAAGTAGGTATGATACTCGGCGACACGGCAGTTGTAAACGGTCTCCTCTACGCCGCTATCGTAAACCGCCTCTACCGTCACCGTCTGGCCGTCCTCGCTCCGCAGACGCATGCCCTTCTCCAGCATCCGCGCTGCCGTCCAGCCCTTGTCCCAGACGTAGAACGGATGCTCTGCCGTCGTGCGGATCACCCGGCCGTTCACCTTGACATGCCAGATCCGCGCCGTTGTGACGAACAACTCCTCGACTGCACGATATTCGATGGTGCCATGCGGGTTATGCTCATCGCAGGAGGCGATCTCATCGTGGATCGTCAGCTCATCCCAGCGCACCCAGCCGCGACGGGTCAACACCTGCATCTCGCCAGCGAAACACGCCTTGAGCATCGTGGACACATTGCCCAACACACCCAGCGTGTCCAAACCAGCCATCAGGTAGTTGCCGTTCTGAAGGTTCTCCTCGGCGTTGAGCACCCCACCAATCGCCTGCAAACCGTTAATCGTCCGCAGACCGATGCTCCCCAACGAACTCAGGGCGCACGGATTACCAAAGCCCAAGGCCAGCGTGTGGATGGAACCCACGGCGCTGCCGGCATTGAACCACGGACCCGAATGATTCCGCGTCGCCAAATCGCCGTACATCGACGCACGCAACCGGGTCGTCAGGCCTGCCGTCAAGGCGCCCGACCAGCCGGCGAAGAACGCGTCCGTGGCATTGAGCGCCGCCGTGAACTGTGGTGACAGGGCCACGTTGGACCAACCGCCATTGGTCGCCAAGTCCAGGTAGAAATTGACCTCACCCGCCCAGCCGTCCGCCTGAACTGCCTGCTGATACTGTTGCGCTATCGTCTGGAACGGCGGCGTCGCCGTCACGTCCTCGAAGTAATCCGGCGGCTCTTCTTGGTCACTCTCCAAGGTTTGCTGCGCCTGGGCCACGGCCTGGCTCGCCGTCAGGGCGCTGTAGTTGACCTGGTAGCTGGCCTGGGCATTGGCCTCGGCCTGACGCCGGGCAATCTGCGCCACGCCCACCGCTTGCGTGTAAGTGA
>Ga0335075_10009694_pt1 | contig 14652 bp, 13 predicted proteins | sample Lox_Sample_24_FD_206723 | JGI IMG/M metagenome (GOLD analysis project Ga0335075, IMG submission 206723) | Soil microbial communities from Loxahatchee National Wildlife Refuge, Florida, United States - Lox_Sample_2.4 | ecosystem: Environmental > Terrestrial > Soil > Wetlands | place: USA...
TGCTGGGCGCGCTCGTGGACAAGAGCCTGGTGCAGTTCGGGGATGCCGGAGCCGGACCGGGCCGGTACCGGCTGCTCGAGACCGTCCGGGAGTACGCGGCGGGACAGCTTGACGCGCTGGGCCCGGCGGCGGCCAGGACCGCCAGAATCGCCCACCGCGACTACTACGTGGCCCTCGCCGAGGCAGCCGCCCCCCAGCTCATCGGGCCCGGCCAGGCCGAGTGGCTGGACCGGCTCGACGCCGAGCTTGGCAACCTGCGGGCCGCGATCGCCGTCAGCCTGGCCCAGGCCGACCCCGGGCCGGGCTTGCGGCTGGCCGCCTCGCTGCGAGTGTTCTGGCGGGTCCGCGGGCACGCCGCCGAAGCAGGCGACGTGCTGCGGGCGCTCCTGGACGCGCCCGGCGCCCGCGAGGCGACGCTGCCCCGGGCCAGGGCGCTGGCCGCGGCGGCCCGCCTCCTCGGGCATACGGGCGGGCACGCGACCGCGGAGGACTACTGCCAGGAAGCGCTGGCCATCGCCCAGGCCGCCGGGGACGACTACCTGATCGGCGAATTGCTGCACGAGCGAGGCTGGATCCTGGTGACCCAAGGGCAACAGGACGCCGCGCTGCCGGTCATCGACCAGGGCCTGGGCCTGGCCCGTCGGCTCGGGGAACCCCACCTGACCGCCCAGCTGCTTTTCGCCCGGTCGATCGCCACGTACGTCGCGGGCGACCACGCGGGTGCGGCCGGCGACGTGGCCGAGGCCCTGCGGCTCTTCCGCCAGGCTGGTGATCAGCTGAGGGTGGAAGCGCTGCTGGGCAGCCTGGGGGTCATCGAGCTGTCGGCGGGTGACCTGGGCGCGGCCCGCGGCCACCTGGCCGAGTCACTCGACATCACTCGCGTACTGGGCGACCGCCACGGCATGGTCATCCAGACGTTCAATCTTGGCCTTGTCGAGTACCTCAGCGGCTCGCCGGGCACGGCCGAGCCGCTGTTCGCCGAGTCGCTCGACCTGGCCAGGCGCGTGGGGATGAAGAGGAGCACCGCCTACGCGCTGATCGGCCTGGCCATGGCCGGCCGGGGCCGGGCTGACCCGGCCTGGTCGGCCCGGCTGCACGGCGCGGCCGACCAGGCCCTGGCGGATCTGGGCCACGCCCTGGAGCCGCTGGAGGCCCGGCTGGCCGGCCTGGACCGCCAGCGGCTGCGCGATGCGATGGGCGCCGGGGCCTTCGACGCCGAATACTCAGCGGGCCGCCTCCTCGACTTGGCGGGCGCGGCTCGCCAGGCCCTGGAAGGCCAACCGGACGCCGCCGTGCCCGGTGACGTGCCCGGTGAAAACGTCACGGTGCTGACGCCTCGCGAATTGGAGGTGCTCAAGCTCGTCGCCCAGGGATTGATGAACTCGGAGATCGCCGAACAGCTCGTCTTGAGCGAGCACACCGTTCACCGGCACCTGGCCAACATCCTCCGCAAGCTCAACCTCTCCTCCCGTGCCGCGGCCGCGGCCTGGGGCGTGCGCGCCGGGCTCGTGTGAGCCTGGCCCTTACGGGCCATCTGCCGCAGTTGAGTCAATCTGGCCCGTAGGGGCGAAGCGCTAGCGCCGCGCCGCCGGATACCACTTATTCAACGGGGGCAACGGGTTCGCCGGAGCCTGCCACGAGGCCACACCGGGGAGACCGCGATGCACGACGCCATCAGCTACGAGCTGGCCAAGACCCGAATAGCCGAGCTGCGCCAGCGCGCCCAGCGGGACGCTCTGGCCCGCGCCGCCCGCCAGGCGCGGCCACGCGAGCGCGGGGACGCCGCGCCCAGGTGGCCACTGCGGCGGTACCGCCGCGACGGTCGCTTGCGGCCATCCGCCGCCGCGGTAGGCGAGGAAAGGTCATGACCAGAACCCTGCGTGAGCCGCCTGGCCTGCCCGGCAGCACGGAGACTGGCCGGCCGCCAGAGCCTGCCGGCTTCCTTTCCGCCTATCCCGGTTACCGCCGCACGGCGCCGCTTGACCGGCTGCGGTCGACCGAGTATTCGTACCTCGACGCCGACGGGCACATCTACCTCGACTACGCCGGCGCGGGCCTTCCGGCCCAGTCGCAGCTCACCGGGCACACCGAGCGGATGCGGGGCCGGTGCTTCGGCAACCCGCACTCGGAGAACCCGGCCTCTGTCGCGTCGACCGAACTGATCGAGCGGACCCGGCTCGCGGTCCTCGCGCACTTCAACGCGTCGCCCGAGGAGTACGCGGCCATCTTCACCCCGAACGCGACCGGCGCGTGCCGGCTGATCGGCGAGGCATACCCGTTCGGGCCGCGGACTTCGCTGGTCCTGACGCAGGACAATCACAACTCGGTCAACGGCATCCGGGAGTTCGCCAGGTCGCGCGGCGCGGTCACGCAGTACGTGCCGTTCAGCTCGGCCCAGCTACGGGTCGACGATGACGCGATCTGCCAGGCACTGGCAGAGCCGGCGACCGGCGCGCTGAGCGCGGCGTGGCGGGTGGCACGGTCGGGCGTTGCGCCCTGGGCCGGCCGGGGATCACGCGCCCGGCGGCAGCGGTCGCAGGCCGGGGAACCGGCAGCCGCGCGGCCGGCGGCGGCTGACCGCCGTCGCGGGCTTTTCGCCTACCCGGCGCAGAGCAACTTCAGTGGGGTGCAGCATCCCCTGCGCTGGATAGAGCTAGCACATGAGCATGGCTACGACGTCCTGCTTGACGCGGCGGCGTACGTGCCGTCGAACCGGCTGGACCTGTCCGTGGTCAAGCCGGATTTCGTGCCGGTCAGCTGGTACAAGGTGTTCGGCTACCCGACCGGCGTCGGCTGCCTGATCGCGCGACGGGAGGCGCTGGAGCGGCTGTGGCGGCCCTGGTTCGCTGGCGGGTCGGTCTACCTCGCCAGCGTCCATGGCGACTGGCACACGCTGGCGCCGGGCGAGGCGCGGTTCGAGGAGGGCACGCTCAGCTTCCTGCAGATACCCGATCTGGAGGTCGGGCTGTCCTGGGTCCACGGCATCGGGATGGACCTGATCCATGAGCGGGTGCTGTGCCTGACCGGCTGGCTCCTCGACCGGCTCACCGCGCTCCGGCATGGCAACGGCGAGCGGATGGCACGGATCTACGGACCGGTGGGCACTCGCGCCCGCGGCGGCATCGTCGCGTTCAACCTGCTGGATCCAGCCGGGCGGATCGTCGACGAGCGCGCCGTCGCACAGGCCACCGCCGCCGCCGGGATCTCGATCCGTACCGGATGTCACTGCAATCCGGGCGCCAGCGAGGCCGCGTCCCGGCTCACCAGGCAGGACTGGCGCAAAGCGGCGCGGGCGGGCGTCCAGACGATGGATGAGTACCTCGGTTTCCTCGGCCTGCCCAGCGCTGGCGCCCTGCGCGCGTCGGTGGGCCTGGCCTCCACCGTCGACGACGTGGAGCGGTTCCTGGCCTTCGTGGAGACGACCTACCGGGATCGCGTTGTGCCCGCCGGCGGCCTGCCGCCCCGGCGGGGCTGCTGAATTCGGGTCGGCGAGGGCGTTAGCGGTGGCATCAGAAACGCCGCTTGCTTGAGGGATGCGCCGGGCGGGGCGGCTGACGCAGCCTGACTGCGTTAGTCACGCCAGAAAGGAGCAGCACGATGGGCCTCGCCTGGCAGCAAGGACCGCTAGCCCCGGGTGCGATCGGCCGGTTCCTCGTCCCCGATCCGCTGCCACCGCGGCTGCTGTACGCGGAGCCGCTGCGCCGCCGCATGCGCGTCCGCTTCGCCGGCACCTGGATCGCCGACAGCGACGACGTCACGCTGCTGCACGAGCCCGGCCGCTATCCGGTGGCGTATTTCCCGGCGGGCGACATCACCGACGGCGTGCTCGAGCCCAGCGAGCACACCACGCGGCACCAGGACCTCGGCCCGACGTCCTGGTACACGGTGCGGGCGGGCGAGCACGCCGTGCGGCGCGCGGCCTGGCAGCACACCGGGCTGCCCGGCTACGCGGGCGAACTGAAGGGACGGGTCGCGTTCGCGTGGCGGGCGATGGACGCCTTCTACGAGGAAGACGAGCGGATCGTCGGCCACGCCGCCGACATGTACCACCGCATCGACATCCGCCAGGCCAGCAGGCACCTGGTCGTCCGGCACGCCGACCGGGTCGTCGCCGACACCACCCGGCCGCTGGCGCTGTACGAGTCGGGGTTCGCGCCCCGCTGGTACGTCCCGCGCGCCGACGTCGACGACTCGGCGCTGACGGCCGCGCAAGGGCAGACGTTCTGCCCGTACAAGGGCCTGTGCAGCTATTTCGACATCGGGGACGCACACCGGGCCGCGTGGTCCTACGCGCACCCGTACACCGAGGTCCGGCGCGTCTCCGGGCTGATTTCGTTCGAGCCGGACAAGGTCGAGGTGAGCCTCGACGGCACGCGCCTGCGGCTGGAGCCCGGCCAGACGGTGGTCCCGCACGGGCCGGACCGCGACCTCACCATCGACGAAGTCGCTCCCGGCAGGCAGCCGTTTCCTGGTGCCAGCGAGAATTAACTATGGCCGAACAGACAGCCCCTGCCGCGTCGCTGGTGTCGGTGAACGTGGGGATGCCGAAAGACGTGCCGTGGCAGGGCAAGACGGTGCACACCGGGATCTGGAAGTCGCCGGTGGACGGCCCGGTGATGGCCCGGCGGCTGAACATCGACGGTGACGGGCAGGGTGACCTGGCCGGGCACGGCGGTGAGCAGCGGGCGGTGATGGTCTACCAGCTCGATTCCTACCGGTACTGGCAGCAGCACCTGAAGCGTGACGACCTCACCCACGGCATGTTCGGGGAGAACCTGACCGTCGACGGGCTGCCCGATGACCGGGTGTGCATCGGTGACCGGTACCGGATCGGGGAGGCGGAGTTCGAGGTCACCCAGCCGCGGGTGACCTGTTACCGGGTGGGGATCCGGCTGAACGAGCCGCAGATGCCGGCGCTGCTGGTGGGCCACCACCGGCCCGGCTTCTACATGCGGGTGATCACGGAGGGGCACATCCAGGCCGGCGACCCGATCGTCAAGACCACGGCCGGCCCCGGCGCCCTGTCGGTGGCCGACACCGACGCGCTGCTGTACCTGCCAGGCCACGACCCGGCCAAGCTGCGTATCGCCCTGCAGATCCCGGCGCTCAGCCCGGGCTGGCAGGGCTCGTTCCGCGACCTGCTGGCCGAGTCGGCCGCGCCTGCCCCGCCGCCTGAGCCGGCCTGGCCGGGGTTCCGCAAGCTGCGCGTCACCAAGATCGTGACGGAAGACGCGACCGTGTGCTCGATCTACCTGGCGGCCGACGACGGTACCACCTTGCCGGCCCCCGAGGCGGGTCAGTACCTGACGCTGCGGGTCACCGGCGCCGGGCAGCCGGCGCCCGTGCGCAGCTACTCGCTGTCGTCGGCGCCGGACGCCGGGACCTACCGGATCAGCATCAAGCAAGAGCCGCACGGCGCCGCCAGCGGCTGGCTGCACGGCCACGCGCAGCCAGGGATGCTGCTGGACGTGGCAGCACCGCGGGGCGAGTTCACCCTGGATGACGGCGATGGCCCGGTGCTGCTGATCTCGGCCGGGATCGGCGTCACCCCGGTGCTGGCCATGCTGCACCAGCTCGCCGAATCCCGCAGCGAGCGGGAGGTGTGCTGGCTGTACGGGGCGCGTGGCCCCGACGAGCATCCGTTCGCCGCCGAGGCCCACGACCTGCTGGCCGGCCTGCCGAACACCAGCGAGCACGTGTTCTACAGCGCCGCCACGCCGCCCGCGGACCGCGTGCACGCTACCCGCGGCCGGCTCACCAAGGAGGCGCTGACGGCGGCGGGCGTTCCGGCGGGCGCGTCCGCCTACATCTGCGGGCCGTCCTCGTTCATGGCCGACATGCGGGACGCGCTGACCTCTCTCGGCCTCGGCCCCGCGGACATCCACACGGAGCTGTTCGCGGCGCTGCCCGCCACCACCCCCGGCATCACCGGGCAGCACCCGGTTGCGCCGCACCAGCCGCCCGGACCGCCCGCCGGCGGGCCGCAGGTCACGTTCGCCCGCAGCGGCATCACCACCGGGTTCGGCGACCGCTGGCACAGCGTCCTCGACCTCGCCGACGCCTGCGACGTGCCCACCCGGTGGAGCTGCCGCACCGGCGTCTGCCACACGTGTATCACCCCGCTGCTCGCCGGCGACATCACTTATTCGCCCGAGCCGCTGGAACCACCCGACGACGGGCAGATCCTCATCTGCTGCGCCCAGCCCCGCACCGACCTCGTCCTGGACATGTGACCGAGCGGCGCCGCCCCTGAACCGCTTGCCGCTCCCTCACGCGAGTCATTCCGCGGCCGTTCGGATAAAAGACAAGGACTTTCCGAACGGATCCGTGGTGACTCTCGTTTGCCGCGCCATGGACGAGCGGGTCGTGAAATAGGTTGGCTATGCTCCGTACGTGCGCGGGATTGGAACCGGTGTCCGCCGCGGGGGCACGGGATCAACGCGGTCTGCGGTGATCATCGTGACGGTTCTGTGCGCGGCCACTCTGGCTGCGTGCTCCACGACCGGGTCTTCTACCGGGTCGGCCTCCAAAGCCCTGGCTGCTGCCGGCACGGCGCACGGTTGCACGGAGTCCGCCACCCTGCCGAAGAACGAGGCGCCGCATTCTGCTCCGGTCGAGTGGTGGTACTTCAGCGGGCACTTGAGCGGCACCGACGCGCAGGGCCACGTGCACACCTACGGCTACGAGGACGTCATCTTCCAGTTCCTCGGCCTCGCGCCGCAGCCCATCTACCTCGGCGACATGGCCATCACGGATCTCACCCGCAAGACCTTCCAGTTCGCTGGCGAGCAGGACTCCTACCCCGTCCCGAAGACCGCCGACCGGTTCGCCTTGCACGCGGGAAACTGGACGATGAGCGGCGGGTCTGGCAGCGACGCGCTCGAGGCGAGCATGCGTAATTACAGCATCGATCTCGGGCTCCGCACGACCGAGCCCGCGGTTGTCGAGGCCAACAAGTGCGGCTATATCTCACTGGCATCGCTCGGGTCGTCGTACTACTACTCGTGGACGTCACTGAAGACCACCGGCACGATCGTGGACCACGGCGTCACGCTGAAGGTCACGGGGACCTCCTGGATGGACCACCAGTGGGGGCCGATAGCCATAACCGGCGGTGGTAGCGGCGGCTGGGACTGGTTCAGCATGCAGTTGTCCAACGGGCAGCAGTACATGCTGTTCTTCATCAAGAACAAGAATGGCCAGATCGTGGACACGGCCGGCACCAGGATCGCCCCCGGCGCGAAGGACATCACGTACCTGAACGCCGCCAACATCAGCGAGAAGGCCACCGGTTCCTGGACGAGCCCGGCGACCGGCATCAAGTACGGTTCCGGCTGGCAGGTCACCGTCCCCGGCGGCGAACTGACCGTCACCCCCGATCTGCGCAACCAGGAAGTGGACCTGCTGAAGACCCAGATGAACGTCTACTGGGAGGGGGACGTCACGATCACGGGCACGATCGGCGGTGCCCCGGTCAGCGGGGACGGATACACGGAGCTTGTCCCGCCGGGTGCCTAATTTCGCATCGGCGGGCAACCAACGAGGCGCACAGTTCGTGTGGTGTACATGAAACCCACGTTGCGTCCTGCCGAGGACCTTGGCGAGGTGTTCCAGTCGCACCAGACCGGACTCGTCCGGCTGGCCGCGTTCATCCTCGGGGACCGGGGCGCCGCGGAAGACGTCGTCCAGGACGTGTTCGTGCGGATGCACCAGCGCGGGCACCCGATGGACGGCGACCTGCTGCCCTACCTGCGCGTCGCGGTGGTCAACAGTTGCCGTAGCGCGTTGCGGCGGCGGCTGCTGATCCGCCGTCACGCCGAAAAGGACTCACCCTGCCCGCCGCTGACCGCGGAAGAAGCCGCGATGCTGTCCGAGGACCGCAGGCAGGTTCTGGCGGCGCTGGCGGCTCTCCCCTCGCGGCGCCGGGAAGTACTGGTGCTCCGCTTTTACCTGGAGCTGTCGGAGGCGGAGATCGCGGCCATGCTCGGCATCAGCCGCGGCACCGTCAAGTCCACCACCGCCCGGGGCCTGGCGGCTCTCGCCCGCGCGCTTAAGGAGACGTCGTGACCAGTCAGGAAGAGATCACGCGGACCGCGGATCGGCTCAAGGACGCCTTCGGCGCCGCTGCCGACGTCATGATGGCCGGCGACGGCCCCGGTTGGAGCGCCACCGCGGACGTCATCACGTCCGGCGACAACCTCGTTCGAATCCCGGTGCGTAAAATCGGCCACCCGTGGAGGTGGCTGGTTCCGCTGACCGCCGCCGCCGGCGTCGCCGTGATCGCGCTGGTGACGGTGCTCGTCGGCCGCCCGGCGGGGAACGCCGTGGCCGGCGGCCCGTTCACGCAGGTGTTCAGTGGCGTCGGCAAGACACAACTCGTGAATGTCCCGGCGCCCGATCCCGCCGTGCTGACCAGCCCCGGTGCCCAGGCGGCGGAGAGCCGCGTCGTGAAGATTCAGGGCACCGCCCCGGAATGCGACAGGAACATCGAGGGATCCGGATTCGTCTACGCGCCGCAGCACGTGATCACGAACGCGCACATAGTCGCTGGCGTCACCCAGGGACAGACGGTGACCACGGTCGGCGGCGTGACGTACCGCGCGCGGGTCGTCTTCTACGACCCGCGGACCGACATCGCCGTGCTTGACGTGCCCGGCCTGAACGTGACCCCACTGCGGTTCAGCACCCAGGCGAACCCAGGCGACGACGCGGAGGTGGCCGGCTATCCCCTCGATCACCCGTTCACGGTCGCACCTGCCCGGATCGCTCAGGCGCTCCGGGTCGAGGGCCCGGACATTTACGGGTCCGGCCACGTCGCCAGGGAGATCTACCAGATCCGTGGGGTTGTCAGGCCGGGCAACTCAGGCGGGCCGCTGCTCAGTTCCGCCGGAACTGTCAGCGGCGTGGTGCTCGCCTCGGCGGCCGGGGTGCGGGACACGGCGTTCGCGCTTACCGCGTCCGAGGTCCAGGCCGACGCCAGCGCGGGCGCCAGCGCGACGGCGCCGGTCTCCACCCAGGGCTGTACCCTCGGATGATGCTGTCGGGTGGCACGCGGTGGGCCGTATTCGCCGTCGAGGTGCTGGTGCTGGCCGCCGACCAGGCCAGCAAGTCACTGGTCGCGGCGGCTCGCCCGGCCGGTGGCGGGGGTGGCGTGGTCTCGGTCCGGCTGGTGCACAACAACGGGGCGAGCTTCGGGATCGGCGCTGGCCACCCGCTGCTGATCACGCTGACAGCCGCCGGAGTGCTCGCCCTCGCCATGCTGCTGCTGGTCCGCACCCGCAGCCGGGCCGTCGCGCTGTCGCTGGCCGCGGTCGCCGGGGGCGCGGCCGGCAATCTCGCGGACCGCCTTCTGCGCGGGCCCGGGCTAGGCCGCGGCGCCGTGGTGGACTGGATCCACGTCGCCGGTTACCCGGCCACGTTCAACATCGCGGACATCGCCATCCGCCTCGGCGCGGTCTGCGCTGTCATCGCGGTTGTCACCGCCTCGCGGCGCCCGCACGAAAAGCCGGTCCCGGTCCCGTGATGCTGTCGGCTACAGTGACGGCATGTGCTGCTGCTGCGCTGCGATGACAATCGGTACGACCGCCTAGCGGTGGTACCGAGGCTGCTGTAACCGCGGCCTCATTGCCTGCCCCTGAATCGGGGCAGTGCCAGGACGTACCGCCGGATCAGTGTCCCGCCGGCAGCCCCACGCACATCCATCTCTGCGCTGCCGGATCGTCCTGCCTGATCAGGGGAATCATGTCTCAGTCGCAGCGATCCGAATCACACGGTGAGGCCAGCCAGCCTACGATGCTCCTGATGGTCGGGCTTCCCGCCGCCGGGAAGACCACCCGGGCCAGAGAACTCGCGGCGGTGCATCATGCCCTGCGGCTGACCCCGGATCACTGGATGATCCCGCTGTTCGGCGACTCGATGGCCGGCGGCAAGCGCTGGGCGCTCGAAGGGCGCCTCATCTCGGTTGCCCTGCAGGCACTGCGGCTGGGGACCAGCGTCGTGGTCGACTTCGGGCTCTGGGGCCGCGATGAACGGTCGGCACTGCGCTGGCTGGCCCGATCGGTCGGGGCATCCTCTCAGGTGATCTACCTGCTCGTGGACAAGGATGTCCAGCTCGCCCGGATCGCGCACCGCCAGGCAACGGAACCGCACCAGACGTTCCCGATGACCGAGGCCGAGGTAGACGAGTGGCGGACGCAGTTCCAAGCGCCTGATGCCGACGAGCTCGACGGCGGTGAAATCCCTGGCCCGCCAGCAGGGTGGCCCGGCTGGGAGCAATGGGCTATGGACCACTGGCCCACATGCACCGACAGCTAACAGCTTTAGTGCGCGACCGGCTGGCCGGCAAGCCTGGCCAGCAGGTTGTACCGGTACGTCATGATCACGTAGCCGTCCACGCGGTACGTGTGAGCTGGAGGGCCGAAGAACTGCTGCGCGGCGCTTACCGCGATGCCGCCCAGCGGTCCGTTTGGGTTCGCCATGGCGATCACGAAGTTCGCCCGATGCGTGCCGGGGTCGTACCAGGCGGCGTCAGCCTCCCAGCCGTAAACGGAGCTGCCCGAAGGGGTTACCGGGGCGACGAGCGTCTTGCCGCCGCTGTCCACCGTGGTGCTGCTGGCCTGCCAGTAGCCTGCCAGGCCCTCGGTGTACCCGTGCGCAGTGAGCCACCCAGCCAGGGGAACGTTCTCGGCAGCGGACGGGGTCCCGGTCGCCGCGTAGCAGAGCGCCGCCAGGGTGACCGCGAGCCAGGCGCCTGCGACCGGCAGCAGCATCCGGCGGACGGTGCGGAGCTTGCCGGGCAGCAGCCCTGGTAGCACGCGGCCGGCCAGCACCGCGCCGAACGGCAGCAGCACGGCGACCTCGTGTGCCTGGCCGACCGATGCCAGCTCGATGGTGAAGATCGCGGCGGCGATCATGGCTACCGTGCCGACGACAATGATCTGCGTCACCCGGTCCGCGCGTGTGAGGTACCACGCGACGGCGGCCAGCAGCGCGAGCCCGGCGAGCGCCAAGCCGATCAGGTGAAACCACGTGAGGAAGGTCAGGCCGCCGTACCCCTGCCGATTGGCGCCGAAGAGCAGCAGCAACGTCTCTCCCAGCGCCCGGACATGACCCGGCACCTGCGATCTGGTGACGAGCAGCTGCTGCGGAAGGGGAAGCAGGTCGAAGCCGCCGAGCGCCCGGATCGCCCTCTCGGCACCGGCGGCTAGCAGGATCGAGGCCGAGGCGGCCGCGCCCAGCACGGCGTCGTACCAGAACTCCCGGGGCGGGCGCAGCCTGGCGGCAAGCACCGTCAGCCGGACCACCGCCACCGCGCCGACCGGCACTGCCACCGCGATCAGGGCGGCCTCGTCGGCTATTTGCGCCCAGGCCAGCAGCAGGCACACCGCCACCGGTACGTACCAGCGTTCCCGGGCCCGGTCGATAACCAGCAGGATCAGCAAGATAGGCACGGCCGTGCCGAAGTGATCAGGATTCTCCAAGAGCACTGCCGTGCCGCCGGCGATCGATGGCGCGAGCATGACGCTGGCGGCTAGCAGGGCGCGGACCAGGCCAGCCGGGCCCGTGGCCCGGCCGCGGGCCAGCAGTGCCGCGAGCACCACGGCCAGCGTGTAGGTGAGGGCACCGCAGATGTGCACCACATCCGGCCGAAGGCCGCGGATTAGATCGACGAGCATATATTCCGGCAGCTCGGTGGTGTAGAACGAGACGTCCCCCGTCCACCACCCGCGAAGCAGCAGGTTGCCGTGCAGCATGTCCTGGGCCTGCAGCACCTGAGCGGCGCCGTCGGAGTTAAACGACCCGATCCGCGACTGCCGGAGGTAAAGAATGAACAGCCCAGCCGCGGCGAACAGCAGGCCGCACAGCCGCAGGACCCGCAGCCGCCAGCGAGGCTGAGGGATCCCTTCCGCTGCTGTCCTGGCTGCGGTGCTGACATCGACCGCGTTTTGTACCGGGTGCATCCGGCTGTCAACGGTAGCTGGAAGCTGCCATCCCGGTGGCGGCCGTAATGAATCGAATAGATTCTGGTCAGTCTGCCGCCTTGTCCTCGCCCGTCGCCGAAGCGGACCGCAAGGCGCCGATCACGGCTTTCGCGGTGGCTTCGTCATCGCCGCGATGCAGGAACTCCTGCAGGGCTGCCAGCAGCGCTCCGCCCGCGAGGCCGACAAAGGCTCCGGCCAGAAATGTATCGTCGCTGTCCTTCGCCTCATTGGCGTAGTTGACCCCGGAAGCGGCGAGGCCCTGGGTATCTCCGCCCGCGACCGGCTCGTCCCAGGCGATCTCCCTGGTGCTAGTCAGCTGCGGCTGGAATGACGACCAGTTATAGTTGTCGGCCGAGGTAACTATGTACTTGGTATAGAGAATCGGCGCCAGCGACCCCGGCCCCAGGAACACGACTCTGGGTATCGCGGCTGACGCATTGGTATCGTTGAGGACGTAACCAAAATTACGAGCTTTCACAGTGAATGTGGCAGTAGCGTCCGTGTCGCCACTGCCTTGATCTTGGCCATCGAAATTTAGCGGCTGAAACCAGCTATACTCGTCGTCGCCCCGGACGAAGCCGCAGGATGGCGGCGGGCAAGTCTGAAAGGTGGCCCCAGACGGTATCTCCAGATAGAGTTTCGCCGCCGGTGCTCTCGCAGGCACACTTGAGACGTTATGGGGCAAGTTCACGGCAATTGTTATATCTGCGATCGTCGACGAGACTGGCGTGACAGTGTACAGTATTTCCGCTATAGAAAACGTCGATGTCAGCGAGATCGTGGCGAATGGAGGAGCAGCCAATTCGCCCGGCGAGGAATACAGTGCCAGCGCTCCGAGCAGGAACCCCACAGCGAGCACCAACAGGAGAAGGGCCTTCGAGAACTTGTTGGACCACCACTGGCTGAGCGCGCCGCGAAGACGAGCACCGGGGGCGGCCGAGTCGAGCGCTTGCTGGCTCTCCGTAATAGCCCCCTCCCTTCCGGATTTCTGCTCAAATGCCTCTAGGAGCTAGCGGGCTCCTCGATATGGATGGGGAGGGTCCACACCGGCGTGGCATGAAGAAACGTGTTACTGTCATTTTGGTAGGTAACGGCCACAATGCCAATGACTGCGGTCCCCGGGTCTGACGCGGTGACCGACCAGACCCAGTTCCCTTCCTGCTTGGGATTCACCGGCTGGCCAGTCTGAGCGGTCTGGCTCTGGCAGGTCAGGCTGCCGGTACAGATGACTTGCACGGCGACTTCGGCCGAGGTCGGCACATCGTACGGGTCAACCGTTTGGCCATGGTACATAATCGGAGCACTTGTCAGCTGAGGGCCACGCCCGATGTCATAGACAGTAACAGTGAACTTGACCGCCGTGCCGACCCGCAGAGTTCCGAGCGGACTGTAGGCCAAAATGCCCCGGTCAAGTGAGGTGACGTCCCCTGTTGTCTTCGCAGTGTGCAGCTGCTTGCTCGCAACCGGCGGCGGAACGGGCATGGGTTGAGGTGGCTCGAAGCTGGGGGCGCTGGAGCTGGCGCCGCTACTTGAGGGACTGCTGCTGCAGGCTGCGGTCAGTGCGACCATGGAAAGCGCAACCGTCATTGTGATGCGGCGCCGTGGCCCCTCGGACATCCGCGCCCCCCTTGGCGGGTCCTTTGTCAAGGTCAGATTATGCCACGTACCGGATTACCTGACGAGGGATAACGGCCTGTTTTGTACGTTCTGTTCAGTATTTCGTTTTTCGTATTCAGGCCATAGATTGTTGCGAACTTTACTTAACCAATTCTTTGCGCTTTGCCGTGCGCGTCAGCGGACGCGGGCACCGGACCAGGCGGGCGGGGACGGGACCAGGCTCTAGCGGTCGCCGAACCAGGTCACGGCGCGGACGTCTGCGATTCAAGTTTTCCTACACGTTCCCTCAACATCCGCCGCGCAGGATTGACCGACGATCCATAACGGGACGGGGCGGAAATGTCACCATGATCGGGGCCGAAGCAGGGGGAGTTGGCACCTCCTACCTGCTGCTGCGCAGGGCGATCGGCTGGATTGGAACCCTGTTGCCCATCGTGCTCATCGCCGGCGACGCGGCCTTCTCCTCTACTGGGCTGCCGGACTCCTTGAGCGACTACTACTACACGCCCATGCGCAACGTCCTCATCGGCTCGCTGTGCGTGCTCGGCGTCTTCCTGGTGGTCTACGACGTCGGCGTCCGCTCCTACTGCTGGATCACGAACGCGGCCGGCGTGGGCATCCTGGGCGTCGCGTTCCTTCCCGGGTCGCCCGAGATCCCGCATCTGAGCACCACCCAGCAGGTCGTCGGCGACCTGCACGTGTTCTTCGCCGCTATCGCGTTCGTCGCGCTCAGCGTTACGACGTGGTGCTTCGCCCGGGCTGACAGCGATGGCCCGGATGCCTCAGCGCCATCGTCGGGCGCGGCCACCTTCTACCGGGCCAGTGGCATTGTCATGCTCGGCTTCGTGGTTCTCTCCGGCGTGGCGAACCTGCTTCCCACCTCGGTCAAGGACGCCACGTACCTGCTCTTCATCTTTGAAGCGCTCGCGATCATCACCTTCGGCATCTCATGGCTCGTCAAGGGAAGGGCACTGCAACCTCAGCCGCTTGTTCCTGCCGGAAGATCGAAAAGGACGGCCCCGAAAGTGGGAACCGGCCTCTGACTGGGGTGGAG